>Ga0299914_10003480_pt1 | contig 11133 bp, 9 predicted proteins | sample RVTome_10_FD_201361 | JGI IMG/M metagenome (GOLD analysis project Ga0299914, IMG submission 201361) | Soil microbial communities from uranium-contaminated site in the Upper Colorado River Basin, Wyoming, United States - RVT153D57 (version 2) ... | reverse complement strand
TCAGAAAATCAATACAAGATTAAAACGAGAGAAATTAGGCAAAAGGATTGAATTGGCAGAAATGGAGACTGCCGTTGCCGTACTTGAAGGTCAAATCGAACAAGAGAGAGCTAGAGTTGAAAATGAAACCCGGTTGCAAAAAGCGGAAATAACAGTACGGGAGGAAGCTATTCTCCGCCCGGTACGAGAGGAAGCAGTTGTCCTAGAACACAGGCGGGACAGACCACGCTTAGAATTAGAACGCGAAAAAGTGTATGTTCAGGCTCGGACGGCTGCGTTGGAGCCAATTACAAAAATTTTCGCCCACTTAATTGGCGATCCTGTCTCCAACGGTATGAGTAACAACGGTAGTATCGACCGGTTAAATAGAGTTTTAGAGTTCATTGTAGGTAGTTTGTGGCATGATCCGAGCATTCTAACGGCCACTCACAGTCATGGTCTCCCACCTCCGAAGAATGCAAAAGAGGAGTTGTTTTCTCAATTAAATGAAACATCGAGCTTAGAAGGGTTTCTTGGACAAAATCTTCTCGAATTACCAGACGGCCGATGGAATCTAAGAATCTTGATCAAAGATAACCGGTTAGAGTTCTTGTATAACCTTGCTAACTATAGACCAAAAATAATAGGAATATACATGGTGAACTCAAAAGATTTTGTCTACACAAAGATAGACCCGACACCGTATGCCAGCTTAAAGCTTCCCCAGGTAATTCGGAAATTACTGGAAAAATATGACCCCGATTAACCGGGTTAAGTGATTACACGCAACATTTCCAAGCATAACTCGAAAGGTATGTTAAACTAGGCGGGTCATTCGCACATGCCATCTATGCGCTAATCACCTAACCCGGAGGTTATTTGACAACCTTATCCGACCAGATTACCCAATGGGACGAAGCCTGGGCTGCCCGCTTTCCAAAACGGGTAACACGCAAGAACAAAGAACTGTTCCTGGACGAACTCGAACAGGAACTGCGAGCTTGCAGCTTTGAAACAACCCGCCTCTCCGTCCGCTACCTGCTCCAATGCCGCCTGCTCCTGACTCGCTGCGAAAATCCAAAGGTTATCTTCACCGCCCACTATGACACGCCCACCATTATGCCTTTCTGGGTCGGGGCCTTCTTCAGTCTTTTCGGCCACACCCGCCAAATCTCCGGCAGTTTTATCCTGGTAGCCCTGCTCTTCTGCCCCATAACCCTGTTCCCGCTGCTCGTCCCAAACAGTTCTGTCTCACTCCTGATCATCAATTTGTACCCGCTCATAGTCTTGTTGTCCTTCGTTACTCTGTTCATCCCCAATCCCCATAACCGGGAAGACAACACCAGCGGCGTCATTGGCCTGATGGCCCTGGCGGAATGGTTGAAAGACAAACCGGAACTCCGCGAACAGGTTCAATTGATCTTTTTCGACAACGAAGAATTAGGCTTGCTCGGCTCCAACGGCCTCAAGAATTATTGGGACAAGAAAAAATATCCCTACCGGGAGGCGGCCGTTATTAATCTCGACTGCATCTCTCGCGGCCGTCTTCCTCTCCTCGTCCATCACGGCAACGATGCCGTCGCCAATAAAGTTCTGCCCTATCTAACCAAACACCTGCCCCAGACCAAAAAGTTCCATCTCCGCCTGCTGCCCCTTTCCGATAACTACACCTTCCGCGAAATCGGCGCGGTAGGCATCTCCTTTGTGGAACCGACCCTCATTCCCGGCGGCTACCAAATCCCCAAAATTCACAGCCCGGCCGACAACGACTTTTCGGCCGAACGGCTCACGACGCTCATCAATGCGCTGACCGACTTTATTCAACAGGAGGTGTAATGCGTAATATCATTGGTCTAAAAAAAGGTATTGTCAGATTAGAGCCGCACAACGAAGAATGGACGCTCCTCTTTGAAGAAGAAAGAGCCAGGATTGAAACGGCTGTCGGCCCCTACATCCTCGACATCCAACACGTTGGCAGTACCGCCATCCCCGGCATTCCTGCCAAACCGATCATTGACATCAATGTTGCCGTCCGCAACTTTGAAGAAGCGGCCGTCTGCATTGACCCCCTTGTTCAACTCGGCTATGTCTATCGCGGCGAAAACGGCATTCCCCGCCGCCACTACTTCCACAAGGGCAGTCCCGGCAGCCCCGGCAGCCCGGACAGTCCCCACACCCACCATTTGCACATGAACGAGATCAGCGGTCCCGCCTGGCAAAACCAAATACTTTTCCGCGACTATCTGCGGCAGCACCCTGAAACGGCCGCTCAATACGCCCGCCTCAAAACGGAACTGGCCCAACGCTATCCCACCGACCGGAACGTTTATCTCGACGGCAAAGCCCCTTTCATCGAAAAAGTGCTTCGCCTTGCCCGTCAGGCCGGATCATAAGATTGGTTCAATTTCGCAAATTGAACCAATCTTGACCCAGCCAAATGGTGTTCAAAAACCCCCAGAAAATAGTTCTTGTATCTGGCGCACCAGGGGCCGGCAAAACAACCCTGGCTGTTCCCCTGGCAAGGGAGTTAAACTTCACTCTTATTACCAAAGATGACATCAAAGAGACATTGTATGAAGCGTTAGACGGCCGTCCTGACGATATGGCCTTCTCCAAAAAAGTCGGAGCCGCAGCCTGGGAAGTGCTTTGGAAGCTGGCTTCTATGTCGCCGGAAGTGGTGCTGGAAGCTAACTTTCGGCCGAACAGCTCTATTGAGCAAGCTCACCTCGCTGCATTGGAGGGCCAGATTATTGAAGTCCGCTGCCACTGCCCCCCGGAAGAGGCCGTGCGCCGCTATGCTGCCCGTGCCGCTGCCGGAAAACGCCACTACGCCCATGCCCTGCACACATTAACGGCCGAGCAAGTGGCCGAATTCGAGAGCTGGATGGGCTTGGGAACCCTTCTAGAAGTAGACACCACCAACCCAGTAGACATCCCCACCCTCGTTCAACGGATAAGCAACACCTGGACTTAATTTTCCCCAAGATAATAAATCCAAAGCAAAAAGGCTGCTTCCAAAATATGGAGCAGCCTTTTTAATCAAAGGAAGTTTGTATTTACTGTACCGGTGAAGGGCTTACGTAAGTGCCTTCTACGGCCTGGACGTAGATTTCAACAATCTCATCCGTATCGGCCGTTCCGCGGAAGCGCCAGACCAGTTGTAAGGTGTAGCTGATTTGAGCCGCTGCATCGTCGTAGACCGGTACGGCCGTGTACACGAGGTCAATCTGGTCAAATGCTACCTGGTTAATCTGGTAAGGATTCTCATCAACCGGGGCAATCTCAACGATGTCGCCCGCCGGTTCTTCAATCAGAATACCCATACCCTGCCAGTTGAAAGTTGGTTCGCTGCCGGCTGTACCATCAAGCCAACCGCTTACATAAATCCGCTCGCCGTCCAGCAGGTCGGCCGGAGCATCAGGCAAGATGTAGGATTCGGTCTCGCTGACCATCAGTTCGGTGCGCCGCTCGTTCCGTACCACCGTCCCTTCGCGGGAGGTGTATTCCACCGCCGGATCAACCGGGTTCCAGCTTTCCAACTCGATTATCTGTCCGGCGGCCGTATTGCGAATGGTGCCGGTCAGGAAGATTTGGCTGTTAGTATGTTCCGCAATGGCCGTTAGTTGGTCGGCGGGGCCGCTCAAGAGGAATCGTTCCACGGTAATTCTGGGGGCAGCATCGCCATTGACCGCCACGAAAGCCTGGGGGTAGGGGTACATCGTCACGCTTTGCCCATCTTCATATTCCCGCTGCCAGTAGCGGTAGTCATTGGTATCAACTGGCATGGCCGGCATGACATAGTTGGGGCCGGGGTATGAACTGAAGAAAACTTCAGAAAAATCAACGCCCTGTTCAATTACCAACTGCCAGGCAGCTTCGGCCGAACGGAGGGGATAATCTCCAAGTACCTGGAGCTGCTGCAAGGGGTTGTTAAAGAGTGACCAGACGTTGCCCTCAGCATTCACGGAAACCTGGAATTCGGGGAAGATAACCGGGCGGCCGTCAATCAACCGTCGAAACTCCACATCAAAGCCATTATAAGAGAACATCTGGTAAGGAAAGTCCAGCAGACCCTTTTCTTGCAAGAACGCTTCCGCAATCGGGCCGGACTGGGCGAAAGGCATGGCGTTTACGGTGCCGTCCACGCCGCCAACGTTTTGATCGTAGTAGGAGAAGTAGGTTGGGCCGACAGAAAGCTGGCGAGTCCCGTCAAACATCTCGTAAATACTGGGGACAGTGAACTCAGAACCTTCTTCCAACTCAAAGGAGTAGATGTAGACCGGGCTGTTAATTCCGAAGAGAGCGGCTAAGTCGGCCGCATCAGCCTGGGTAAAGATTTCGGCTGCGGGCGTCTGGTAAATCTGGCCCGTTACCGGGTCGGTCGGAAAACCAACGTTCAGCAGCAGTTCGGCATCGGCCAGGGGATTCATCCACAGCCGCATCTCATCAACCGAGAGCGTGTCGTCACCACCGCCGCCACCAAAACCACCGCCAAGACCGGAAGCGCCGCTTAAGGCTGGCAGGGCTGGCAGGTCGGCCGGATTCTCAACTTCAACAACCGGAGTGTCCTCAACCGTTGGTTCGACAGCCGGTTGAGTAGGCTGGGTCGAAGGGCCGGCAACACAGGCAGATAATAGATATAGAAGTAAAAAGAAAAGTATAAAGTATCGTCGTTTCATGGTAAACCATCCTTATTGTTTGGGTTATTGTCCGGCCGATTGCCTGGCTGAACCGTATTTATCGTTTAACATATGAAATGACGTAAAAAACGGCCGAAATATAACACCCAATTTCAAAACTCGTGGAACACAGGCTTTTGATCTCCTTAAAGTCAGGCTTTTGATCTCCCACAACAAACACATCAACCAACTAGAAGCCAGACTTCTCCCCCAACCAACTACAAATTACCAAATCAACCTAATCAACCCAATCAACAAGCCTGCCACAGATAGGTCACTAACCTCATTCCCCCCGCAATTTACTGTAGAGTATCAGATCGTGCCAGTCGCCGCGCCGCCACTGGGCTTTTCTCATCACGCCCTCACGTGTAAAGCCCGCCTTCTCCAGCGACCGCTGCTCGGCAATGTTTTCAACATCCGTTCCCGCCTCAACCCGCATAATTGGATAGGTGTTGAACAGATACTCGGCCAACAGCATCTGCGCTTCCGTCCCATAGCCCTTCCCCCGATGCTCCGGCGCAATATGTAGGCCGATACCATAGACCTGGTGAGCCACTCTTGGCCCGTAAGAGGTCTGGTAATAACTCATTCCCCCGGCAATCTCTCCATCCAGCGTCTCAATGATGATTGTCGCCTGGCGATCATTAATCAGCCCCTCTTTCTCAAAAGCAGTCTCCATGCTCTCATGTCCCCCAAAACCAAAATCATTAAAGACCCCACTCACCTCAACATCATTCACCCACGACTCCACCACTGCCAAATCTTCCCGCCGAACCGGCCGAATCCGAACCAATTCCCCTTCCACCAAAACCTCCAACCAATCACCAATAACGAATCAACCAATCAACCCAATCAACCAATCAACCCATTTCTAACCACCATCAACGCAAAGCCCAACAAATTCAACCCCCGCCACGCCTCCGGCTCTTGCACCCGAACGTCATCCTCTGCCAGACCAATGCCCCAAATTCTGTCCACCGGGCTGGCCTCGACCAAAACCCGATTACGGCCGCTCAACAAAAACGCCTTCAAATCTTCATGCTGCCCAAATTTCGCCACGTTACCGCCCACAACAATGTCAAAGCGATGCTGCGCCCATAGCTGCTCATCAAAACCCTGCACCTCTCGGCCGATCTGCTTGGCCTCGCCCGGATGTGAAGCAGCAATTATCCGTTCCCTGGCTGCCTCATCCCCAAAAAGCCGCGCCTTTTCGGCCATCATGTAATGTTCGGCCGTCCGGTAGATTACCCCCTCGACCTCAAAGGCCACCGGCCACCACTGGCTCAGACAGCCTTTACCAATCCGGCCGTCTGCCTGCGGATGATGGCCCCAGAAAAAGAGAAATTTCGGCCGAAACCCGTCCCGAAAGGCTTCCACCAACGACTCAACATCCAACAAATCATTCATTTCAATATCCAACCTTCGCGTCTTTGCATTAGGCGCTTACGCGCCAACATCGACAAAAAATTGTCGATAAAACTTTTTCAAACAACAACACCAAGCAAATGAAACAAAGAACGCATTTCACGCTGAATCAACCAGTATTGTTTATCAACATCCGATTTCTGTTTGGGGCGTGGGCTTGGTTTGGGTTTACCGGTACAAGCCAGGACAGGCTTGATAACTTTCTCGCGCAGGGTCACCAAAGCAGCCATGATTTGCAAACCTTCGGGAACCGGTTCGTAACGGCGGGATTTGCCAATCTTTTGAACCCACTGTTTGCCGCGCAACTTCTTCAAATCATAAGAAGCGTGGCGTGCCAAATAATCAGTCGGAGACAATCCCAGAATGTCGCGCACTTTGGCCGCCAGGTCAGAGGCGGTAAATCCGTTGGGCAAAACAGCCAAAGCAATGACCGCTTCCAGGACGGCGCGAACCCGCGGCTTGTTCAGGTCAATGCCTGCCACTCTGCTTTTGCCCACCAGGGAAGGCAGCGGCAAAACATCCAGCGTGTCAGCGGCGATAAAAGGGGAATCAATCGTTTGCAGTTGGTTGAGGAAACGAATCAGGATTTGTTTGAGTGTGTCCACAATATGGGGGAAAGCAGACAGACTGCGCTTCTCTTTCAGCGCTTTGGTATTGTGCACAATCGCCTCGCTGCGCAGAACCCGCGCTCCTTTAGAGTACAACTTGACCGTCAGGCGGCCGAAATGAATCTTGAAGATGGTCAAATCATGTTGGGGACGCTCAATGACGATTTCTTCACGGGGCGGTTGTTTGAGTTTGTCTTGCGGCCAAGAGGGACGCCGTTTCAACCCGAAAATCGTTTTCAGTCGCTTGATGTCCAGATGGGTGCGGGTGCGGTCAATCAATCCCTGCAAGCATTGCTCCAATTGACAACCACGCTTAAAGAGAAAGTTACGACTGTACTCGACCTGAAACACGCTGTAAGCGTACTGAAAACGGGTCTTCTGTTGCTCCTCAAGGAAAAGACCAAAGTGCAGGCAGGTATACAACCAATGGTCGCAGACCTGACGCAGCGGCCCTATCATGTTCTGAGAACACAAGGCATCTGCCAGCTGCGTCAGGTTGGGCTTCTCGCCCTCGGTTGCCAGCGGCCCTATGGCGTCTTTACAACGCGAGGCATCTGCCTGCCGACTACCGTCTGCTTGACCGATTATATCTGTAAAACAGTTACCTTCCTTGGGAAAGTACGCGCCCTGTTTGGCGGATTGACGAGAGATATACTCATGACCATTCAAAATGACCTGCGCCCCAAAGGGCGGATGGCCGCTCATGCGGATGGTCACATGGCCCCAATTTGGGTCCATAATGTGGAAATGGTAGTGATTGACGAATGGGTACTTGCGTGCCAGATTCTGAATGCGACCATCTTTGGTCTTTTGTACATGCCAGGCGGGTGCCGAAGCCCGTGCCACCAAAACCAAAAACAGCCCTTTGAATGCTGGGTCTTGGGGCACATGTTCCTGAGCAATCTGATGTTTGCGTGTGCCGGATTTGCAGTCAATGACCGGTATCCCGTGCTTCTTGCCATAAGCCCGTACTCGACGACTGAATCGCCCCGCCATACGCATCAAATGTTCGTTATCCAGATTCACATCACTCCCGTGCAGGTCACGCCACCACAGGCGAAAACCGCCAGGAATGTATCCCCTCCGGAAATACGCATTCAATACGATGCGGTCAGGGCAATCATAAACGCCGTCAAGCAGTTCGGTATATGTTTGGCTCAGGTTGTCCATCTTCTTTTTCACTCCTTCATCCGATTGGTGAAGGAACTTTACTGTTTTATCATTTGCCCGCAAGGGCTTTATTCCCTGAGCGCAGTCTCAGGCAATTGCTAGAATACTAATTTCTGAATTATACCCCAACCCTTCCCGGAAAACGGAACCCCAAAAATGCCGCCCCCATCATTCCGGTTGAACACGGCCGGAAACTGGTGGAAACTATCCCCAATGCCACCGGCTGCTGGCTGGACGGCGTCGGTCATGTCTTGCCCGTCCCGGATATGGATACCTTTATGAAACAAATCCTGGCTCATTTAGAGAACAGCAAACTATCTTCATGAGATTTCGTACCTGCGGCTTCGGCAAAGACGGCCGTTATGAAGTACAATAAAAGGGATGATGACAGTTGTTGACCTTCGCCCCTGGTCTGAGGGCGACCTCCCCCTCCTGGAGCAGCTTTTAGGCGACCCGGCCATGACCGCTCACCTGGGCGGGCCGGAAACGCCGGAGCAGCTCCGCGACCGCCACGAACGCTACTGCCAATTCACCCACACCGGGCCGGGCTGTATGTTTGTCATTGTTGCCGGGCCTGATAGGGTTTCGGCCGGATCGGTTGGCTATTGGGAAAAGGAGTGGCAGGGCGAAACTGTTTGGGAAACCGGGTGGAGCGTTCTGCCGGAGTTTCAGGGGCAGGGTATTGCTACCAAAGCAACACTCGCCGTTGTCGCTAAGGCCCGCGCCGAAAACAAACACCGCTTCCTTCATGCCTTTCCCTCCGTTGACAACTCCCCCTCCAACGCCATCTGCCGCAAAGTGGGCTTCACCCTTCAAGGCACATACGACTTCGAGTACCCACCCGGCAGCTTTCTACGTTGCAATGATTGGTATCTAGATTTATTTCTAGGAAAATAACAGATACATGTAAAATGCGTTTCAAAAAAAAGTATTAAGGGAAAGTATTTCTTGGCACCAGAGTTTCCACCAAATCTTATTGTCTTTAATTCTCGCCTAGACGATGATCGTTTAGTAGGGAATGTTGAATATATTGAAGCAATCGATAAAGAAAGATTAAGGGTTCGATGGAATTCAAGAATTTGTCCAGAAGGATATAAACCTGTTGGCGAAGGTGTTGCATACTACAAAGAAGATGATTTTGTTATAAAAATGCCAGTCAACAGTCACGCGGAGCCAGATATTCTAGGACCCCCAATCCGCTATCGATGGACACAGGGACTTAGATCTGAACTCCTGTTTGTAATGTTTATATTAATCCTGCCAAATGGACACACATTGCTTAATCCAACTCCTTTACCTTCAAACGCAAAGGCGTTTAATGATCGTTTAGCAGTATATTGGATGTTAGAGGGAGATCATCTAGGTCGTACGAGTGCTGAGTGAGGGCTAAAGCATCTGTCCAGACCTTTGTCTGAGGAAGTTGCAAATGTCAATAATCTAACCAAGAAACCTCAAAATACCCAAAACGACATTATTGATTTTGGACAACTTGCCCGAAAAAGAGAACAAAGCAAAAAACTCCGGGAAGTAATAACACCCATATTGAACTTTGATACTATCCGTACAATTTGTCTGGATCTAGCAGCTTGTCGGAAAAGTAAGCTGGAACTGTTTGATAATAGACATCATCATGCAACTAACGGTAAGAAATCAGCGAAAAAAGGTAGTTGAAAGCATCAAAATGGGTCATTTGACCGGTTATCTTCTATCGTTTTCGTTCAGTAGGCAGGGTGAAATAAACCCCTACCTACAAACGAACCTGCAAAGTATGCAACCGTTTGAGATTGAAGGCCAGACAAACCAAAATCCATTCGCCAGCAGTGGCCGGCAGACCGCGCAAAGAGAACTGGCGGAAACCAAGAACTTCTTTGATGATGCCAATGACTGGCTCGACCGTACATTTGCGCAAGCGATAAATAGCCTGACCAATCTCCGTCCGCAGTTGATAAGCCATTTTCTCCAGCGCCGAGGCGTCGGCTGCCGGAGGTTCGCTTTGTTGGGCGAAATAGTGCTGCCAACTTTGATGATGCGGCTCTCGGCCGGTGGCGATGTAAGGGTCAATGCCGCGTGTTTGCAAGCCCTTGACGTTGTCCTCGCTCCAGTAACCGGCATCCAGGGCAGCAGCTTCCGGTGTGCCCAAAGCAGTAGGGATGGCGTCAACCGTTGGCAAAGCTTGCTGGTGGTCAGTGGGTTGATTAGAAACCAGAGCAGCGACAATCAACAAGCTCCCCTGGTCAACCGCCACCTGGGTATTGTAGTGTTGGTCAAAGCCTTTGTTGTTGGGATTCTTCATGATGGCCGAATCCGGGTCGGTGAAGTTGTACTGGTCTTTGTCTCTGGCTCCTGCTTTTGGGGGTTTGGGTTTTCGCCCACGCGGTTTCTGGCCTTTCTTGGCCGCTTTGGCTTCTCGTTGGCGCAGCTTTGCTTCATATTCGGCTTTTTCCACTTCGTAGCGAGCCTGGGCACGCATTTCCAACACCCCTCTGGCTTCCGCCAACTGGGCCAGCCGTTGCTGCCGCCGCTCGATTTCGTCTTGGATATCCATCTTGGCCGGAATGACGGTTTGGTCGGCCACTTCAGCCAGCGCCAGCAATTCCGCCACCTGCTGTTGCAGATACGCTTCGATGGCCACCAGCCGCTTGTAGCTCACCGCCTTACTCTTGGAGGCGTCGGCGTGTATCTTGCTGCCATCCAGGCTGATGTTGCCCAGTTTCAGCACCCCCATCGCCTGCGCCAGCAGCAGGATTTGCACGAACAACTCCTGGATTTCGGGCAGAAAACGCTTCCGAAAGGCGGCGATGGTATCGTGGTCAGGATGCATATCCCCGGCAATGAAACGAAATGGAACCGATTCATAGGTCGCCCGTTCTATCCGGCGCGAACTGAAGACCCCCGACGCGTAGCCGTAGAACAACAGCCCCAACATCAGTTCCGGGGCGTAGGGTGGAGCGCCTGTTTCCTGATACTGCTGGTATATCTGGCTCAAATCCAGCTGGCTGACGAAGTCTACCGTGAAGCGAGCCAGGTGTTCCGGTGGCAGCACGTCTCGTACACTGATTTGGAGATTGAGCGTCTCTTCATAGTTGGCGGTTCTAAATTTTCTCATACTGAAAGTTTACTCTTTATTTATAGTTGGAGACAGGGTTCTCCGACAAGCTGCTAGGGATTGGATATTAGTTAAGTAAATTATCCAATCAGGTAACGAACTGAGCTTATTAAGACTAATATCAATTGATTGGAGGTTGGTCAGATTGAACACCCACTTAGGTAGT
>Ga0299914_10003479_pt1 | contig 11134 bp, 11 predicted proteins | sample RVTome_10_FD_201361 | JGI IMG/M metagenome (GOLD analysis project Ga0299914, IMG submission 201361) | Soil microbial communities from uranium-contaminated site in the Upper Colorado River Basin, Wyoming, United States - RVT153D57 (version 2) ... | reverse complement strand
GTTTTGAAATAACCGTCCGATATATTATGCCAATATTGCCCACCGTCGTCCGTTTTCCAGACCCCACCGGCACAGGCACCGAAATAAAAGACGGCCGTTTCCGTCGGATGTCCCGCCACGGCCACCACACGCCCACCCCGCGGCGGCCCCACACAGCGCCAGCGCAGGCTGTTCAGCAAACCAGGATCAATTTTCGTCATGACTTTCCTCCGTGAAGATTAAGATGGGGAGACTGGGGACCTGTCCTGAGCAGCGCCGAAGGATCCGAGATTGCCAGCCTCAAAGGAGGCCAGACTATACCTCAATTTGGGGCAGGTGGGTGGTAAAAACGGCCGTTAATCCCAAATAAGCACATTGGTGTAGGGTAGGACGAAGTGACGCAAAGTTTGACACGCATGGCCGGTTTGGGGCTAATGCTTGACAACGAATATTCAGGTGGCTACACTGTGGCTACATGGCTATGATTTAATGTATAATAGAGGCAAAGATGGCTACAGAAATTGGGATTCGAGAATTGAAAAATGAAGCATCACGCATCGTACGGTCTGTCCGTGAGGAGATGGTAGAATATGTCATCACGGTGCGTGGAGAGCCAGTCGCTTTATTAAGCCCCTTGACGGAAGCAGACGAAACCCGCCTTAAACAGCAAGCAATTGAGACCGAGTTGGCTGAGTGGGCGGCATTAGCAACAGCTATTGCCGAAGCGTGGCAGTCGGCAAAATCTGGTGTAGAGCTGGTTGAGGAACAAAGGAGGGGCTAATGGCAGTGATGGATGCCAGCGTCTTTGTGGCTATGTTGAATCCGAATGAAACTGGTTATGCAGCTAGTAGTGCCTGGTTTCAGCAAGAACTTCGATTGAAAAATGTTATATCGGCTCCGGCTGTTTTAATAGCCGAGGCCGCCGCCGCTATAAGTCGCGGAACGGGTAATACGAATCAGGCACATCAGGTCATTAGACAATTATCACGTTCGACATCCATTCGGCTTTATCCAGTTACGATGAGTTTAGCTGAACAAGCGGCCGTTATTGCCGCCGATCATCGTCTGCGGGGATGTGATGCCATTTATGTGGCACTGGCCAAGGAGTTGGGGGAAACATTGATTACGTTAGATAAGCAGCAGTTGCAGCGGGGAACGGCCGTTATTGCCACTTCTCAACCATGAATAACCGTTCATGACACTTCGATTTATCACCAGCCTGGATATTGATGAATGTTACCGGCGGCTTACAGTAGAGATTGAGGTGGGTAGTGAGAGTTAAAGGCCATTCATAAACTGCCACTCCCTTTGCCTGTCAAAGAGGCCAACGCTGCAGATCACCGCCGCTGGCGACCAAACCGAGTTTTACGTTCCTGCTGTGTTTGTTGTTGTTCCTGCTGCTCCCTAACCCGCCGCTCACGCACGGCCGATGGTAAGAACATCTCCGGCGGGAAATCGAAGCCATGATTCTTGAGTTCCTCTTCAAAACGAGGCCGGTAACCACCCGGCACAAATTCGCCAATAACCTTGCCCTGGTCATCCCGTTCACGCTCTTCAAAGCGGAAAATGTCTTGCACAATGACCGTATCGCCCTCAATACTGATGACCTCTGTAATATTCATCACCTTGCGGGTGCCATCACGCAGCCTGGCTTGCTGCACAATCAAATGAACGGCCGATACGATCTGCTGCCGCACCACCGGCAAAGGCAAATCCATGCCGGCCATCAACACCAACGTCTCCAGGCGAGAAATGACATCGCGGGGGGTATTGGCATGGGTTGTCGTCAAACTGCCATCATGCCCCGTATTCATCGCCTGCAGCATATCCAATGTTTCCGGCCCTCGGCACTCGCCCACAATAATGCGATCAGGCCGCATTCGCAGCGCATTTCTTACCAGGTCGCGGGTTGTCACCTCGGTGTCATCGGGCCGCGCTTTCTTCTTCGTCTCGGCCCGAAGGACATGACGCTGCTGCAAGCTCAATTCGGCAGCGTCCTCAATGGTCACAATACGTTCGCCGTCGGGAATGAAGCTGGAGAGGACGTTAAGCAGCGTTGTTTTTCCCGAACTGGAGCCACCGGCCACCACAATATTGAGCTTGGAGACGACACAAGCCTGCAAAAATTTAGCCATGTCCTGGCTCATACTGCCCAGGCGAATCAAATCTCTGGCCCCCAGCGGCTCTTTGGCATATTTGCGAATGGTAATGGTCGGGCCATCAATGGCACAAGGTGGCACGACGGCGTTGACCCGTGACCCATCAGGCATCCGGGCATCCACCATCGGGTTTTCAGCGTCAATGGTTCGCCCCAAGGGGTCTACAATCTTGTGGATGATGCGCTCGACGTGGGCATTGTGGGCGAAGGTGATACCGGACTTCACGAGACGGCCGTTCTGCTCCACATAGGTCAAAAATGGCCCATTCACCATAATTTCGCTTATTGAGTCATCATCTAACAATTCCTGCAATGGCCCATAGCCGAAAAGCTCATCTATGAAGATGCCAAAAGCATCATCTTCCTGGCCTGGGGGGATCGCCAACCGGCCCCCTTCATGCACCGCATCAAATTTCTCTCGCAGCCAATTCAGCACCTTGGGATCTTCCAGCCGTCCGGGAACCTTACCATCCAGACGGGCTGCCAGCCATAAAATACCTTCATAAAGTTCAGAGTCTTTTTGTATAGTCATAGGCGCTTACGGAGCAACATCGACAAAAAATTGTCGATCTTAAACATGATTCGCTCTGTTTTGATAACCACAGCCAAATTTCTTGTCCGTGTTCCTTTCCGTCCGTGTTTATACTTTTTTCCCAGGCGAACTCTTGGGAAAGATATACTCTCTTGTTATCAGGCAGTGCCAGATAAGCTTGGCCTATAAGCGGGAAGGCGGCATAAACATTTTAGCCGGAAAAGTAATATCATAACTTTTGAGCCGCGCTTCGCATAACGGCCGTCTCCCACTTGCTTCAAACTGCCCCTTCACCGCCCCATCTACACCAGGCTTCTCTACAAAACTAAATACGTCCTGCAAAATAATCGTGTCCCCCTCCAAACCGGCTACCTCCGTAATATTAGTGATCTTGCGGCTGCCATCCCGCATTCGCGCTTGCTGCACAATCAGATCCACCGCCGCCGCAATCTGCTGCATGATCACCAGAATAGGCAAAGACATCCCCGACATCAACACCAATGTGGTGAGGCGCGATAACGTGTCACGCGGCGTGTTGGCATGAATTGTCGTCAGGCTGCCATCTTGGCCCGTGTTCATCGCCTGCAGCATATCTAAGGCCTCGCCGCCCCGGCATTCGCCGACCACAATCCGTTCCGGACGCATGCGCAGCGAGTTGCGTACCAAATCCCGGATCGAGACTTCTGTGCTGTTTGGCCCAATCGGCTTCTTTGTCTCCAAACGCACCACATGCTCTTGCAACAGGCTCAATTCGGCCGCATCCTCAATGGTGATAATTCGTTCGTCGGCCGGGATGAAACTCGATAAGACATTCAACAAAGTCGTCTTACCTGAACCTGTGCCTCCGGAGACAACAATGTTCAATTTGGCCACCACACAGGCCTCCAAAAACGAGGCCATATCCTCTGTCAGGCTGCCAAAATTAATCAGGTCTTGCATGCTAAAGGGGTTCTTAGAGAACTTACGAATCGTGATATTAGGGCCGTCAATGGCACATGGGGCGATCATAGCATTTACCCGCGAGCCATCAGGCAAGCGGGCATCCACCAGCGGCGATTTGGCATCTACCTGCCGTCCCAGTGGTTTGATGATTTTGTTGATGACTCGTTCCACATGGGCATCGTTAACAAATTGAATCTCCTCGGCCACGCCTAATTTACCCTTGCGCTCCACATAGGTCAGGTCGGCCCGGTTGACCATCACTTCGGTAACACTCTCGTCGTCTAAGATGTGCTGTAGGGGGCCAAAGCCGACGATTTCATTGAGGATCATCTCAAAGACATGCTCTTCGTCCTCTGGGCGAATTTTAATGCTGTCGTGTTGCCGTGCCCGCTCAAAACGACGCAAAATCTGTTCCAAGGCTTTTTCATTGCCCCGATCTAGAGGCATACCTTCAGGCAAGGAAGATTCGATTTTTTGGGCCAGCCAGAGGACAGTTTTAGCTAATTCTCGATCATACACAGCCATGTTTGCGACTCCATAGATAGCTCTATTGATAATGATTCGCTGATGTCATATGCTTGCTCTGGTCGGCGTCCCGCCGAGCCAGCGTAGTCTCAATGATTCAGAAATCCACAGACAAATACATCATTTCCCCAATTTTGCCCATAGGTAGATATTACCACGTTATGAGATGTCGTTGCCACTCAATAGGCGATAAGATAAACTCTTTTTTAACTATACAGGTGCGTGGCACTGCCCGTCGAGAATTATCCAGCTAGCGCCCTTTGGGCAGTGCCTTGCACCTCTGGGGACTCCTTTTATGATTATTCGTTGGTTGATGATCTTGTTATTTGTGATCGTTTTAGTGGCTTGCGACGCTGATGAGCCGGCGGTTTTGCCACCTGAGGAGATTGTCCGGCAAACGGCCGCTCACCTCAACCAACTCACCGGCTTTCACTTCATCATCGAACGCACCGGTGCCCCCGCTTTTCTCGACCCCGACGGCTTCATCGGTTTCCGTAGTGCCGAAGGGGATTACGTGGCCCCCGACAAGGCTCGTGCTGCTGTCCGGGTTACCATCCCTGGCCTGGTCACCGATGTCAGCGTGATTAGCATTGGCGCTGTCCAGTGGCAAACCAACGTGGTCACTGGTGCCTGGGAAGAATTACCGCCCAAATGGGGCTTCAATCCTACCGTCCTATTCGATCCCAATATCGGCCTGCCGACCATCTTGCAAAGTCACCTGACGAATCTACAACTCATCGGGCTGGAACAGTTGGAGGAGGATGGTGACGATTTACTGTACAAGTTAACGGCCGATGTGACTGGCAGTGCCATCTACGAAATGAGCGGCACATTAATTGGCCCTGACACCGTAACGGCCGAACTCTGGATCGCCCCCGACACCTTTGAGCTTGTTCGTATCCTGGTCACGGAACCTGTGCCCGACAGTGACGAACCAAGCCTCTGGCAAGTAGACTTCAGCCAATTCAATCAAGTTGTCGAGATTGAGCCGCCGGTCTAATGGCAGAAATCTTCGACAACCGGCAGTGGCGGCCCCCAACATTATTTGGAAGCTTAACGATTTTGACAAGAGGAGTTTAATTATCGTACAATACATTCAATTAAAATTGAACGTTCTGTACAAATTATAAGTAAGATGATGATCAAACGGGAGTCTGCGCCATGTCTGAAAGAGAAAACCAAAGTAATAGGGTCTTGTTTTTAGTTCGCGGGTTAGCGATTGCAGCGGCGATTAATTGCGTGATAGTACCAATGCTCTTCGCTCAACAACGGCCGTTATTTCCCTTGCCCGGACTTTATATGATCGAGATTGCCGTGTTAGGCATATTGGGGTTAACCGGATTGTTGGTTGCCGAAACTTTTTCCCCTTTCTGGCAGGCGGTTCCCTGGATAGTGGCCGGCGCCCTGCTGGCGTTTGTCATTTTAGGCGGATTCAGCATTGGTTTCTACCTCATTCCGGCTACGATTGCCTTCTTATTGGCCGGCTTCTTGTTGAACCGGATCGAAAAAGGTTCCTTTTCTAAATCCATCGGCCTCTTTCTGATTACGGCTATTTTGCAAGCTACCCTTATGGTGATGTTGGTGCAGATAGCATAGAAACGGCGTTGGTTGCCTAGTAAACGTTCACCCTCCCGGAGGTTTTCTCTCGAGAAAGGCTGTGGCAAGGGAACCTCCGGGAGGATTTTTCACCAGAGGGACTGAACGCTTACCCTGGCAAAAACTCTTTTGTAGTTTGCTTGTTTAAACTACGCTTGACGATCCACAATATAAATGCGTCCCCACTGGCCTAAGACCGCAATCGAATAGCCCCGCACCACTTCCAGCTTCGGCTGCTGGCGCATTGTCTCTTTCAGCAAATCATATTCGCTGGTAAGGAGAACAGCCCGGCCGTTTGGCTTCAGCACCCGCGCCAATTCGGCAAAAAAGGCCGAATAGAGCCTGGCTAGTCCCTCCTTTTGCCCCACCTGCTTGCCAAAAGGCAAATTCGTCACCACCTTGTCCACTTCATACGTATTTAAGGGCAACTCCTGGACATCCCACTGCCGTATTAGGACTGCTTTCACCCACTCTTTATGGAAGAGGTTTTGTTTAGCAGCCTCTACCCGCTCCGGATCAATATCACCCCCATATAAGCGGCGGTAAGGGCCGGCCGCCACCCGCTCCAGCAAGATCGTGCCACTGCCACACATCGGATCCAAAAAGACATCATCCTTGTCCGGTTGGCTCAGGTGTACCATGGCCGCGGCCACAGACGGCCGTAATGAAGCCGGTAACTCTACCACTTTCCCAAAGCGATGGCGCATCGTCCGGTCCGTCAGGCGCAAGCCAATCAACAACTGCGACCCCAGCAAATTGGCCCACACCTCCACCTGGCCGCCATCGGCCACAGGCGTCCAGCGCGGGTAACGCTTCTCCAGCCCTTTCAACACCGCTCGCTCAAAATCCTTGCGCCGGTACTCATGCTTGCCATACTTGCGACTGATCACCCGGAACGTCGGCGGCTTGCTAAATTTGCGAAAGCGCAAAAAATCATTCACCACCTGCCCCAACGCCTCCCCCTGCTGCACCCACTCCGTGATCTGCGCCAGATCATGCCGCCCCCGCGACACCTTTTTCACGGATAAAGCCTGCATAAAGACATCCTCCGTCGTCCGCAGCTTCATCACTTCGCCCGGCGAGCCGTCATAATGAAAAACGACAATACCATTCTGCTCTTTGGCAAAGTGATACTCCCCGAATCGTGCCTGGGGCAGCTTATCTCGAATCTCTAGCCAGGCAATTTCCTCTACGCCGGGCATAGTCTGGGCATAAAAAGTTAGTTGTTTACTCATAGTTTTTTACTGTACTTGCCAATGTTCGATACCTCAACTTTATCTTGTTCTACAGCCCTGACAACCTCCTGTTGACCCATCTAATGAGCAGCTATACAATGTTCTCATGCGTTCACCTTTTCCGGGCATGGACCCTTATCTTGAGCATCCGTCGCTTTGGCCGGATGTACATAATCGCTTGATTGTCGCCATTGCCGAATAGATAGTAGATGACTTTACCACCATTGATACAACGGATCGCTGTCCTTACACCTTTGTTGGCAGGCGCAGATCATATTGACGTGAAAACAATTGAGGGTGATCTGTCTATGCGGGAGTTTATTGCCCGCATGTTGTCTTACCAGCCAGGATGGATCACATTCCTGTATCAGCTTCGCTGGGGTTTTGTTCGTCTTTTAGGAATGAAACAGCAAGGCCTACCACGAGCAAACGCTTTGCGTGCAGAAGACGTGTCGCTCACGCCGGGCGATTCAGCCTATTTCTTCAAAGTAATGGCCGCCAGCCCTGATCATTATTGGTTTGCTGGAACCACCGAATCTCATCTAACGGCCAAATTAGGTGTCGTAGTAGAGCCGTTGGGGACCGGGCGTAAACGTTTTTACGTCATGACGGTGGTGCATTATCATCGGTGGACAGGGCGAATCTACTTTAATGTGATACGGCCGTTTCATCACCTGGTCGTTGGCAGTATGATGAAAGCGGCCATTAAATTCCCACTGCTGATTGTTTAGGGCTGACGATTAAATAAGGTACGGAATTGAATCGTCAGCTTTAAGGAGCGGGACAATGGGTATTTGTGCAAGTTGTTAAATTCCCGCTCTTTAGCGTTGCGTGACAATCCCCGTCTCCATCTCTATAATTGCTGATATTAACTGTAATTTTAGATTGAGGAGAATATCATGCTCCAACGAATTTTTATTGATAATTTTCGTCAGCTCGTCAATTTTGAAATCACTTTAGAGAGAATCAACTTGTTTCTGGGATACAACGGCACTGGCAAGTCAACTGTATTTGATGTGCTAAAAAAAATCCAACAATTTGCCCGCGGTGACTCTGCCAATACTTTATTCCACATCAATGATTTGACACGTTGGCAAAAATCACTCATTCAGTATTTTGAATTAGTTATTGGTGGCAATGGTGGAATCTATCATTATGAACTTGCGATTGAATTTGATAAGGTGAAAAGAACGGCTCAAGTTCACCATGAACGTTTAAGTTTTGATGGAAAAAAGCTCTTTGAATTCGATCAATCAGAGGAGCAAGGGCAATTCTATGGAGATGATCAGAGTGCAAAAGAATGGGTGATGCCTTTTGTATCCTTTCAGTCAGTCTTGCCAATTGTGTCCAGAATTCAACAAAACAACACACATGTACAATGGTTTGTTAAACAACTTAGTCGTTTTATTGTCACCCAAATTAATCCAGGGATAATGCTGAAAAGCAGTGACAAGGAAGCGTCTCAGTTATCTGCTACGGCTGATAACTTTGTCTCATGGTATCGTTACATCTCTCAAAATCAAAAGGCGGTTTTTAGTATAACAACGGCTTTACAAGAGATATGGGATGGGTTTGAGTATTTTCGCTTTGTAGAAGCTGGTGAAAGTAGATGGCTCGTTTTATCCTTTTTCATGCAAGATGGCAGCTCGATAGATTATGCCTTTGACGAATTATCAGACGGCCAACGGGCTTTAATTGTTTTATATGCCTTACTTCATTTTGCTGCCTCAGAAAATTGCATATTGTGTATAGATGAACCAGAAAATTATTTAGCCTTATCAGAAATTCAACCCTGGCTTTTATCACTATATGATTTTTGCAATGATAACAAATTACAATCCCTTATTATTTCTCACCATCCTGAATTTATTAACCATTTAGCTGCCTCTGGTGGCTACTGGTTTGATTGTCAACAGAACGGACCAGTTCGTGTTAGCCGTATTGGTAGCAATGGGGATGTTGGCATTTCTATGTCTGAGTTGGTAGCTAGAGGTTGGATACATGCCTAGACAAATTCAGCTTGTTATATTATGTGAGGATCAACAACAGGCTGTTTTTGCCCGCCACTATTTTATCCAGCGCGGCATTCATCCGCGCAAAATCAGGGTGAATATCAATCCTGGAGGACAGGGGTCTGCTGAACAATATGTCCGTGAACAATACCTTCGTGAGGTAATAGCCTACCGCAGCCGCTCATCCCATCTGGCGATTGCTCTAGCAGTGTTAATTGATGCCGACAATTATTCAGTAGAGCAGCGGATGAAACAGTTGACGAAAGTGCTTGAGGACAATTCTCAACGGCCGCGCCAAAACAACGAACGGATTGCCCTTTTTGTTCCCAAAAGAAATATCGAGACCTGGATTCATTATTTGAGAGACACAGCCGTTGATGAAGAGTCAGATTATCCTAAGCTGGTCCGAACGGGGGATTGTAAGCCAGATGTAATACGGTTAGTTACAGAGATCTGTCCTGTTGGGTTGCCAGAAGATGCCCCACCTTCGTTGCAGGTGGCCTGTGATGAGTTATCTCGCATTATGCCTTGAGAGCTAATCGGCCGTTGCCAGTTCCGTGGCGTTATTGTATTGGCGCAAGCTGGGGTACTGCCAGGCAATCAGGGCCGTCAGCAGCACCGTGGCCACACCGCCGCTGATAATGGCCAAAGGCGCGCCCCAAACGGCCGCTACCAACCCCGCCTCCAATTCCCCCAACTGGGGCCCGCCCATAAAAAAGAGCATGTTCACGCTGGTCATCCGCCCCCGTAATTCATCCGGTGTCATCATCTGGCGCAAGGTGCCGCGAATGACCGTAGAGACCGTATCAGCCGCCCCGGTGAGGGCAAACAGGACGTATGAGAGCCAGAAAATGGTAGAAAATCCAAAAAAGGCCGTTGCCAATCCATACACCCCCACACTCACCAGCAGCACCCTCCCCTGTTTATCCAACTCATCGCGCAGTGACAAAACAGCGCCGGCCACCAACGAGCCAACCGCCTGGGCCGTACTCAACAAACCATAGCCCGAAGCCCCCACGTGCAAAATATTCTCGGCCACAATGGGCAGCATCAGTCGCGCCGACGAAAAGAAAGTGGCGATAAAATCGAGCAGCATGGTGCTGCGAATAATGCGTGTGACAAAGGTGAAGCGGATGCCTTCCTTGACGGAGGCCCAATCCATCCTGGCCGTATTGCTGCTGGGCTGCCCCCGATAAGACATGAGCAGCAGGCTCACCACGACGGCCGCAAACGATAGAGCATCAATCACATACACTGTCCCCACATTAAAACTGCCCACCAACAACCCGGCGATAGCTGGCCCCACAATATTGGCAATCTGGTACATCAACGTATTCAGGCTGATGGCGTTGGCAAAATGCTGGCGCGGCACAAGGCTGGGAATGATGGCTTGCCGCGAGGGACTATCAATCGCCGTCGCCCCCGCCCCGGCGGCCGACAGCAAGTAAATGAGCCAGACTTTATCATTGCCGGTGAAGGTGATGTAGGCCAGGATGCCAGAGAAGAGCATGGCCGCCCCTTGCACCCAGATCATCAGTTTGCGCCGGTCCATCGTGTCGGCCAGGATGCCGCCCCACAGGCCAAAGATAATAATAGGGATGACACGCACCAGTCCCACCGCGCCTAATCCCAAGGCCTCTGCGCCCAACTCGAACTGACGGCCGAAAAGGGGAAGGATGTAGGTCTGATCCCGTAATAAATCGAAGATATGCCAGTTGACGGCGATAAACTGCATTTGGGAGCCGGTAGTAGAAAAAAGCCGTCCTGCCCAAAAGAGGCGAAAATCTCGATATTGCAGCGCGGCCAGCCGGGGAGAATGGGGATTTTTTGCCATAAACTTTCCTGCCACAAAAAAAACCGCGCTCACAGCGTCGCGGTTTTTATCCGATGAATAATCCTCCCGGAGGTTAAGGTTTAAACCTCCAGGAGGATTACCGAACTAATTTTTTAACTTCCATCAGACAACGTCTACGACAAAAGTATACAACGTGTACCAATGGCAGCAAAATAGAATTTCATGCCATTGCCATCACTGTGTTATAATCTGGCTATAAAGTTGTTCAGGTGACGAGCCAACAAATCCTATACTACGGCCTGGATCGCCAGTTACAACGTAGGCAGTGGTAATTTCCCCGTAATTAGTGCCATCATCTAT
>Ga0299914_10003478_pt1 | contig 11134 bp, 8 predicted proteins | sample RVTome_10_FD_201361 | JGI IMG/M metagenome (GOLD analysis project Ga0299914, IMG submission 201361) | Soil microbial communities from uranium-contaminated site in the Upper Colorado River Basin, Wyoming, United States - RVT153D57 (version 2) ... | reverse complement strand
CAGCGCGGCCCTCGGCATCCTCGCGGCGGCGATCGCCGGTGCTTTGATGGCGCTCGCCTTCGGCGTCCTGACCCTGTCGCTCACGGCAAACCAGGTCGCGACCGGCCTCGCGCTCACCATCTTCGGCATCGGCCTTTCCGCGCTCGTCGGCTCGGGCTTCGTCGGCATCCCGGTCGAGCGCCTTCCCAGGCTGCAGATCCCGGGGCTGAGCGATCTGCCGGTCCTCGGGCCGCTCCTGTTCAACCACGATGCGCTGGTCTATCTCTCCATGCTGGCCACGGTCGGCGTCGCCTGGTTTCTCGTGCGCACCCGGCCGGGCATGATCCTGCGCGCGGTCGGCGAATCCGACGTGTCCGCCCATTCGATCGGCTACGACGTGATCCTGGTGCGCTATCTGGCGGTTCTTTTCGGCGGCGTGATGGCGGGCCTCGGCGGCGCCTTTCTCTCGCTGTCCTACACGCCGATGTGGGCCGAGGAGATGACGGCGGGCCGCGGCTGGATCGCGCTCGCCCTGGTGGTCTTCTCGTCCTGGCGACCCGGGCGCTTGTTCCTCGGCGCCTATCTGTTCGGCGGGGTCACCATCCTGCAGCTCTATGCGCAGGGATCGGGCGGTGGCTTTCTCGGCCTGCCGGCCCAGGTGCTGTCGATGATGCCTTACCTGGCGACCATCGTCGTGCTCGCGGTCATCGCCGGCGGCCCGTGGAAGGGGCGCCTCGATGCCCCCGCCTGCCTCGGCAAGCCGTTCCGTCCCGCCACGTGATCAACTTGAGCTCAGGGAGACACGAATCATGAGACTTCATCTTTCGCGACGCACCTTCCTCGCCGGCACGGCCGCCGCTTCGAGCGCGCTCGCGCTCGGTCGCGGCGTTTACGCCCAGGAACCGCTCAAGGTCGGCTTCGTCTATGTCGGGCCGATCGGCGACTACGGCTGGACCCACGGCCACGAGCTCGGTCGCAAGGCTGTGGTCGAGCACTTCGGCGACAAGGTCGCGACCACCTATGTCGAGAACGTCGCGGAAGGTCCGGACGCCGAGCGGGTCATCCGCCAGCTCGCCTCGTCGGGACATGGCCTGGTCTTCACGACGTCCTTCGGCTTCATGAACCCGACCGTTCGCGTCGCCAAGCAGTTTCCGCAAGTCAAGTTCGAGCATGCCACGGGCTACCAGACGGCGCCCAACCTCGCGGTCTACAACGCCCGCTTCTACGAGGGCCGCGCGGTGTGCGGCGCGATCGCCGGGCACATGAGCCAGTCGGGGCTTTGCGGTTACGTCGCCTCGTTCCCGATCCCCGAGGTCGTGATGGGCATCAACGCGTTCGCCCTCGCTGCGCAGAAGGTCAATCCGGACTTCCGGGTCAACGTGGTCTGGATCAACTCCTGGTACGATCCCGGCAAGGAGGGCGACGCCGCCAAGGCGCTGATCGACCAGGGCGCTGACATCATCTCCCAGCACACCGACAGCCCCGCACCGCTGCAGGTCGCCGAGCAGCGTGGCGTGCACGGCTTCGGCCAAGCCTCGGACATGGCCGCCTACGCCCCCAACGCCCAGCTCACCGCCATTCTGGACGACTGGTCGGAGTACTACATCCAGCGCGTCCAGGCGGTGCTCGACGACGCCTGGGAGACGCACAGCATCTGGTACGGCCTCAAGGAAGGCATGGTGAAGATGGCGCCCTATGGCGACGCGGTGACTGACGACGCCCGCCAGGCGGCCGAGGCGGTGAAGGAGGGCATCATCGCCGGCACCCTGCACCCGTTCACCGGCCCGATCGAGAACCAGGCCGGCGAGGTGATGATCGCCGACGGCGCCACGGCGACCGACGACGAGATGCAGAAGATGGACTGGTGGGTCGAGGGCGTGCAGGCCTGAGTCTTCGCGGCGGGACTTCGGTCCCGCCTTCGCACCTCACGTCGGCGGACGGCAGGGCAATCCCTCGACGGCGTGCGCGATATGGGCGCGGATGTGCTCGACCGCGAAGTCGGCGAATACCTTGACTTTGACCGGCAGGAGCTCGCGGTGCGGGTAGAGCACCGCGAGCGTCACGGGCTCGGGCGGAAAGTCCGGCAGGATCGGGCGCAGCGCGCCGGCCCGCAGGTGATCGGCGACTTCCCACACCGGCTTCATGACGATGCCCTGGCCGGCCAAGGCCCACTCGGTCAACACGTCGCCGTCATCGGCATCGAAGCGTCCCGCCACGGCCAGCTTCATCGGGCCGTCGGGACCGCGCAGCGTCCACTGGAACTGCTGCGAGCCGGGAAAGCGCAGCAGCAGGCAATGGTGATCGACCAGCGCCTCGGGCGAATCGGGCTCGCCATGCGCCTCGAGATAGGCGGGCGCGGCGCACAGAATACGCTGGCAATCGGCGATCTTGCGCACGATGAAGCTGGAATCGGTGAGCACCGCCATGCGGACTGCGACGTCGACCGCCTCGCGCAGGAGGTCCAGGAGGTGATCCGAGAGTCGAAGCCGCAGCTCCACATGCGGGTAGGCTGTCTGAAAGGCCGGCACCATGGGCGCCAGCACCCGGCGGCCGAAGCCGAGCGGCGCCGTCACCCGGAGGCTGCCCCGGGGCGCCGCGCCGACGGCGGCAACGCTGCTCTCGGCATGCTCGAGCGCGCGCAGCACCTCGAGGGAGGCTTCGTAGAACACCGAGCCCTGCTCGGTGGCCTGGGTCTGCCGCGTGGTCCGGTTGAGCAGTCGGACGCTCAGATGATTCTCGAGCTGCTGGATCCGGTGGCTCACCACCGCGGGCGAGAGGCGGAGCTGGCGTCCGGCCGCGGACAGGCTGCGCAGCTCGACCACGCGAACGAACACTCGCATGTTCTCGAGAAGAGCCATGACGCCTCCCGCCCGGCACTATTCCAGCTTCGTCCCTGGTTTGAAAGTGCTGCGGTGATCCCATAGCTTCCGGACGGGGCGCGAACGCTCTAACCACGATTGAGGCTCGAGCATCCAGCACGGGCCGCCAAGACGGCCGGCCGGTGGCGGGAACGCTGGGGAACGCGCGTCATGGAGACGATTCTCTCGGAATGGCTGAACCTCGGGCTTCGCTGGCTGCACGTGATCGCCGGCATAGCCTGGATCGGCAGCTCGTTCTACTTCGTGCACCTGGATTCGAGCCTGAAGCGTAGCGGCGGGCTGCCCGATGGCGCCGGCGGCGAGGCCTGGCAGGTCCACGGCGGCGGCTTTTACAACATGGTGAAGTATCTGGTGGCGCCGGCGCGCATGCCGGACGAGCTCACTTGGTTCAAGTGGGAGGCCTACACCACCTGGATCAGCGGCTTCTTTCTGCTGGTCGTCCTCTACTACGCCCACGCCGAGCTCTACCTGGTGGAGCCCCTGGGCTTCGCGAACCCGAAGTGGGTGGCGATCGCGGCGAGCCTCGTGCTCCTGGTGGTCGGCTGGGTGACCTACGACGAGCTCTGCAAGTCCCGCCTGGGCCGCAACGACAACCTGCTCTCGGCGTTCGGCTTCGCCTTCCTGGTGGCGTTTTCCTGGCTGTCGACCCTGCTGTTCAGCGGCCGCGGCGCCTACATGCAGATGGGCTCCCTGATCGGCACGATCATGGTCGCCAACGTTTTCCTGATCATCATCCCCAACCAGAAAAAGGTGGTCGACGACCTGATCGCCGGCCGCGAGCCGGACCCGAGCCTGGGCGAGCAGGCCAAGCAGCGCTCGATGCACAACAACTACCTGACGCTGCCGGTCCTGTTCCTGATGATCAGCAACCACTATCCGCTGGCCTTCGCGAGCCGTTGGAACTGGGTGATCATCGCGCTCGTGCTGGTGGTCGGCGCGGTCATCCGCCACTTCTACAACGTACGCCACACGGGTCGCCCGAGCCCCTGGTGGACCTGGGGCGTAGCGGCGGCGGGCGTGGCGGTGATCGTGATGCTGAGCGCGGGCGGCCCCTCGCATACCGAGCGCGCGGCAGTGCCGCCGGAGCAGGAGATCGCCTTCGCCGACGTCGAGGGCATCGTGCTCAGCCGCTGCAGCATGTGCCATGCCTCCGAGCCGCTCTGGCCGGGGATCGGCGTCGCGCCCAAGAATGTGGTCCTCGACTCGCCCGAGATGATCCGCCTGCACGCCCGCGAGATCTACCTGCAGGCGGCGGCGACCGACGCCATGCCGCCGGCCAACGTCACCGAGCTCCTGCCCGAGGAGCGCGGTGTCCTCGCCACGTGGTACGAGGCCGGCGCGCCGGCGGAGTGAGGCTCGCCATGTCCACGAGAGCGATTCGCGGCCGGATCCTGACCTTCAAGGGCGATCCGGCGGAGGTCGGCGAGGCGGCGAGCCACCTCTTCATCGAGAACGGCGCCGTGCTGGTCGAGGATGGGCGCATCGCCGCGCTCGGCGAGGGCCGCGACGTCCTGAAGGGGCTGCCGACGGGGACCCCGGTCGACGACCACACGGGGCATCTGATCCTGCCCGGCCTGGTCGACGCCCACATCCACTTCCCGCAGACCCAGGTGATTGCCTCCTACGGCTCCCAGCTGCTCGAATGGCTGCAGAAGTACACCTTCGTCGAGGAGCAGAAGTTCGGGGATCCGGCGCACGCCGCGCGCATCGCGCGCTTCTTCCTGGACGAGCTTCTGCGGAACGGCACCACGACCGCCGTCGTCTACTGCTCGGTGCATCCGGAGTCGGCCGAGGCGTTCTTCGCCGAGTCCGCGCGGCGCGACACCCGCATGATCGCCGGCAAGATGATGATGGACCGCGGCGCGCCAGCCGCCCTGACCGACACTGCCGAGCGCGGTTATCGCGAGTCCAGGGCCCTGCTCGAGCGCTGGCACGGGAGGGGCCGGCAGCTCTACGCGATCTCGCCGCGCTTCGCCCTGACCTCGACCGAGGCGCAGCTCGAGGCGGCAGGCGCGCTCGCAAAGGAGCACCCGGACGCTTACGTCCAGACCCATTTGTGCGAGAACGACGACGAGATCGCCGCCGTGCGGCGCCTGTTCCCCTCGGCAAGCAGCTACACGGACATCTACGATCGCTTCGGGCTGCTCGGCCGGCGCTCGCTGCTCGGCCACTGCATCCACCTCGAGGACGAGGAGATCGAGCGGCTCGCCGCCACCGGCTCGGTCGCCGTGTTCTGCCCGACCTCGAACCTGTTCATCGGCAGCGGCCTGTTCGACATGGCGCGGCTGCGGGATCGACGCCGGCCGGTCCGGGTCGGACTCGCGACCGACGTCGGCGGCGGCACCAGCTACTCCATGCTGCGGACCGCCGCCGAGGCCTACAAGGTGCTGCAACTGCGTGGGCAGAACCTAACGGCGCTCCAGGCCCTCTATCTCATGACCCTGGGTAACGCGCGGGCGCTCGGACTCGAGGAGCGGATCGGCACGCTGGAGGTGGGCAGCGAGGCCGACATCGTGGTCCTCGATAGCCGGGCCACGCCTGCCATGGCGCACCGCATGGAGACGGCGCGCGATCTCGCCGAGGAGTTGTTCGTCCTGGTCACGCTGGGCGACGACCGGGCGGTCCGCGCCACCTACGTCGCCGGGGAAGCCCTCATCCGGACGTAGCCGAAGGGCTTCGCTCCCCGCATCTCCAGCAGGGGCTACCGGCCAAGCAGCCGGGCGAGAAAAGCGCCGAGCGAGCGCTTGGAGCGGCCCGCCGGCGCGAAGCCGAAGTCGCGTTCCAGCGCGTCCAGATCGAGCTTGACCGCATCGGCGAAGCGCCCCTTGAGCGCCTGGGCCGGCACCAGCTTCTCGAACCGAGCCGCCTGGTTGTGGTCGCCGCCGAAATCGACCACGAGGTCGCCGCTGGCCCGGTTGATCCGAACCCGGTCGCTGTTCTGCTCGATGATCTCGTCCAGCAGATCGAGCAGCGGCTTGTCCTTCAGCCGCTCGATCTCCTCCTGGGCGACCGGGCGCGCCCAGCCCGGCGCGGCCCCCAGCGCCTCGGCCAGCAGACCGGAGAGTGCCTCGGAGGAAACCAGCAGCAGGTCCGGCGGATGGTGTGGATCGCGGGCGATCATTTCGATCAATCCCGCCACTCGCGGCACAAGTCGGTCGAGGTAGGTGCGGTAGAGGGCCGTACCCACCCCGGACAGCGCCGCCCGCGCCGGCGCCTCGGGCATGGCGCGCGGCCGCGCGCCATCGATGTGGCAGACCACCATTCGCTTGCGCACATCCGGCGTGACGGCGGTGACGTCGCGATTGGTACTGATCAGGATGGGCGCGTAGCCCTCGCCACTCTCGTGGTCGAACTTGACCAGATCGGTGACGTACTGGCTGAACCGGTCGCGGTTGACGTCATCCACGATCAGCGGGATGGCCCCAGTCGCTCGCGAAGGCCGAGGGCCCGCTGGGTGGTGAAGTCCTTGCCCCGGACCATCTGCTCGAGCCCGAACATCGAACGGCTTACGACCCTCGAGAACATCGTCTTGCCACCGTCGGAGCGACGGTAGAGCACGGCGTGCACCGGGTAGGCGAGCGGCGAGCCGTCGTGGCGGAGCGCGGCCGTGCGGAGCGCCGGGGCGAAGGGGGCGGCGTAGAGCCAGCAGGCGAGCGCCCAGTAGCTCCGCTGCAGCCCATCGGCATCGCCGTAGAAGCGCCTGAACCCCTCGAAGTAGGGGGCCAGCAGGGCGGCATCCCGTTCCACCTCGGGCAGGGCACGGGCGCGCCGATGCGGTGCCAGGGTCGGCCGTCGAGAAGGACGAGACCGGTATCGAGGTCCATCCGCGCGGCCGGCACGCGGTCGGTTCTCTCTGTGATCGGGCGCGCAGCATGGACCCGATAGGCGCGCGTGAAGCTGGACGCGCTGATCACGGTCTTGCCGCTCCGGTCGCGATCGAGCGCGATCTGCTGCAGCTCGGCGCCGAGCGTGCCCGCCTCCCGCAGCGCCACCGCCGAGAGGTCGGACACTACCGGCGGTCGCGGTGTCTCGACGATCACGCCCTGGGCCTGCAGGAAACGGAAGCAAGGCACATCCTGGATCGCCACCGGATCTGCCGGGACGTCGAACCGCGCCGCCTCGCCGTCGCTCGATGCGACCACCAGAAGGTCGGCGTCGATCGGATCTGAGCGCGCCTCGTTCTCGGCGTAATGCTCCAGAAAGCGCAGGTAGTCGGCCTTACCGTCGGCGACGAAAAAGGTCTCCCGCTGCCGGCCCGATAACGCCACGAGGCTGAGGTTGGCCGAGCCGGCGACGGCGCGGAACCGGTCGTCTCCGGCCAGCAGATACAGCTTGGCATGGCTCGGCGCCTTGCGGAGCATGCGGAAGCGCAGGCTTCCGTCCTGAACATGGTCGAGCAGCCGCGCCGCTTTTCGACAAGGCCGGCCGCACGAAGCGCTCGATCAGCACCTTCTGGTCGGCGAGCGCATCGGTGAAGCGGTAGCCCGCGGCGGTCGTGGCCTGCTCGAGGGCGGCGAGCTCGCGCGAGAGGACGCGCTCCGAGCCGAAGGTGATCTCGATGTCGTCGAACAGCTCGACGACCTCGAGGATCGCCGGGACGCTGGCCGAGAAGGTGATCGCCTTCAGGCTGCGGAAGCCCTCGAATAGATCGCGCCAGGCCGTCTCTCGGGTGCCTTGGACCACGATGTCCAAGCCCAGGATCCTCTCGCGCTCGCCCGCTTGTCGCGTCGGCGCTTCTCCGACAGCCGGCCGGGCGGTAAGGGCAAACAGATCTTCCATGAGCGCCATCTGGCGGTACGCTCGCAGGTTAATGCCGGATACCCAAGCTGGGCAAAGCCTATGTGGCGTCCAAGGAGATCGATCTCTCGCGGATGGTGAGGGTGACGCCGGCTGCGCGACCGTAAGTTCGACTGCGGGTGGAATCGTCTTTCCGCTGCGACGCGTTTTTGGTAAGAGAGTGGAAGAACGTGAAGCGTCTCGGCCGCTTCGGGCCGTCGTCGAGGTCCGCGGTAAGTCGCCGAGGCCTCATGCTTCGGGTCGTGGGCAGAACGGGAGGTCGTCGTGCGACTGCGCTTTCTTGTTTCATCGATTGTCGCGCTGACTGCCATTTTTGCTGGAACCGCATCGCCCGCCGGAGCGCAGAGCAGCCTCAGCCCCGGCTATGCGGCAACCGACGACAGATACTCACTCTCGGAACGAGCCGGACGCGAGATCTGGTTCTTCGCCACTGCGTTCAACGATCGCTTCTTCACCTACTCCTATCCGCAGCGCCTTGGTGCGGCGATCGACTGGTACAAAGTGCTCGGCGCCAAGAACAGGAAAGACCTGTTCCAGGGCTGGGGCGCCATTCCCGATCCCGACTGCTGCGTCCCGGGCGAGGGCGACTGCCCGGCCGCGAGTCTGGACGAGACCTTCGGCTTCCCGTGGTGTCCGGGCGACGACGAGCTCCTGGAGCACGTCGGCAAGGAAGGCTATCGCGACCCCGCCTGCGAGTTCGAGGACGCGCCGTTCGACACGTCCACGCCTCATGGCTCGACCGACCAGCGCCAGAGCGCCTGCGACCTCCAGTTCGGCACCTCGAGCGGCGCGCTCGGCCTGCGCAAGTTCCCGAACCCGCGATTCGACCCCGAGCGGTGGCTCGCGCTGAACGGCTCGCCCGCCTCCTGGGACGGTTACCGGCAGATGCTCGCGGAGGACGCGGAGGATCCCGATTCGCGCATGAACCGCCTGTTCGACGGCTCGGTCGAGCCGCCGTTTCGGATCGGCATGGCCTGCGGCGCCTGCCACATCTCTTACGACCCGCTCAACCCGCCGGACGACCCCGACAACCCGGCATGGGAGAACATCGACGGCCTGGTCGGCAACCAGTACAGCCGGGTCTCCGAGATGCTGGGCTCCGGCATGTCCAGGCAGCGGCTGGAATGGCAACTCGTGGCGCGCGCCCGTCCAGGCATCGTCGATACCTCCGCCCTGCCCATGGACACCGCCGCGAACCCCGGCACGATGAACGCGATCATCAACTTCGCCAAACGCCCGCTCCACGAGCACACGATCCTGAAGTGGCGCAAGGCGGCGAGCTGCCCCGCCGATGCCGCCGAGACCGCCTGCTGGTGCGAGCCGGGCAAGGACGGTAAGTGCTGGGAGCGCAGCGAGCAGGTCGAGATGGTGCCGAACGTCCTCAAGGGCGGCGAGGATTCGATCGGCTTCAACGAGGCCATCCAGCGCGTCTATTTCAACATCGGCTCCTGCGCCGAGCAGTGCTGGATGAACCACATCCCCGACCTGCGGGCGGTCGACCCGAGCCAGCGCAACTACGGTCAGACCCCGTTCGACATCGGCCAGTGCCGGCGCGACTGTGCGAGCTTCCGCGCGATCGAGGACCGGCTCGACGACGTCAAGGCCTTCTTTCTCACCGCGCGGCCGACCGATCTCTGGCAGGCGCGCGGCTACGACGACCCGCGGGACCTCGAGATCGCTCTGGACGAAGATTTCTTCGAAGGCGCGGTCGAGCAGGGCCGTGACCTGTTCGCCCAGAACTGCGCACGCTGCCACTCGAGCCAGGAAGGACCCTACGACAACGTCGACTTCCGCGCCGTGGACCCGAACGATCCCACGCTGCGAATCGACTGGCTCGGCAACGACCAGCCGGTATTGGCCAGCGAGATCGGCACCTATCCGGCGCGTGCGCTGCATTCCAACCACATGAGGAGCCGTGTCTGGGAGCAATACGCGTCGCTCACCCTGCACGAGCGCGCGGCTGACCCGAACCGCGACGAGGTCATGAAGGGCAGCGGCCGCGGCTACTACAGGAACATCTCCCTGCTCTCGGCGTGGGCCCATGCGCCGTTCATGCACAACAACGCGATCGGCCCGGAAATCTGCGGCGAGCCGTCCAATCCGCAGGTCGACTTCTACGCCTCGCCCTATGTCGACGCCGAGGGCAAGCCGCTCGTCGATCCGCCCGCCTGCCTGCCGTTCGACCCGAGCATCGAGGGGCGCTACGAGCTGTACAAGGCGTCGATGGAGAAGCTGCTCCACCCCGACCGGCGGATCCCGAAGATGGCGTTGCTCGATCGCGAGGTGGTGATCGATGTCGCGCCCAGGGTAAGGATCGGCGATCTCGAGACCGGTCTCAGCCTGCGCGTCCCGGAGGGCCTTCCGGCGGTGGCGCTGAACAGCCTGCGCTACAAGGATCTCATGCAGGACCTGGTGCAATCGTCACGCGACCCGGAGAAGCTCGACGCCAAGTATCAGGGGCTGCTCGAGCCCGATCGGCTCGCCGGGCTGAAGGCCGGCCTGGACAAGATGCGCGAGCGGCTGCTCTCGAGGGAAGGCTTCATGGAGATCGACATCACCCAGGCCCAGAGCGAGTTCATTCAGAGTTACTACTCCAACGTGCTGGAGCGGGTCGACAACGCCGGGCATCGCTTCGGCGAGAGCCTGTCCGATCGCGAGAAGCAGGCGCTGATCGCCTTCGTGGCAACGCTCTGAGGCGGGAGGATCGTCATGCTCAAGCGCATCGTCCTTTCGCTCCTCGTCCTGGTGCTGGTGGTCGCGGCGGGCGGGGCGGCCTGGTGGTTCTGGCTGCGCGACGGCGCCCAGGTGGCGGAGCGTCCCGACATCCCGTTCGCGCCCTTGGTCGACGAGAGCATCCGGGACCCGGACAACCCGGCCAAGGTGTTCCGAGTCGATTTCGCGCGCGTCGAGCACGAGTTCCCGCTTTCGCGGGTCGACCTCATGGAGCTCACGCCGGCCAACCTGCGGGCGCTCTCGCAGGAGGAGATCGATCAGATCTACGGCCGGCTCACCGCCGGGCCGATCCCCGACGGCCCCTATCAGGGCGATCTGTTCTTCGCCCGCGGCGACAGCCTGCGCGCCCGGCTCGACGAGATCCTGGGCGGGATCGGCGGCCGCATCGCCGGCACCAAGATCGAGCTGGTGGAGACCCTCGGGCGGACCCTGTGGAAGGGCAAGATCTTCTATCGCGACCAGCTCATGCTGCGGAACTTCATCGAGGATCTGGAGCCGATCCGGCCCCTGGTGGACGACGCGGAGAGCCTGATGACCGCCGAAGTACCGCGCGGCGGGCTCCTGGGCTGGATCATCCCGACCACCACCGTCTGGCAGCTGTTCCCGGCCAAGCTCTACTGCGGCCAGAGCCTGCTCGACGGCCGGCGCGAATCGGTGATCATCGACTATTTCTACACCGACGAGCTCGACGGCTATCGGGAGAGCCCCGACAGCCTCGCGGGGCGCGGCGGCCTGCGCGTCCGCGA
>Ga0299914_10003477_pt1 | contig 11138 bp, 10 predicted proteins | sample RVTome_10_FD_201361 | JGI IMG/M metagenome (GOLD analysis project Ga0299914, IMG submission 201361) | Soil microbial communities from uranium-contaminated site in the Upper Colorado River Basin, Wyoming, United States - RVT153D57 (version 2) ... | reverse complement strand
ATCGCCTCCTGGGCAACCGGCCCCATCGCCTTCGCAGCCCTCCCCGGAGCCGAGGAGGTCCCCGACCGGGTGGCACTCATCGTGGGAGGCGATGACGCCGACGCCCTCGACGCGTTCCTGGCCAAATGGACCGAGTTCCCGACGATGGAAAGCGCCGGCACGGTCGACATCGGAGGCGTCGCCTTCCAGCAGTGGACCTCCGATGAAGGCACCAGCGGTCTGGTGGGCCGGGACGGCACCGACTTCGTCCTGGCGACAGACGAGGAAGCCGCCGCCGCCATGGTGACCCCGCCGGGCGGGGCGACACTGGCCGACGTTGCGGAGGTGTCGGCCCAAATGGATCAACTTCCGGGCAACGCCGCCGCCGTGTTCGTCCTGAACGGGGCCGAGATGACCGATTCTCTGGCCGGCTTCGGAATAGGAGACACCGGTCTGGGCTGGACCACGGGGGCGGTGACCACCGACGCCCGGGGGGTTCGCGTCGACTACGTGACAGCCCTCAACGACAGCTCGGCTCCTTCGTTCAGCGACGACTTGACCGCGGCTCTCCCGGCCGACACGGTGGCGTTCTTCCGGATCGGCTCCGTCATCGACCAGGTCGAATCCCTGGCCGATTCGGACATGTTCGCCGGGATGGCCGGATCGATGGAAGAGGAGACCGGGGTATCGCTCGACGAGATCCTTGCTTTGTTCTCCGAGGATGGCGGGGTCGCCATTTGGCCCTCGACCGACCCCGAGTTGCCCGTCAACGGCGCCCTGGTGGGAGTAGCGGCCATCAACCAGGCGCCGCTGGTCGATCGGCTCGCCGACCTGGCCGGGACCATGGGCCTGGTGGCCACACCGGTCGACGACGGCTACAGCTTCAGCGGCCTGATCACGCTGGGCACTCGCGAGAATCTCACCTTGCTCACCACCGATCGCGAACTGATCGCCGAGGCTCCGGTCGAACCGTTCAACGAGGGCTCCCTGTTTGGTCGGGCCGCTGACCTGGTCGACGGGGACCTGGTGTTCGCCATCGATCTGGAGGCCGTGATCGACCTGGTCGACGGATTCGTGGGAGTCGATGATCCCGAGGCGGCGGAAATGCTCCGGTGTCTGCCGCTCGGCGTGGCCGCCGGCGGGGTGAGCGTTTCCGGTGAGACCATCAAGACGACCACATTCCTGGAGATCACCGAACGCTGCTGACCCGAGGATGTCGGGAGCCGCTGGCAGACTGTTCGGGTGGCGATCGAACCAGCCAAGCTCGTGGCCGCCTGGGCCGACTCCTCGGACTTCGACGGCGAACTCGTAGAGGTACGTCACCTGCCGGCCCGTTCGGCGGTGTACGCCGGTCCCACTCGTCCCCTGGCTGCGCCGGTCGCCCGGCGCCTGGCCGAGTTGGGTATCGACCGCCTCTACCGGCATCAGGCCCGGGCCGTCGACCTGGTGACCGAGGGACGCCACACCGTGGTGGTGGCCGGGACGGCCTCCGGCAAGACCCTGTGCTACCAGATACCAATCGCCGAGGCTGTCGCCTCCGGCAACGGCGCCACCGCCCTCTGCATCTATCCGACCAAGGCTTTGGCCCAGGACCAGGCGCGTTCCTTCACGGCACTGCAGATGCCGGGTGTCGCCGCCGCCACCTACGACGGCGACACCCCCAACGACGAGCGGGCCGGCATCCGCCGCTCGGCGAACGTGATCCTCACCAACCCGGACATGGCCCACATCGGAATCCTTCCCAACCACGACCGCTGGGGCGACTTCCTCCACCGACTCGAGTACGTGGCCGTCGACGAGCTCCACACCCTGCGCGGGATCTTCGGCACCCATGTGGCGATGGTCCTGCGCCGGCTACGACGAATCTGCCGCCATTACGGCTCTGACCCCACGTTCGTCTTCACCTCGGCCACGATCGGCAACCCCGGCCAGTTGGCGGCGGACCTGTGCGGGATGGACGTGGAAGTTGTCGATCAGGACGACTCGCCCCGGGGAGAGCAATGGGTGGCGCTGTGGAACCCCGAACTCACCGATCCCGAGGAGGGTCGCCGGCGGTCGGCGCTGGCCGAGGCGACCGATCTATTCGCCGACCTGATTCGCCAGGACGTGTCCACGATCGTCTTCGCCCGGAGCCGTAAAGCCACCGAATTGATCTATCGATGGGCGGGCGAGCGGCTCGACAGCGGCCGGCGCGACCGTATCGCCGCCTATCGGGGGGGCTACCTGCCCGGCCAGCGCCGTCAGATCGAGACGCGCCTGTTCGGAGGCGACTTGCTGGGTGTGGTCACCACGAATGCGTTGGAGTTGGGAATTGACGTCGGCTCACTACAGGCCGCCATCCTGACGACGTTCCCCGGCACCATCGCCTCCTTCCGGCAGCAATCCGGTCGAGCCGGGCGGACCTCCGAGTCGTCGCTCGTGACCCTGGTCGCCGGCGAGGACGCCCTGGACCAGTACTTCATGAACCATCCCGACGAGTTGTTCGACCGCGACCCCGAGGCGGTGATGGTGAACCCGTCCAACCCGGCCGTGGCGACCGCTCATGCCGGCTGCGCCGCCTACGAACTGCCGTTGAGAATCGAAGACCGTGACGTGTTGGGCGAGGCGGTCGAGGAGGCAGCCAACACCCTGGTCCAATCCGGCCACCTGCGCCTCCGCGACGGGGCCCTTTATTGGGCTCAGCGTCGTCGGCCCGCCCCCCAGATCGACCTGCGCTCGTCGGGGGGCCGCCGCTTCGACGTCGTCGACCGCACCGGATCCCCCGAGCTGCTCGGTGTGCTGGACGAGACCCGGGCCTACAAGGACGGCCACGTCGGCGCCGTCTACCTGCACCAGGGCGACACGTACGTCGTTCGGCAGCTCGACATCCAGGGGGGCGAGGTTTCGGTGGTGCGTCAGGACGTCAACTACTACACCCAGCCCAAGATCGACAAGGACCTCGAGGTGCTGGACCGAACGTCGGCGGCGTCCATCGGCCCCGTCCGTCTCCACCTGGGGTCCGTGCGGGTCCACACCCAGGTCGTGGCCTACCAGCGCAAGGCACTGGGTTCGCGAGAGACTCTCGACACCGTCTATCTCGACCTGCCGTCGACGACCTATGTCACCGACGGCATCTGGCTGGCGATCCCTGAGCGTGTGCTGGCGGACGCCGGACTCGACCACATCGAGGTCCCCGGCGCTCTCCACGCCGCCGAGCACGCAGGGATCGCCATGATGCCGCTGCGGGCGGTGTGCGATCGCTGGGACATCGGCGGTCTGTCGACGCCCTGGCATCAGGCCACCGGCGGCCCGACGATCTTCATCTACGAGGCGTACGCCGGTGGGGCAGGGATCTCGGAGGTCGCTTTCGCCGCCGGGGCGGCCCACTGGCGAGCCACGGTCGAGGCGATCCGCGCCTGCCCCTGCGCCACCGGCTGCCCCTCGTGCGTCCAGTCCCCCAAGTGTGGGAACTTCAACGAGCCCCTGGACAAGGCCGGCGCCGTCCGACTGCTCGAAGCCATCCTCCTCTCCTAGGAGGCTTGATGCCTGGACTACTGCCCCGTTCACAGCATCGAGAGTGCATCCACCTGGCCCAGGCGCATGCGGCTGCACACTCGTTGACGAGTGCGATGTGGCCCCGGCGTCGGGCTCGGCCCGCGCCCTGATGTTCACGCTCAGAGCGTAATCGACGGGGTCAACCGTCCAGAAGGTCGAGGGGGGCGAACTCGGCGGCGGCCCGGGCCCGCACCACGAGAGCACCAAAGACGGGCAGCTCCACCTCCGTCGCCACTTCGACCGTGACCACCCGGGGCGCAAACGACGGATCGTCTCGGCAGGAGCACCGCACCAGCCGGGAGCCGTTGGCGCCGGCGAACAAGGCGGCCTCGGCCGCCGCGCCTCCCTCCAGGAAGGTGAGGGGGGCAGCCGCCAGGGCGGCGGCGTCGGCGGCCACCGTGGCCTGGGTCTGGGCCGCCACCAGCCGACCAACCCCGACCATCCCGGCGGCCACCAATACCAGGAGCGAGACCCAGGCGATCGCCAGAATCGTGACAGATCCATGCTCGCTCATCGCTCGACTCGCATCGTCGACCGCCCAGTCAGGGTCACGGCCAACGAGTCGAGGATGGGGGCGGACAAGGCCTGCCGCACCGCCACCTCGACCGTGGCCGGCCGCCCGACGACGTGGGGACGACTCACCGACACCCGGGCCGAATCGCCCAGACGCGGGCCGAGAGCCGTCCGGACTGCCTCGACGGCGTCGGCCGGGTCCGGATGGGTGGCGGCGACACGGGCGCCTTCGCGTGCCGCCGCCACCACTACCACCCGTGTTCGCGCCAACCCCGCCACCTCCAGGCACGCCACCATGACGAGCACGATGAGGGGCAGGATGAGGACGAACTCCACGGTGGCAGACCCTCGGTTGCTCAGAACTTTCCTGTCACCCACGAGATGACCTTGCCGAACAGACCGCTCAGGAGGCCCTCCCCGCTTCCCGATTGCAACCACCGCACCGCCAGGATGGCCAGGGCGGTGGCCGCCAGGATGACGAGAAAGTACTCGACGGTCGCCTGACCGCGGTCCTCGCCGGGCTCGAATCGAGCCATGATCCAACTCCAGATAGTCAACACGTGACTCTCCTTTCATTCGTCGCCGACTTCCGGTCGGTGCCGGGGGGAAGTGGGTTCTGTTGTCAGGGAGCGAGCGGGCCGACCAGGTCGCCGATCATCCTGATGAAGGCCGGTCCGTAGACCATGAGCACGAAACCGGGGAGCACCAGGAGCGTCATGGGAATCATCAGCCGGACGGGAAGCCGGCGGGCCCGCTCGATGGTGGCGGTGTGGCGCCGTCGACTCTCGCGATCGATGAAGGATCGGATGGCCGGCTCCGGCGGTGCGCCGGAGATTGCGGTATCGGCGAGGCGCCGCAGAAGCGGAGCCAGCGGCCCGTCGGCCGATGCCAGAGCTGCGGCCGCCCCGAGTCGGCGAGAGCGACGCACCACGGCGTCCATTTCGGGATGGCCCCCAGCTGCTCCGGTCAGGGCGGGAACGAGAGGCATCCCCGCCCCGACGAGCACCAGAAGGAGCGTGGCCACCGCCATGACGTCGACCTCAGACGGCTTTCGACGGCGCCGAAGCCGCGACACGGCAACATCGGCCGCAACCAGGGCGAGTCCTCCCGGAAGGCCGGCCACGAGCACACCGAGAGCAGCTACGACGACGAGCCTCATCGGCGCCCCACCCATGCCATCAGGGCCGTCCCGATCGTGAACAGGCCGCCGCCGAGAGTCGCCAGCAGGAGGCCGCCGGGCATGGTCACCAGTTGGCCGAGGCGACCCGTGACGAGCGACCAGACCATGTAGGTCAGTGGACCGCCAATCAGCACCCACATCGAGGCCCGCACCTGAGCGGTGGCCGTGCGGACCTCTGCCTGACCCTGCTCGTCGGCGGTGGCCAGGGCGACCAACTCCTCGAAGACCGGCAGCATCCGGCCGGCCCCGGCCCCGACCGCCACCGCCGATTCGACCAGGGCCCCGATGGAGGGGAGGATCCGGGCCAAGCCGTCAACGGCGTCCGCCAGCCGAACGCCGATGTCGAGCCGACGTATGATGGGAGCGCAGTCATCCCGCCCCGCACAGGCCGCGCGGAGGGCGAAGCGAAGTGAGCCGCCCGCACGAAGTTCGCCCACCACGGTCTCTGCGAACCGGGCCTCAGCACCCCGGCCGGTGACCATACGCAGCCGCCACCCGACCATCGTCGCGCCGGCAACAGCGGCCAAAGTGGGCAATGGTGCCCACACGGCACCTGCGGCCACGGCCACCACTCGCCAGTCGGCCCGGCCCACCAACCCGGCGGCGAGGATGATCGCCTCGCTCACGACGTCACGTCCTGGATGGCGATGATCCGTCTCTGGGAGCCCTGCCTCTCAACCTGGACCACGAAGTGGATGGCGGCTCCGATCTGACGCCGGACAGCCTCGGCTGCCACCCCGCCCTCGGACAACGCCAGCGTCTCGAGTCGCCACAACGCCTCCTGGGGAGAGTTGGCATGGATCGTGGAGAGGCTTCCCCTGTGCCCCGTATTGAGCGCCCACACCATGTCCAAGGCTTCCGGCCCGCGGACCTCGCCGACCACGATTCTGTCGGGCCTGAGACGGAGCGCAGAGCGGAGGAGGGCACGGATCGTGACCCCACCGGCGCCGTCGGCGCTCGCTGGGTGCGATTCGAGACGCACGACGTGGCCGGGCAAGGCCAGCTCGGCGGCGTCCTCGATGGTGACTACGCGCTCGTCGGTGGGAATCTCCGCCGCCAGGAGGTTCAGCATTGTCGTCTTCCCGGCTCCGGTACCGCCCGACACGAGCACATTGCGACGCTCGGCGACGAGTTCTCTCAGACGATCCACGTGGTGGCGGGTGGCCGATCCAGACTCGACCAACTCATCGAGGGTGGTGACCGCCTGAGTGAAGCGGCGGACCGCCACCACGGGCCCATCCACGCAGGCGGGCGGCACGACCGCATGCAGTCTGGAACCATCGGCGAGTCTGGCATCGACGCTCGGCGATGAGCGATCGAGGCGCAACCCGAGCGGAGAGATCACTCGTTCGACGGCGGCAACGATGGCGTCGTTGTCGCCGAAGCCGACCCGGGACCGTTCAAGCCGGCCGGCCTTCTCAACCCAGATCTCGGCCGGCCCGTTGACGAGCACGTCAGTCACCTGGGGGTCACGCATCAGCATCTCGATCGGCCCCAACCCGATGAGGTGATCGACAACGGCGTCGATCAGGTCGGCTCCTGCCGTGGGCGCCTCCGTCGAGGCGAGACGCCGGGCCGCCTCCCTGAGGCTGGTGCGTTCGATCGGCACCTCCGATGCCACCAGTTGGCGAACCATCCGTTCGATCACCGCCACGGCAGTCTCCACACGTCCGCCCACGCTCGGATCCAGCGGCTTCGGATCGGTCGCCTCCCAGCCAGGAGCGCCGTAACCGTGGCTCGCCCCGGGGGCGGCAGCACCGGACCTGGGCCGGGGGGTTCGCCGCTTCCCGGCATCATCTGCCACACGGCTGGCCGCTCGCCGACCGGGGCCAGGAATCCGGGCCACAAGGGGCGCACCGGGATGATCGGGAAGGGAATCGGCTCGGTCCCCACCCGGACCACGATCACCGGCCAGCTCTCGCTCAGAGTGTGGATCAGCTCGACGGCCGCGGCAGTATTGGCTGCGCCATTTCGTACGAGAGCCACACCTTCTCGCTCCGGCCTCAGCTCGGAGCGGCGCGGGCCTTCTTCGGTCAGCTCGGCGACCGAGCGCTCACCGGGATAGGTGGGGCCGCCGGGATCGAGATCGACCACCAGGGCAGTTCCGGTAGCCAGGGCCAGCCCCAACGGGGAGATGGCTGCTAGCAGCTCATCGCCGAAGGTGCGGACACCGACCACCCGGCTGTCGGTCGCCAGTCTCTCCATGGCCCGAAGCTACGAACCTCCGCCGCCGCCGTAAACCCCTAGTCACGCTCAGGTGGGTCCGTTAGGTTTGAGGGTTTGGGGTCTGCTGGGCCGACGCCCTCAGGGCGGATGCGCAGGTGCCGATAAGTCCTAATGTCTCATCACGACATAGGAGACGAAGTGGCCGGGGCCGCATTTTTCGACCTCGACAAGACGATCATCGCCAAGTCCTCGACGCTGGCCTTCACCCGGCCGCTGTTCCGGGCCGGGCTGCTCAACCGGACCAGCCTCTTCAAGGCAGGGGTGGCCCAGGCCTACTACCAGATGTTCGGGGCCGACCACGACCAGTTGGAACGGGTGCGCGAGGAGCTGGGCGAGCTGACCCGGGGCTGGGACCGAGACGAGGTCTCGCGCCTGGTCGAGGAGACTGTCGACGAGGTCGTGTCACCCCTCGTCTATGCCGAGGCGCTGGCGATCATCGACGAGCACCAGCGGGCCGGGCGCCGGGTGGTGGTCATCTCGTCGAGTCCAGTCGAGATCGTCCTCCCACTATGCCGATATCTGGGCCTGGAGGATGAAGACGTGATCGGGACCCGACCCGAGGTGGATTCCGATGGCAAGTACACCGGGGCCATCGAGTTCTATGCCTATGGCCCCGGCAAGGCCGAGGCCATGCGGGAGATGGCCCACGCCGAAGGCTTCTCGCTCGACGAGTCGTTTGCCTACTCCGACTCGATCACGGACCTCCCCATGCTCGATGCCGTAGGCCATCCGGTCGCCGTGAACCCGGACCGGGAACTGCGGGCCATCGCCGAGGAACGCGACTGGCAGATCCTGGAGTTCGAGCGGGAAGTGACGATCCGGACCCGACTGGCGACCATCCCCAAGCCGGTGCCGGTGATCGGCGGGGCGGCGGTGGCCAGCGGTCTGGCGGCGGCCTTGACCGTGTGGGCGGTCCGACGCACTCGCAAGTAGCAAAGTCACTTACCCTTAGGTCCCCATGCGCCGCCTCATCAGCCTCGTCTTCGCTTCCGTCTTGGTTCTGGGCCTCCCGGCCACCGCCCAGATCGCCGATTGCCCGGTTTATGAGGGAATCACCTGTGACGGTTGGGTCACCGACGCCGCCGGGGTCCTGACCGACCGGGACCGTGTCGAGCAAACCGCCGGCCGCTTCGTTGAGGCGACCGATCATCAGATCGCCGTGGTGGTGGTGTCCGACACCGGGGGACAGGACCCCAGGTCGTTCGCCGAGGAACTCGGCAACACGTGGGGAGTGGGAGATCCCGACGAGGACGACGGTGTAGTGCTTCTGGTCTCGCTGGGCGACCGGCGGACGGAGATCGTCACCGGCCCCGGGGCCTTCCTGTCCGAGCCGACCCTCAGTTCAGCGGCGGAGCTGGGTAACAGCTTCTTCGCCGACGGAGACTTCGACGGGGGCCTGGCCGCCATCATCGCCGGCCTCCAGCAACAGTACGAAGGCCCCGGAGGGGAATCCGGGGGGCCAGTGGTGACCATCCCGGAGGAGGGCACCGGTTCGAGCGGTGACCCGGAAGGCCTCAACTGGTCGATTCCCGGCCTGGGCCTCGTCGTCATCGTCGGTTCGGCGGGCGGGGCCTGGTACTTCGCCCGTCGCAACAACCGCAACGAGCGCCTCACCGAGCATCGCCGGGTCGTCGACCAGGAACTGGCCGCCCTCGAGCCGGCCGGCCACGAGGTCGTGGTCCCCGACGACCTCCTTCGTCCGGCGCCCGCCTCGGCCGGCGCCCCCGACCCCGACACCGCCACCGCGGTGGCAGCCCTCCTGGACCCAACTGCGGCCGGCGAGACCGTTCTCACCGGCCTGTGGGCCTGGGGCACCCTCGTCGTCGGAGACGAGGAGCGCATCGCCCACTATCGGGAAATGCCCCTGGAGATGCGGGTCAGCGATGAGCAGGATCTTTTGGAGGGCGCCGTCAGGACCAGCTCGTCCGAAGCAGCCGAAGAGGTCGACCGCGAGCTATTCGAGGTCAAGCGTCAGGAACTCCGCTCCTTGGTCGAGTCCCTGCGTCCGTTTCGAGTGGCGGAGGCCTCGACGAGTCTGGCCCGCGAGGTCGCCCTCAAGGCGATCGACACCGCCATCGGCCCCGTGATGGTCACCGACGTCGGAGAGCGATTGGTGGAAGTCAACCCGGTACTGGTCGCCGACAAGCCGGTCTCCGCCTCGCTCCAGGAACTGGCCGACGCCGCCGCCCAGGCGTCCGAGAAGACTCAGCGGCTCGAGGATCTCTACGCCAAGCTGCCCGACACCCCCACCCGCCCGGCGGTGGCGGCAGCTCTGGCCGACTTCGGAGCGGACCCTGACGACGCCGCCCAGCGTTACAACGCGGTGCTCGATCACCTGCGTCAGGGCTCGACCACCCTCAACGCCGACCGGGTGGATCTCCCCTCCCTGGCGGCATTCCTCGTCATGAACAACGACGAGGACGACATCGACGAGTTCCTGGAGGACTACGAGGAGGCCCGGAGGCTGAAGGTCGAGCCGCCGGCGGCAGTCGAGATGGCGCTCGCCGGTCTACGCGGGAAAAAGGAGATCCAAGAAATCCGCGACCAGGCAGAAAAGCTGGGGATCCCGGTGTCCATCGCCGCCGCCCTCACCCGGGCCGGCGACCGAGCGATGGCGTCGTATCTCGGCCTTGTCGACACCCTGGCCCGCACCGACATCGAGACCGCCGATCGACGCACGATCGCCGCCATCCTCGCCCTATCCCTGGAACCGTCCCAGGCGGTCCGGCGCTGGGAGGAGGCCCGACAGGCTCTGGCCGCCTTGGGGATGACCGGGTCCTATGCCGACGTCGCCGCCGCCTTCGGGGCCTCCGACGCCCGCGGACCCCGCGAGTTCGCCCTCGCCTATGCCGCCACCCGCCAGGAGCTCGCCCGCTCGTCCATCAAGGACGCCGACCGCTATGCCCCCGAACTCGCCCACACCGGCACCGGCGAATTGCGGGACAGTTGGACGGGAGCACCGATCCCGGGCGGTCTGGCTAACTTCGACCCCTTCTTCCTCTTCTACTACCACTGGATGATGACTTCGACCATGACCCACGGTCTTGGTTGGGACCCGGTCTACGAAGACGGGTCGTGGGACGACAACTCCTGGTTCGGAGGGTTCGGGGGCGGCGGCGGATTCGGGGGCCGGGGCAGCGGGGGCGGCGGGTCTTCCTGGGGCGGCTCGTGGAGCGGTGGAGGCAGTTCGTTCGGGGGCTTCGGCGGCGGGGGCGGCTTCGGAGGTGGCTTCGGGGGCGGAGGTGGAGGCGGCGGCTCCGGCTGGTAGCCCCCGGGCGGTTCAGACGGGAACCACAGGCCCGCCGCAGGCAGCGACACCGGCAACCACGTCAACGGGGTCACCGGATCCGGCCAGTACCCGGACGAGCGTGGCGCGGTCGAGGACCACCGGGACCACGACTTCCACCAGGTCGGAGCGATCGACCGAACCCGTGATCCGCAACCCATCGACCACCTTCACGGCCTCGGTGACCGGCTTCGTCGAAACGAGGATCCCGCCTCGGGGTGGAGCGCCGGAGGGGTGATGCCCAGGACGGTCCGTGATCACCACCCAGTCGCGGCTGCCCGACGCCGCCTCCTCCAGGCGCCGGCGCTCGACGAGGGGCCGGGGGCTGTCGATGACGATCTCCGTCGAGCGGTCGGAACTGTCCACACCCCGGAGCGTAGATAGAGTCGCCGGGTGACCACTGCCGCCATCGTCCTCGCC
>Ga0299914_10003476_pt1 | contig 11140 bp, 13 predicted proteins | sample RVTome_10_FD_201361 | JGI IMG/M metagenome (GOLD analysis project Ga0299914, IMG submission 201361) | Soil microbial communities from uranium-contaminated site in the Upper Colorado River Basin, Wyoming, United States - RVT153D57 (version 2) ... | reverse complement strand
CGGCTACGTCATGGGCGTGACAGTGCCCGGCACCCCGTGGCACGGCATCGGCGTCGCGCCGATCTTCGTCTGGGAGCTGGCGCTCGGCCTGTGGATGACCTTCAAGGGCTTCAATCGGTCCGCGCCGATCGCGGTAGCGATGGCTGCGGAGGCCGGGAAGCCGGACGCAGAATTACCCGGTGATCTCGGACGGGTCGTCGTCGCGCCGAAGGCGGGCGCGGCATGACCGTCGAAGGCGTGCGGCCGGTGCGGCTGCCGCCACGGTGGTTCATCCGTGCCGCCTGGGTCGTGCACCGCGCCCTGTACCGGGTCAGCGGGGGTCGGTTCGGCCTTTCCCGACCTAAGGCAACCTCCTTCGGGATGATGCGCCTCCGGACGGTCGGGCGGCGCTCGGGGCAGCCTCGGGTTGCGATCGTCGGCTACCTCGAGGATGGACCGAACCTCGTCACGCTGGCCATGAACGGATGGGCCGACGCGGAGCCTGCGTGGTGGCTGAACCTCCAGGCGCATCCGGAGACGGTTGTCGAGCTCACGGATGGCTCCCGTGCCGTTCGCGGCCGTCGCGCCGAGAGCGACGAGCGCATTCGGCTCTGGGCGAAGTGGAGCGAGCTCAGCGACAACTACGACGCTTGGGCAGCCATGCGTTCCGGGAAGACCACCGCGGTCGTCGTGCTCGAGCCTCGCAGTTCCGCCACCGACACCAACCCAAGGGGGCTTGACCATGCGACTTCTTCGTGAGCTCTCGCGGCGCAAGCTGCGTACGACTCTCACCATCGTGGGCATCACCATCGGCATCTGGGCTCTGGTCGTGTTCAGCTCGATGGCCAATCAGATCAACGGCCTTGTCGGAATGGGCACCGAGTTCTACGCCGACAAAATCACCGTCACCGACGGCGTCGCCTTCGGCACATCACCGATGCGACTGACCGACGCGGACACCATCGCCGAAGTCGACGGGGTGGCGGCCGTGGACCCCAGAGTTGAGGTCTTCTGGGAGTCCGATCCGGCGGTCGGGTTCAGCGTCCCGGACATGCTGAACGGCGGGATCCCCGGAGCGGATGCGGGCTACGAGAGCTTCCAGCTCGAGCTCGCAACCGGACGCCTGCTCACGACGGAGGACGCCGGCAATGTCGTGGTGCTGGGCTCGAGCCTGGCTCGGGAGCACGCTGCAGTTGCCGGGGACTCGATCGAGATCCGCGGCGAGACATTCGAGGTGATCGGGACCCTGCAAGCGACGCTCACGGCTCCCGATACCACCGGCTATATCCCGCTCTCCACTGCCCAGCGGCTCTACATCACCGATCTCCCGCCGCTGGTCGCCGAGTCCCTGGTCGCCGACGAGCTGGTCAACCAGGTCATCGCCTACCCCGAGGAGGGAGCCGACGAAGCAGCCGTCGTCTCGGCCATCGAGGCCAGCGTCGCCAACAGCGCCACCATGACCGGCGCGGAGTTCGAAGAGACGGTTGGCGCGACGACCTTGATCTTCAACGCGATCATCATCGGCGTTGCCGCGATCAGCCTGATCGTCGGCGGCCTGTCGGTCATCAACACGATGGCCATGAGCGTCGCCGAGCGCACCCGTGAGATCGGGATCAAACGGGCTATCGGCGGGTCACGCGGCCGGATCATCCGCGAGCTGGTGGCTGAGGCCGGCGTGATCGGCCTGATGGGGGGTCTGCTTGGCCTTGGCCTGGGTGCCGTCGTGGTCGTCCTCGCCAACGAGCTAGGTAGGTCCGGTGGCACCGTGCTCTTCGACCTGACTCCGACGACGGCCGCGTTCGCGGTGGGTTTCAGCACGATCCTGGGAATGCTGGCGGGGATTGTCCCTGCCTGGAGCGCGGCGCGCCTCGACCCCGTGTCAGCCCTGCGTTACGAATGATGGAGGAGCAAACGATGGCTCTCCTGGAGGGAACCAACCTGCGCAAGACCTACCGCATGTCCCGCCGGACGAGTGTCGAGGCCCTGCGCGGCGTCGATGTCTCGATCGATGCCGGCGAGATGGTGGCGATCATGGGGCCTTCGGGTTCCGGGAAGAGCACGCTCATGCACCTGCTCGGGCTGCTCCATGCTCCCGACGAGGCGGAACCGAGCCCGCACCTGCGGATCGCCGGAGCCGATGCGACGACCCTCTCGGATCGTGAGCGGACACAGATCCGGGCGAAGACCATGGGCTTCGTCTTCCAATCCTTCAACCTGGTGCCGACCCTGACCGCCGAGGAGAACGTGACGCTGGCAGCGGAGTACGCGGGGACCTCCCGGGGCCTGGCCCGAACCGCCGCACGGGCGGCCCTGGCCTCGGTCGGACTGGCCGACCGCGCCGACCATCGACCGATGGAGCTTTCCGGCGGCGAGCAGCAGCGGGTGGCCATCGCGCGTGCCCTGGTGAACGCGCCGACGATGGTCCTCGCCGACGAGCCCACCGGCAACCTCGACTCGGCGCGGGCAACCGAGGTGCTCGGGCTCCTGCGCCGCTTCAACGAGGAGCGGGGCCACGCGGTCCTGATCGTCACGCACGATGCCGAGGTCGGGGCCACATGCGACCGGATCATCCGAATGCGTGACGGGCTGATCGTCGCTGACGAGCGTGTGACGCCAGTGGCTGAGCCGGCGTACGCGGACGAGCCGCAACCGTTGCCGCTGCACTCGCCCGAGCCGGTTGCTGCCCTCGGAACGTGACTACTCGCTGCCGACGCACAAGAGCAGTCCTGCTCTAAGGAGCAGGGGGAGGGACCCTCACCGTGAACTACCCGACATCCACTCGTGCGCCCCACGACGCGGGACGCAAGCTCGCATGGACAACGGCGTTTGCCCTACTCGCCATGGCGGTCATGGCCCCGCTCGCCCTCTACGGCGTTCTGGGCAGCCTCATCGTTCCGGGTGATCCAACCGCAACGGTGGCGAACATCACTGAGTCCGAAGGACTCTTCCGGGCGGCGATCACCGCATTCCTTGTCGTGATCGTGCTAGATCTGTTCATCGCCTGGGCCCTCTACAGGCTTCTTCGCTCAGTGAACAGCGACCTCTCGCTTCTGACGGCTTGGCTTCGAGTCGCGTTCGCCGCCGTGTTTGCAAGCGCGTTGATTGGGCTCGTGGACGCGGCGCAGCTTGTCGGCGGCGCCGAGGAGTCTGGGCTGGCCGCTGAGCAGATCCAGGCGCAGGTCATGACCTCCCTCGCGTCGTTCGACAACGGTTGGATCGGCGTCGGCTTATCGATCTTCGCCTTCCACCTGTTCGGCCTTGGCTACCTGCTCGTCAAGTCAGTGAACGCCCCAGCATGGCTGGGCGCGCTGCTCGTCATTGCAGGCGGTGGATACCTCGTCGACGGCGTTGGCAAGATCCTGGTGCCTGACTACACCTGGACGATCGGCATGTTCACCTTCGTCGGCGAAGCCGTCCTGATTGGTTGGGTCTTTTGGCGAGCCGTCAAGGGATTTGCGCCCGAGCCGGGCGACTCCACCGAACGACTTGCGGAGCCGGCGGCCGTTCAGCCCGCTCCGGTCGCATCGTGAGCCAGGCGTCCACTGCCAACGGCCGGTCTGCTGGCAGTGGCCACATGGCCGGCAAGACCGTGTTGGTAACCGGCGGGACCGGTGGGATCGGCCGGGCTACGGCGCTCCGCCTCGCGTCCATGGGTGCGCGAGTCGGGATCACTGGTCGGGAGGCTGGCCGGACGCAGCGAGCGGCCGCTGAGATCACGAGTGAGTCCGGGGGCGGTGCAGTAGACGCCTTCGCGGCCGATCTGTCGTCGCAGGCCGAGGTCCGCCGGCTGGCCGAGCAAGTGCTGGCCGCGTACCCGCGCCTCGACGTCCTGGTCAACAACGCCGGTGGGTTCTGGTCACACCGTCACGTGACGCCGGACGGTTTGGAACACACCTTCGCCCTCAACCACCTCGCGCCTTTCCTGCTGACGAGCCTGCTGCTCGAGCGCCTCATTTCCAGCGCACCGGCCCGCATCGTCACCGTGTCGTCGGGGGCTCAGTCGATGGGCAAGATCGACTTCGATGATCTGATGGGCGAGCGCAAGTACTCGGGCCAGACGGCATACAACCAGTCGAAGCTCGCCAATGTCATGTTCACCTACGAGCTCGCCAGACGGCTGGCGGGCACGGGGGTCACCGCGACCGCTCTCCACCCGGGCATGACCAACACCTCCTTCAGCGCTGAGGATCCGTCACGCGCCTTCGCTCCCCTGGTCATGGTCATGCGGCCATTCATGAAGAAGCCCGAGCGCGGTGCCGACACCCCGGTGTACCTGGCCAGCTCGGCCGCGGCGGAGGGTCTTACCGGCCAGTACTTCGCCAACCAGGCGGCCAAGAAGTCCAACGACTCGTCGTACGACACAGCAGCCGCCGCACGACTCTGGCAGGTGAGCGCCGAGCTCGTCGGCCTGAACCCAGGAGCCTCGTCGTGACACTCACGCGCGCAGGCGTACTGCGCGGTATCGGCCGCGTGATCGTCGGCGTCGTGGTCGGTGTCGCCATCTTCATTGCCTTCAGCGCGGTGATGCGCGTGCAGGCCGTCACGCTTCCCGAAGTCACCGGTGCATCGGCAGTGGGACGCATGGCGGTCACGCTGAACGACACTGGACGAGTCGACCCCTTCTTCACCGACGGACGGACTCGTGAGCTCGCGGTGTGGATCTGGTACCCGGCGGTTGAAGGAGCGTCCGGCGCGCCAGCTCCGTACGTGCCCGCCGCGTGGGCGCCGCTCGTGAACACCGAGGTTCCAGCTCCCCTATCTCAGGACCTGACGACTGTTCGAACCCACTCGATCGAGAATGCGGCCCTCGAAGGGCGGCCGCCCGCAGTCGTCCTCATGCCGGGGCTCGGCGAGCCGGTCGCAAGCTACACAGCGCTGGCCGAGGACCTCGCAAGCCACGGCTACGCCGTGATCGGGATCAATCCGACCGGCTCGATCGACGTCGTTTTTCCCGACGGCCATGTCGTCGGTGCGACCCCGGCCGGGAGTGTCAACGAGATGGTGATCGACCGGTGGTATGACTCAGCGGCCCGCGTGGCAAATGTGTGGGCTGCCGATGCCCAGTACGTGGTGCGCACGCTGGCCGCCAGCCCGCCGCACATCGGCGCACTCGATTTCGACAACACCGCGTACATCGGCCACTCGATGGGCGGGGCCGCGGCGTTCGAGGCATGCCGCCAGGACCCGACGTGCGGCGGTGCCGTGGACATGGACGGGACGCTGTGGACCGATGTCCGAGCGACCGGCCTCGAGGCGCCCAGCCTGCTGCTCCAGCAGGACCAGAGCGGTGAGTGCGATGCGTTCTGCGAGCGAGCCGATCCGGACTTCGACACGGTGATGGCTGCAGAGAGTTCGGAACGGTTCGCCATCGTGGGCAGCCGCCACATGAACTACAGCGAACTTGGGCTGATGTGGGGCCCTGCCAACGCCATCGTGCTAGGGACGATCGACGCGGATCGCATGAGCGTGATCACGCGCGACATGGTTCGATCCTTCCTCGACGTCCATCTTCGCGGCCTGCCGGCCTCAACCTTCGCGGAGACTAGCGCGCGTCACGCCGAAGTCGAACCAGTCCAATGACTGGTCGGTAGCGGCATGGACGCTGAGGTCCCGACGGCGGCTTTGCTGATCGTTGTCCCGCTGGCCTTCAATGCGGCGTTCTTCGAGCTGGGGAGAGCGTTTGATTACCCGAACATCCTGCGCAAGGAGCCCGACGAAGTCCTCAGCCGCTTCGCGGCGGGAGGATCTGGCCTGATCCTTCGTTGGCAGGCACTCCTGCTCAGCGCTCTTGCCATGCTCCCGCTCGTGGCACTGGTGCCTGTCGTTCTCGAGCCCCCTACCGCCCTCGCGGTTACCTCGCTGGTTGTGGGCGTGGCCGCCGCGCTGGTTCAGGCGCTTGGCCTGGCGCGCTGGCCGTTTGCCGTACCTGAGCTGGCACGCCGGTACGTGGCAGCTGACGGCCCGGACGCCGGCTCCACTCGGCAGTCGATCGAGCTGGTGTTCGCTGTCATGCACCGGCTGTTCGGCGTTGGGATCGGCGAGCACCTCGGCTACCTGCTGACCGGCCTGTGGACTCTGCTGTTGTCGGCGTCCATCGTTTCGACGACGGCCCTACCGGGGTGGCTTGGCGTGATCGGCATTCCGATCGGGGTGGCCTTGCTGGTCGGAAGCCTGGAATTCGTTGGACGGAACGAGAAAGACGGCTGGAGCGTGGCCGGGGTGATCGTTCCGATCGCCTACGTCGCTTGGTCGCTCTGGCTCGTCGCCCTCGGCGTCGGGCTGCTGCTATAGGTCAAGGGCAGAACTCATCACCCGTTGCCAAGGTCGAAAGAACAACCGGGAGGACGACATGAATCGACTCACATCACTGTCAGCATGGACCAAGCTCAATGTGGCGGGGCTCATCTTGGCGGCCATCGGGATGCTTCTCCAGATCGTGGCGGGGTCCGATCTGTATCCGACGCTGACCGGGCCGATCGTTCTGCTGATCGGGGCCGCGGTCGTCACGCTGCGACCCGGCGGTGGGATGAGATATGTCGGGCTGGGCCTTCCGCTCGTTCTCGGGGTGGGACTCCTTGTATCTGCGGTCATGTCCACCGGGTTCCTGGACCAGCTCACGCGCGGCGAGGTCGGGCTGGTCATCGGAAGCGCATCGCACGTGGCTGGCCTGTTCGCGGCCGTTGTCGGCGGGACTGGGATGCTCCTGCGGCCGGATCGGTCGCCGGCCCTAGAGGCCTGAGCATCAACCCATCGGATTGCTGTAGCGTCACGGCATGCGGGAACCCACGGCACACTCGATCATCCGGCACAAGAGCCTGGAGGATCCGGATCATCTGCGTGAGTTTCCTCACGGGTTCGGTGCGGTGGTGGGAGTGGGAACGGTCGACGTCGGGCGTGCCACCCTGCATCCGGGCTGGCGCTGGTCCACCGACATCAAGCCGGCGGTCGGCACGGAAACGTGCGAGGCGCATCACTTCCACGTGGTGCTGGCCGGCCACGTCGCCTTCCAGCTGACCGGCGGTCCCGAGCAGCAGTTCGGACCCGGAGACGTGATCGACGTGCCGCCGGGTCATGATGCCTGGGTGGTCGGTGATGAGAGCGTCAACCTGCTCGACATCTCCGGAAACAGCGCCAACTTCGGCCTGCCCGTTCCTCAGGCACGCGCGGTCATGACGATGTTGATGAGCGACATCGTCTCCTCCACGACCACCGCGGCGTCCGTGGGAGACGCGGCATGGGGCGACCGAGCGGTCCGGCGGCAGCTGGATCGATTCCAGGGCCGCGAGGTGAAGACCACCGGGGACGGCTTCCTTGCCACCTTCCAGAGTGCCGGCGCCGCACTGCGGGCCGCAGTCGCTACCCGCGATGCGGCCCGCTCCATGGGCGTTCAGCTGCGCATCGGGGTCCACACCGGAGAGGTCGAGGTGCTCCGAGATGACGTTCGCGGCGTGGCCGTCCACGCGACCGCCAGGGTGATGTCCGCAGCGGAACCGTCGGAGGTGCTGACCACGGTCGTGACGCGAACCCTGGCGGAAGGAACCGGCATCCGATTCGTGGATCGCGGCAGGCACGACCTGCGCGGCCTCCAACAGCCGATGGATCTGTACGCGGTCGAGCCCGACCCCAGTTAGAGGCCAGGGCTCGGCCGGGAAGTCGACGCGGGATCAAATGACCGCCGCCGTGGGCTGATCGAAGTGAAAGTCAGTCGGCGAGACGGCAACCGGCAGCATCTTGAGGCGTTACTGGGCAGTTATGGCTGGGTGTGACGACTAAAGCGCTGAACTGCCCTGCATCGCCTGCATGTTCTTCATCATGACCGCTTCCGCCGTGCGCAACTCTTCGCTTGGGCTGAACCACAAGAACTCAGTGCCCGGCTCGTTCGCGACCGGGATATGGCCGGGCGAGATGTAGAAGGCGTCGCCGGCCTCGTACTCCTCATCGCGGTCGGCGTACCGAGCGGTCATCTTGCCCTTGAAGACGTAACCCCAGTGCGGGACCTGACAGCGGTCGTCGACAAGTCCCTTCATGAAGGGCGTTGCGTCGATGTCTACGAGAAGCGACGTAAAACTAGCGGTGTAGCCGTCGAGCTCCTCCCGCAAGTCCACCACCGGGCCAGCATCCTGGCGCTGTGACGCGCTCTCCCTTGAGACCTTTAGCGGGGCGCGGCTGGTGGCCGGCTGAGATATGGACACAGTGAGGAATCCCTCTTGGGCGTGCAGGCCCAGGCAATGGAGCTCAGATCCTGCCCGCGATGACTACCCGGCAAGGGATCGCGTGTAGCTGGTTGAGACGGACTGTCTCAGCGTGGCGCTCGGACATCGGACTATACGCTCAACGTGCCGGATAGGCGGATAGATAGCCGACCGACATTGGCCAGACTGCCGAGGCGACATCTAGCGAGGTTCTCAGTCGGGCTCGAAGGTATCGCGTGCGAAGCGCGTCAGGAACGCGTCTAGATCAGGGCGTTGCACACGGTACGTCGCGCGGCCGCCGACCAGGTACGCGCGGGCGCGCAATCGGCCTTTCTGGATGTGGCGACGGACGGTGCGCGGCGACAAGCCCAACTCGCGAGCGATCTCCTCCGTCGACAGCCATTTCGACTTCATTCGCTGACCATCGACATGTTCCGCGCTGTCCAGGAACGGCCAATCGGACAGACAGGACACTCCGGCCACCACGGCCACTGGGGACTCCAAGACCTCGACTCGCCAGCCACTAACTGGTGCCATGACAGCTCGCACATGGAGTAGACATGTCATCGACGACGGCAATCCGCCGGGAGCTCGATAACGCCTTGTATCGCGGCGGAGGCGTGGGGTGGGACGAAATCGTCGGGCTCGAGCACGCCCGCCGCGAGGTTGCTGCGGTGCTCGCGCTGCTCAAAAAGCGCGATCTCGCCAAGCGGGTCGGCGCGGACCTGACGCCGATGCTGTTCCTCGGTCCGGCCGGCGTCGGCAAGACCCTGATGGCAAAGGCTATGAGCCGCGACCTTCAGCTGCCCCTCTACCAATGGGCGGCCAGCGAGCTGGACGCCGAGCCCATCGAAGGCGTCTTCGACGTCGTCCGCACAGAGCACTGCGTCGTCTTCTTGGACGAGCTGGATCTGATCGCCACCAGCCGCAGCTCGAAATCGCATTCCGATCGCACGTGGGCTTTATCGACGTGGTGAGTGGTCACCATGCCGAGAGCGGCTGCCGCGGGGACATGCCCGACGCAGACGCCAGAGGGGCCCGCCACCCGATCGGTCCTGATCAGAGCGCTGGGCCTCGCTTGGCTCTCGCATCTGTGCTAGACCGCGACGGCAGTCTGAGTCAAGCGTGGCAGCGCCGCGCCGAGCTCCCTGCGCGAGGCGATGCCGAGCTTCGAGAAGACCCTGTGAAGATGCCACTCGATCGTCCGCGAGCTGAGGAATAGCTGAGCGCCGATTTCCGGATTTGTCCGTCCCGCAGTGGCGAGCCACGCGATCTGCAGCTCTTGCGGCGTCAGGTCATCGAGCGTCTCGACCGAGCGCTTCCGGACGGTCTCCCCGGTCGCGTGGAGCTCGCGACGGGCTCGCTCAGCGAACGCCTCCATGCCGATCGCGGCGAACAGGTCGTATGCCGTCCGCAGTTGACCGCGGGCGTCGACGCGCCGACCATCGCGGCGCAGCCACTCCCCATAGAGCAGATGTGCTCGCCCCAGCTCGGGACGGAGCCGCGTGCGGGTCAGCCGCTCGATGGCCTCTCGATAGAGGCTCTCGGCGACCTCCCCTTCGCTCAGGAGTGCTCGTGATCGCATCTCGACCCCGAGCCCCCAGTCGGAGCCCGCCACGCTCGCAGCGTCAGTCAGTCGCTCGAGGGCGGCGGATGCTCGCTCTGGGTTCCCGCTCCTGGTGGCTGCCTCGATCAATTCTGGCAGCGCCCATGTGGCCACAACCGGCTCCGAAGGATCGTCGCTCGCTTGTCGGGCAGCGGCGAGCGCCGTTTCGTACCCACCGAGGCTGTTGTTGAGGACGGCGCTGACCCAACGTGCGTACTGGGCTGCGAATCCTTCACCGCCGGCGATCCCACTCTCGATCGTACCCTCAATCAGCCATGAGGCCTCGGCCTCGCGGCCCCTGAAAGCGGCAAGCAGGAGTGCCGCGTACGGCGCCATTCGGATCCCTGTCGCGTCGGTGACGGCAGCAGCCCCCGTGATCGCGATGGCGGCCGCCGCAAAGTTGCCGCACAACGTCGCGACGATTCCCTGTCCGTGGAGCGCGATTGACAATGGGGCATAGGCTCCAGCCGCTCGGGCATGGTCGGCCTGACGGGTCATGACGGCTTCCCAGCTATCGAAGTCCCACAGCATGACGGAGGCCGTTGAGGCGGCTACGGCCGACAGGAGCCCGTGCCCCTCGCGGGCATCCTCGTTGCGGAATGCGTCCACCGCAGCTCGCAGGGTAGGGACTGCTTTTGTGCGGCCATCGGTGATCACCATCGAAAGGCCGTCAAGCAGCAGATCCGTGGCTCCCGCAGCGTTTCGGGGCCGGGGTGCCGCTCTAGCTGCGCTGGAGACTTCGAGCAAGCTAGCTCCAGTTGCGAGGAAGCCCGCAGACATCGCGGCAACCCAGGCGTCGAGATATGTCTCGCGGGCGAGCGTTATGTCGACGCGCTCGAAATGTTTCGCTGCCTTGAGCAAGAGCCCAGGCGACTCGCGTCGTGAGCTGGAAAGGAGTGCGATAAGTCCGTGCAGCGACTCCGCCCTGGCACGCTGCAGCTCGTCCAAAGCGCGCGACTCTGCCGTGGCGAGTAGCGCGAGAGCCGACCCGAGTGCGCCGGCATTCAAGTTAGCCACTGCGGCCGCCAACGCGCGATCTGCGCGGCGCGCAGGGTCTCGGGTTAGGGCGGCCGACCGCTGCAGGAAGGCGGCTGCCGCAGCGAGCCCTCCGCGCGCCTGCGCCCGGCCGGCTGATCGCTCGAGCTCAAGCGCGACGTGGTCGTTCGGCCCAAGTGCTGCGGCGGCCAAATGCCAGGCATGACGATCGGAATCGAGTTCCGGATCCGTTACTTCAGCGAGCGCTGTGTGAACGAGCCGACGATCGCCCGGCGTAGCCTCCCGGTAGACCACCGAGCGGACGAGGGGGTGAAGGAAGCGGAGGGGCGTGTGCGCATCGAGCAGGCCAGCGGCGGTAGCTGGCTCC
>Ga0299914_10003475_pt1 | contig 11141 bp, 13 predicted proteins | sample RVTome_10_FD_201361 | JGI IMG/M metagenome (GOLD analysis project Ga0299914, IMG submission 201361) | Soil microbial communities from uranium-contaminated site in the Upper Colorado River Basin, Wyoming, United States - RVT153D57 (version 2) ... | reverse complement strand
GCCGGGGCTGCGGCCTATGACCGACATGAGTTAAGGTTTCCGCGACACGTCCATGAGCGAGTTCCACGACGACCCCATCCTCGATCCCCAGGGATCGACGCCGCCGCCGCACCGTCCCGGTTTCTGGGCGCGCATCCGCGCCTATTTCCTGGCCGGCGTGCTGGTCATCTCGCCGATCGTGATCACCCTTGCGCTCGCCTTCTGGCTGATCAACTTCGTCGACAGCCACATCGTGCCGCTGGTGCCCGAGCAGTGGAACCCGGACACCTATCTGCGCGAGCATTTTGCGATCAAGTTCAGCATCCCCGGCATCGGCGTGCTGATCCTGTTCATCGTCATCACCCTGGTCGGCTGGCTCACCGCAAGCTACCTCGGCCGCATCTTCGTCCGGATCGGCGAGAACATCGTCGCCCGCATGCCGATCGTGCGCGGCATCTACGGCGCGGTGAAGCAGATCATGGAGACGATCTTCCGCAACCAGTCGCAAGCCTTCCGCCGCGCCGTGCTGGTCGAGTATCCGCGCCGCGACCTGTGGACCATCGCCTTCGTCACCGGCAAGACCGAGGGCGAGGTGAAGACCCAGCTCAAGGACGACCTCGTCAACATCTACGTGCCGACGACGCCGAACCCGACCTCGGGCTTCCTGCTCTTCGTGCCGCGCAAGGACATCATCTATCTCAACATGACGGTCGAAGAGGCGTTCAAGCTGGTGATCTCGGGCGGCCTCGTCGCGCCGCCGGAGCGCCAGCCGGAGACGGAGCCGACGGCCGCGCCGGACAAGCAGCCCTCGAAGGTCCCCAACCGGATCGCAAGTTGACCACCGCGCTGTCGTTGCGCATGGCGCCGGCGGGGCACTGACGCTATAATGACTACTATTCCGGCGAGCCCTTCCCCTGGTTTCTCGGATCGCCGGGACGCGGGGAGAGTCGACATGCGGCATATATGACCGGCGAAAATCCGTCGTTGCCCGCGATAGCCGACGCCCGGCGCGTTGCCTCGGCCCGGCGCTTCGCGTAGGGCTCCTCGTTGCGGGCCTGCTGGCCGCTTTTTCCGGCCGAGCGGGGTGGGCTTCGCCTCTCGATTGCGAGCTGCCGGGCTACATGGCTCCGGCGGAAGAAGCCGGCGCTGGCGCTCGGAGAGGCGACCGCGCTCTTCACGCCGCCCGCCGGCCTCGGCGTCGACGCCCTGTCGACGCGGCTCAGCGACACCTGGATCTATCGCCGGATACACAGCCACGACGAGAGCGGCGTCCTTCATGTCGAGCCGGATGCCGGCCGGGTCCTGAGTCTGTGCCAGCTCTTCAAGCTTTGGCTGCCGGTTGCCGCCTCGGATGGGCCCTTCAGGCTTTTTGACCCGCGCAAGACCGTGACGGTCGTCATCGGCGAGGCCGCCTTCGAGAACAAGCGGTTCGACGAGCTTCTGGCGATTCCGCTGAACAGCGACGACCGGATCATCATCCTGGTCGAGGACGGCGACATGACGTGATGCCGTGCGCGTTGGTCTTGACGCAGATCAACGCGGCCGGATGCGCAATCGGAGAGAGTGGACGCGTGTCAGTCCCGGGAGGAGCGGCCTCCCGACAGATCGGATACGTATCCCGTGATCGAACGCCCCGGCCACAAGCGAACGACAGGCTGTAAGCCGATCTGGCTTCTCCGCGCGCTCTCGGCATTGTGCGTGGCGTTGTTGGTCTCGGGCTTCGTCAATACGTCGCAAGCGCACGACGCCGGGCACGGTTACGCCTTATCGGCGGTCTCGGCGATGCCCGCGGACACGCCGTCCGGCGACTGCCACGACGAGGGCAGCCGCGTTCACGGAAATGCCTGCCCGGGGCTTTCCGGGTGCTCCTTCGCCGCGCTGACGCCCGACGCCGCGACTTCTTTGCTCGTCAAGGCGTCCCCCACAGTCAATGCAAGCGGCAACGCTCCCGACGGCGTCACGTCGGCGCCCGGAATCCGTCCACCGAAGATCTCCGCCTAGGCATCGCCGCACTTGCGGCCAACTGCCGTCTTGTCCTGTTTCGGCAACGGAGATTACATCGATGAGCGGATATCGTATTCAACGACCGTGCCGCTCGGCACTATCGGCCTCGACCGGTTCCGCCGACGCATGCCGCCTCACACTGCTTGCACTGGGCATGGCGGGCGCAATCGCGCTTGCCGCCGGCCCGGCGCGCGCAACGTCGCCGTCCGCTGAGCTTGTTTCGGGCACGGTCTATACCGCCGACGAGCGCGGCAACACCATCAGCGCGATCGATCTCGGCAGCGGCCGGGTCGAGAGCGTCCGCATCCCGATTTCGCCGCACAACGTGCAGATAACCGGCGACGGTGGGCGCCTTCTGGCCGTCGGCGATTATGCGCATGGCCACGGCGCCGGCGCGGCGATGGGCGGCGACGGCAAGGGACGGCTGCTTGTCCTGGATACGGCGACCTTGGCCCGCGGGCCGATCGCAGAGATCGCCGTCGGCGCGCATCCGGCCCACGTCGTCGCGGACCGGGGAGGGCGGCGCGCCTTCGTCACCAATGCCGGCGACAACTCGGTCTCCGTGGTCAATCTGGCCGCCGGGGCCGTGGTCGCGACGATCGGGACCGGCCGCTATCCGCACGGGCTGCGCATCAGCCCCGACGGGCGCGAGATATACGTCGCCAACGTCAAGGACGGCAGCCTCACCGTCATCGATACGGTGCGCCTGGTCGAGGCGGCGCGCATCCCGGTCGGCAAGGCGCCGGTCCAGGTCGGCTTTCTTCCGGACGGAAGCCGCGTCTACGTCTCCTTGCGCGACGAGAATCGCGTGGCCGTGATCGACACCGCCACCCGCAAGGTGACCGGCAGGATCGGCGTCGGGAGCAACCCGATCCAGGTCCATGCCGTGCCGGACGGGCGGCAGGTCTACGTTGCGAACCAGGGCACCGATGCCGATCCGTCGGACACGGTCTCGGTAATCGACACGGCATCGGGCACGGTGGTCGATACGATCCGCACCGGCAACGGCGCGCACGGCGTCGCCGTGGACGATACCAGCGCCTTTGTCTTCGTCACCAACATCGCGGATGCAACCGTATCGATGATCGACACCGCTGCCCGCAAAGTGATCGCGACTTTCAGTGTCGGCCGCGGTCCCAACGGCATCACCTATCGCGGCTCCCGCGAGGCAGGTAACCGCGGAAAAGGAGGATCGCAATGAGCACGATCTCGCACGTCGCCACCGGGCCGAAGATCCCGCTCGTCCCGCTGGGGCTCAGCCTCAGCCTGTTTCTCGCGATCACCTACGTACTGTGCATCCTGCTTGGCCTTGTCTGGCCGGCGCCGGGGCTGCACCAGCCGTGGCTGCAGTTCCTGCCGGGGTTCACCTGGCTGACCTGGCCGAGCTTCTTTCTCGGCCTTGTCGAGGTCGTCGCCTATGGCTGGTACGTCGCCGTGATTTTCGCCCCGCTGTTCAATTTCTTCGCGGGACAGCAGCGATGAGCGCGCTCGCCGCAAGTGCCGGGCGCCCGAGCCTGGCAGCACAGAACCGCGGACGCGCGCATATCGATCTGGCGGTCGGCGGCATGACCTGCGTCCATTGCCCGCCCGCGGTCGAGAAGGCGCTCAAGGCGATCGACGGCGTAGCCTCGGCCCACGTGAACCTCGCGACCAGGCGGGCGGCGGTCGACTACGACTCCGGCCGCGTGTCGGCGATCGACCTTGTAAGAGTGATCCGCGCCGCCGGCTATGCCGCAGGTTCGGCCGCAATGCGCGTCCCGATCAAAAGCATGCACTGTTCTTCCTGCGTTACGCGGGTCGAGCTTGCCCTGCAGTTGACTCCGGGCGTGTTGTCCGCGAGCGCAAACCTCGGGCCCAACGCCGTCGATATCGAATACGATCCTGCCAGGACGGGTTTCGACGGCATCCGTAAGGCGATCGAATCGACCGGCTACAGGATGGCGGAGCCCAGGCCGGCCGACGTGACGGCTGCCGTCGCGGCGGGCGCAGACCCGGAGCAGGCGGCGCGCGAGCAGGAATACCGCACGCTGACGCGGAAGTTCTGGTTCGCGGCCGTCGTATCGGTGCCGGTGATGGCGCTGAGCTATCCCGACCTGATCCCGGGTTTGCGCGACTGGATGCCGATGGGCAGCGGGACGCGGCGGATCGTATGGGCGCTGCTCGGCGTCCTCTCGGTGCCGGTGCTCGTCTGGTCGGGCTCGCAGTTCTTCACCGGCATGTGGGACGCGCTCAAGCACCGCTCGGCCAACATGCACACGCTGATTGCGATCGGCATCACCGCGGCGTTCCTCTATTCCGTCGTTGCGGTCGCCTATCCGGCGATCTTTCCCGATCCCGCGCTCGCCGAGGTCTTCTGGGACGTGACGGACGTCGTCGTTGCGCTTGTGGTACTGGGGCTGGCGCTCGAGCTGAAAGCCAAGGGCCGCACCTCAGAAGCGATCAGGAAGCTCATCGGGCTGCAGGCGAAGACGGCGCGCGTCGTCCGCGGCGGCAGCGAGCTCGATCTCCCGGTCGAGGAGGTCATCGTCGGCGACATCGTCGTGGTGCGGCCGGGCGAGAAGATCCCCGTCGACGGCGAAATCCAGGAAGGCGGCAGCGCCGTGGATGAGTCGATGGTCACCGGCGAATCGATGCCGGTGGAAAAGCAGGCCGGCGACGAGGTCATCGGCAGCACCCTCAACAAGACCGGCAGCTTCAAGTTTCGCGCAACCAAGGTCGGCAAGGATACGGCGCTCGCCAACATCATCCGCATGGTGAAGGACGCCCAGGGCTCGAAGGCGCCGATCCAGCGGGTGGTCGATACGGTCTCCGGCTATTTCGTGCCGGCGGTGTTAATCCTCGGCGTTCTCGCTTTCGTCACCTGGTACCTCGTCGGCCCGGAGCCGCGTCTCGTCTATGCGACGATCGTGCTGGTCACCACCCTGATCATCGCCTGCCCCTGCGCCCTCGGGCTGGCGACGCCCACCTCGCTGACGGTCGGCATCGGCAAGGGCGCCGAGAACGGCATCCTGATCCGCTCCGGCGACGCGCTGCAGAGCGCGCAGGACCTGGACTCGGTCATTCTCGACAAAACCGGGACGATCACGCGGGGCGAGCCGGCGCTGACCGACGTGGTGGTGCCGCGCGGCCAGGACGACCGGGAGGTTCTGCGCCTTGCCGCCTCGCTCGAACGGGGCTCGGAGCATCCGCTGGGCGAGGCGATCGTCAAGGGTGCGGAGGGGCGCGGCCTCGCGCTCGCCGATACCGCGGGCTTCGCCGCCGTTCCCGGGCACGGGGTTAGTGGTCGCGTTGGGGATCGCGACGTGCTGCTCGGTAACGCGAAGCTCATGCTCGACCGCGGCATTGCGATCGACGGCCTCGCGAAGGACTGGGAGCGACTCGCCAACGAGGGCAAGACGCCGATGTATGTGGCCGTCGACGGCAAGCCGGCCGGCCTCGTCGCCGTCGCCGACACGGTAAAGCCGGATTCGAAGCAGGCCATCGCGGCGCTGCAGCGCCTTGGCATCGAGGTCGTCATGCTGACCGGCGACAATGCGCGGACCGCCGCGGCAATCGCGCGCGAGGTCGGCATCGAGCACGTGCTTGCCGAGGTGCTGCCCGACGACAAGGTGCACGAGGTGCAGAAGCTACAGCTCGAAGGCAAAACCGTCGGCATGGTCGGCGACGGCATCAACGATGCGCCGGCGCTCGCCCAGGCTGATGTCGGCTTTGCCATCGGCGCCGGCACCGACGTCGCGATCGAGGCGAGCGACGTCACGCTCATCAAGGGTAGCCTCATGGGCGTCGTGACCGCGATCGAGATCAGCCGCGCGACCATGCGCAATGTCCGCCAGAACCTGGTCGGCGCGTTCGGCTACAACACGCTCGGCATCCCCGTCGCGATGGGTGTGCTCTATCCCTTCCTCGGGCTCCTTCTGTCGCCGCTGATCGCCGCCGCGGCGATGGCGTTCAGCTCGGTCACCGTGGTGACCAATGCTAACAGGCTCCGCTTCTTCGAGCCAAGGAGACTCACGTCATGACGCCGGATCGCTGGATCGTTCTCGTCGGCGGACTCGCGCTCGTCGCCTTCATCGTCTGGTTCTTCTGGCTGCGGCGGGCCAAGGGCGTGCGCGCCGCGGTGTCCGGCAGCGGCTACCAGGAGGCGATGGTCCTGGTGAAAGGCGGCTACACGCCGGACACGATAATCGTTGGCCGCGGCAAGCCGCTGCGGCTCCATTTCCGCCGCGAGGAGACCGCGTCGTGCTCGGAAAAGGTGATCTTCGCCGGCTTCGGGAAGAGCGCCGACCTGCCGGTCGGCGAGCAGGTCACGGTCGAGCTCATGCCCAAGGAGGCGGGGGAGTTCGAATTCGCTTGCCCCATGGGCATGTTCCGCGGCCGGCTGATCGTCGAATAGGAAGAATGCCATGACCGAGCACGACCACTCAGAACACGAGCCGCGGCCCGGAGGCTTCTGGAAGTCGCGTACGGGCGGGGTGCTGATCGCCTTCCTCATGGCGGCGGCCCTGCTGCTGGCCTACGAGCACCGCGTCCACATCTTTGCGGGTGGATGGTTCCCGGCGATTTTGCTGGCGGTCTGCGCCGGCATGCATTTCTTCCATCATCGCGGGCACGGAGGCCAATCATGACGGAGCAGGCGCCCTCATACGGGCTGTGGTTCCTCGTCGCCGTGAACTCGGCGATCTTCATCCTCTTCGCCTTCAGCTTCTTCAAGCCACGGACCGGACGCGACTGGCGCTCCTTCGGCGCGTTCAGCGCCTTCCTGGTCGCGCTGTTCACGGAGATGTACGGCTTTCCGCTAACCATCTACCTCCTGTCCGGCTGGCTGCAGAACCGCTATCCGGGCGTCGACTGGCCCGCGCACGATTCCGGGCATCTGCTCGAAATGCTGTTCGGCTGGAAGGCCAATCCGCATTTCGGGCCGTTCCATCTGCTGAGCTTCGCCCTGATCGGCGGCGGCTTCCTGCTGATCGCGGCGGCATGGCCCGTTCTCTACGAGGCGCAGGGGCGGCGGGCGCTCGCGACGTCCGGTCCGTACGCCTACCTGCGCCATCCCCAATACGCCGGCTTCGCCCTCGTCATGATCGGTTTCTTCGTGCAGTGGCCGACGCTGGTGACGGCGCTGATGTTGCCGGTGCTGCTGGTCATGTATTGGCGGCTTTCGAAACGCGAGGAGCGGGAGGCCGAGGCCGCCTTCGGCGCTGCCTACCGCGCCTACGCCGCGCGCGTGCCGGCTTTTCTTCCCCGCATTCGCGCGGTGATAGACAACTTCTCGTGAAACGAAAGGAAAGCAACATGCAACGGCAATTCCTACGGACGGCCCTGCTGCCCATCGCAGCGCTCTGGACGATGCCGGTGTGGGCGCAGGGACCTGCGGACCGCGACTGGATGTGGCATCCGGCGTGGGGCTGGGGCCACATGATGTTCGGAGGCCTGATGATGATCGTCTTCTGGGGCAGCCTGATCGTCCTCGTGGTCCTCCTCGTCCGTTGGCTGAGCGGCGGCGGGGGCGCGCTGCAGTCGCGCAGCTCCGCACTGCAGATCCTCCAGGAACGATTCGCCAGGGGCGAGATCGACAAGGAGGAATACGAAGAACGCCGCAAGATTCTGAACGGCTGATCCCACTTACTTCGAAAGGACACACAACCATGAACCGCAATGCGATCGGCGCGCTGCTGACGATATCGATCCTGCTCCTCGACCCCGCGGGCGCGTTGGCCCAGGCTGCCGGCGGAAGCGACCCGCATCACCCTGCGGCGGCCGATGAGAAGGCGCCGCCGCCTGCTGCCGCGGCGGCGCCGGCCGCACCCGGCGGCATGCCCGGCATGATGGGCATGATGACGCCGGAGATGATGCAGATGATGCAGCAGATGATGCGCATGCAGGGCGACGGCATGGGGATGGGAATGGGGATGGGTCCCGCCGCGCTCTACGGCATGCCGCCGGAAGCCAAGGCGGAGATGACGCCCGAGCGCGTCCGCGGCTGGCTGGAGAAGCGCCTGGCGCAGCATGACAATCCGCGCCTCAAAATCGGAAAGGTCGCGCAAGCCGGTGGCGGCGAGATCACGGCGGAGATCGTAACGGTCGACGGCTCGCTCGTGCAGAAGCTCGCCTTCAACCGCTATCCCGGTTTCGTGCGCGCGGTGCGGTAGCTCGGGCGTCGATTGCCGGGCCGTAGCCGCTTCGGCGCGGCGAAAGCCCGCGAGTCCATGCGCACTCTTGCTATCCCGACCGTAAGTTGATCACCGCGCTGTCGCGCTCGAACAGGTAGAGCATCGTCCGCAGCGCCTTGCCGCGCGGGCTCGTCAGCTCGGGATCGCGCGACAGGATCAGCTTCACGTCGTCGCGCGCCACCGCCAGCAGGTCGCCGTGCACGGCGAGGTCGGCGAGGCGGAACTCCGGGATGCCGCTCTGCCGCGTGCCGAGGATCTCGCCGCCGCCGCGCAGGCGCAGATCCTCCTCGGCGATGCGGAACCCGTCGTCGCTTTCCCGCAATATCTGCAGCCGCGCCTTCGCCGTCTCGGTCAGCGGCGGCGCGTAGAGCAGCAGGCAGGACGACGGGCGGTCGCCGCGGCCGATCCGTCCGCGCAGCTGGTGCAGCTGGGCCAGGCCGAAGCGCTCGGCATGCTCGATCACCATGATCGTCGCGTCCGGCACGTCGACGCCGACCTCGATCACCGTCGTCGCGACCAGGATGCGCGCCGGCGGCCGGTTACGTCCGGCCGCCGTCTCAGGAAGATCAGCGCGCGACGTAACGCGCGCCGGCCCTTCGGCGAAGCGCGCCATTGCCGCGTCCTTCTCCGCGCCCTTCATGCGGCCGTGCAGCAGCGCGACGGTCTCGCCGAAACGCCCCTTCAGGTCGGCGAAGCGCGCTTCGGCGTCGGCGAGGTCGCTGACCTCCGACTCCTCGACCAGCGGGCACACCCAGTAGACCTTGGCGCCGGCGCCGAGCGCGCGGGAGATCGCCTCGATGACCTCGGCGATGCGCGCGATCGGCAGCGTCCGGGTGGCGATCGGCTTGCGGCCCGCCGGCTTCTCCGTGAGGCGCGAGGACTCCATGTCGCCGAAGCTGGTCAGCAGCAGCGTGCGCGGGATCGGCGTCGCGGTCATCACCAGCGTGTCGACGCCGCGGCCCTTGGCGGTCAGCGTCAGCCGCTGGTGGACGCCGAAGCGGTGCTGCTCGTCGATCACCGCCAGCATCAGGTCGTCGAACGCGACGTCCTTCTGGAACAGCGCATGCGTGCCGACGACGATCGGGACCGACCCTTCGGCGAGACCGGCGAGCACTGCCTTGCGCGCCGCGCCCTTGTCGCGCCCGGTCAGCACGGCGCACGCGATTCCGGCGGCCGCGAGCAGCGGCTCGATGGTCGCGAAATGCTGGCGCGCCAGGATCTCGGTCGGCGCCATCAGCGCCGCCTGGCCGCCGCACTCCACCGCTTTCAGCATGGCGAACAGCGCGACCACCGTCTTGCCGCTGCCGACGTCGCCCTGCAGCAGGCGCAGCATGCGCGCGTCCGCAGCCATGTCCTCGTCGATCTCGGCCAGCGCCTGGTGCTGCGAGGCGGTGAGGCGGAAGGGCAGGGCGGCCGCCACCTTCTGCTGCAGCCGGCCGTCGCCCTTGATCGATCGTCCCGGCAGCTTCCGCATGCGCGCCCGCACCAGTCCGAGCGCGAGCTGGTTGGCGAGCAGCTCGTCATAGGCAAGGCGGGCGCGCACCGGCTGCAGCGGCTCCAGGTCCTTGCGGCTTTGCGGGGCGTGCACGGCGTGCAGCGCATCGCGCCACGCGATCCAGCCGCGCTTCTTCTGGAAGGCCGGATCGAGCCATTCGTCGAGCGCCGGCGCACGGTCGAGCGCGACGCGGATCGCCTTCCCCAAAACCTTCAGCGTCAGTCCGGCGGTCAGCCCGTAGACCGGCTCGATCTTCGGCATCGTGCCGGCCTCGGCCTCGGTCAGCATGTAGTCGGGATGCGTCATCTGGCGCTCGCCCTGCCAGTCCTCGACGATGCCGCTGACGATCCGCCGCTGGCCTTCGGGCAAGAGGCGCTTCAGGTAGTCCGCATGGGCGTGGAAGAAGATCAGCGTGAGGTACCCAGTCGCATCCGCGCAGCGCACGCGATAGGGCCGGCGCCCCTGGCCCGGGAGGTGGCGCTCGACGGTCACGGTCAGCGTGACGATCGTCCCGGCCGGCGCATCGGCAACGGACGAGGCGAAGCTGCGGTCGATCACGTCGCGCGGCAGGTGCCACAGCAGGTCGACCGCCTTGGGTCCGGCGACCTTCTCCACGAGCTTCGCCAGCCGCGGCCCGATGCCGGGCAGCGCGGTAACCGGAGCGAACAGCGGGTTGAGGATATCGGGACGCACGCTCGGCCTCGCGGCTGCTGGGGACCCGGCCGAATCTAATCGAGTTTAGCGCCTACGCCCACCGCGGATAATCCAGGAACCGAGCGTACTCGTCCTTCGACAGGCTCAGGACGAGGTCTGCTTCTAGGTTTTGCACCGATATTGCCCTCATGCTGAGCCTGTCGAAGCATGAGTACGCTCGCTCCCCGCCGACTCACCCCTTCTTGATCTCCTTGCCGTCCTTGTCGAAGAAGACGGTGAGGCAGAGGATCATGTCGACGGTCTTGCCGTCGCGCGCCAGCGGCATGCGCACGCGCTCGAGCTCGCGGTATTCCTTGTAGGGCCGCATGCGGGAGGCGCTGCGCGTCCAGGTCGGCTCGTGAGTCTCGACGACATCGATGAAGACGCCGGGGTCGAAATTCGGCAGCGCCTCGTCGAACCATTTGCCGGTGTTGTCCTCGCCGGCATATTCGACGACCGCCGTGCCGAGCAGCCGGAACCGGAAGCGGAGCGGGTCCCGGGTGACGTCGATCAGCCAGACATTGGACAGCAGGTCGGGAATGTCGACCGGGTCGAGGTGCTGGCGTCCGGGCAGCACATCCGGCGCCGGGCGCTTCGAATCCCAATACTCGACGATCTGCCGAACCTTGGGATGGCACGCTTGCGGTATCGGCAGGCTGTCTGACGAGCGCTGCTTCTTGTTCATTTCGTCGCGTTTAACGGCCATCTGGACTGCCGCGTGGTAACGGCTCACTAGGCAACCTAGTGCGAAGCGCCCGGCGGTTCAACCGGTTCGCCCGCCGCGGCCCGGCGACATTTAC
>Ga0299914_10003474_pt1 | contig 11141 bp, 9 predicted proteins | sample RVTome_10_FD_201361 | JGI IMG/M metagenome (GOLD analysis project Ga0299914, IMG submission 201361) | Soil microbial communities from uranium-contaminated site in the Upper Colorado River Basin, Wyoming, United States - RVT153D57 (version 2) ... | reverse complement strand
CGGCCTACGTCCAACCGTCCTAACGTCAAACGTCCTAACGTCAACCGTCCTAACGTCAACCGTGCCTTAGCACTCCCCACATCAGCTTTGAGCGCAGGGTCTGGAAGAAGTGCTGCTCGGGCAGTTTGATCAGGTTGACGACGTGCGAGGCCTGAGAAAATCGGAAGGCAATCGGGTCGTCGCCATGTTCGAAGGCGCGACTACGGCCGTCGTATGCGAGCACGTACGGCTGCTCGTTGCGTATCACACTAGCCTCAATGACGGCCGAGGCGGGCAGGACGATCGGGCGAACCGTAAGACTGTGAGGTGCAAGGGGAGTAAGGATGACGACGCTCGACCCGGGAGCGACGATGGGTCCGCCGACAGACATCGAGTATGCCGTCGAGCCTGTGGGAGTTGAGATAATCAAACCATCCGCCCAGTAATCGTTCAGGTGTATGCCGTCAATCGCTACGCGGATGGACAGGAGCCCGGCCGAGCCGCTCCGCTCGATGACGAATTCGTTGAGTGCCCAGTAGGATGCGGTGCCGCTCTCATCGCGCACGTCGGCGCTCAGCAGCATGCGCGGTTCAATCCGATAGTCGCCCTTCTCGAGACAGCGTATCGTCTCCGGGAGCTGACCCACCTCGATCTCGGCGAGAAATCCGAGTCGGCCGATGTTCACTCCAAGGATGGGCGTTTCGTGCGCACCCACTTCGTGGGCGCTGAGGAGCATCGTGCCGTCACCGCCAAACGAAAGGATAATGTCGGTATCCGCAGCCGGCGCGTTGCTGCGGTGCTGGTGACACGTTTCAGAAGACAAGAGCCCCCGATCGGCCAGCCCATCCGCAATCTCACTCTGAAGAAGAAACGGCACGGATTCCGTCATAAACCACCGCACGAGCTCCGCAACGGGTTCCCAGAGTTTCTCTTTCTGCGTATTTCCGGTTATACCGTAGATCATCCTGATCGCCTTCTGCCCTGATGAGTGCCGAAGCTAGAGTGAGGTCTCCCGAAAAGCAAGACTGAGTCATACCCGGTCGGGCTCGAATAAGGCGGTGGCGCGTAGTAAAGCTCTATCTCGCAATCTGTCCTCAATCCGACGGCATGAGCAGACACATCGTCATCATCGGAAACGGCATCGCCGGCGTCACCGTGGCGCGGTTCATCCGCAAGATGTCGGACGATCGGATCACGATGATCTCGGACGAAACAGACTACTTCTTTTCCCGCACGGCACTCATGTATATCTATATGGGGCACATGCGCTACAAAGACACCAAGCCGTACGAGGACTGGTTCTGGGAGAAAAACGCGATCGCGACGGTGCGGGACTATGTCGAAAATATCGACGTCGAACGCAAACGCCTCGATCTACGGAGCGGTAAGGCGATTGACTATGACGTTCTACTGATCTCGACCGGCTCGAAATCGAACAAATTCGGATGGCCGGGCCAGGATCTAACCGGTGTGCAGGGTCTCTACGGGATACCGGATCTCGAAGAGATGGAGCGGCAGACGAGGAATATCGACAGCGCAATCGTAGTGGGAGGGGGGCTGATCGGCATCGAGATGGCCGAAATGCTCCACAGCCGTCAAATCCCTGTGACGTTTTTGGTGCGCGAGGAGGGTTACATGGACTATGCGATGCCCCCCGAAGAATCCACCATGATCGGCCGCGAAATCCGACGACACGGCGTCGATCTTCGTCTGGAGACGGAATTGAGAACCGTATTAGGTGACGATAGAGGCCGCGCTCGGGCCGTCGTCACGGGCGGCGGTGAAGAGATTCCGTGCGGGTTCGTCGGACTCACCGTCGGGGTAAGTCCCAATATTGATGTCGCAAAAAACAGCGGCATCGAGACGAATCGCGGAATTCTGGTGAATGAATACTTCGAAACGAGCGTACCGGACGTATACGCCGCCGGTGACTGCGTGGAGTTTCGAGACGAAGACGTAGGGAGCACGCGAATCGAGCAGCTATGGTATACCGGGCGCATGCACGGCAAGACGGTCGCATACATCATCGTCGGCCGCCGAACCGCATACGATCCCGGTCCGTTCTTCAACTCCGCGAAGTTTTTCACTGTCGAGTGGCAGACCTATGGTAAGATTCACCCGGTGCGGCCCGACGGCGTCGCCACGATCTTCTGGGCGGATCAAAAGGACGCGCGCCTGATTCGAATCGACTACGAGGCCGCCTCGGGCTGCGTGCTCGGATTCAATTTGATGGGCATCCGATTTCGACACGAGGTCTGCGAGAGATGGCTGCGCGAGAAGCGGTCGATCGAGTATGTGATCGACCATCTCCGCAAGGCGAATTTCGAACCCGAGTTCCACAAGACGTTCGAACGATTCTTAGTACGAGAGTTTCAATCACGCCAATCTGCGCGATCGTATGCCTGAGACCGACGCCAGCCTGCAGCTTACGAGTCCCACCTCGGATTTCGACGCATCCGAACGCGCCGGCTTGCTCGTCTTCGGAACCGGCATCGTCGCGCTCATGGTGGCCGCATTTGGAGCGGGAAGCGCCTTCCCGACCGCCTTTCTGATCGGCGGTGTCGGCGCAATCGTCCTCGGGCCGCTGATCTATTTTCAGCGCTTTCTTCGGCGTCCGGCGGGCATCAACAACGACGGCATGTGGTTCTCGTCGACGACGGCCATCGGAGCGATCGGGTGGCTGCTCGGCGTCGTTTTCACGGGCTTCTATATCGTGCTCTACTGGTATCCCGAGTGGCTGCATCACCTCATCCGCGTCTTTGATCCGTTCAGCAATTGGATGCGCGGCCGTCCTGCCGACCAGTGGTTCCTGTACGGCTCCTTCTATACGCTCGCAATCCTGGTCATGGGTGTTCGCGCGCTGTACAAGTACCGGCACAGCCGCTATCACGTCATCCGGACCTTCTCGGTGATGTTCTTTCAGCTCGGCTTCGCATTCATCATCCCCCAGGTCCTCATCCTGCTGAATCAGCCGGAGTTCTACTTCAGCTATTTCTGGCCGCTGAAATATGATTACCTGTGGCCGAGCACGGTTGGATCGCTGGCCGACGCCTCCCGCCTGGGCATCTTCATGGTATTCTGGGGCGCCATCTTGACGTTCATCGCGACCCCGATCCTGACGTATTTCTACGGAAAGCGCTGGTACTGCTCATGGGTATGTGGATGTGGCGGTCTTGCGGAGACGGCCGGCGATCCGTTCCGGCATCTTTCCGACAAATCACTGCGCGCGTGGCAGGTCGAGCGCTGGATGGTCCACGGCGTCCTGGTCGCGGTGACCGCAGGTACGATTCTCCTGTGGGTGAATTCGGCCATGGCGGGAGGTATTCTGGGCGGCTGGAGCGGGATGTTCGCGCAATGGTACGGCTTCTTCATCGGCTCCATTTTCGCGGGTGTGATCGGCGTGGGCTTCTATCCCCTGATGGGCTCGCGCGTTTGGTGCCGCTTCGGTTGCCCGATGGCCGCCATTCTGGGGCTTCAGCAGCGCTTCTTTTCGCGATTTCGGATCACGACGAACGGCGGGCAGTGCATCTCGTGCGGCAACTGCTCGACCTACTGCGAGATGGGAATTGATGTGCGCTGGTATGCACAGCGCGGGCAAAACGTGATCCGGGCCGCGTGCGTCGGCTGCGGGATGTGCGCATCCGTCTGCCCCCGCGGCGTCCTGAAGCTGGAAAACGGCCCCCGGGATGGCCGCTTTAACGGCCCGGTGCTCATAGAGCGCGACAGCGTCTCGGTCCTAACCGACGACACCTGGCAGAAGCCCTAATAATTTACCTCCGTCCCGGACACCCGACCCCCGACCCCTTACCCCCTGACCCCCCGTCCCCCTTCAAACAAACCGCCCCTTCTCAAACAGCCGCTCGTAAACCACCATAATTTCCTGTGCGACTCGTGCCGCGGAATAGTCGGATTCCACCAGCGCACGCGCTCTGCGGCCGATCCGCTTTCGCTTTTCCTCGTCCGACACGAGCTCTCGAAGGGAGGCCGCTAGCGCGGCCGAATCGTCGGTAGGAACAATGTATCCGTTCTCACCGGCTCGAATGATTTCTCGATCGACGCCATCTCCGATTGCAATGATCGGCCGGCCGACGGCACATGCCTGGAGCGTGGCGAGCTCACCGATGTCGAAGGGGAGGCAGATCACGTGAACGCTCCCGAGAGCAGCCGTCAGATCATGCCGCACACCCCACCATTCCACCTGTCCTTCTTCCTGCCATCGGTGCAGTAGCGTTTGCATCTCGGGGTAGGGTGCGTGGCCGATGAATGCGAAGCGGGCGACGCGCCGCTCCTTGTTGATGGATTCCGCGGCATCGGCGAATCCCTGCAAACCGGCGCCCGATGGCGTGGAGACCAACGCCGCGACCGGAATGCGATCCGGTTCATCTCTCGTCGGGATTTCCCGAAGGTCGACGCCGGTGCTTCGAAGCACGTGCGTCTGCTCAGGCCGCACATACGCACGTGCAATGAACGCATCCCGGTCCTTTTTGCTGAGAAACGTCACCTCTGCGTGCCTCAAGGCGGATTGAAGAAGCCTCGACGGTCTATTCTTGATGCCCGGGGGCGCCGTTACTGAATGAACGACCCACGACACGTGAGCAAAACGAGCCGCCAGGCCGCCACGCAGCGCCGCGTGCAGTCCGAACGTGTGGAGGATGTCGGGCTGGATCTGCTTTAGCGTGCGCATCAGGTGCAGCGTCGAAGAGACATCCGATATCACATTCCGGCCTGTCGAGGCGATCACGTGAAATTCGAACCCCGCCGCCTCGAGGTCGGCGGCGCAGTTGATTCCAGCTCCGACGAACACCACGCGATATCCGGCATCGCGGAGATGATGGGCGATCGGAAGCCTGTTGAGACACAGGTCCAGATCCGTTAGAGCATAAAAGACGACGGTCAAAGCAACCCCTCCGATGAGCTTTCCGCTCGTAAGGTACGAAGTGCGGGCGACAGGTCAATGTGTGAGCCCTCGTGCAGCGAGGTTATACATCGGGCGGCGTTGGTGTCTTCTGATAGCGAGAACCCTCTAATACCAGGCTGTTTCATGCTGTCTCATGTTCGCAGCGCCGCGACGCGCGGCATCGACGCATTCCCTATCGACGTCGAAACCAGCATCACTGCGGCAGGGCTGCCCAGCTACGCGGTCGTCGGATTGCCCGACGGTGCCGTGCGAGAGAGTCGGGATCGGATTTACGCGGCGTTCCACCACACGGGTCTCCCCATTCCGTACGGTAAGATCACCGTCAATCTTGCGCCTGCAGGCATGCGGAAGGAGGGAGCGGCCTTCGATCTTCCGATCGCGCTCGGACTTCTCGCTGCTCACCTTCAGAAGCCGGTGCAACATGCCCTCGAGGGGATGTGCATAACGGGCGAATTGGCCCTGAATGGAGATGTGAGGCCGGTGCGGGGCGTGCTCTCCATGGCCGTTCGTGCTCGGGAGGATGGGCTGCGAGGCATCATTGTGCCGGTTCAGAACGCCATGGAGGCAGCAGTAGTCGAGGGCCTCGACGTCTTCCCCCTGGCAAATGTCGGAGAGGGGTATCGGATGCTTGAAAATCCACAGAAGCCGCGACGAGCGTTTCGGCGCAATTGCACGTTTACGTTCGAAGAAACACCCGAGTTCGAAGTGGACTTCGCCGACGTCCGCGGACAGGAAAACGTCAAACGTGCACTCGAAATCGCGGCAGCCGGAGGACACAACGTACTGATGATCGGTCCTCCCGGTGCGGGCAAAACGATGCTGGCACAGCGCCTGCCGACAATTATGCCGCCGTTGACGCGTGACGAGGCCCTCGAAACAACGAAGGTCCACAGTGTCGGAGGCCAATTAAACGGAAGTGGGCTCATCGCCACACGTCCGTTCAGATCTCCTCATCATACGATCTCGGACGGAGGACTCTGCGGCGGCGGTGCCAATCCCATGCCCGGCGAAATATCGTTGGCGCACAACGGCGTACTCTTTCTAGACGAGCTTCCGGAGTTCAAGCGGCGGGTCCTCGAAGTCTTGCGGCAACCACTCGAAGAGGGACGGATCACACTTTCTCGTGCACGTTTCAGCGTCGAATATCCAGCCCGATTTATGCTCGTCGTGAGCATGAATCGATGCCCCTGCGGCATGCTGGACCACCCCCACCAGGAATGCATGTGCTCAGCCGGAGCGATCCAGCGTTACCGCGCGCGCATAAGCGGTCCCCTGATGGATCGAATCGACCTGCATCTGGATGTGGCGCCGGTACCTTTTGACGACCTGTCGTCTCGCGGTGAGGCGGAATCCTCGGTCGCGGTGCGCCGTCGCGTCCTGATCGCAAGGGAGGTGCAGCACAGCAGATTTGCCGGCAATGCGCACGTCCACTGCAATGCCCAGATGTCGATGCGGCTGGTGCGTCGGCACTGCGAGCTCGACATGTCCTGCCGCGCGCTCATGAAGATGGCGATTCAGCGGCTGGGCCTGAGCGCGCGGTCCTACGGGCGCATTCTGAAAGTTTCGCGGACCATCGCGGACCTGGCGGATTCGGAGCGGCTGCGGCCGGAGCACATCTCGGAGGCAATCCAGTACCGCACACTAGATCGAAGAGTGGTATAAATGGGCGGAAGGAGTTAACCGTACGATGAGAAGACGCGGTGCACGGAAAGCACATCTCTAGCGTCGACTGAGGAACATCATGACGGCGGCGCCGAGAATCAGGGACGTTGAGGCGCATCCAGATCATACGCTGGCGCTCAAGTTTGCGAACAGCGAAATACGCGTTTCGACGTCAAACCCTATCTCGAGACACCTGTCGTCGCCGCTCTCAAGAATCCGGACTTATTCTCCAGGGTCCGAATCGAAATCGCGTCTCGATAGAGCGAGAGGGTCTAGCCGTATAATCATCGGCATCTGCCGACATTAAGGCCTATCGGGGGGGCGCAAGCTCGCCGCGTTCAGTCGCCATGAGCACGCGCAGATCCAGCGCTTTCGCCAGGTTTGCAACCGTAGCAAACTGCCCGACCGTCGCCTGTTCATCAGCCCGAAGCACGAGCGCGGTCCTGTCTCCCTTCGCATCGCGTAGGGCATCGAGCAGACCTTCACGCGGGACCTGGTCCTGGTCGATGTAGAATCGGCCGTCGTCGGTGATGGCCACGGACACGTACTGCTGGTCCATCGGTGCAGAGGCCTCCGCTTGAGGCAGGTTAACCTGAATCCCGAACTGAGGGATGAAACTGGATGTGAGCAGGAAGAAGATCAGCAGGAGGAGGACGATGTCCGTCAGTCCTGCCATGCTGAACGCCGTAAGCGGCTCTCTCGTATTCGAGAAGTCGAAATTCATTGCATCTCTCGGCAGGAATTAATAATTCGTCGCCCGTTCCTCGTATCGAGTGCGCGCCGGTGCGGGCGCCTGAAGGAGGTCGATGAAGTCGGTGGCCGACCGCTCCATATCGTTGATCAGCCGCTTGATGCGGGTCAGCAGAAAGTTGTAGAAAAAGAAGGCGAGGATACCGACGACGAGGCCTGCCGCTGTGGTCATAAGCGCCTCCCAGATGCCGCCGGCGAGCACGCTCGGGTTCACGTTACCCTGAAGATTCTGGATCTCTTGAAACGCGCGGATCATGCCCGTCACCGTGCCGAGAAAGCCGAGCATCGGCGCAATGCCGGCTATGCTCGCCAGAAATTCCGTCCGCTTTTCGAGCTCGAAGGCTTCGTGCTTTCCCTGAGCCTGAACCGCATCCTGAATCTCTGATATCGGACGGCCCAGACGTTCAAGGCCGTGGCGGAGAATCCGCGTGATCGGCTTATCCTGAGATTCACAGAATCCCATCGCGCCCCTCACGTCGCCTGCCTGGATGTACTCTCGCACCCGCTTCGTAATAATCATCGGATCCGTTTTCGCCCGGCGAATCGTGATGAGCCGCTCAATGAAGAGGTAGATCGCGATGATCGAGAGGAGGAAGATCGGATACATGATCCATCCTCCAAGCAGGAGCGTGTCGAGCAGTGATATGCCTTCCGGCGAAGTAGCCTGTGCGACGGTGTCCGCCGGGAGGTTCAATTCTTGTTGTTGCAGCGCGAGCATCATGTTCGGCAAATCGGCACGTAATGGGGATTTAGTGGGATGGCGTTGGGGTTCCGAATGCCCGAATCGGCATCAGGGCACGCGTCGTACCCACGCATCGCCGGGTAGTTCGTTGCCCGCCAGCCGGTTTCGCGTTTCGGCGGCTTCCGTCAGTGTGGTGAATTGTCCAATGCCGACGCGCAAGTGTGTCGCGCCGTCATCCTCATACTCTAGCACATCGGCCCGAAAACCCTCGCCTCGGTACTGAGCGGCAACGTCCGAAGCCTGCTGCTCGGACGATTCGGAATATACGATGATCGTATATCCGCCTTCCGATGGATCGATGCCCTCGGAGCTGCGAAGCGGCGTCGAATCATCGTCCTCAGCTTCGGCCTCTTCGGACAACGCCGCTGGCGGCATCTCAGCGGCCGTCGTTTCATCTACGGCGGATGAGGCGCTCGTATCGGGAATAGCTGGAGGCTCCATCTGCTCGGCCAAGGGTGGCGCCTGCGACTCGTCCGGCCTCAGCGCGAAAAAAACAACAGCCGCTATCGCCACCAGGACGATCACACCGGCGCCTAACCAGATGACGCTCCGGTTGCGTTCACCCGTACTTCTCGCCGACGCACGAGCATGTCTGCGGACTGCATCGGTCGGACTAAGAAGGCTTTCATGGAGGCGGGTTCCTCGCTCCGTCTCACTCTCGGACGCGGCAACCACCGCTTCTTCGTCGAATTCGTCCAATGCATCCGATTCGAACTCCCCCTCGGCACCAGTCTCAACCTCTGGCTCGAACGCACCCTCCGCACCGATCTCATCCTCCTCGGCATAAGCGACTTCTTCATTGACCTCGCTTTCAGCGTCATCAAAATCATGATCCGCTGAAGCGGCACCTGCTGCGGCCGCCGCGACCTCCTCATGATCATCTTCCCGCGACTCCGGGCGCAGATCGATAGGGCGCCACTGGACGCTTGGGCTATCGTCCAGGGATTCGTCACCGTAGGGCGCCTGGTCCTCCGTGTCTTCATCCGCGTCACGTTCGGCAGCCGGACGGTCTTCTTCCTCCCAGACGACATCATCGACGGACTCCTCTTCCCGGAACGTATAGACGGGAGGTTCTTCTTCAAAGTCGTCGTCCTCGCCGGTTCCGACATCCGCATCCCCTTCCGCATCCCCTTCCGCATCCCACGCCATGCTCCATTCTACGTCTGCGTCTAGATCAGCCTCCGCTTCCGGTTCGATAGCCGCTTCTGCTTCCACTTCATCCTGCTCAGGGGCACGTTCAAACGGGTCGAAGGCATCTAACTCGCCGTAAGCCGGCTCTTTGGTGTCGGCGTCCCTAACGCCGGGGCCTGACGACACCAGAAGCTCGTCAAGGCCGACAAACTTCAGGTTCACGTGCTCGGCGAGCGTCGGATCAGGCTCGAATACCAGGCAGTCTTCGGCGCCACGAAACGTCCCGAGACCGGCCACGCGCGCATAGCCGTAATACGACACCTGCTGCCGAATGCGTTCAACGACTGTCGCGAGCACATCCGAAACCGCTTCGGGGGAGGCGTCGAGTCGACGGGCAATTTCAGTTTCGAGATCGAGGGGCATGTGCTCGATAATGTCAGGTTCGTACAGTGCTACGGCTCGGGCGTAAACACGATCTCATCGATTGGCGGCCGCATCTTCAGCTCGCCGGATCCGGTGCGCTCTATAGAACTGTTCTGATGACGTACGGAAAACGACCCGAGGCCGGTAACGCGCACAGCTTCGCCCCGCGAAAGATATTCCTTCACGATATCGGCGAGAACCGATTCAACCTGGTCGCGTGGAGGTGCCTGCATGGGGGTTGGGATCTTAAACTTTGGAAGAGGAGATGCGGGAGGATCCACGGCCGGTCGTCGGTACCGGTGCGGTCAGTCCGTCGCGAACTCTAATAATAAACGATCCATGCGTCGCGTCAAATTTATGGTCGCTCTTACCACCGAACTCGCACGCCCCCCATGAGCACGAAAGGTGACTGCGGATAACCTTCCCACTGCTCGAGATACCCGGCGCTCAGATTCTGGAATCGCAGCACCGCACCAAGGGAAGGCGTCAGTTCGTAGGATCCTTCCAGATCCAGATCGAAAAAATCACCCAGCTTGCGGGTGCGCTCAGCATCCACGTAGCGAGCCGATTCATACCGGCTGGTGGCCTGCACGAATGCCCGCCCCTCTGCGAACGAAAGCGAAACCGATCCATATCCCAGAAGTGGACCAAAATACGGGATGTCGATCTCGTCGTCTACGAGCTCTCCATCCCGTACGGCAAGTCCGATCGCTGCATTTAGCCCCGCCGGAAGATTGACGGACACATCGCCACCAAAGACAACAATTTCGGCCTCGTCGTAGCGCGCTGAGAGCAGATCCGATCCGTATCCGTACGCCTCGTCATCTTCAGCCCGAGTGAAGTAGAGCAGGTTCGGAGCGAGCTGATAGCCCGCGTACAGATCAACCTCGAAGATGCCCCGCACTACGTGGGCGCCGCCCCGAGCATCCACCGTGTAGATGGTCGGCTGGATGATCGGAGCATCGACGAGGTACGGGTTCGTCCGGTACAGCGCGCTCAGCGTGTGGTGTTCGGCATGCGGGCTGTTCTGGACGTAAAGTCGCACCCCCTCGGAAGGATATACATTCGCGAGGATTTCGGCTGAAAAATGGGTTCCGGAATCGCCCCCGATGAGTTCGCCGGAATCGAGCGGCTTGTGGTCGTCCACAGAGAATGTCATCACGCGAGCAAGTGCCGTGAGTTCGAATGCGCGACCAAATGTCAACGTGACGCCGCCGGCACCGTCGAGCATCTGAGCGGTCCCGGCAAAGCCATCATCGTCCCTACCAATTCCAGTGAAGCGCGCCGCCGCCCGAAGGCTCTGTCCGGGCGCCATCGGGTACCGAAGCTCGGCTTCGGAATCCAGGGTCGACTCCTGTGTATCGAATAAGTCTTCTTCCCCCGACGAGGACGTTGCCAGTGCTAGCGTTTCATACGAGGTCGTGCCGATGCGTATACGTGCGTCGAGATCGACTGTGCTCGCCGCTTGCGTCCGAACCCAGGCGCTAACGCCGCCGCCGCGGCCTTCCCGATCGGGCGGATTGTCGGAGAGATTGC
>Ga0299914_10003473_pt1 | contig 11143 bp, 12 predicted proteins | sample RVTome_10_FD_201361 | JGI IMG/M metagenome (GOLD analysis project Ga0299914, IMG submission 201361) | Soil microbial communities from uranium-contaminated site in the Upper Colorado River Basin, Wyoming, United States - RVT153D57 (version 2) ... | reverse complement strand
TACCCGGACTTCGCCCTCGAAGTGACCGGAGACGAGCTCGTCGAGACAGTGGTCGAACAGGCCGGTGCCGGCGCGGGATGGGTCAAGCTGATCGGCGACTGGCCGCGTCGCGGGGTGGGCCCGGTCAACAATTTCGACGAGTCCCAGCTACGACTCGCCGTTGAGGCGGCGGGGGCGAAAGGAGCCCGCGTCGCCATCCACACCATGGCCCCCGAGGTGCCGTCTGCCGCCGTGGCGGCGGGCGTTCACTCCATCGAGCACGGGCTCTTCCTCGAACCTGACGACCTCGGTCCGCTCGGAGAAAGGGGCGGGATGTGGGTTCCCACCGTGTTGCGCTGCGAGGCAACCCTCACGCTCCTGGGAGAGGGCTCCAGCGGGGGCAGGTTGTTCACCGAGGGCCTCGAGAGGATCAAGGGGCTCCTGCCCGAGGCGATCGAAGCGGGAGTTCGCGTGCTGGCAGGGACCGACCTGATCGGTTCCCCCGCCGACGTCGCCGACGAGGCGATACGTCTCGGCGACTACGGGCTCACCAACGCGCAGGTGGTCGAGGCGGTGTCCTCGGCGGCCTTTCTCGCCACCGGCCGGGCTGCCTCATTCGAGGTCGGCGCGCCTGCCGATGCAGTGTTGTTCCCACAGAACCCTGTCGAGGCCCTGGGTGTCCTGGCGCATCCCGATCACGTCATCCGTCTGGGGAACCTGAGATGAGGATGGTGCTCGCCTCAGGCTCTCCCCGGCGTGCTGCCCTGCTCAGCCAACTCGGACTCGAGTTCGATGTGGACCCGCCAGATGTCGACGAGAGCCGGCTCCCCGAAGAGCGTCCCGATGCCTACGTGGAGCGTCTGGCTCGGGAGAAGGCCCTCACCGCCAATGGACCCGAGACCCTGGTCGTGGCGGCCGACACGGCAGTGGTCCACGAGGGTCATGTCATGGGCAAGCCGGGCCATCCCGAGGAGGCGAGGTCGATGCTGCGGCGTCTCGCAGGACAGGTGCACGAGGTGGTCACCGGTCTCGCCGTAGTGGTCGATGACGATGTCCACTCGCTCGTCGACGTGACGACGGTGCGCATGCTCCCCATGACCGAAGACGAGATCAACGAGTACGTCGAGACCGGGGAGCCGATGGACAAGGCAGGCTCATATGCCCTCCAGGGACGGGGTGGGGTATTCGTGGAGTCCATCTCCGGCAGCCCGTTCACGGTCGTCGGCTTGCCGATCCACTTGTTGCCCCGGCTCATGCTCCGGGTGGGCGCCGACCTGCACCGCTTCGAACGACGCAGGTCTAACTTGTAGCGCAATGGGAAAAGCCACTGTGGTACTCGCCTTGTTCGTCGCTGCCTGTAGTCCCGGCGAAGGCTCCGACTCGACCACATCGGCGCCCTTGCCGAGCACGACTGCCACGGTTGCCGGGCAGACGACCACCCCACCACCTTCTCCGTCTACGACGACCCTTCCCACGACGACCACCACCACGATCGCCACCACCACGACCACCGAGCTTCTCGACGGAGAGTGGGCCGACGAACCCCTCGTCACCACGGCCTTCGGGGCCCTGGGCTGGTGGGACGGGGAGGCCTGGGTCGATGCCGCCGGGGGCGGAGCCCTGCCGGTCTCCGGTGGTGAGGACTATCAGGTGGTGGTTCTCGATCAGCTCGACAGGACGACGGGTGGCCCTCCGACCAACGTGTGCGGACCCCTCGATCTGATCGGCGTCGAGCTCGACGAGCCCGACCTGCTCGGTGAGTTCCCTGGCCCCTACGGTGTGGCCATCTCGGCCCCTTGGACTCTGCAACCCCACCTCTTCGAGGAGCTGGAGGACGACGGCACCTATGCCGCCTTCGCAGCCGAGCTACTCGCCGCCAGCGGGCTGGAGGTGGCCGAGCCGGCCATCAAGCAGTTGTTCCGGGCCGACCTCGAGGGCGACGGAGTCAACGAGGTTCTGGTCGTCGCCGAGGACGTCACTCCGGGCTTCATCATGGAGGAGGGTGACTATTCGATCGCCTTCGTCCGCAAGGTGGTCGACGGAGACGTGCAGACGATGATTCTCGGTCAGACGGTGGTGCTCGACGATGCCGATGAGTTCAGCGGGGCGTTCTCCTTCGGTGGTGTTGCCGACTTCAATGGCGATGGAAAGATGGAGATCATCCACAACGGTGCGTACTTCGAGAGCTTTGGCCTCGGCATTTGGGAATATGTGAACGACGATCTCGGCGTCGTCGAGGTCCTCGGGGTGGGGTGTGGCAGCTGATGGAGAACCCGTTCGAGGACCGGCCCACATACGTCGCTCATACCGGTCTCGAGCTCACCGACGCTTCGACCGATCACGCCGAGGGAAGGATCGAGATCAATGAGACCCATCATCAGCCCTACGGGGTGGTACACGGCGGCGTCTACTGCACCATGGTCGAGACGCTCGCCTCGACGGGCGCCGCGCTCTGGGCGATGGACCAGGGCCTGGCTGGTGCGATGGGGCTCTCCAACAAAACGGACTTCCTCAGGGCGACCACTGAAGGCGTCCTCCTCGGTCGGGCGACTCCGATCCACCGGGGTCGCACTCAGCAGTTGTGGCAGGTGAACATCACCCGTGAGTCCGACGGGCGGCTCGTGGCCCAGGGCCAGGTCAGACTGCAAAACGTGGACCAGGTCGAATACTGATCTCAGTCCATGCGGGGGTTCAGTCAGACGGTCCCCGGTCGGGCTCGAGCTCTTTCCCCTCCGCGGCTGCACCCAGCCTCACCACGTAGTGACGCCAACCGGCGGTGTGGGTGACGATCTCGTCACCAGGGAGGTCGCGATGGGTCAGGGTCACCAGAGACCCTTGTTCATCGGCATCGATCTCGATCTCGACCGTGGTAGACCCGGGAGGCACCCCGGGATGGTCTACCCAACCCCATGTGAAGACCACCTTCCGGTCGGGTTCCAGCTCGACGAACTGACCTCGCGCCGTGGCCCCATCCGACATCTTGAGGACGAAGATCCCCCCGGGGCGCGCCTCGATCGTGGCATCCACTCCCTGCCATCGAGACCACTTGGACGACTCGGTCAGATATGTGTAGACCACATGAGGCGATGCTGCGATGTGACGGGTGACCACGACCGGCGTGGTCATGCTTCGTCGTCCTCGATGGCGCTGGCGAGATCGTCGAGGACTCCGGACCACATCTGCTCGAGCACGGCACGGAGGGGCCCGAGACCCTGCTTGTTGGCGCGGTAGAGGCGCCGGTTGCCGTCGGCGCGCACGTCGATGAACCCGGCGTTGCGGAGCACGGCGAGGTGCTGTGAGACGGCGCCGAAGGTGATCTCGAACTCGTTGGCGATGTCGCCGGCTGCCAGCTCGTCGTCCCACACGAGGTCGAGGATGCGGCGCCTGTGTGGCTCGGCGACCACCTGGAGCCCGTCCATGGGTGCAGCCTAGACTATTTTAGTCCGAGTTGAAATACTCGTCGTGCTCCCGTATATTAGTAGCGACTAAAATAGAGGAGGATGGCTCATGGGTGACTATGCGATCCAGGCGAGATTCGAGGCTTCATGCCCGCCGGACGAAGTGGCGAAGTGGCTGACCGGCACCGAAGGCATCGCCGGGTGGTGGTCCGACGCGGTCAGCGGATCGGCTTCGGCCGCCGGTGACGTGTTCCATGTCAGGTTCCCCACCACCGATGTCGTGTTCGATCTCGAAGTGGTCGACGCCGGCGATGGCGAGATCGGATGGCACATCCCTGAGAGCCCGCCGTGGTGGAAAGGCACGACGATCACCTTTCAGCTCGACGAAGGCGTGGACGGCGGCACCAGTCTCCTTTTCAACCATCGCGGGTTCGATGCCGACGATCCGATCATCGCCGTGATCACGCCGGCTTGGGTCGGGTTCCTCAACAACCTCGTCGAGGTGGCCGAGTCGGGGACTTCCAATCCCGCCGTCCTGAACTAGTAGCGGCTGTCCAGCCGCCCGTGCGCGACGGGTCGAGATCTAGGCTCCTGGCCACATGCTCGATCTCACCTTCCCGCTCCACGCTCCCCACGGGCCGGCTCTCAACACCAAGGGCTGGCTTCAGGAGGCGGTGCTGCGGTGCCTGCTCAACAACCTCGACCCTGAAGTGGCCGAAGACCCGGAGAACCTGGTCGTGTACGGGGGCCGGGGCAAGGCAGCCCGCAACGTCGAATCACTCCACGCCATCGTGCGCACCCTCGAGCGACTCGAGAACCACGAGACGTTGCTCGTCCAGTCGGGCAAGCCCGTGGGGGTGTTCGAGACCCACGAGATGGCGCCGCGGGTCCTCATCGCCAATAGCCTCCTGGTGCCGAGGTGGGCCACGCTCGACCACTTCTGGGAGCTCGAGGCCAAAGGGCTGATGATGTACGGCCAGATGACCGCGGGGTCCTGGATCTACATCGGTACCCAGGGGATCCTCCAGGGCACATATCAGACGTTCGTCGCCATCGCCGAGAAGAAGTTCGGCGGCACCCTCGCCGGGACCCTCACCCTGACCGGCGGGCTCGGCGGGATGGGTGGGGCCCAGCCCCTGGCGATCACCATGAACGGTGGGGTGGTCATCTGTGTCGAAGTGGACGGCAAGCGCATCGAGCGACGTCTCGAGACCGGCTATCTCGACGTGGCGGCCGACTCGGTCGAGCATGCCGTCGAGCTGGCCACCGAGGCGAAGAAGACGAAGAAGGCCTTGTCCATCGGGCTTCTCGGCAATGCCGCCGACCTGTTCCCCGAGATCCTGGAGTTGGGTCTCGAAGTCGACATCGTCACAGACCAGACCTCGGCCCACGACCCGCTGTACGGCTACATCCCCTCGGGCTGCACCCCGGACGAGGCGGCAGCCCTGCGGACCGACGATCCCGACACCTACATCAAGTCGGCCCGGGAGTCGATGGCCACCCAGTGCCAGGCGATGGTCGGGTTCCAGGGGGCCGGCGCCGAGGTGTTCGACTACGGAAACAACCTCAGGGGCGAGGCACAGGCCGGCGGCTACTCCGACGCTTTCTCCTATCCCGGATTCGTCCCCGCCTACATCCGCGACCTCTTTGCCGAAGGATCGGGCCCATTCCGCTGGGTCGCCCTCAGCGGCGATCCCGCAGACATCGAGGCCACCGACCGCGCCATCGGCGATCTCTTCCCCGACAACGAGCCGCTGCACCGCTGGCTGAGGATGGCGGGGGAGAAGGTCCATCATCAAGGTCTCCCGGCCCGCATCTGCTGGCTCTCATACGGGGAGCGTCATCTGGCCGGCCTCCGCTTCAACGAGTTGGTCGCCTCGGGCGAGGTGTCGGCACCGATCGTCATCGGCCGCGACCACCTCGACTCGGGGTCGGTCGCTTCTCCCTACCGGGAAACCGAGGCGATGGCCGATGGGTCGGATGCAGTTGCCGACTGGCCAATACTCAACGCCATGCTCAACGTGTCCTCGGGCGCTGCCTGGGTGGCCGTCCACCACGGTGGGGGCGTGGGCATAGGCAATTCGATCCACTCGGGTGCTCAGGTCGTGGCCGACGGCACCGACCAGGCGGCCACCCGGCTTCGCCTGGTTCTCACCAACGACCCGGGCACCGGCGTGATGCGTCATGCCGACGCCGGCTACGAGAAGGCCCGGCGGGTGGCCCGGGAGCGGGGGGTCGACATCCCCATGCTCGATGACGATGAGTGAGCGACATTGGCCAAGGGCGAGTGTCTGGTTGGCCGGCGAGTCGGAGGATCCCGACTTGATCGTCGTTGGGGTGCCCTCGTCCCGGGCGTCTCTCGTCAGCTCCCGCGCCGACCTCGCACCCCTCGAGGTGCGGCAGCGACTCGACCATTTCTCCACCTTCCACGGTGAGCTTGGGGTCGACTTGAGTGAGGTCGCCGTCCATGACCTGGGGAACTGGCCGGTGTCGGAGCTCGACATGGTCTCGATGGTCGGCGAAGTGGCCGATCTCGCCGGCGCCCTTCCCGGGGCGGGTCTGACCCTGTTCCTCGGTGGGGACAACGCCATCACCCGACCACTGGTGGTCGCGCAGTCGGAGAACCTGTCGAGGGTCGGTCTGATCACTTTCGATGCCCACCACGACGTCCGTGATCTCGAGAACGAGCCGACCAACGGGGCCCCGGTGAGAGGGCTCATCGAGGAGCACGGGCTCCCTGGTGGGAACGTGGTGCAGATCGGCATCCACTCGTTCGCCAACTCCGCTCCCTACCGCGCCTACTGCGACGAAGCCGGGATCACCACCGTGACAGTCGACCAGGTGGAGCGGATCGGGATGCGCACCGCGGTCGACGTGGCCCTGAGCCAACTCAGCGCCACGTGTGACCGGATCTACGTCGACGTCGACGTCGACGTGCTCGACCGGGCGTTCGCCCCCGCCTGTCCCGGCTCCCGCCCCGGTGGGCTGACGGTCCGTCAGCTGTCGGTCGGGGTGGCCCGATGCGCCGCCCATCCCGCCGTGGCCGCCATGGACTTCGTCGAGGTCGACCCCACGGCAGACCGAGACGGCCAGACCCTCGACGTCATGGCCCACCTCCTCCTCACCGCCGCCGCCGGCTACGCCACGCGCTGACCGCTGCTTTCCTCAGGTTGTCTGACCCGGATATGGGGCGATTAGCCGAGAGAAAGGCGGGCTATGTCGATCTTCCGTCTTCTTTCGGCTGTTAGCCCCGGATATGGGCCGTACTACCTGAGGAAAGCTTGGGTCAGCCTCCGCTGACGACCTGTTCGGACTCGCGCGCCAGGCTCGCCGCGGATCGGGTGTCGAGGAAGCCGTGGGGGAGGCGGACCGGGCGGGGGCCGTGGCTGTGGCCGCGGACCATGCGATGGGCTTCCTCGGGGAACGGGATGTCGGGGTCGAGCTTGCCCGCCAGATCGGCGACCTCCTCGACCGACGAGACTTGGGCGAAGGCGTCGCGGAGCAACGGACCCACGGGAAAGCCTTTGAGATACCAGGAGGGGTGTTTGCGGAACAGATTGATCCCGAACGGGTAGCCGAAATGGTCGACCAGGAGCCGGGCATGACGGACCATGATCTGCCCCACCTCGCCCAGGTTTGGGGGATCTTGTGGCCGGCGGCCGGCGAACACATCGGCCAGGTCGCGGAACAACCAGGGCCTGCCGAGACAGCCCCGGCCCACGACGACACCATCACACCCGGTGGCCTTGATCATCTCGATGGCGTCGTCGGCGGTCCAGATGTCACCATTGCCCAGCACCGGGATCGATGACACCGCCTGCTTCAGACGGCGAACGGCATCCCAATCGGCCTCGCCGGAGTAGAGCTGGCGAGCGGTGCGGGCGTGCAGGGCCACTGCAGCCGCCCCCTCCGCCTCGGCCACATGCCCGGTCTCGATGTAGGTGAGATGGTCGTCGTCGATGCCCTTGCGGAACTTCACCGTCACCGGGACCTCACCGGCGTTCGACACGGCGGCCCTCACGATCGATCGGAAGAGGTCGGTCTTCCACGGCAGGGCGGCGCCACCACCATGACGGGTCACTTTGCCCATCGGGCAGCCGAAGTTCATGTCGATGTGGTGGACCCCGTGCTCGGTGACGAGAGAGGCAACGGCCTCACCGATGGAGCTTGGGTCGGTGCCGTAGAGCTGGATCGACCGCGGTATCTCGTCGACGTCGAAACGCGCCAGAGCCATCGTCTTCTGGTTCCGTTCCACCAGTCCGCGGGCCCCGATCATCTCCGAGACGTACAGCCCCGCGCCGAACTCACGGCACAGGCGCCGGAAGGGCGCGTTGGTCACCCCCGCCATGGGGGCGAGCACGACCGGCGGGTCGACCTGAAGCGGGCCGATGGTGAGGGGCATGCCCCGATGCTATTGGGGAGGGAGCTTCTATCCCCCGCTCGGCCGGGGGTCGGTCGGGCGGCTACTTCCGCAACATGCCGTCGAGACGGCGGGAGGCGATGGCTGCTCCGACCAGACCCATCACCACCAGGAAGGCGGCATGGCCCAGCATCGTCCAGTCGACGAGTCCGAGGGTCAAGCCGCGGAGCAACTCGGCGCCGTGATAGAGCGGCGACACCTTGACCACCCACTGCAACCACGAGGGGTAAACGTCGATCGGGAAAAGGGTCCCCGAGAACAGGAACAGCGGCATGGTCACCAGCGTCACCAGGTCGAAGTCCTGCCACGACTTCATCCAGGTGGCCGCGGCCAACCCAGCGGCCCCGAAGGCAAACCCGACCAGAGTGGCGGCGGGCACGGCGAAGATGGCCAGCCACGAGTGGGTCATGCCCAGGCCCCACATCACTCCGAGGAAGGCGGTCGAATAGAGCAGACCACGGAGCAGCGCCCACCCGATCTCACCGATGGCGATGTCCATCGGCTGCATCGGAGTGGTCAGGATCCCCTCGTAGACCTTCCCGAACTGCAGCTTGAAGAAGATGTTGAACGTGGTCTCGATGACGGCGCCGTTCATCGCCGAGGCGGCCATCAACGCCGGCGCCACGAACGAGGCGTAGGTCACCGCCTGACCACCCGGGAGGGTGACGTCGCCGGCAAGGGCTCCCACTCCGATCCCGACCGCGAACAGATAGAACACCGGCTCGAAGAACCCGCTGAACACCACCTTCCACAGACGCCGGTAGGCGAGGTAGTTCTTCTCCCAGATCCGCTGGGCACGGAACGGAGTCACCTTCCCGATCGGAGTGAGCCGTGATGGTGCCGAAACGCTCACTGCCTGATCCTCTTGTCAAGTAGCCGAATCGAGAAGTAGATCCCGATCATTGCCATGACGAGCAGATAGACGATGTGGATCCAGGTAGGCATCGTTGTCGACTCATCGATACCGGGCAGTGCGAACTTGCGCACCAGCTCTACGCCGTGGAACAAGGGAGTGACGTAGGCCACCGGCTCGATCCAGTCGGGGAGATTCCTGATAGGGAAGAAGGTGCCCGAGAAAAGGAACAGCGGGACGATGAGGAACCGGAACAGAGTCGAAAGACTGCGTCCGTCTTTCTGGGTGAGGGTCCAGGCCGAGATCGCAGTGGTGAAGGCGATCCCGGTGAGGATCGCTGGTGGTATGGCGACGAGGGCCTCACTGATCTCGAGCGCGCCGAACAACACGGCGATCACCGCGAACACGATGAGGACGAAGATCAGCCGCCCCACCCCCCAGATCAGCCTTCCCAGCATGATGTCGGCCGGGCCCAGTGGTGTGGTCACTGTCCCATGGAAGTTCTTCCGCCACAGGATCCCGGCCATCACCGGGAAGGAGCCATCGCCGGCTCCGTTCTGCATGGCGTTGGCCGCCATCAACCCGCTGGCCACGAAAGTGATGAACGGGATGGAGAGTGCCTGGCCGGTGCCGTCGTCGACGATGGTGCCCAGACCGGCACCCATTGCGGCGAGGAAGAACACCGGGTTCACGAACGAGGTGATGACGGTCCCCCGCCAAGTACGGCGATAGGCGATCACCTCGGACTCGGCGTATCGGAGCGAGCGAGTCAGGGTCGTCGACGACATCAGTCGACCAGGCCGCGACCGGTGAGCCGCAGGAACACGTCCTCCAGGGTGGATCGCCGCACCAGCACCTGCTCGGGATTGATTCCCCGCTCGTGGAGACCGCGCTGGGTGGCGTCGGCGTCGTCGGTGTAGAGGAGGACCCGGTCGGCCAGGACCTCCGAACGCGAGGCCAGCCCGTCCATCTTCAAGACGGCGTTGTCCTTTTCACCTTCCTCGAAGCGGAGCTCGACCACTTCCCGTGGTGCGTAGCGCTGGATGAGCTGGCGGGGCGACCCCTCTGCGGCGATCTTCCCCTGGTCCATGACCACGAGCCGGTCGCAGAGTTGCTCGGCCTCGTCCATGTAGTGGGTGGTGATGACCAGGGTCGCTCCCTCGCGCTTGAGCCGGTAGAGACGGTCCCAGAGGAGATGGCGGGCCTGCGGGTCGAGACCGGTGGTCGGCTCGTCGAGGATGATCAGGTCGGGGTTGTTGATGAGGGCGCGGGCGATGGTGAGGCGCCGCTTCATGCCTCCCGAAAGCGGTTCGACCTCGGAGTCCCGCCGTTCGCTGAGCTGGGCGAACTCGAGAAGCTCGTCGATGCGGGGGTTGATCTCCGACTTCTTCATGTCGTGGTAGCGGCCGTAGATGTAGAGGTTCTCGGCCACGGTCAGCTCGAGGTCGAGGTTGTCTTCCTGGGGAACCACGCCGAGACGCTGTCTGATCGAGCGGCCATCGAGCGTCGGGTCGATGCCGAACACGGTGAGCTTGCCCTCGGTGATCGGGCTCACCGTCGTGATCATCTTCATCGTGGAGGTCTTCCCAGCCCCATTGGGGCCGAGGAACCCGAAGGCCTCACCTTTCTGGATGTCGAAGTCGATGGCGTCGACGGCGGTGAAATCTCCGAAGCGCTTGGTGAGTCCGCGAGCCTGGACGAGAGCCTCAGTCATCAGTCGGATGACGGTAGTGGCCGCCACCGACAAGTCTCCAACCGATTAGGCCTGTCCGAACTCGAACCAGGGCGACTCCGGATCCAGAAAACCATGCGATGTCTTCGCATCGCTCTGGTGAACGGCGAGCAGTTCCAGCAGGTCTTCGGCGGCGTGCCCAACGTCGTCCTCGGCTGACTCGTGATGTGCCTCGATGGTGAAGATCGCCTCTGTGGTATCGGGTCCGGCCGCACTCTCGGCGCTTTGGCGCCAGCACCAACGCCGGGCGCTTGCCAGGCCGGCGTCGTCGACGAATACCACCTCCCCGGGCTCCGGGTGCGATGTCGTGCCGCTGCCCAGATCGGTGAAGCGCTCTTCACCGTTGGCAAAGCGGACGGTGGTGACACCGGTCACCGGGCGTTGGTCGCACACGGCCACGGGCAACGAATGCCTGATGCTGACGAGGTTGGCCATGTCAACCAGGGTGTTGATGGAGGGGATGTCTCCCTGCTTGGTCAATCTCCGTAGCAGGGCTTCCACGGCACTTCGGTACTGGGTCGGTTTCACCCCGAAGGCGGAGAACACTCTCCGCCAGGCGGCGAGGCTCGGTATCTCGGAAAGCTGCGCATCTCCCACCCGGTCTTTCGTGTCGTCCTGCTCGCGTCGGTAGGCACCGAGGAGGCTTTGGGGAGTCGGGTCATTGCCCAGCCCAATGGCGTGGATGACCGCACCACGGACACCGGGAAACCGTTCGACCACCTCCGGGTGATACCCGAAGCCACCCATCAGTGACTGTCCAG
>Ga0299914_10003472_pt1 | contig 11144 bp, 9 predicted proteins | sample RVTome_10_FD_201361 | JGI IMG/M metagenome (GOLD analysis project Ga0299914, IMG submission 201361) | Soil microbial communities from uranium-contaminated site in the Upper Colorado River Basin, Wyoming, United States - RVT153D57 (version 2) ... | reverse complement strand
CACGTGGCACGCGATCGGCGGCGGAGCGGCGGCCACGAAGGCAGCGCACTAACGCAACCGTTCACGTACCACCGCGCCGCCTCGCTGGATGAGGCGGCCCAGCTGCTGGCGCGGCCGAACGCCCATGCCCTCGGCGGCGGCACGGACCTGCTGCCAGGGATAGAGGATGGGCTCGTCACCCCCGGTTCCGTGGTTGACCTGCGCGGCTTGAGCGGCGCGGCGTCGATCGAGACGCTCCCCGACGGATCCGTTGCCATCGGCGCCGCGGCGACGCTGCGCGACATCGCCGACGAGGCAGTGATCCGGGAGCGCTTCCCCGCCCTGGCGGGCGCCTGCGAGGTAGTCGGATCGCCAGCGCTCCGCAACATGGGGACAGTCGGCGGCAACCTCTGCCAGCGTCCGCGCTGCTGGTACCTTCGACGCGGCGTCTCCTGCCTGAAGAACGGCGGCACCGACTGTCCCGCCAGGGAGGGGGAGAACCAGTACCACGCCATCCTCGATGGCGGGCCCTGCTACATCGTGCACCCGTCGGACCCCGCGGTCGCGCTGACCGCCCTCGAGGCGCGCGTCGAAATCGTCGGCCTGGGCACCTCGCGGGAGATTCCGCTTGAGGAGCTCTACGTCCTCCCGCGCGAGCGGCTGGAGCACGAAACCGTGTTGCAGCACGGCGAGTTCATCGGCTCGGTGATTCTGCCGGCCAGCTCGTCGAAGACGCGTCAGTTGTACCGCAAGACGATGCAGCGAGAGGCGTGGGACTTCGCGCTCGTGAGCATCGCGGCTGTGCGGCGCGATGACTGCGTGCGGATGGTGCTCGGGGGGGTTGCCCCGCGTCCGTGGCGCGTGCCTTCATCGGTGGAGGAAGACGTCGCGTCCGGCGGGCTGGATGAGGACTCGATCGCGGCGCTTGCGGAGCGCGCGCTATATGACGCGGAGCCGTTGTCGAAGAACGGCTACAAGGTGGAAGTGGCTGCGAGCCTCATCCGGGACGCCATCCGCGCATTGACGGCCTGACGATCGGAGGGCGCTCGGAGGGCGCTCGGATTAGCACGTCGGATCAAAACCGACTAGTTTTGTTCTCATTAGCAGCTCGGGCGCCAGCGGCGCCGTAAAGGCTTGTTTCGCAATGCTTTAGCCGGACAATCGGATGAGCTCACAAATCGACAGCCTGATTACGCGCGAGTACGCGGCCGGCTTCGTCACCGATATCGAGCAGGACACGATTCCGCCCGGGCTGGATGAGGGCGTGGTCCGTGAAATCTCTCGGCGGAAGAACGAGCCGGCGTTCATGCTGGAGTGGCGGCTGAAGGCGTACCGTCGCTGGCTCACCATGAAGGAGCCGCACTGGTCCAACGTCACCTATCCGCCAATCGACTATCAGGCGGCGAGCTACTTCTCGGCGCCGAAGAAGAAGACGCCGCTCGGGTCGCTGGACGAGCTGGATCCCGAGATCCGGAAGACGTACGAGAAGCTCGGCATCCCGCTCCACGAGCAGAAGATGCTCGCGGGCGTCGCCGTGGACGCGATCTTCGACTCGGTGTCGGTCGGGACGACGATGCGGGAGGAGCTGGCGAAACATGGCGTCATCTTCTGCTCCTTCGGTGAAGCCGTGCAGGAGCATCCGGAGCTGATCGAGAAGTACCTGGGTTCCGTGGTGCCCTACAGCGACAATTTTTTCGCTGCATTGAACAGCGCGGTTTTTTCCGATGGTTCCTTCTGCTACATCCCGAAAGGGGTTCGTTGTCCCATGGAACTGTCCACCTACTTCCGCATCAACGCGGCGGACACGGGGCAGTTCGAACGCACGCTGATCGTGGCGGACGAGGGCTCGTACGTGAGCTATCTCGAGGGATGCACCGCGCCGAAGCGCGACACCAACCAGCTGCACGCCGCGGTCGTCGAGCTGGTGGCGCTCAAGGGCGCGACGGTGAAATACTCGACCGTGCAGAACTGGTACGCCGGCGACAAGGAAGGCAGGGGCGGGATCTACAACTTCGTCACGAAGCGCGGGATGGCGTTCGAGAACGCCAAGATCTCCTGGACGCAGGTGGAGACCGGCTCGGCGATCACGTGGAAGTACCCCTCCGTGGTGCTGCGCGGCGACAACTCGGTCGGCGAGTTCTACAGCGTGGCGGTTGTGAACAACAGGCAGCAGGCCGACACCGGCACGAAGATGATCCACATGGGGAAGAACACGAAGTCGAACATCGTGTCCAAGGGAATCAGCGCGGGCCAAGGGAACAACTCGTACCGCGGCAAGGTGAAGATCCTTCCCAAGGCGGACGGCGCGCGGAACTACACGCAGTGCGACTCGATGCTCGTGGGGAATCGCTGCGGCGCGCACACCTTTCCGTACATCGAGGTCGGCAACAGGAACTCGATCGTGGAGCACGAGGCCAGCACGTCGAAGATCGGCGAGGATCAGATCTTCTACCTGAAACAGCGCGGCCTGTCGGCCGAGCAGGCCGTGTCGATGATCGTGAGCGGCTTCTGCAAGGAAGTCTTCAAAGAGCTGCCGATGGAGTTCGCGCTCGAGGCGCAGCAGCTCCTCGGGATCACACTGGAAGGTTCAGTCGGCTAACTGATTCACCGCAGAGTCGCAGAGTCGCAGAGAAAGAAAAGACGGCTCGTCTCTGCCTCTCCGCGTCTCTGCGGTTTCATTCTTCTTCATAATGCTTGACATCAGAGATCTGAAGGCAACTGCGGGCGAGAAGGAGATCCTGAAGGGGATTTCGCTCAGCGTCGGTAAAGGTGAAGTCCACGCCATCATGGGCCCCAACGGGTCCGGCAAGAGCACGCTCGCGCAGGTGCTGGCCGGCAATCCCGCGTTCGAGGTGACAGGGGGATCGGTCAGCTACGAGGGGAGCGATCTGCTGGCGATGGAGCCCGAGGAGCGCGCGCAGGCCGGGATCTTCCTGGCGTTCCAGTACCCCATCGAGATTCCCGGCGTGAGCAACGCGTACTTTCTTCGCTCCGCCTACAACGAGATCCGCAAGGCGCGCGGCGAGGAGGAAGTGGATCCCATGGAGTTCGTCGGGATCGTGGAGGAGCGCCTCAAGCTCGTGGACATGAGCTCCGACATGCTGCAGCGGTCGGTCAACATGGGCTTCTCGGGCGGAGAGAAGAAGCGCAACGAGATCCTCCAGCTCGCGGTGCTCGAGCCGAAGCTGGCGATCCTCGACGAAACCGATTCGGGGCTGGACATCGACGCCCTGCGCACCGTGGCGGACGGCGTGAACAAGATGCGCGACGAGCACCGCTCGTTCATCGTCGTTACGCACTACCAGCGGCTGTTGAACTACATCGTCCCCGATCACGTCCACGTGCTGTCCAATGGCCGCATCGTGAAGTCCGGGGGCAAGGAGCTGGCCCTGGAGCTCGAGGAGAAAGGCTACGACTGGCTGGTGGAGCAGCCCTCCGGGGGTGGAAGGAGAAGCGCGCGACCCGCCATGACCGGACGCGAGGGATGACTCGGCGTTATCTCGACCAGTACCGGGAGTTCAGCACCGGCGCGGCGAAGACCGCGCCCGCGTGGGTGAACGACCGCCGCCGGGCGGCGGCCGCGCGTTTCGAAGCGCTCGGGTTCCCGACCACCAGGAACGAGGACTGGCATTTCACGACCGTCGGGCCGATCGCCGAGCGCGAGTTCACCTTCGTGGCGGCGCGCACCGGAGATGCGCGGCGCGACGATTTTGACGCGTACGGCTTCGGCGGCAGCACCGGCGAGTCGATCGTCTTCGTCAACGGGCGATTCGCGCCGGAGCTCTCGACCCTGGATCGCATCGATCCCCGGGTGCGCGTGCTGTCGCTCGCGGAGGCGTGGACCGGGGCGCCGGAGCTCGCGAAGCGCGTCGGGACGATCGTGAGCGACGAGCAGGCCGCGTTCACCGCTCTCAACACTGCCTTCATGCCCGACGGCGTCGTGATTCACGTGCCGAAGGACGTGCAGGTGGCGGCGCCCATCCAGGTGCTGTTCGTCACGGACGCGCACGCCGCCAAGGCCGTGATGTATCCCCGAAACCTCATCGTGCTCGACCGGCATGCCAAGGCCACCGTGATCGAGAGCTACGTCGCGATCGGCGACGCGGCGTACTTCACCAACGCGGTGACCGAGGTGAGCATCGCGGATGGCGCCACGCTGGAGCACTACAAGATCCAGCGCGAGGGACGCCGCGCGTTTCACGTCGGCACAACGGAAACGGTCCAGGCGCGCGACAGCCACTACGTGTCCTTCTCGTTCGCCACCGGCGCCTCCCTGTCGCGCACGAACATCTACACGAAGCTCGACGGCGAAGGGTGCGGAGCGACGCTCAACGGGCTGTACATGCTGGACGGCGAGCAGCACTGCGACCATCAGACGCGCATCGAGCATGTGGCACCCAACTGCTTCAGCCGCGAGCTCTACAAGGGCGTGCTCGACGGCCGCTCGCACGGGGTGTTCAACGGCAAGGTGTACGTCCACTCGGCGGCGCAGAAGACGGATGGAAAGCAGACCAACAACACGCTGCTCCTCTCGAAGGATGCGCAGATCGACACCAAGCCGCAACTGGAGATCTTCGCCGACGACGTGAAGTGCACGCACGGCGCGACGGTCGGCCGGCTGGACGAAACGGCGTGGTTCTACATGAAGAGCCGCGGAATGAACGCGGAAGCCGCGCGGCGGCTGTTGATTTACGCGTTCGCGGCAGACGTCATCGAGAACATCGAGCAGGCAGCAGTTCGCGAAGCACTCGAGCGCGTGACGCTGGAGCGCTTCGTCAAGGTGGAGGAGCTCATTCCAGTATCATCCTGATGCGGAAGGCCGACGGATCTCGCGGTTCGCCCGCGGATCCCTCGATTCGCTCGGGATGACCGCATTGACCATGGCAAACCTGGAAGCGCTGTACCAGGAAGTGATCCTCGATCACAACCGGAAGCCGCGAAACTTCCGGGAGATCGAGAACGCCGACCGGCGCATCGAAGGGCGCAATCCGCTCTGCGGCGACGAGATCACGCTCTGGGTGAAGCTCGACGGCGACCGCGTGAGCGACGTCGGCTTCAAGGGCACCGGCTGCGCGGTGTCCAAGTCGTCGGCATCCCTCATGACGGCCGCCGTCAAGGGAAAGACCATCGCCGAGGCGCTCGCGCTCTTCGAGCGCTTCCACGAGATGATCACCGGAAAGATGCCGGAGGGCGAGCGCGAGAAAATGGGATCGCTAGCCGCGCTCGGCGGCGTCTCGAGGTTCCCGATCCGCGTGAAATGCGCGTCCCTCTCCTGGCACGCGCTCAAGTCCGCGCTCGAGCAGGGGCCGGCGGAGATCACGACGGATTTCGAGGGGCCGCCGCAGACGGAGGGCGCATGAGCCGCCGCGCCGACTTCCCGCTCCTCGCGAACACGCCGGGACTGCACTACCTGGATTCCGCGGCAACGTCGCAGAAGCCGCGCGTCGTACTCGACGCCATCCGCGACTACTACGAGCGCGACAACGCGAACCCGCACCGCGGCGCTTACGACCTTTCGGCGCGCGCCACGCAGCGCTACGCTGACGCTCGCGCGCGCATCGCCCGCTTCGCCGGCGTCGCCGACCCGGACACGCTGATCTTCACGCGCGGCACGACCGAGGCGCTCAACCTCGTGGCCACGGCCTGGGGGCGGGAACACGTCGGCCGCGGCGACGAGATCGTGCTCACCGGCATGGAGCACCACGCGAACTTCGTCCCGTGGCAGCAGCTGGCGCTCGCGGCCGGCGCACGGTTGCGCATCTGCGAGCTCACCGGCGACGGCCGGATCGATCTCGACCGGTTCGCGTCGCTGCTGTCCGCGAAAACGAAGGTCGTGGCGTTCAACCACGTCTCCAACGCACTCGGCACGATCAACCCCGTGCGCGAGATCGCCGCCCTGGCGCGGCAGCGGTCGCCGGAGGCCATCGTCGTGTGCGACGGCGCCCAGAGCGTGCCGCACCTGCCCGTGCGCGTCGACGACCTGGACGTGGACTTCTACGCCTTCAGCGGCCACAAGATGTGCGGGCCCATGGGCGTCGGCGCCGTCGTGGGGCGCCGCGCGCTCCTCGAGAAGATGCCGCCGTATCAGATGGGCGGCGACATGATCGAGTTCGTCGGGGACGATCGCAGCACCTGGAACGTGCTGCCCCACAAGTTCGAGGCGGGAACGCCGAACGTTGCGGGCGCCGTCGGCCTTGCCGCCGCGTGCGACTACCTGGACGGCGTCGGCATGGACGCCGTTCGCGCGCACGAGCTGGAGCTGCTCCAGCCCATGATCGCGAAGCTCTCAGCCGTGGAAGGCGTGCGGATCTTCGGCCCGCGCGACCTCGCCCTGCGCAGCGGCGTCGTGAGCTTCAACGTGGCCGACATCCACCCGCACGACCTCTCCACCGTGCTGGACCATGACGGAGTCTGCATCCGCGCCGGTCACCACTGCGCGCAGCCGCTGATGCGCCGTCTGAACGTGCCGGCGACCGCGCGCGCCAGTGTCTACCTCTACAGCGAGGCCGCGGACGTGGACGCCCTCGTCGCCGGCGTGCGCCGGGCAAAGGAAATGTTCGCGGTGAGTTAGGCCAGGGAACTGGGAAGGGAGGGAGTGGGAGTCGCCGGCTGTTCCCCCACCCGCTCCCGCTCCCAATTCCCGCAGTCGTCGTCGCCCTGTTCGCACTTCCCGGTTCCCGCTTCCCTGCTCTCCGCTAGCGCAGCCCCGCGAGCGCGGCGATGATGAGCGCCGCCCACTGTGGCCCGAGCCACCCCGTGGGACCGTCCTCGTACCATTCAGCCAGCGAGTGCGCCCCGGACCCGCGCCCGCCGCCGTCGATCGAGATGGCGGGGATTCCGAGCGAGATGGGCAGATTGGCGTCCGTGCTCGACGCGCCGGTGCCGGGGATGAAGCCGAGCGCGCGTCCGGCCTCCACCGCAACGCGCACGATGCGCGCGCTGTCGCTCTGAGCGCCGGTGGGACGGATGCCGATCGTGTCGATCTCCAGCGATACCTGCGCGCGCTCGGCGCGGGGGCCTTCCCATCGGGCATTCTCCTCATCCACCGCTGCATGCAGCGCCCGCCGGATGGTAGCATCCAGCGCCCGCAGAGCTTCCACGCTCTCGGAGCGCATGTCGATGTCCATTGACGCCTCGAACGCGATGGAGTTCACCGACGTCCCCCCGCGAACGATTCCGACGTTGAAGGTGGCTTTGGGATCGCTCGGTACCTGCACGTCGGCGATCTTCGCGATGGCTCGGCCCATGGCGTGCACCGGATTCGGGATTCCGAAGGCGCCATAGCTGTGCCCGCCCGGTCCCTTGTACGTCGCCCGGTAACGATTGCTGCCAACGGCGCGGGACACGACGCCGAATCCGGCGCCGTCCACCGCGACGAAATAGTCGATCTCGCCCTTCAGCTCGCGCTCGAACAGGTGGCGAACGCCGCTGAGGTTCCCCGGCCCCTCCTCGCCGACGTTCCCGACGAAGATGATCCGCGCGTCGTGGCGGGGGTTGGCCCGCTGATACGCACGCGCCACCGCCAGCACGACCGCGAGTCCGCGGCAGTTGTCCGAGATGCCCGGTCCCGTCATGCGGCCGTTCGAGACCCGCACGCGCACGTCGGTGCTCTCGGGAAACACGGTATCGAGATGCCCCGCGAACACGATCGTCGGCCCGCGTCCGGTACCGGGCCTTTCGCCGAGCACGTTGCCCATGGAGTCGATGCGGACGTTCGCTAGGCCGAGCGCCTCGAACCGCTTCCGGTATTCCGCGGCGCGCGCCATCTCACCGAACGGCGGCGCGGGGATCTCGCAGATGGTGCGCTGCTGTTCGAGCGTCCAAGCGTTGTCGGCGCGGAGCGTCGTCAAAATGGGACCCGCGGCATCCTGCGCGGCAGCGGACGACAGAGGGGGAGCGCAGAGCAGGAGCGCGACACCGAGTGTCGCGAGCGAGCCGATACGGATCATGAGCGTGGAGTCAGCAGAGGTGGACGGCCGTAGCCTTGAAAGCGGCGAACACCTCGACCCCCGGCGCCAACTGGAGCTCTTGGGCGGAGCGAGTCGTCACGGCCGCGACGAGAGGAATGCCACTTACATCTACCGTAACGCGCGTGATCGCGCCAGCCGGAGAGAGTTCGAGCACGCGTCCCTGAAACTGGTTGCGCACGGAGGACGACGCGGCCGCGCGAGCGAGCCAGATCTCGTCCGCGCGAATCACGGCGTGCGCCGTGCCGGGAATCACGTGGCCGAGCGCATAGATGGTGATGGGCCCCGTGGTGAACGCGACGGCATGCTCCATGTCCTCCGCGTCGGCGCCGGGCGCCCAGTCCGGCTCGGCGTCGCGAATCGGCTGGGCACGCCCCGCCAGCACATTTTCGGCGCCGATGAAGTCGGCGACCACCGGCGACGCAGGCCGGCGGAACAGCTCCTCCGGTGGGCCGGCCTGCAGGACGCGGCCGCGGTCGAGGACGACGCCGACGTCACCCAGCAGGCCAGCCTCGTGGAAGTCATGTGTCACCTGAAGCACGGTGAAGCGGCGCTCGAAATAGATCGTGCGCAGCTCCCGCCGCACCACGACGCGCCGCCGCGGATCGAGGGCGGCAAAGGGCTCGTCGAGAAGGAGCACCTCCGGACGGCGCGCGAGAGCGCGCGCCAGCGCCACGAGCTGGCGCTCGCCGCCGCTCAGCACCCGTACGTTGCGTCCCGCAACTTCGCCCAGCCCGAAACGCTCGAGCATCTCGGCGACCACATTCGCGCCCACGGCGCCGTACGCGACGTTCTCGCGCACGCTGAGATGCGGAAACAGGTACGCGTGCTGATACACCAGGGACAGCCGGCGCCGCTCCGGAGCGGCGCGCGTCAGATCCGATCCTCCGAGCGTCAGCATCCCGTGAGTGATGGGCACCAGACCGGCGATGGCCTCGACCAGCGTGGTCTTCCCCGCCCCCGTCGGGCCGATGACGATTCCGTATGCGCCCTGCGGCACGTCGAAGGTGATGTCCTCGACCGCAAAGTCGCCGACGCGAGCGGAGACCTCGCGCAGCGTGATCACCGGCGTCTCTGCGGCAACAGATCGTCGCCCCGCAGCGCGCGAAGCGCCGCGAGCGGGATGAGCGCGAGCAGCACCAGCACCGCCGCCACCGGGAGCGCTTCGCGCAAGCCGAACGCCGTAAAGCGCTCGTAGCTCAGCACGCTGGCAACGCGCGGGTGATACACCAGGATGATGATCGCCCCGAATTCGCTGACGGCCCGCGCCCAGGCGACGATGGCCGCGGCCAGCAGCCCTTTCCACGCCAGCGGCAGCGTGACGCGGCGCATCGCGCGCCAGCGCGTGTCACCCAGGGTGCGCGCCACTCCCTCGAAGCGCGGGTCCACCCGATCGAACGCTTCGCGCGCCGCGCTCACGTACAGCGGCGCCGAGACGAACAGCATCGCGCACACGATGCCCGTCACCGATCCGGTCACCTGAAGCCCCAGCGTCCAGAGCGCGGCGCCGAGCGGCGTACCGCGCGCGAGCACGAGCAGCAGCGCGATTCCGGCGACCGGGTGCGGAATGAGGAGCGGCAGGTCGATGATGGCCGCAAGGAGGGCACGCCCGCGGAATCGCCCGCGCGCGAGCGCATACGCCACCGGAGTCGCGCCCGCGATCGCGAGCGCGGTCGCGAGCGTCGCCGCGCCAACTGTGAGCAGGAGGGACGCGCGCAGCTCGGAGTCCGATCCGAGCAGGCGCAGCCCCCGCAGGCCGCCCGCCCCGACCAGTCCGACCAGCGGCGCCACCAGAAACAACAGGAACAGCGAAGCCGCGAGCGCCACGAGCACGCTCAGGATGGGCTCGAGCCGCGACTCCCTGGCGGGAGTGTCGGTGGTGATCAGCGGGAGCGTCGGCACGCTACGGCTCCGCCGGGCGGCTGAGTGTCCGAACCAGCTCCGCGATCTCGGCCGGGACGTTGGCGCCGACGGCGACCGCCGTGCGAAGCGCGGTCACGTGCGCGTCACGCAGCAGGCCCTTGCCGCGGCCCGAAAGGACGAGCATCGCGAAGTCGATCGCGGCGCGCGAATCCGGCGCGGCACGCGGAATGGACAGCCCGTAGACGACGGCCGCCGGCATGTCTCGCGGCAGCGCAACGAACTCGAACCCGTACTGGCGCGCGACGGCTTCGTACTCGAGGATGAAGTCCACTTCGCCCGTTTCGAGAAGCACGGCGAGCTCGGTGGCATTCGGCCGGACCAACCCCAGGGGCGCGTTTCCCATGAGGCGTTGCGTCAGGCCGGGCTGGTCGTAGTAGTCCTCCGCCTGGCGTATCAGCGCAAGCGCGTGGCGGCCCGCCGGAGCGATGGCCGAGTCGGCGTGGCCGATGGTGACGCCGGGGCTCGCGAGAATCCGCCACCAGTTGTCCGCGGTGATCTCGCCCGCGTGGCGTGACGTGCTCCGGTACGCGATGACCAGGGGCGACGTCGCGAATCGCACGTACCAGTCGAGATGCGCCGGCACCAGCGAGGCGATCACGGCGTCGTCGGCGAGCATCAGCACGTCGGGCACGCGTCCAAGTTCCGTCATTCGGCGCGCGAGCTCGAGCGAGCCGCCGAGCTCGCGCCGCACCGCCACTCCCGTTTCGGCATGGAAGGAATCCGCGAGCGCTGCGAGCGGCCGCGCCAGCGAGGCGGCGGCGAACACGGTTATCGGCTCGGCGTCCGGGTCCCGTCCGCCGTCGCAGGCGAGGACGCCGAGCGCGAGCCAGAGCAGGTTGAGTCGCACAGGGCCTTATAATACGCCGCTATGTCCGAGCCCGCAGTCCGCATCGCGAACGTCTCGAAGCGTTTCGACGACACGCTCGCCGTCGACGATCTGTCGCTCGTCATTCCGGCCGGTTCGGTCTACGGCCTGCTGGGCCCCAACGGCGCGGGGAAGACGACGACGATCCGCATGCTGCTCGACATCATCGTGCCAGACAGCGGCACAATCACGATCCTCGGGCGCCCCCATCTCGTCGCAGGCGTGTCGGAGCGGGTCGGCTACCTGCCGGAGGAGCGTGGCCTGTATCGCAAGATGCAGGTGCGCCGCGTCCTGCGTTTTCTCGCGGAGCTGAAGGGGGTGGAGCCGCGCGTGGCGGACCGCCGCATCGGCGAATGGCTGGATCGGCTGGGGCTGCGCACGGCGGAGAAGGATTGGGGAAACGCCAAGGT
>Ga0299914_10003471_pt1 | contig 11144 bp, 9 predicted proteins | sample RVTome_10_FD_201361 | JGI IMG/M metagenome (GOLD analysis project Ga0299914, IMG submission 201361) | Soil microbial communities from uranium-contaminated site in the Upper Colorado River Basin, Wyoming, United States - RVT153D57 (version 2) ... | reverse complement strand
GAGGTTCGTGCGCACGAGGGCGACGTTGCGAAGGAGCTGCCCGAGGCCTTCGAGTGCGTAGTACTCGCACTGGATGGGAACGATCACGTCATCGGCTGCTGCGAGCCCGTTGACCGTCAGCAGGCCGAGAGAGGGTGGGCAGTCGATGAGCGTGATGTCGTAGTCGTCCTTGACGGCTTCCACCGCACGCCGAAGCTTCAACTCCCGGCTGAAGGCCGGCACGAGCTCGATCTCGGCCCCGGCGAGGTCGATCGTCGCAGGGACCACGAACAGGTTCTTGAGGCTCGACGCCTCGACGCAGTCCTCCATCGGCACGTCGTTCATGATCACGTCGTAGATCGAGCGCTCCACGTCCCGATGGTTGACACCGAGGCCCGTCGTCGCGTTGCCCTGGGGGTCGAGGTCGATCACGAGGACTCGGTACCCGTCCTCGGCGAGGGCTGCACCGAGGTTCACCGCCGTCGTCGTCTTGCCCACGCCGCCCTTCTGGTTGGCGATCGCGAGCACCGCCGGGAACTCGAGTGGACGGCCATCGGGCTCTGGGAGGTCCGCCGGAGGAGCCGCTCTGGGCGGCACTGGGGGTGCCTCGACGTCCGGCTCGGTGGGCGGCGGGGGTTCCGAGGCCTCGTTGCGGGGCAGCGGGGAGGCCGGACCCTCGGGACCCGGTACCTCCTCGGCAACCTCGTCGTCGGCAACCTCGTCGTCGGGGGCCGAGTCGTTCGGAGCCGAGTCGTTCACCGACGGTCCGAGCAAGGCGTCGCCGACGGGGTCGGGTACTGCTTCCGGGCTGTCGGGCACTTCGTCGACGATCGGCTCATCGGGGGTCGTCTCCTGGCGTCTCAACGCCCCGAACAGCTTGCGCCCGCGGCGTTTGACGTCTTTGCCCCCATTTGCCATGTACCAGCGTCCCTTGCCTGCGGAGCTGCCCATCTTGGAGGCTGCACCCCCTCACGGTCAAGGGAATCGCCCGAGGTTTCACGTGAAACGCGAGATTCCTCGCGCCCGAACCGGTCAGACCCAGAGGGGGCGCTTCGCCGGCGCTCGTCGGGGCCAGCGATCGGCCACCCTCCCGGGGAGCCGGAGCCTGGTCAGGCTGGGGCCGCCCGTGGTCGCAGGATCCGCCACCAACCCGAGCTCGGCGAGGCTGTCGGCTGGCCAGCGATCGGGCCCCGCGTCCGGCGGATCGGCGACCAGGAGCACCCCGCCCGGCTCGAGGAACCCGACGCCACACTCGGCGGTCACCGCGGGACCAGCGAAGCTTCGCGCGACCACGAGGTCGAAGTGCTCTCGTCGGGCGGGATCGCGTGCAGCGACCTCCGCACGCTCCCCAAGCACCTCCGCACGCCCGCGGAACCCGAGGTCGTCGACGGCCTGGCCGAGGAATGCTGCACGCCGTTGCCGGGCGTCGAGGAGCACCGCCTCCGACGACCGCCAGCGATCGAGGAGCGCGAGGCCGGGAACTCCGCCACCAGACCCGAGGTCGAGGAACCGGCGGGGAGGACGCACGATGGCATCGGCCATCGCGCTCGCGTGGTCGACGTGGGCCGTGACAGGACCCGGGCCGAGGAAGCCCAACCGTTGCGCTCGCTCCAGGACGACGACGAGCGCGCTCGCCTCGCGGTCGTCAGGCGCGGCGGATCACCACCCGACGCCGCGGCTCCTCGCCCTCCGAGACCGTCTCGACGCCGTCGATCTCGGCGATCGTGTCGTGGACGACCTTGCGGTCCGACGCCGACATCGGCTCGAGCGCCTTGTCGGCATCGGTCTCGAGGACGCTCGTCGCCACCTTCGTGACGAACTCGGCCAGCGCTCCCCGGCGCTTGGCACGGTAGCCGGCGACGTCGACGTGGATCCGGGCGCTGCCCCCGGCGGTGCCCCGCTGGACCACCGTCCGCACCAGCTCCTCGACGGCCGCGAGCGTCGCGCCCTTCTGGCCCACGAGAAGCCCGAGGTCGTCCCCCGTGACCTCGACCAAGACGTTGTCGTCGTCTTCGATCGTCGTCGTGACCTCGGCGTCGGCACCGAACGCTTCCACCAGGCCCTGTGCGAACCCTGCAGCGAGCTCGGCCTGCTCGTCGACTGACATCTGCTCGTCCACGGTCTTCCCCTCGGTGCTCTTCTCGGTGGTCTTCTCGGTAGTCCTGGCGGTGCTCTTGCTCGGCCGGTCACCCCTCGAGCGGCCTCGACGTCGCGATCGGGACCGCCCTCCCCGAGAGGACCGCGAGCCCTCCCCGGTCTGCGGGGATTCGGCGCGTCGCCTGCTTCCCTCGCTCGGGCGCGTCCGACGTCGGTGGCGCTCCTCGCCCGGCTTCGAGCGCGAGATCGGCTTGACCCGAGCGCGGATCCTCGCCTCCCCGCGGAGCCGGCCGAACAATCCCTTCTTCGGGGCGTTGACGACCTCGTAGTCCATCTCGCTCTCGTGGACCCCGAGCTGATCGAGGGCCCGTTCCTTGGCCTCCTCGATCGTCTTGCCTGTGGTCTCGACCCACTCCATCTATCGCTTCCGCTTTCTGTTCCTGCTCCCGCTGCGCTTCGGCTTCGGTGGGGCCTCGGGCTCCTCGGGAGGTGGTTCCGGTTCGTTCACGCCCGAACGCTCCGACACCGCACGTAAGCGTCCCATGAGGCCACCGCCGCTCGGCTTCGTGTCGGTCGCCGCACCCTTGACGTCGATCGTGCCCTTGGCGCGCGCTGCCGCGTAGTGGCGCAGGATGTACTCCTGTTGGCCGAGCCGCCACAGGTTGCTCACGAAGAAGTAGAGCACGAGACCGCTCGGGAAGTTGATGGAGATGACCCCGAAGAAGACCGGGAGCACCTTGGTGATCATCGCCATCTGGGGATTCATGTTCGGTGCGTTGCGCTGGCTCTGGCGCGACTGGAAGAACCCCGTCAGGACGACGAGCCCGACGAGGATGAAGTAGGGGATCGCGGCCGCCACGCTCGCGTGCGTGTCGACGGCCGAGGACGAGAGGTCCATCGAGAGGAACTCGAGGTGCCTGGGGAAGCCTTCGGTGTCCGCGCACGCGTCCCGCGAGAGGTCGCTGCAGAAGGCCTCGTAGAGCGACGAGCTCTCGGGGACGTAGGCGTACGCCCTGCGGAAGACCTCGAAGAGCGCGACGAAGATCGGCATCTGCACCACGAGCGGCAGGCAACCCGCGAGCGGGTTGATCTTGTGCTCCTGGTAGAACTTCATGACCTCTTCGTTGAGCTTCTGACGATCGCCCTTGTACTTCGCTTGGAGCTTCTTGAGCTCCGGCTGGACGCGCTGCATCTCGAGCATCGACCGGGCCTGCTTCGCGGTGAGCGGGAAGAGGGCCGCCATGATCACGAACGTCACGAGGATGATCGACGCACCGAGGTTCGGGACCAGCCCGTAGAAGATCGCCAACAGCCAGGCGAACGCCTCGTAGATCGGGGTCAGGAAGGGGATTGTCACGCGGAGATCTCAGACGTCGAACGTACGTTCGGTACAGGGTCGATACCGCCGCGGTTCCACGGGTGGCAGCGCGCCAGGCGGCGCGCCGAGAGCCATGTCCCTCGGGCCGGCCCGTGGACGGCGAGCGCGTCGAGCGCGTACTGCGAGCAGGACGGGTGGAAGCGACACCGCGACGGCAGCCGCGTGCTGAAGACGCGCCACGCCCGGATGGGCAGCATCAGCGCTCGCGACGTGGGTGATGGTCGTGCGGTCATCGTCCTACCTGCCTGCCGATGTCGGCGAGGGCTGCGGTGAGCGTCTCGAAGCTGGCTCGTCCCGCCGCTGCTTCGGCGCTGAGGAGATAGTCGCCGGTGGGGAGCTCGGCCTGGGCGAACGCCGCTCGCAAGCGGCGTCGCACGCGATTGCGCGCCACCGCGCCGCCGACGCGCTTCGAGATCGAGAATCCGACGCGCAGCTCGGGGCCCGCGAGATACCTCGCGACGATTGAGCCGGCGCGAAACTTCGGGGCCTCGGCGAGCGCCGAGAACGTGCCACGGTCGGGAATCCGCCGGATCAGGCCGAGAGGCGGGCACGGCCGCGACGACGCCGGGACCGGAGCACGGCGCGACCGCCCCTGGTGCGCATCCGCACGCGGAACCCGTGCGTCTTCTTGCGCTTGCGGTTGTTGGGTTGGAAAGTGCGCTTCACCGGAGCCTCCTCGAAGCGGGCGCAGCGGCCGAAGGAGGGGCCGCGCGACGAGCGGCCGAGTGTACGGGGGAACACGTGCGCTCGCAACGCAGCGCGGTCGACCTTGCGGAGTGCTCCACGCTGGGCGCGAACGGCTCCTCACGCGGTGTGGACGCCTCCCGAAGCCAGCTGTCGCGCGCGCGAACGAATGTCGTGCGCGCCCCTTGTGGGCTCGCGGGCGCGGTGCTACGTTCCGAGAGCCAGTCAGTCGCGAAGACGCGGGGCCGCGACACTTGTCCGAGAGCGAGGCTGTTTTCCACAGCCTCGCTCATTGTTCTCCCCATCTGTGGATGCTTCTGTGGAGAGTTCCGAATTGGGCCAGCTCACGGCGGACGAGCTCTGGGAGCGCGGAGCGACCGCCTTGCGGATGGAGCTGGCCGACGCGACGTGGACGACGTGGTTCCAGGGAGTACACCCCGTCGAACATCGCGACGACGTGCTGGTGCTCGGGGTGCCGAGCTCTGTGGCGTGCGAGCGGATCCGCTCGAGCTACGCAGGGCTGCTCACCGACACGCTCCGTGATGCCACCGGCCGCGATGTCCAGCTCGAATTCGTCGTCGCCACGGAGCCGGCCGAGGAAGAGGAGTTCGTCATCGAGCGCAGCCCGACGGTGATCACGGTCGAGGAGCCCGCGACCACCGATCCCGCCACCGTCGGTTCACTCAATCCTCGCTATCGGTTCAAGGACTTCGTGATCGGTGCCTCCAACCGCTTCGCACACGCTGCCGCCCTCTCGGTCGCGGAGGCTCCGGCGCGCTCCTACAACCCGTTGTTCATCTACGGGCCTGCCGGGCTCGGCAAGACCCACCTGCTCCACGCCATCGGACATCACGTCTACACACTCTTCCCCGCCAAGCGCGTTCGCTACATCTCGACCGAGACGTTCATGAACGAGTTCGTCAACGCGATCCAGACGAACACGACCCACGCGTTCAAGCGGCGCTACCGCGACATCGACGTGTTGCTCATCGACGACATCCAGTTCCTCGAGCGTTCCCAACAGCTCCAGGAGGAGTTCTTCCACACGTTCAACCAACTCCACGGGGCCGAGGGGCAGATCGTGATCTCCTCGGACCGACCACCCAAGTCGATCGCGACACTCGAGGACCGGCTTCGCAGCCGGTTCCAGTGGGGCCTCATCACCGACATCCAGCCGCCGGAGTTCGAGACCCGCCTCGCGATCCTCCGCATGCGAGCCGACGCGGAGCATCTCGGGAACGTGCCCGACGAGGTCCTGGCGTTCATCGCCACGAACATCCGAGACAACGTCCGCGAGCTCGAGGGTGCGCTCACACGGGTCGCCGCCTATTCGAGCCTGAATCGTGCCTCCCTCTCGGAAGAGATCGCACGCCACGTGCTCGCCGATCTCCTCCCGCCGTCACGACCCCGGGTGATCACCCCGGAGCTCATCCTCGACGAGACCGCCAAGATGTTCGGGTGGACCGTCGAGGACCTCTGCGGGAAGAGCAGGCGCCGGCCGCTTGTCACGGCGAGACAGATCGGCATGTACGTTTTCCGTGAGCTCACCGACTACAGCTATCCCCGCATCGCCGAAGAGTTCGGAGGCCGTGATCACACGACCGTCATGTACGCCGTTGACAAGATCAAGCAACAGATGGCCGAACGCCACGTCATCTTCGAGCAGGTCAACGAGCTCATCGCACGCATCAAGCTCGGGAGCAGTGGATAACCCTGTGGATAGCTGGGGATTGGTCTTCTCCGATGTCGAACAAGTCCGACGCGTGGTGGCGCCCCCCGCACGAGCTGTGGACACCTGTGGAGAAAAGCCGGGGAGCTACACCCCCTCTCACCAGGGAAAACGTCGGTTTTCCCCAATCCACAGGCTCTACTACTACAACAGCTCCCTACGAACGATCACGTGTTGTCGAAGGAGAAGCCCGTGAAGTTCACAGCCGAGCGAACGGCGCTCGCCGATGCGGTCGCCCGAGTGGGCCGAGCGGTCTCGACCCGGACCGGGGCCCTCCCGGTCCTGTCGGGGCTCCGTCTGAGCGTCGACGAGGGTCGCCTCGAGCTCGTCGGCACCGATCTCGAACTGACCATCCGATCCTCGGTCGCGGTCGACGGGGGCCTCGAGGAACCGATCGTGTTGCCGGCGAGGTTGCTCTCGGACGTCGTCAGGGAGCTCGCCGGCGACCGCGTGACGATCGAGGTCACCGATGACGAGGCGCGGATCGAGTCGGGTCGGGCGAGCATCACACTGCGGACACTCGCGGCGAGCGACTTCCCACGCCTCTCCGAGATCGAGGGTTCGGGCGTGCGTCTGGATGCCGAAGCGTTCGAGGTCGCGCTGCGCCAAGTCGTACGCGCAGCCTCGAGCGACGACGCGCGGCCGATCCTCACCGGGGTGCTGTTGACCGCATCCGCAGGCGGGTTGCGACTCGTTGCGACCGACTCCTATCGGCTCGCGGTACGAGACCTCCCCGGAGTCAGCATGCTCGACGAAGGACAGAAGGTGCTCGTCGCTGCGAAGGGTCTCGGAGAGGTGCAACGCCTCATCGAGAAGGGTGAGGTCGAGGTCGTGCTCAGCGAGCGCGAGGTCGTGTTCCGCGTCGACGGGACCGAGGTCACGACGCGATTGATCGAAGGTGACTTTCCCAACTACGAGCAGTTGATCCCGCCGTCGTACCCGAACAAGCTCACCGTCGCTCGCGAGGTGTTCGCCGACGCGGTGAAACGGGTGCGGCTCGTCGGTCAGGGTCGTGACAACGCGCCCGTCCGAGTCGCGATGACGTCCACAGGCGTCGAGCTCTCCGCCGTCGCGCAGGACGTGGGCGAGGCGCACGAGGAGATCGAGGCAAAACACGAGGGCGGCGACGTCACGGTCGCGTTCAACTCGCAGTTCTTGCTCGATGGCGTCGAGGCGGTCGGCGCGGAGGAGATCACGATCGAGACGATCGACCCGTTGAAGCCGGCCGTCATGCGAGGGGCCGGGGTGACCGAGTACCTCTACCTCCTGATGCCCGTACGGATCTCCTGACCGGGAGGCGGTCATGGGCCGAGTCGACGAGCTCTGGCTCACCGACTTCCGCTGCTACGCAACCGTTGACGTGAGCCCCGCTCCAGGGGTCTCCGTCATCGGAGGGGCGAACGGACAGGGCAAGACGAGTCTCTTGGAGGCCGTGCACTGGATCGCGACGACGCGGTCGTTCCGCGGTGTGCCGAACCGTGCACTCGTGCGCGCCGACGCCGACGCGGCGGTCGTGCGGGCGAAGATCCACTCGGGTGATCGCGAGCAGCTCGTCGAAGCGGAGCTCCGTACACAGGGCCGCGACCGCGTCCTCGTGAACCGTCAGACGTTGCGTCGCGCGCGAGATCTCCTCGGCGTCCTTCGAGTCACGGTGTTCGCGCCCGACGACCTCCAGCTGGTCAAGGGCGGTCCGGGGCTCCGTCGCGAGTACCTCGACGACCTGCTCGTGGCGACGGCCCCGCGCTTCGAGAGCGTGCGTTCGGAGCTCGACAAGGTGCTCAAGCATCGCAACGCGCTCTTGCGCCACGGCGTCAGGGACGATTCGGACCGCACGACGCTCGACGTGTTCGACGACAAGCTGGTCGCTGCCGCCGCGCAGCTCGTCGTGGGCCGTCTCGGGTTGGTCGACGAGCTCGTCCCCGCGCTCCGAATGTCATACCGAGCGCTCGCTCCGGATGGCGGCGAGGTCGAGGCGCACTATCACGCGGAATGGGCCGAGGGTCCCGTCGACCGCGACAGGATCGACGAACAGCTTCGCACCGCTCTCAGCGTCACCCGTCGGCACGAGATCGAGCGACGGACCTCCCTCGTCGGTCCCCACCGCGACGACTGGCACCTGAGGATCGGCGGGCTCGATGCGCGACACCATGCCTCCCAGGGGGAGCAGCGCACCCTCGCGCTGGCGATGCGCCTCGCGGGCCACGAGACCGTCGCGACCGCCTCCGATGACGAGCCGGTGCTCCTCCTCGACGACGTCTTCAGCGAGCTGGACCCGGACCGCTCACGAGCGCTCGTCGCGAACCTGCCGCGGGCCCAGACGCTCGTGACCACTGCGGTCCCGCTGCCGGCCGAGATCCGGCCGGACGCACGATTCGAGGTCCACGATCGTGTCGTGGAGCGTGTGTCGTGACGCCGCGCCGCCGTCGTGGTGGGGATCCCGTTCCCGTCGGGGAAGCCCTCGACGAGGTTCGATCCGAGCTCGGGCTCCCGTCGGCCGACCTGCTCGCGTCGCTCCGTGAGCGATGGAGCGAGGTGGTGGGTGCCGACGTCGCGGACCACGTGACGCCGACGACGTTGCGTGCCGGGGTGCTCCGCGTGACCGTGGACGACGCGATCTGGGCCACCCGCCTCCGTTATCTCGCGGGTGACCTCCTCGACCGTCTCGACGCGATCGTCGGCGCTGGTGAGGTCGTGCGCATCCACGTCGCGGTCGTCGCGAGATCTGCGCCGAAAGGCAGTTGACGTCGTAGGCGTCTGGTAAACTGGGCATCGTGGAATCCCCCTCCTGACCAGGGGTTTTACCGGAGAAAACCCGCCACTGATCGCTCGGTCGGCCCGTGCCGGCTGCCATTCCCATCCAACGGTTCGAGAGGTACTCGCGCGTGGCATACGCGGCGAAGGACATCACGGTGCTCAAGGGCCTCGAGCCCGTTCGCGAGCGCCCCGGCATGTACATCGGGTCGACCGGCCCGTCCGGTCTGCACCACCTCGTCTACGAGGTGGTCGACAACGCGGTCGACGAAGCGCTCGCCGGGTACTGCACGCGCATCGACGTCACGTTGCTCGCCGACGGCGGCTGTCGCGTCGTCGACAACGGCCGTGGGATCCCCGTCGACAACCACCGCGACTACAAGAACAAGTCGGCGGCCGAGGTCGTGATGACGACGCTCCACGCAGGGGGGAAGTTCGGCGGCGAGGGCTACAAGATCTCCGGCGGGCTCCACGGGGTCGGGGTCTCGGTCGTCAACGCGCTGTCGAGTCGCCTCGAGCTCGAGATCAAGCGCGACGGCTTCACGTGGAGTCTCGAGTTCGCGAAGGGTGGAGTGCCCCAAGGGAAGATCAAGAAGGGCGCCACGACCAAGAAGACCGGGACGAGCGTCACGTTCTGGCCGGACGCCCAGGTCTTCGAGGAGACCGAGTTCCGGGCTCAGACGCTGCTCGAGCGGCTCCGCGAGATGGCGTTCCTCAACCGCGGCCTCGAGATCCGCTTCCGCGACGAGCGGGGCGCGCGCGTCGCGTTCCAGGAGTTCAAGTACACGGGCGGCATCATCGACTTCGTCAAACACCTCAACGCGTCGAAGGAGCCGCTGTTCAAACGCGTCGTGTCGTACGCCGACGTCGGCGACGACCACGAGATCGAAGTCGCGATGCAGTGGAACAACGGGTACTACGAGGGGCTGCACTCGTTCGCGAACAACATCGCGACGACCGAGGGCGGAATGCACGAGGAGGGCTTCAAGAAGGCCCTCACCAACGTCTTCAACAAGTACGCGCGAGCCCGCGGGCTGCTCAAGGAGAAGGACGACAAGCTGTTCGGCGAGGACATTCGCGAGGGCCTCACCGCGATCCTGTCGGTCAAGCTGCGCAACCCCCAGTTCGAGGGGCAGACGAAGACGAAGCTCGGGAACACCGAGATGCGCTCGATGGTGGAGCGCGCAACGAACGAGAAGCTCGGCGACTGGCTCGAGGAGCACCCGTCCGAGGCCAAGGTGGCGGTGCTCAAGGCCACCCAGGCTGCCAGGGCCCGCCTCGCCGCACGTCAGGCACGCGACCTCACCCGCCGGAAGTCGCTGCTCGACTCGGCGGCGATGCCGGGCAAGCTCGCCGATTGCCAGTCGAACGACCCGACGATCTGCGAGCTGTTCATCGTCGAGGGAGACAGCGCGGGGGGCCCGGCCAAGCAGGCCCGCGACCGCGAGACGCAGGCGATCCTGCCGATCCGCGGGAAGATCCTGAACGTCGAGCGCGCGCGCGTCGACAAGATGCTCAAGAACGAGGAGATCCAAGCGCTGATCACCGCGATCGGCGCAGGCATCGACGCCGACTTCGACGTCGACAAGGTCCGCTACCACAAGGTGGTGCTGCTGACGGACGCGGACGTCGACGGCGCGCACATCCGCACGCTGCTGCTCACGTTCCTCTACCGGCAGATGCCGGAGCTGTTCACGCGCGGCTACGTCTACATCGCGCAGCCGCCGCTCTACTCGGCCGTGCTCGGCAAGGAGAAGACGTACCTGAAGGACGACGCCGCGCTCGAGCAGTTCCTCGCCGACCACGAGGGCCGCAAGCCCGAGATCCAGCGGTTCAAGGGCCTCGGCGAGATGGACTACCAGGAGCTCTGGTCGACCACGATGGACCCGGCGACGCGCACGTTGTTGCGGGTCGCCGTCGAGGAAGCGGCCATCGCCGACGACATCTTCTCGCGGCTCATGGGCGATGACGTCGACGCGCGGCGCGACTTCATCCAGCAGAACGCATCCGACGTCCGATTCCTCGACATCTAGCCGGAGACGCCGATGCCCGACGCCGAACAGCCGACGCTCGAACCCGACGTCACCCCGATCGAGATCCAAGAAGAGGTCGAGCGATCGTTCCTCGACTACGCGATGTCGGTCATCGTGTCGCGCGCGCTCCCCGACGCGCGCGACGGCCTGAAGCCGGTGCACCGCCGGATCCTCTACGGGATGTACGAGCGTGGGCTGCGTCCCGAGCGCCCGTTCACGAAGAGCGCCCAAGTCGTCGGGCACGTGATGGGCAACTACCACCCCCACGGCGACCAGGCGATCTACGACGCGCTCGCTCGCATGGCCCAGGACTTCTCGCTGCGCCACCCGCTCGTCGAGGGCCACGGCAACTTCGGTTCCCCCGATCCCAACGACCGTCCGGGGGCCATGAGATACACCGAGTGTCGGCTCGAGAGCGTCGCGATGCAGATGCTCGCCGAGATCGACGAGGAGACCGTCGACTTCGTCGACACCTACGACGGCAAGACGCAGG
>Ga0299914_10003470_pt1 | contig 11145 bp, 10 predicted proteins | sample RVTome_10_FD_201361 | JGI IMG/M metagenome (GOLD analysis project Ga0299914, IMG submission 201361) | Soil microbial communities from uranium-contaminated site in the Upper Colorado River Basin, Wyoming, United States - RVT153D57 (version 2) ... | reverse complement strand
GTAGCCATAGACCCGCGCCACTTCTTCAATCAAATCGTCCTCGACAGTAAGGTCGAAGCGGAAGCCCGGCGGTTGAATGGCCCATCCCTCCGCCGTTTCCTTCACGCCAAGTTCCAGGTTCTGCAGAATCCGGGTAACCTCCGGGGGCTCTACCGCCAGCCCGAGCAGCGCAGTCAACCGCGATCGGCGCAACGCCACGGGCAAGCGCTTCGGCAGCCGGTCCGGATGGCGGACGTCCGTCAGGGGGCCGACGGCACCCCCGGCAAATTCGAGCAGGAGTTCCGTCGCTCGCTCGACCGCCCTCGCCTGGCCGTCCGGATCGACGCCGCGCTCGAAACGAAGCGACGCATCGGTATGCAGCCCATAGCCGCGGGCGCGTCCGGCGATGACTTCCTGCGGCCAGAACGCAGCCTCGAAGAACACGTTCGTCGTGTTCGCCGAGACGGCGGTGCTGAGTCCGCCCATGATTCCGGCCAGGCCGATAGGGCCTGAGTCGTCCGTGATCACGACCGTGTCCGCGGACAGCGCAACCTCGCGTTCGTCCAGAAGCACGAGGCGTTCACCGGCTTGCGCGAATCGCGGTCGAATTGTGCCCGACAACCGATCGAGATCGTAAGCGTGGAGCGGCTGCCCGAGTTCGAGCATGACGTAGTTAGTGACATCCACCACGGGGTGAATCGCGCGGATTCCACTGCGCCGCAGACGTTCCCTGAGCCATAAAGGCGTCCGTGCGGACAGATCGATGCCCTTCACGACACGGCCCGCGAATCGCGGACAGGCGTCGGGATCCTCCAGTGAAACCGGAAGTTCGACGGCCGTGGCGCTCGGGACGCCGCGCATCTTGAGGGGTTTCAGAGAAGCGCCGGTGAGAGCCGCAATGTCTCTTGCAAGTCCCAGAATGCTAAAACAGTCGCCCCGGTTCGGCGTCAGGTTGACCTCGTAAACGGGATCCGGGAGATGCAGCCATGTGCCCAGCGCGGCGCCTGAAGTGGCATCGCCGGGCAACCTCAGGATGCCGTCCGCATCGTCTCCGAGGCCCAGTTCCGCAGCCGAACACAACATGCCTTCCGAGTCGACGCCGCGAATTTTCGTCCGTCGAAGCTCTATGCCGCCGGGAAGTCTGGCGCCCGGCAACGCCAGCGCAGCTTTCATTCCGGCAACGACATTCGGAGCGCCGCAGACTACGCTCAGCTCGTGACCGCCGCCGTAGGAAACGCGGCAGACGAACAGCCTGTCGGCATCGGGATGCGGCACGACATCCAGAACCTCCGCGACCAGCACGTCTTCGAGGCCCTCGCCTTCGATCGCAACCCCGTCGACCTCATGCCCGGCCATGCTGAGCCGTTCGGCGAGTTCGTCGCCGCTTTCTCGGAGGTCGACCCATGAACGCAGCCAGCTTTCAGGAAACTTCATCAGGTTACTTCATCAATGAAACTGGCAAAGGAAGCGCAGGTCGTTTTCGTAGAACGTACGCAGATCGCGCACCTCGTAGCGCAACATCGCCAGACGCTCCACGCCCATGCCGAAAGCGTATCCCGTGAATATCTCCGGATCGATGCCGGCGTTGCGCAGCACGGTTGGGTGCACCATCCCGCACCCCAATATCTCCAGCCACCGCTCTCCCCAAAGGATATCGACTTCGGCGGAGGGCTCTGTGAACGGAAAATAGGAAGCGCGGAAACGCAGTCTCGCGTTGCGCTCAAAAAAACTTTCGACGAACTGGTGCAAAACCGCCTTCAGGTTGGCGAAGCTGATCCCCCGGTCGACAACCAGCCCCTCCACCTGATGAAACATCGGCGTGTGCGTCTGATCGGAATCGCATCGGTAGACGCGTCCTGGAGCAATGATTCGCAGAGGCACTCCCTCATCGATCATCGAGCGGATCTGGACCGGCGACGTGTGGGTCCGCAGCAGCTTGCCGCCGGGGAAGTAGAAGGTGTCGTGCTCCGCCCGCGCCGGATGGTTCTCTGGAATATTCAGCGCAGTAAAGTTATGGTAATCGTCCTCGATCTCCGGGCCGGTTCGTACGCCGAAGCCCGCATCACGGAAAATGCGTTCGATTCGCGCCATCGTATGCGCAACAGGATGACGGCCGCCTATCGACAGGCCGCGTCCTGGCAGTGTCACATCGATCCTGTCCTGGCTGAGCTGTTTCGCAAGAGCTTCCTGTTCCAGGAGATTGCGCTTCAGTTCGATCGAGTCCTGGATCGCCGCTTTAGCCTTGTTGATTTGCTGCCCGGCGGCAGGACGCTGTGCCTGGGGGAGGCTGCTGAGTTGCTTGAGACGCTCCGTCAGTGCGCCTTTTTTACCGAGCCAAGCAACCCTGACGGCATCCAGAGCCGCCAGGGTGGCCGCGGAATCTATCTCGGATTTTGCCCGCTGAACCAGCTCGTCCAGTGCCTGCATCGGTTTCCCCAGCTGAAGCGGCTTCTCACACCGCCAATCCGATCAGGTCAGCTGACACCCAGCCCGGCTTTGGCTTGCGCGGCGATCGCCCCGAAAGCATCGGGATCGTGAACCGCAATGTCAGCCAGGACTTTCCGGTCAATATCGACGGCAGCCTTGTGCAGTCCGTTGATCAACTGGCTGTACGACATGCCGTGCAGGCGTGCCGCTGCATTGATGCGGGTAATCCAGAGCGCGCGGAACTGACGCTTCCGCTGGCGACGATCACGGTAGGCATACTGGCCCGCCTTGATGACCGCCTGCTTCGCAACCCTGTAGACTTTACTGCGCGCGCCATAATAGCCCTTGGCCTTGCCGAGAACTTTCTTGTGGCGGGCTCTTGCGGTGACGCCGCGTTTTACTCTTGCCATTGCTTGTAACTCCGCTTAACTGTAAGGGAGCATGCGGCGCACACTCTTCACATCGCAGTCGGCAACCTGCTCGGTGGTACCGAGCTGGCGCTTACGTTTGGAACGCTTCTTCGTGAGAATGTGATTCAGATGGGACTGGGCTCGCTTGAAGCCGCCCTTTCCCGTCCGGCGGAAGCGCTTTGCGGCGCCCCGGTTGGTCTTCATTTTCGACATTTCTGTCTCCGAATTTTATGGCCTGGCAACGAACGTCCGGCGTCTGCCGTCGCCGCTGCAGGCGGGTAAATGGTGCGACGGTCCATACCGATCCGCCGTACCGTTACTCACTTTTTCTTTGGCGCCATCACCATGACCATCTGCCGCCCTTCCAGTTGCGGCATCTGCTCGACGGTGCCAATTTCATCGAGGTCGTCCCTGACCCTTGCCAGGAGCTTGGCGCCCAGTTCCTGATGCGCCATCTCGCGGCCTCTGAATCTCAGGGTGACTTTGGTCTTGTCACCACTCTGCAGGAATTCGATCAACTTGCGCAGCTTGATCTTGTAATCGCCCTCGTCCGTTCCCGGACGGAACTTGATTTCCTTGACGTGAACCTGCTTCTGCTTACGCTTTGCAGTCTGTGCTTTCTTGTTCAGTTCGAACAGGTATTTGCCGAAGTCCATCACGCGGCAGACAGGTGGGTCGGCCGTCGGCGAGACTTCGACGAGATCAAGTCCTTCCGCCCTTGCTATCTCAAGCGCTTCTGCCAGAGACATTACTCCCGCCTGACTGCCGGCGGAATCGATAACCCGAACCCGGGCTGCTTCAATCTCTTCATTGCGCCTGACGCGCTTCGGGGATGCGATATGTGGATCCTCCTGTCAAAAAAACATCCCGTACGGTGCAGCGACATTTCTGTCGCCGCAAGCTCGCCTGAAAAATCCCATTGTTTTCAAAGCGTCAGCTGCGAACGGCCGTAAGGCCGCCGGCGGCACACGTTGCGGGACGCGAATTTTAAAGCGGCATGGGCCCCGACACAAGCCCGGAAATGCCTGATTTGCAAGAAGTCTTGGGCGGCATTAGAAGCGCTGTAGGAGCCCGCCATGCGGGCGAGTTCCCCAAGGTCCATTGCACTCGCCCGCATGGCGGGCTCCTACCGCCACTCCGGACCCGTGATTGGAATGGTGTGCCTAATTGATGGCCGATGGAGCCACCGGAGCCTGTCCCGATGGTGGGCGATGGTGGTTTCGAACCACCGACCTCCACGATGTCAACGTGGCGCTCTACCCCTGAGCTAATCGCCCTTCAAAACTTTCCGGACGCCACTTGCCGGTCCGCCTTCTCCGTCTCGGGGGCGCAAAGATACTTGAAGCTGTCCCACCCTCGCAACCATCGCCGCGCATCCTAAACTGCGACCTGGTCCGGCAATCCGAGGCCCGACTTGCGCAGCTGGCGGATTTCGTCCCGCAACCTCGCGGCCTCCTCGAATTCCAGGTCACGGGCGTGCTGCAGCATCTTTTTTTCCAGCTGCTGCGCCTTGCGCAGTAACTGCTCCGGCGTCATCGATTCATAGGGGGTCGCATCTTCCGCGATCCGCCGGCGACCGCGGCCCGGCACTGGATACGCGCCTTCCATGATATCGGCAACCTGCTTGATGATCGTCGCGGGCGTAATTCCCAGGCGCTTGTTGTGCTCGAGCTGGCGTTCGCGCCGCCGGTTGGTCTCGTCGATTGCACGCCGCATCGAGCCGGTCACCGAGTCGGCATAGAGCAGCGCCTTGCCGTTCAGGTGCCTGGCTGCGCGGCCTATGGTCTGGATCAGCGAGCGATCGGAACGCAGAAATCCCTCCTTGTCGGCATCCAGAATCGCGACCAGCGACACCTCGGGCATGTCGAGCCCCTCCCTCAGGAGATTGATGCCGACCAGCACGTCGAACGTGCCCAGCCGGAGGTCGCGAATGATCTCCATCCGCTCGACCGTCCCGATGTCGGAATGCAGGTACCGCACCCTGACACCATGCTCCTGCAGGTAATCCGTGAGGTCCTCCGCCATGCGTTTGGTAAGCGTCGTGATCAGCACCCGCTGGTCGACCGCCGTGCGCAGCCTGATTTCCGAGAGGACATCGTCGACCTGGGTTCGTGCCGGCCGCACTTCGACCTCCGGATCCACGAGCCCCGTCGGGCGCACCAGTTGCTCGACGACCTTGTCCGAGTGCCTCGATTCGTAATCCCCCGGGGTGGCCGACACATAGATCGTCTGCGGCGAGAGCCGTTCGAACTCGTCGAAGCGCAACGGGCGGTTGTCGAGCGCCGACGGCAGGCGGAAGCCGTATTCGACCAGTGTCTCCTTGCGCGAGCGGTCGCCGCGGTACATCCCGCCGAGCTGCGGCACGGTCACGTGGCTCTCGTCGATGATCAGCAAGGCATTGTCACGCACGTAATCGAACAAGCACGGGGGCGGCTCGCCCTCGCCTCGCCCCGACAGGTAGCGGGAATAGTTCTCGATGCCCTGGCAATACCCCAACTCCCGGATCATCTCCAGATCAAATAAGGTTCTCTGCTCAAGTCTCTGAGCTTCCAGAAGTTTGTTGGCGCCCAGAAGATACTCCAGCCGGTCGCGCAGTTCGCTCCGGATCTCGTCCACTGCTCCCAGCAGGCGCTCCCTGGGGGTGACGTAGTGCGTCTTCGGATAGATCGTGAGCCGCGGCACGCGCTGCAGCACCTCGCCGGTCAGTGGGTCGAAATGGGACAGCGACTCCACTTCGTCGTCGAACAGCTCGATCCTGACGGCGTCGCGCTCCGATTCCGCCGGGAACACGTCGATCACGTCGCCGCGCACGCGGTAGTTGCCCTGCGACAGGTCCAGTTCGTTTCGCTTGTACTGCATCTCCGCCAGCCGGCGCAAAATCTGCCGCTGGTCGATGCGCTCGCCGCGGTCGAGATGCAGGACCATGCTGAAATAGGCCTCCGGGTCCCCGAGCCCGTAAATCGCGGAGACGGTTGCGACGATGATCGCGTCGCCACGCTCCATCAGCGCCTTCGTCGCCGACAGACGCATCTGCTCGATATGTTGGTTGATCGAGGCATCCTTCTCGATATACGTATCGGAGCTGGGTACGTAAGCCTCCGGCTGGTAGTAGTCATAATACGAGACGAAATACTCGACCGCATTGCGTGGGAAATACTCGCGCATTTCGCCGTAAAGCTGCGCCGCCAGCGTCTTGTTCGGGGCGAGAATGATTGCAGGACGCTGCACCTCCTGGATCACGCTCGCCATGGTGAACGTTTTGCCCGAACCCGTGACGCCGAGAAGCGTCTGGCGGGCCAATCCGTCGTTGAGACCTTCGGTGAGACCCGTAATCGCTCCCGCCTGGTCGCCGGCAGGGTTGTACTTCGACACGAGCGTCAGGCGATCACGTGCCTCCGCCAACGTCTTCTTGGGCAGATTCGTTGATTGACGTACCATTCGCGACGGTTTCATGGAGGCAAAGCTCGTGAGTGTATCAGTTTCAAAACGTATGGCGCGGGTCAAGCCATCGCCAACCAGTGCTGTCGTTGCACTCGCCGCCGAGCTTCGTGCCGCCGGCCGCAACATCATCAGTCTCGGCGCCGGTGAACCGGATTTTTCGACGCCCGAACACATCCGCGAGGCCGGTAAAAAGGCGATCGACTCGGGCGAAACGCGTTACACGCCCATCGACGGCACCATGGAACTGAAGCTCGCGATTCAGAAGAAATTCGCGCGGGACAACTCTCTTCATTATGAGCCGGGACAGATCCTCGTGTCGGGCGGCGCCAAACAGACCTGCTTCAATGCCTGCCAGGCCATCCTCGGACCCGGTGACGAGGCGATCGTGCCCGCGCCTTACTGGGTTTCGTATCCTGACATGATCAGGCTCGCGGATGCCGAACCGGTCATTATCGACACCGATATCGACAGCGGGTTCCGCGTCTCTCCGGCGAAGCTCGAAGCAGCGATCTCACGGAAAACCCGGTTCCTGTTTCTCAACAGCCCGTCGAACCCCACCGGCGCCTGCTATTCCAGGCAGCAACTCGTCGAGCTCGGTGAGGTTCTCAAAGCTCACACGAGTATCGTCATCGCCTCGGACGAGATCTACGAACACATCTACTGGGCCGAAACGCCGTTCTGCAGCTTCGCGGAAGCCTGCCCAGAGCTGATGGATCGCACCATCACGATCAACGGCGTGTCGAAAAGCTACGCGATGACCGGCTGGCGGATCGGCTACGCCGGCGGCCCGCAAGCCATCATCGCGGCAATGAAGACCATCCAGAGCCAGAGCACCTCGAATCCCTGCAGTATCTCGCAGGCTGCTGCAACCGTGGCGCTCAACGGCGACCAGTCCTGCGTCGGCCGCATGCGTAATGCCTACAGGGAGCGGCACGACTACATCGTCGAGGCGCTCAACGAAATTCCCGGCTTCGAGTGCGGCAAAACGGACGGTGCTTTCTATGCTTTTCCACGAATCACCGGCGCGCTTGAAAAACTGGGCCTGGCCGGCGATGCAGACCTCGTTGCCTGGCTTTTGAGCGAGGCCGACGTCGCCATGGTGCCGGGCAGCGCCTTCGGCGCCCCCGGTTACGTCAGGGTTTCGTTTGCCTGTTCGCTCGACACAATGAGAGAAGCCATCGGAAGAATCCGCAAAGCGATCCAGTAGTGATACGCCAATACGCACCGGAAATGGCAACGCGCCGGGCTCCAGCCGCTCCCTTGACTTGATTTCCGGGCTGGACCAGAATGCCAGCCCTGCCCGAGGTCCCGCATCCGCATATCGTTCCCCGGTAGCTCAGTTGGTAGAGCGATTGACTGTTAATCAATTGGTCGCTGGTTCGAGTCCGGCCCGGGGAGCCACCTTCTGATTTTCGCTGCCGATTGCCCTCACCCGATGACGGCAATCGCAGCTAGACTGTTTCGCCATCGACGTTCCCTGACAGGTCTGGAGGGTGACGCTCAGAAGTGGCAGACTGCATTTGTGCTGACCCGGCATGTCAAAGTAGGAGCAGTCATGCAGCATGCTCTGGCAAAGTCCTTGAAGGTCTTCGCCTACTTCGTCGTCTTGCTGATGATCGCCGGCATCGCCTACTCGAGCTACATCAGCCTCCGGTATTTCGATGGAATCGGCGTTTGACCTGAAGCGGCAGAACAATGAACAAGAGACAGTCCCGCCACTTCGCCATTGCATGCACTGGAATGGCCGCACTGGCGTTTCTCGTGCTGACCGCGGATAGCCACCGTCAGTTCCCAGAACTAACCAATGCGGAGAACATCACGCCGGAAGTAATCAGCGGCAAGGACGTCTGGCACGACAACAACTGCATTAATTGCCACACGCTGTTCGGCGAAGGCGCCTACTACGCGCCCGACCTGACGAAGATCACGAAGCTTCGCGGCGATGCCTACCTAACGGCCTATATGAAGAATCCAGCGGACTTTTACGACGAAGACACTCACCGCCGTCTCATGCCCAGGCAGGACCTGTCCGACGAGGACATTGCGAATCTCATTGCCTTTCTCGACTGGGTCAGCGACGTCGACAACCAGGGATGGCCGCCTCGTCCTATTCTGGTAACAGGCTCGTCCATTCCGGGCACGGCGATGACATCGTTGCAGCAGGCCCGGACGCCCGAAGCGGGTGAGGCGGAGCGCCTGCCGCCGGGCGCACGGCCTGTCACAGCTGCAGATAATCCCGTTGCCCTGGGCGAATCGCTGTTCCTGACGGTTATGCCGGCCTGCAACGCATGCCATTCAGTTGCGCCGGGGGTCAGCATGGCCGGGCCGACTCTGGCCGGTGTCGGCACCCGTGCGCTCCAGGTTATCGAATCGCCCGATTACCAGGGCGAAGCCAGGGATGCCGAGTCGTTCATCCGTGAATCCATCACGCACCCAAGCGCGCACCTGGCGCCCGGCGCGATGTATTCCGCAGGCGGCACCTCGTTCATGCCCAATACCTACGGCGAAAATCTGACGGAGGAACAGATCAGTCATCTTGTGGCTTATCTCACCAGCCTGCGTTAGCAATGCAGACACGACGTCTACGACAGCAGAACTGCAAAGAACAGGGGGATAGACCCGATGCGCTATAAATCCCAATCCGTTGCCTACTGGTACTTCGCGGTGGCAATGGTGCTGTTCGGGCTGCAGCTGGTTTTCGGACTCCTGTCGGCCGCCAAATACCTGGGCCCCGATCCCCTGCTTTACATCCTGCCGTTCGACGTCACCAAGGTGATCCACACGAACCTGCTCATTGTCTGGGTGCTGACGGGCTTCATGGGTGCGACGTACTGGATGGTTACGTCCGAATCGCGCACGGAGATCTACAGCGTCAAGCTTGCGTATGCTCAGCTGATCCTGTGGACATTGATGGGCGTGACGGCGGTCATCGGCTACCTGTTTCGCTATGGCACCGGCAACAAGCTTCTGGAGCAGCCGCTTCCGCACAAGATCGTGATCGTCATCGTGATGCTGATGTTTCTCTACAACGTTGGCAGGACAATCAAGCAGTCCGGACGCTTCACGACGACGGAAGGTGTGCTGCTGCTCGGGCTCGCGAGCGCCGCAGTTCTCTACCTGCCCGCATTACTGCATTACGAAAACTACACCGTTTCGATTTTCTACCGCTGGTGGACGATCCACCTGTGGGTGGAAGGCGTCTGGGAAATGATCCAGGGAGGCTTCCTGGCGTATCTGCTGATCCGTCTCTCCGGGGCGGACCGCGAGGTCATGGACAAATGGCTTTACGTGATCGTGGGGCTGGTGTTCTTTGCAGGCATTCTGGGCACCGCGCATCACTACTACTGGGTAGGCGTGCCGCAATACTGGCTGCCGATCGGGGGCTTTTTCAGCGCGCTTGAGCCACTGGCGCTCGTAGGAATGGCAATGTATGCGTACTACGCCATGCGGCGCTCCGGATTCTCGCATCCGAACACGCTGGCGATGCACTGGACCATCGGCAGCGCGCTGTTCACGATGTTCGGCGCCGGTCTGCTGGGCCTCGCGCATACCTGGCCCAGCGTCAACAAATGGACACATGGCACCCTGATCACGGCCATGCACGGCCACGCCGCGTTCTATGGCGCCTATGCGATGATCGTCATGGCGATGATCACCTACGCCCTACCGAGCCTAACGCGCGGCCGCAATGAACAGGGCACGATGCTCGGGTACGCCGCTTTCTGGATGCAACTTGCCGGTATGTTCGGCATGACACTCTCTTTTGCGACGGCCGGCATCGGGCAGGTCTACCTTGAGCGTATCCTCGGCCTGGGCTACCTCGATACCCAGCTCAAGATCCAGGTGCATTTCCTGATGCTCATCATTACCGCGACAATTTTTACCGTCGGCGTCATATTCTTCATTGTCGATTTCTTCCGTTACCCGCCGAGGTTCGAGCCGAGCGAGGAGGCCGCGAAAGATGAAACGTCGAACCTTCGCCGGCCCGGCGAATCCGCGATTCAGGGCACCTGATGGCATCACGCGTTTCACCCGAACCGGCACCTGCAGCTCGTGCGGGCACTGAGCCTTACTACGTACCGCTGGGAAACGAAGTCGCGATCTTCCAGCGCTGCCATGCGGATTGCCTCGCGGTCATGCTCAAGGGCCCCACAGGTTGCGGCAAAACCCGGTTCGTCGAGCATATGGCCTGGCGGCTCGACCGCCCGCTGGTCACCATCTCCTGCCATGATGACCTGACCGCCAGCGATCTCATCGGGCGCTTCCTTATCCGTCACGACGGGACGGTCTGGCAGGACGGTCCCCTGACTCGCGCCGTGCGCGACGGAGCCATCTGCTATCTGGATGAGGTCGTGGAAGCGCGCCAGGACACCGTGGTCGTCCTGCACGCGCTGACCGACTACCGTCGCATACTTCCGATCGACAAGACCGGCGAGGTGGTTTCGGCGGCTACCGGCTTCCAACTCGTGATTTCCTACAATCCAGGCTATCAGCGCATGCTGAAGGACCTGAAACCGAGCACGCGGCAGCGGTTCGTGGCGCTGGACTTCGATTTCCCGCCGCTCGATCGCGAAGCCAGCATCGTCGCACACGAAGCGGGGACGGATCACGCGACCGCACACACTCTGGTTTCGCTTGGACGTCGGTTGCGCAAGCTCAAGGACCGTGGTCTTGACGAAGTGCCCAGTACCCGCCTTCTTATCGCAGCGGGCCGCCTGATCGCCAGCGGAATCGACGAGCGGGAAGCCTGTTTCGTTGCCCTGGTGTCGCCGTTGTCGGACGATGCATCGCTGGTCGCCGCGATGCGCGACCTCGTCGACGCTACGTTCGCCTGACCGTCGTTTGCCGCACGGTAGCGCCCGCCCGTGGCCGAAGCAGAAGACCTTAT
>Ga0299914_10003469_pt1 | contig 11146 bp, 5 predicted proteins | sample RVTome_10_FD_201361 | JGI IMG/M metagenome (GOLD analysis project Ga0299914, IMG submission 201361) | Soil microbial communities from uranium-contaminated site in the Upper Colorado River Basin, Wyoming, United States - RVT153D57 (version 2) ... | reverse complement strand
ATGCGACGGACAGCGGCGTCCCGACGATGGCGAACACCACGCCCCAGGTCCGGGAGAACCCCACCATGTCGTCGACCTGGGAGGGATCCGATCCCGCAGGCAGGTTCTGCTCGATGATCGTCCGCAGGGCTTCGTCGGGGAGGAGGAGGTTCGCGATGGCGCCGACGACCACGAGGAAGAGGAGGACGCCGAGCCACACGGGCCTTTCCTTCAGGGAATCGAACAGCCTGCCCGGCGAAGTGAAGACCTGGACGATCCGGACGGGAAGGCTGGGGATCGAGGCCTGTGCCCCGGTCATGGACGGCTCCAGCGGCGCGGACATTGACACCCTCCTCTCGTGTGGCGCGGGCGCTCGCGACCGCACGAAAAGGACGGGTGCCGTGATCGATTGTCCAGAGCCGCGCGGGTGCGCGGGTCGGGCGAGTCGGGCGGGTCAGCCCCGGGCGGGCAGCCGGGCCGCCTCCCAGCCCCCGGTGACGTTGCGGACGCGGAGGAGCCGGTCCCCCGCATCGAGCCATACGTGGTACACCGCGGAGCCGACCCGGACCTCGTAGCGCGTGGCCGCCACGGAGCGCCCCTCGATCGTCACGCCTTCGGACGTTTCCCCGCCGAGCTGCGCGTTCCCGCCCTCGCCCTCGGTGGGCATGATCACGCCGATGCGGCCCGACTCCTCTTCGCGCAGCACGAGCACCAGCACGAGCAGGTGGTGCGCCACGCCCTCGCCCAGCACCGATGCGGGGCCCCGCGACGGGAGCTCCCTCCAGCGCTCGCCCTCGTCGGAGACCATGTGCAGTCGGACGCGATCGGCGCTCCACACGGCCTCGACCTCGCGTCGCCCCTCCACGCTCCGCTCATAGCGGATGGGCCGGCGGTCGGCGTTGAGCTGGAGCCCCACCTGGACGCGGCCGGTCCGGCCGGCCGGCGGCTCGATGGTGGCGACCGCGTTCAGCGTGGAGCCGGCGCGCCACACCCGGAAGCTCTCCACCCCGATGCGCTCGCCGCCCTGGCGGAGCTCGAGCCGGCCGGAGTCGAGCTCCTGGGCCTGCAGCCCGCCGGGGAGCAGGAGGAAGGCCAGCGTCGCCGTCGCGACGGCGGCCGGGACGAGCCTCGGCCCGTCTCCCGCCGCGCTAGGCCTCCGCGCGGCCCCCGAACAGTCGATCCCCGATGTAGCGTACGAGATATTCATAGACTCGCTTTCCCTTCTCCGCGGTCGCTGCCGTCGGTCGCCCCAATACCCCGCGGGATCCCGGAAGTGGCACCGGCTCGGTTCCCTGGATCCTCTCCCGGAGCTCCTCCCGCGTCGGCACGTCGTCCTGCATCCGGTCGGTGCGAACACATTCCGGCGCCAGGTGGAGGAGGAGCGACGTCTCGATCTCGCCGGCGCGCTCGGGCATCACCGGCGTGCGCAGCACGGGCGACAGGTCCACCACGTTCGTGTCCACCGCGCGGATCTTGAGGTCGCCCCCGATCACGCTCACCAGCGCCCGGTAGTGCGGTCCGAAGCCGTTCGAGGTGAGGAGGAAGAGCTCCCGGAGCCCCTGCGCCTCCCAGTCGCCGACGAGGTCGTTGAGGACCCGATGGAGGGTCTTCGGGGGGAGGATGGCGGCCCCGGCGTAGGAGCGGTCCACGTCCGCGGCGGAACCGAACGGCAGCGTGGGGGCCACGAGGATGTCGTATCGGGCCCCGAGGCCCTCGGCGATCGCCGTCGTGATGATCGTGTCGGTGGCGAGCGGCAGGTGGGGGCCGTGCTGCATGAGCGAGGCGACGGGGAAGAGGAGCCTGGGGTCGTGGCGAAACCGCTCCACGACCTCCGGCCATGCCAGCTCCCCCAGGCGGGTCGCCTCCCGTCCTCCGGCCATCTGGCCCTCCCGTTCCCAGCGGCGGTCGTGCCCGTAGATGGTCGTCGCTCCCGCGGCACGACCCCGCGTGGCGTCGCGACGCCTCCGGTCCTGACGGTGGTCGGGGCACCACCGGGCGGCAAGGGTGCGGGTGGCAGGTGCCCGGCGGGGCATCGTGGGCCGCCGATCCCGGCCCTGCACCGGGGACCCACGCTCCGGACTCGCCCCCCGGTTGAGAGCGGGTTGATGGGAGCCGGCAGGGTGGCTCCGGGAGCCGTGGGGCGACGCGCGACGACAGGAGAGCCGGGCGTGGATCCGTGATCCAGACCATCGAGACGGCGTCGGTCACCGGGCTCGACGTCCACCCCGTGCGGGTCGAGGTGTCGATCACGCGCGGGACGCCCATGATCCAGATCGTCGGGCTCGCCCAGAGCGCCGTGCACGAGGGTCGCGAGCGCATCCGGGCCGCGGCCGCGCAGCTCGGGCTCCACGTGCCGGGGCTCCGCATCACCGTGAACCTGGCGCCGGCGGACCGCCCGAAGCAGGGATCGGGTTTCGACCTGCCCATCGTCCTCGGCATCCTCGCGGCGGCGGGCGAGCTCCCGTCCGAGCGCCTGGTGGGGACCCTGATCGCTGGCGAGCTGGGGCTCGACGGAACCGTACGTCCGATCCGCGGGGTGCTCCCGGTCGCGCTCCATGCGGCCCGCACGTCCACGATCCGACGGCTCATCGTCCCGTACGACAACTTGCGAGAGGCCGCGGCCGGAGGCGTTCCCGCGCTGGGCGCGCGGTCGCTGGGCGAGGTCGTGGCGTATCTCGGGGGCGGCGACCTCGCGAGCGCGGCGGACCTCCCGCCGCGGCCCGCGCGCGAAGGGGAGCGGGCGGCCGTCGATCTGTCGACCGTCCTTGGGCAGTCCACCGCCAAGCGTGCGCTCGAGATCGCCGCGGCGGGCGAGCACAACCTCCTGTTCATCGGCGCCCCCGGCTCGGGGAAGACGAGCCTCGCGAGGTGCCTTCCGGGGCTTCTCGTGCCGCTCTCCACCGAGGAGGCCGTGGAGGTGACCGCCATCCACAGCGTGGCCGGCGTCCTCCCGGCCGAAGCGGGGCTCGTTCGTGAACGTCCCTTCCGCGCGCCGCACCATACGATCTCCGAGGCGGGGCTCATCGGGGGCGGCGGGATCCCGCGGCCCGGCGAGGCGTCGCTCGCCCACGCCGGCGTCCTCTTTCTGGACGAGCTGCCCGAGTTCGGGCGCCGGCCGCTCGAGGCGCTCCGGCAGCCGATGGAGGACGGCACGGTCCACCTCGTGCGTGCCCGGGCGTCGGCCAGCTTTCCCGCCCGCTTCACGCTGGTCGCGGCGATGAACCCCTGTCCGTGCGGGTACCTCGGCGTCCCCGAGCGCCCCTGCCGCTGCGGCGACGGCGCGATCGCATCGTACCGGCGGCGCGTGAGCGGTCCGCTGCTCGACCGCATCGACCTCCGGGTTGAGGTGCCGCCCCTCACGTGGGGCGAGCTCTCAGGCGGGTCCGCGAACGGCGGGGAGGCGAGCGCCGTCGTGCGCGATCGGGTGCGTGAGGCACGCGCCCGCGCCGCCCGCCGGGGGGCCGGCGGCGCCCGTCTCGAGGACGTGTGTCGGCTCGACGACCCCGGGCGCGGGCTTCTTCGGGTGGCCGTCGAGCGGCTGGGGCTCTCGGCCCGTGGGGTCACGCGGGCCCTCCGCATCGCGCGCACGATCGCCGATCTGGCGGCCGCGGACCGCGTGGCCGAGGATCACGTGGCCGAGGCGATCCGATACCGGGGAGCGGAGCTCACCGCTCCCATCTGACATCGAGGGCCTCGGGCCCTTCACCCTACCGAACCCATCCACCCCACGCGTCGGTCGGTGGCCAGAGGCCCCGGCTGCCGAAGGCCTCGCCGCTACGTCCTCGGTTGCTCAATCGCCTCGCTTGCCAAGGGGGTGAGTACAACAGTGTGAGGTGCCAGGCGCGTCGCGTACCAAAATGTCTCGCATATCGCAAGCCCCTCATTCGCCGTGTCTTAGCTGGAGGGGCGGCCGTGGCGGTCCGGCGAACGCTCGAACGCGGCGGCAGGGAAGGTGTTACGGGATCGCGGAACCCTCGACGGCCCGATCCCTGCCAGCTTCGCCGGCAAACTCGGTCGCTCACCAACCCTGGAAGAGGCGCCGTGCTCCAATACGACGTCCTGATCGCCGCGGGCGCCTTGTTCGCGATGCTCGGTGCGTGGCGCGTATACCTCCACCTGGAAGCCCGGCGGCGCGTGCTGGCGCTACAGCGGTACGAGTCGCTCTTCGTCGACAATACGGAAGCGGTCGTGGTGCTCGATGAGGAAGGGGCCGTGACGACCGTCAACCCCGCGTTCACCCGCCTCTCGGGCTGGACCGCCGACGTGGTCACCGGGAAGCCGTTCATCGACCACGTGCCCGAGGAGGACCGCGGGCGCATCTCCGCGGCGCTCGACGCCGCCATGGGTGGACACCCGCAGACCCGCGAGACCGTCCTCGTGGACCGGCGCGGGCGCAGGATCGACGTGCGGCTCACGAGCGTCCCCATCCCGGAAGGCGCACGCGTCGTCGGGGTCCACCAGATCGTGTACGACATCCGGCGGCGGAAGGAGATGGAGCACCGGCTCGCCACTCAGGCGCTCCACGACTATCTGACCGGCCTGCCCAACCGGGTGCTCTTCCAGGACCGGCTCGAGCAAGCCTTCGAGCGGGCCGCCCGGTCCGGGTCCCCGGTCGCCCTGTTCTACGTGGACCTGGACCGCTTCAAGGCGATCAACGACGGCGAGGGGCACGAGGCGGGCGACGCGCTCCTGCGGACGATCGCCAGCCGCTTCGGCACCTTCCTGCGGGGTGGCGACACCGTCGCCCGGCTCGGAGGCGACGAGTTCGCGGTCCTCACGGAGGATGTGGAGGGTGAAACGGAGGCGGTCGCCGTGGCGAAGCGGATCGTGAGGCTGTTCTACGAGCCGTTCTACTGGAAGGGCCGCGAGTTCCTGTTCGGGGGGAGCGTCGGAGGCGCGCTGAGCGGCCCCGACATCGACTCGCCCGACGAGCTGGTACGGCGGGCGGACCTGGCCATGTACGCGGCGAAGCAGCTCGGTGGGCGGCGCTACCAGATGTACCGGCCCGATCTCGAGTCCCGCGACGAGAGCGTGCTGTGGCGGATGGAGAGCGACCTCAGGCGGGCGATCGAGAACGGTGATCTGGTCGTGCACTATCAGCCGATCGTCGACCTGGCCGGCACGAGGATCGTGGGCGTCGAGGCGCTCGTGCGCTGGGACCACCCCGAGTTCGGGCTGCTCCGGCCCGACCGGTTCATCCCGCTGGCCGAGAAGACGGGGCTCATCGTACCCCTCGACCGCTGGGTGCTGGCCCGCGCGTGCCGCGACGTCAACGGTCTCACGCGCGCCGGCGAGACGAACGCCACGCAGCCGTTCCTGAGCGTCAACTACTCCGGGCTCCACCTCGAGAGCGACGACTCGCCCGCGGAGATCTCGAGGATCCTCGCGGCCGAGGGCTTCTCTCCCCAACGGGTCCAGCTCGAGATCACCGAGAGCGTGGCGGTGAGCGACCGGAAGAAGCTGATGGAGCTCAAGGCGCTGGGCGTCAGGCTCGCGATCGACGACTTCGGCACCGGGTACTCGTCGCTCGGATACCTGAGGGATGTCGACGTGGACGTGCTCAAGATCGACCGCTCGTTCGTGCGCACGCTCGGCGAGGAGCAGTCCGCAGTGGCGATCGTGCGGACGATCCTGACGCTGGCGGAGATGCTCGATCTGGGCGTGATCATCGAGGGGATCGAGGACTCCACGCAGCTCCGGCTCCTCCAGGAGCTCGGCGGCCGCTTCGTTCAGGGGTTCTACTTCGCCGAGCCGATGGACCTGGCGGCGCTCGAGGAGGTCGTGAGGGCGGGGCTGCCGCCCGAATGGGTCCTGCGCCTCGGATCCAGGGGTCGTGGGGCCGGCAGCTGCGGCGTCACGTAGCAACGGCGCGCCTGCTCGTCCAGGCCGGGACCGGTCGGGCGATGCGAGTCTCGGGAGCGCGGCCCGTGAAACGCGCGAGAGGCAGCGCGCGGACGATCGCCGATCTGGCGGGCGCCGAGCGGGTCGCCGAGGAGCACGTCGCGCAGTCGATCCGGTATCGGGGAGCGGAGCTCGACATCTCGGTGTGACGTTGCGCATCGAACGGTGGTGGAGCCGCGCCGACGACGGTTCGCCATACTTCGACTGCGGCGTGTGGCGGATCCTTCTGGAGCGCGGCTCCGCTATCTGCCGGTCGTGGAACGGGTGGCGGAGGACCACATCGCCGAGGCGATCCGGTATCGGGGGGCCGAGCTCGCGGCTTCGATCTGACGTCGTCGTCCCACGGTCGGGGAAGCAGCGACGACGACGAGCGACTATACTTGAAGCACGGTGATCGCCACGTCCGTCGATATTCGGAAAGACACCTCGACGGCGATGCGCGCGGTGGGAATCATGAGTCAGCCCAGCCACACCCCGGGAATCGGGCGCGGTGCCGCGAGTCGGACGTCTCGCGATCCCGACGCGTCCGGGATGCCGCGCGACCCCCGCGGGACGTTTCTCCGGTCCGCCCTCGCCGCCGCCCTCGCCCTCCCGGTGCTGCTTTCCGCCGCTTCACGCCTCCCGGCACAGGAGCTCCGCGGGACCATCGTCGAGGCCGGAACGGGCCGCGCGATCGAGGGCGCGTTCGTATCCCTCGTCGACGCGACCGGCGTCACCACGAACTCGGCACTGACGGCGGCCGACGGCGCGTACGTCGTGCGGACCCCGATCCCCGGCGAATACACGGTCCGCGTCGAACGCATCGGCTACGAGAGCTGGAGCTCCGAGCCGATCCGTCTCACCCGCGGCGCCGTCGTCACGCGTCATCTCGAGATCCCGGTCCTGGCGGTGCGGCTGGACGAGCTCGCGGTCACGGTCGCGAGCCACTGCCGGCCGCGTCCCGGGGCCGGTCCCGAGATGGCGCGGATCTGGGAGGAGGCGCGCAAGGCGCTCGAGCTCAACCGCTGGACCGAGGAGCAGAGCCGCATCGACTTCACCCTCCGCCGCTGGGAGCGGACCCTCGATCCGGAGTCCGAGCGCGTGCGCAGCGAGGAGACCTTCTCCGCCGAGCGACGCGCGTGGCGCACGTTCGTGAGCGCGTCCGCGGAGGAGCTGTCGCGCGAAGGCTACGCGCGTCCGCTCGAGGATGGCGATGGTTGGAGGTTCTTCGCGCCCGACGCCGAGGTGCTCCTGTCCGACACGTTCGCCGATGACCACTGCTTCGCGCTCGTTCGGGGAGACGACGAGCAGGAGGGGCTCGTCGGTCTGGCCTTCGAGCCGGCGCCGGGTCGGAGGACGTCCGACGTCAGCGGCGTCCTGTGGGTGGACGCCGCGAGCGCGGAGCTCAGCCACCTGGCGTTCGAGTACGTCAACACCGACCTGGAGCGGGCCCTTCGCACGTACGAGGCGGGGGGCGAGGTCCGGTTCGCCCGGCTCCCGACCGGTCACTGGTTCGTGCGACGCTGGCGGATTCGCATGCCCGTGGCCGGCGAGCGCAACGAGACGGGGCTCGCGAGGGGTCCGGGCGGCGGCCCGTTCCAGCCCCGGCGGGAACGGGTGCTCGCGCAGGTCCACGAGTCCGGCGGCGAGGCGGTCAGGGCCCAGCTTCCCGGTGGCGAGGCGATCGACCTCGGAGCGTGGGGGGCCGTCGCCGGTGTCGTGAGAGACGATCGAGGGGCGGTCACCGCCGAGGTCGAGCTGGCGGGTACCGCCTATCGCGGGCGGACCGACGCGGAGGGCCGCTTCCGGATCGATCCCGTGCCGTCGGGCGAGTACACCCTCGTGGCGCGGCACCCCGACGCGGCCCTCCTCGGGATCGCCGGGTCCGAGACCGCGGTGACGGTGGAGCCGGACCGGGAGGTCAGCGCCGAGCTGACCCTGCCGTCCATGGGCGAGGTCGTGGTCCGTGTGTGCGAGGCCCCGGGTCCCCGGGCCGATTCCGCCGGACGCGGCCGCCCGTCCGGAGCGCCCCCCGCAGAGTCGGAGGGGCGGCGCGGTGCGGCGTTCGGAATGGTTCGCGATCGCGCGACCGGCGCGCCCGTCGCCGGCGCCACGGTCTGGATCGGTGATGCCGATCCGGCCCCGGCTGGAGCGGCCGGACGCGAGCTGCACACCGTGCGGGCCGACAGCGCCGGTCGGTGGCTCGCCTGCGGTGTCCGTGGGGGCGACGTCCTCGCGCAGGCCGCCACCGATGCGGCGGCCAGCGACACCGTCCGCGAACGGGTCGAAGCGGGGGCGCTCCGCCGTCTCGATTTCGAGCTCATCGACGGCCGCGCTCCGGTCGCTCGCTTCGCCGCCGGCGCCGGGCCCGATCTCGACGCGGTCGTGGACGAGATCCTCGCCAGGGGGACCGAGGAAGAAGAGGACACGGGGTTCGCGACGCTGGTCGGAACGGTCCGGTCGGCGGAGACCGGTCAGCCGGTGTCCGGGGCGCGCGTCCGGCTCGTGGGCCGCGACGACGAGCGCATCACGGGGGAGCACGGGACGTTTGTCATCCCGGATCTCCCGCGAGGCCGCTACCGGGTGGTCACCGAGCGGCTGGGGCTCGCCTCCGACACGGCCGAGGTCGATCTCCGTCTGGGCGCCGGGACGATGGCCTCGCTCGTGCTCGAGACCGAGCCTGTGCAGCTCCCGACGCTCGAGGTCGAGATCCAGCGCACGTTCCGCAGCCAGCGGCTCGCGGGCTACTACGACCGGATGAACCGGGGGCTGGGGGACTTCGTCACCGCCGAGGACCTCGAGGTGCGGGACGTGATCTCGAACTTCCGCCGGATTCCCAGCGTACGGATCCAGCAGTGCGTCAACTCCCTGGGGATGCGGACCACCAACTGCTGGGACCTCAAGATCGCGCGGGCCCCCGGCGTGGATCCCGAGGCCCCCTGTCCGCCGCTCGTCTACGTCGACGGCTTGCTGTATTCGAGCATGCTGGGGGACGGTGGGGGGCAGGGCCTCAACCCGTTCACCATCCTCCAGAACCTGCCCCGGGACCGGCTCGAGGGGATCGAGATGTACCGCAGCCCGGCCGCCGCGCCGGCACAGTACCGGGGCCGGGGCGACGCGTGCGGCATCGTGCTCGTGTGGACCGGCGAGCGATAGACCGGGGCAAGGGGTGCGGACCGTGAACGCCGGCGGATTCTCCGCACAGGCCCAAGCGGGATCGACCACGCCGGCGACGACGCGAACGGTGGGTCAGTGAGTCGTATGAGCGACAGTTCAGGAGTCGGTCGAACCGCGCGGGTGGACGAGGCGCTCCCGAACTCCGGTGCGCGTGGAAACGCGGGCACGTTCTCCCGATTCGCCTCCACGACCGCGCTCGTCGTCCCGGCCCTCCTCGCGGCCACCTCGCCGCTCTCGGGTCAGGAGCTCCGCGGGACCGTCGTCGAGGCCGGGACGCGGCGCGCCGTCGAAGGCGCGTTCATCAGCCTGGTGGATCCCGCAGGCGCCACGAGCACCTCGACGCTGACGGCGGCCGACGGAGCGTACGTTCTCCGCATCGCGATCCCGGGCGACTACACGATTCGCGTCGAACGCATCGGCTACGAGAGCTGGAGCTCCGAGCCGATCGGTCTCACCCGCGGCGCCGTCGTCACGCGGAATCTGGAGATCCCGATCCGGGCCGTACGGCTGGATGATCTCGCGGTCACCGTCGAGAGCCACTGCCGGCCGCGTCCCGGGGCCGGTCCCGAGATGGCGCGTGTGTGGGAGGAGGCGCGCAAGGCACTCGAGGTCAACCGGTGGACGGAGGAGGAGAGCCGCATCCGGTTCGAGCTCAGGCGCTGGGAGCGGGATGTCGACGCCGCGACGGGAAGGGTCCTCCGCGAGGAGACGATCTCGGCGGAGCGCCGCGCGTGGCGGACGTTCGTGAGCGCGCCGGCCGATGAGCTGGCGGCGAACGGGTGGGTGTGGCGGGTCGATGAGGGCGGGTGGCGCTTCTTCGCGCCGGATGCCGAAGTGCTGCTGTCCGACACGTTCGCGGACAGCCACTGCTTCACCCTCGAACGGGGTCGTGGCGACGAGCGGGGCCTCGTGGGTCTGGCGTTCGAGCCCGTCGGCGTCGAGCGGCCAGACGTGGCCGGTGTCCTGTGGCTCGACCCGGCGACCTCGGAGCTCCGCCACCTCGACTATCGGTACACGGCGCTCGATCTCGGCGTCCGGAGACACGACGCGGGCGGACGGATCGAATTCGCGCGGCTCCCCGGGGGCTACTGGTTCGTGCGCGCCTGGGTGATCCGCATGCCGATGCCCGGCGAGCGCACCGGCGTGGGTCTCCGACACGGCGCTTCCGGGCTTCGGTTCGAGCCCAGGCAGGAGTTCGTGCTGGCGCGCTATAGGCACGCGGGCGGAGAGGCGGTGCGGGCCGACCTGCCCGGGGGCGAATCCGTACCGCTCGCGGAGTCGCGGGTCGTGGCGGGGACGGTCACCGATGAGGGTGGGTCCCCGTACCCGGCGGTCGACGTCGAGCTCGCCGGCACGCCGTACCGGGCCCGCACCGACGGAGAAGGCCGGTTCCGGATCGGCTCGGTCCCGCCCGGGGCGTACACGATCGTGGCGCGCGACCCCGCCGGCGCGGTCTTCGGGGCGCCCGGCGTTGAAGCGGACGTCACCGTCGATAAGAGCGAGGCGCAAGTAGATCTCGCTCTTTCATCTCTCGAAGCGGTGATCACTGCGAGGTGCGCGGAGGTCGATCCCGGTGCCCCGCGGCGTCTGTCCGGACGCGGCGACGTCGCCCTCTTCGGGACCGTCCGCGACGGAGCGAGCGGACGTCCGGTCCCCGGCGCGAGGGTGTTCGTCGCTACGAGGGCGTGGGCGGTGGAGACCCACGGGCCGGGCATCGCCGTCGACGAGAACTGGACGGGGACGTCGGTCGAGGCGGATGAGGATGGGGTGTTCCTGACGTGCGGGGTGCCGGGAGGGGAGACCGTCATCGCGCAGGCCGCCACCGCCACGACCGCGAGCGACACGACGAGCGCGCGCACGCCACGGGGTGGCATCCTCCGACTCGACTTCGACGTTGCCGACGGTCGCCGCCCGCTCCCCCGCTTCGGTGCCGCGGCCGGGGAGGTGGACCTCGATGCCGTGGTCGAGGAGATCCTCGCAGCCGCGCCCGAGGAAGTGGACACGGGGCTCGCGACGCTGGTCGGAACGGTCCGGTCGGCGGAGACCGGTCAGCCGGTGTCCGGGGCGCGCGTCCGGCTCGTGGGCCGCGACGACGAGCGCATCACGGGGG
>Ga0299914_10003468_pt1 | contig 11146 bp, 6 predicted proteins | sample RVTome_10_FD_201361 | JGI IMG/M metagenome (GOLD analysis project Ga0299914, IMG submission 201361) | Soil microbial communities from uranium-contaminated site in the Upper Colorado River Basin, Wyoming, United States - RVT153D57 (version 2) ... | reverse complement strand
ATTCCTCGGGCGTGGGGAAAGAAATGAGTTGCGTTCTGCAGTCAGCTGGAGCAGACTGCTTCGGTTTTTCCCCCGCGGCAACGACGGACAGAGAGGTGCGGCTGTGACTACGAAACGCGTGCTGACGGCGGCGGTGCTCGTCGGACTCACCAGCGTGATGGTTCTCGCTCAATCCACCAATCCACTCGTCGGCACCTGGAATCTGAATGTCGCGAAGTCCAAGGCGCCATTCAAGAGCGGGACCACGATCGTCCAGGCTATGGGGGACGGCATCAGATTCAGCGTGGACCTGGTCGGCACGGACGGCACGAAATCCCACTGGGAATTCACCGCGAACTACGACGGAAAAGACAATCCCGTGACCGGAGACAGTCCCTACGGCGACACCGTGGCGGTGACCCGCGTCGACGAACGCACGACGCGGATCGTCGGCAAGCACGGTGGGAAACCCACGACGACTCACACGATCGTCGTCTCTGCCGATGGCAAGACTCGGACGTCGGCAGCCAAAGGAACCGATAAGGCCGGGAAGCCGGTCGACTCCGTGTCGTTCTACGAGAGGCAGTAGCGACAACGACGGGCTCGGCGCGGGCTGGAAGGAGACTTCCGGCTCGCGCCTCCCGATCTACAATCGCTACCCCGTCATGCCGCTCCAACCCGGCGTTCGTCTTGGTCCCTACGAAGTCGTCGGTCCTCTCGGCAAGGGTGGAATGGGCGAGGTGTATCGGGCGACCGACACGCGCCTCGGCCGCGCAGCAGCAATCAAGTCGCTCCCCCCGGCCCTTGCCGGCGACCCTGACAGTCTCGTGCGGTTCGACCGTGAGGCGCGGCTGCTGGCCTCGATCAACCATCCCAACATCGCTGCCGTCTACGGCCTGGAGCGGGTCGACGGTCTGCCGTTCCTGGTCATGGAGCTGGTCGAAGGAGAGGACCTCGCGGAGCGGCTCGCGCGCGGGCCGATTCCACTCCAGGACGCCCTGCCGCTCGCGCGTCAGATTGCCGAGGCGCTCGAGGCCGCTCACGAGCGGGGAATCATCCACCGCGACCTGAAGCCGGCCAACGCCAGGCTGACCCCTGAGGGGAAGGTCAAGGTCCTCGACTTCGGTCTCGCCAAGTCCTCGATCAGCGAGGCCGCGCATCTCTCCAGCGCCACTCATTCCCCGACACTTGCGCACACGGGGACGGCCGTCGGGTTGATCCTCGGCACCGCCGCCTACATGGCCCCGGAGCAGGCGCGAGGCCAGGCCGTCGACAAGCGCGCCGACATCTGGGCGTTCGGCTGCGTGCTCTACGAGATGCTCACCGCGCGGCCCCCCTTCGACGGCGAGACGATAACCGATCTGGTCGTCAGCGTCATGTCACGCGAGCCCGACTGGATGCTGTTGCCCGCAGCGACGCCCGCGCGGGTCATCGAGCTCCTGCAACGATGCCTGAAAAAGGATCCGCGCGAACGCCTCCGCGACATCGGCGACGCGCGCATCGAGATCGACGAGGTCATTCGCCAGCCACAGACACCCGCTATCGTCGCGGCGACGCGATTGCGCGCACGTCACTCGCCATCGCTCCGGACCCTGCTCGGCCTGGCCGGCGCAGCCGCTGCCGGGGCGATCGTCACGGCACTGTTCATGATGTCGAAAGCGGCGGCGCCGGGTCCCGCGGTCGCCCAGCCGGGTGGCGCAGTACGCGCCTCGATCGAGCTGCCGTCGACGGCGCTGCTCGCGCTCGGAACGCACATCCCGCTGGTTGGCTTCGACAGCAACGTGGTCGCGCTCTCGTCGGATTCGCGCTACCTCGCGTATGTCGGGCAGTCGGCGTCTGGAACCATGGTGTACCTCCGCGAACTGGCCGGATCCGACGTGACCCCGCTCGCGGGTACGACAGGGGCGATCCACGCCTTCTTCTCGCCCGACGGTCGCTGGCTCGGCTTTCTGACCAACGACAAGGTCAAGAAGATCGCGCTGAACGGCGGCGCTCCCATCACCATCGCCGACGCCCGCGAGCCGGTACGCGCCCGCTGGACGCGAGACGACACGATCTATTTCAGCGAGTATTACGGGATGCGGCTCTCTCGCGTCGCTGCCGGCGGTGGAACGCCGACGCCCATCGGTCCGTCCGACGACGCCGCGAGGAGTTTTTCGGACGTCCTGCCCGACGGCAAGTGGGCGCTGCGCACCGACAGTGTGCGGAGCATCAGCGCCGACTATGCCAACGTCAGCCTGGTCTCGCTGACCGGTGGCGCGTCGAAGGTGCTGCTGCGGGCGGGCTACGACGCCCGCTTCGTACCGCCAGCCTCGCTGCTCTTCGGCCGTGCCGGCACGCTCTACGCCGTAGCCTTCGACCCGCAGCGAGGTGAGGTCACGGGAGACCCGCAGCCGCTCGTCTCCGGCGTCAGCATGGAGTCGTTCTTCGGGCAGGTTCACGCCGCCAGCACAACACCGGATGTGCTCGCGTACGTCCCGGGAGGTGAACGGGCCCGCGGCCGGCTGGCGTGGGTGGACGAGAAGGGAGCCGCCGAGTTCGTCCCGTCACCGCCGATGACTTTCGGGGTGATGAATGTCTCGCCGGATGGCCGCCGGATTGCCGCCCACGTGGCCGACGTCACCGACTACATCTGGATCTATGACCTCGACCGCCGCGAAGGACGCCGAATGCCCGGCACCGAGCGGCGCGGCTGGCCGCTGTGGACCAGAGACGGTCAGTCGATCTCGTTCCGTGCGTGGCAGGAGCTGAGCACTTCCTCCAGCGTGGTGTCGCAGCGTCTGGGGGGAGGCAGCAACGGGGAGGAGCTCGTGTCGGCCGGCGGAGTTGCTGCCTATCCCTATTCATGGTCGCCCGATGGAAAGGTCCTGGCGCTCAGCATGCTGTCCGATCGCAGCATCGGCTACGTCAAGGCAGGCAGCGCGCCGCAGCCAGCCGGAAAGGGAGAGCACACCGGGCTGATGCCGACGTTTTCTCCCGACGGCCGGTGGGTCGCTTACGGCTCCGTCGAAACCGGGCAGACCGAGATCTTCATCCGTTCTTATCCCGACGGCAAGACGGTCCGCCAGATCTCAGCGGACGGCGGCCTCGAACCGGTGTGGTGCCAATCGGGCGAGCTCTTCTACCGCAGCGGGAATCGCTGGTTCTCGGTGAGGATCCGCACCGCGCCCGAGCTGCAGTGGGATCCGCCGCGCCTGCGCTTCGAAACCGATTTCATCGACACGCCCGGCCGCTCCTACGATGTCTCCCCCGACGGCAAACGCCTGCTCGTCGTCAAACGCGCCGAGCCGGACGTCCGCAACCGGATCGAGCTGGTGCTCAACTGGACCGGCGTCCTGCCTCGCTGAAGTTGGTTCGCCGGAATCGAGCGCAGGAGAATCCACAGATTCAGCGCAGATCCATCCCGAACACCGTCACCGGCTTGTCGCCGGGATTGCGCAGCGCGTGTCGGAATCCCTGATCCCGCCAGCTCGACTTCCCCGCGCCCTGTCCTCCGATCACGACACTACGATCGCCGTCCGGGGAATCACGTCTCCGCCCCGTACGAGATCTCCATGCGCCGGACGGCGCGGCCGGCGATCCACAGGACGAACGCCGTCAGGAGCAGCAGCCCGAGAACCGCCCCAGGACGAGAGGCGGGAGCGGCGGGCGCCGCCAGCAGCCGGATCAGCGCCGGCGCGTCATCGTCCATCGGCGCAGGGATGGGACACAGCGACTGCAGGTAGTACAGGATGCTGAACTTCTGCACGACGTGCGGAAGGATGCCGTTTACGCCCTCCCAGGCGAGCAGGACGGCCGCCGGGATGATGGGATTGCGGATGTACAGCCCGACCGCGAGAAAGACGCTGCCGTAGCCCACGCACCCGAGCGCAGCCGCCGCCGCGTACCAGAACGCGTGCGCCGCGCCCCCCGCGTCCCAGTAGGCCTGGAGTTCCACCGCGTCGTGCGGAAGGACCATGGCCCCAAAGGCGAGCAGGGCGCCGCCGCCGAAGATCGCGGCGGAGGCGATCAGCCCGGCCGCGTATTTCCCCGCGAGCAGCACCTCACGCCGCGCCGGCGCGAGGAACCAGTAGTGCAGCGTGCGGTTGCTCATCTCCCCGTGGAAGAGATACATGAACATGCCGAGACAGCCGAAGAAGATCGCCAGCCGGAGGTAGAAGTACTGGAAGATCCCGGCAAAGATCATCCGATCCTCTTCGAAGTTCAGCAGGTGGTCGACGTTCCTGGACGCCAGCGTGCCGTCGACGAACTGGAGCGCAGCCTCCCGCCGGCCGTCGAAGTAGACGATCCGGCGATACTCGGTCCGCTCCTCGACGAACCCGGCGCCGGATGACGTCTCGACCGTGGTGAAGGCCTTTCCGTCCGTGCTCACCTGGATGTTGAAGTCCTGGGTGTCGAGTTCCTCGCTCTCGCCTCCCGCGCTGGCGTGCTTGACGACGAAGCGCGTCACCGGGCGAGTCGCGCCAAGATCCACCTGCAGGAACAAGGGTCTGTCCTCGGCGCACCACCTGTCGGCCCGGCCTCCCGCCACGCTGCCGTTCACCGCCTTCTCCGGCCCCTGATCCTCGCTGCAGGGGATGCTGCCCGTGGCGGGACGGCCGAGCGCGAGATTCCGCGGGCCGTCGGGCCCGTAGACCTCGAACTCGTAGATCCTGGCGGCCAGGTCCCGGCTGAAGGAAGGACGAATGACGTTCAGCCGGACGAAGCGGGCGCCGATCGCCGGCTCGATCACGTGGGTCGTCGTCCCCGCCGTTCCGGTGCGCTGCCGGACGCGACGGGTCCGCACCGACCAGCGCTCCGCGGCGGGCTCTCCCACCCGCTTCTTCACGCTTTCGAGCGATTCTCCCTCCACAATGCTGTCGATCAGGGCCGGCGCGGTCAGGCCGCGCCGAGCCAGCCGCTCGCGCGTCGTCTGCACGTCGACCGCGTGCCCGACGAAGATCACCGCGGGCAGGAGCGCCAGCGCGTAGACCCACAACCCGCGCTTCGCGAAGAACACTCGACGCAATTCAATCTTCGCGATCGTCCACGCCTGTCGTGCCCGCCCGGAGAATGACAGGTCGGCCGGCACGCTACTCGCCTCCAATCAGATACTCGTACAAGGCGTCCACGTTCTCGTCGGCCGGCAGGACGCTTTCGATCCGGTGGCCATCGAGGGCGATCCGCCCGAGCGCTCGAGCAAACTGCTGGCGGTCGCGGGTCATCACCAGCATGCCCATCCGGTCGTCGTTCAGCCTGATCTCGGTGATGTGATCCTCGTTGAACAGCCGCGCCGCTACCTCGGAGGCATTGCGGCAGCGGAGGAGGTACTGGCTCGGATGCTCGTCAATCTCGTCGCGCACGCCGCGGATCTGGCCCTCGGCGACGATCATCCCGTTGGCAATCAGGACGACCTGGTCGCTGATCACATCCACTTCCTGGAGGACGTGGCTCGAGAGGATGACGTGCTTCCCCGCGGCCGCCCAGGACCGGAACAGGTCGATTGTCTCGGCGCGAACCAGCGGGTCCAGCCCGTTCAGCGGCTCGTCCAGCACCAGCAGCTCGGGGTCGTGCGCGATCGCCTGCGCCAGCCGCACCCGTTGGCGCATGCCCTTGGAATACGCCGCCACCTTGCGGTTCGCCGCGTCGGTCAGCCCCAGGCGCTCGAGCGCCTTCCACGCCCTCTCCTCCGCTTCCGATCGCCCGTATCCGAAGAGCAGCAGCCCGGTTGTAATGAAGGTGAACCCCGTCGCCCAGCGCGGCGCGGTGTCGTACTGCGTGGCGTACCCCGTGATCCGCATCAGCGATTCGGGATCGCGCGGCGAGATCCCGCGCATGAGGATGCGGCCGTTGTCGGGATGAATGAGGCCGGTCATCAGGTTCATCAGCGTGGTCTTGCCGGAGCCGTTCGGCCCGACCAGGCTCGTGAGGCCAGGTGGGATGTTCAGCGTGACGCGGTTCACGCCGAGGACCTCGCCATAGAACTTCGAGACATCTTCGAAAATTACCCCGGGGGGCTTCGCCCCGCCGGACCCCCCTACACGCTCGCTCGCGGGGGCCCCAAGGCCCCGCTCCGCTCGCGTGGCGCCCTCGCTCCGCTCGTCCGCTGCCCCGGAGGGCCGATTACGTTCCCGCTCAATCGGGCCGCGGCCGCGGCCGTGGCTCATCGGACCACCTCGACCGGGCGAAGCTTGCGCTCGATCACCAGCGCGAGCAGCAGGGCCATCGTCGCCAGCGCCAACGCCGACGCCCCGGCACCAGGCCCTTCGACCAGCTCCACGCCCAGCAGCGTGCGCCAGACCTGGTTGACCGCCCAGGCCGGATCGATGATATGCCCCCAGTTCACCCGGAGCACGTTGTCGATCATCTCGGCGACGCCGCTCAGGATGAAGAAGAAGGCGAGGCTCACCGCGCCAGCCACGACCTTCCATCTGACGTACGCGGAACTGGCCATCGCCACCAGGCTCAGGATCAGGAGCCACACGAGAAAACCGGCGACCATGCCCGCACCAAGCGTCCAGTTTGCCCGGAACCACGAGCCGCCGGCCAGTCCGACCTGCAACCCGAACAGGACGAGGCCCGGAATCCATGTGACGATCGACAGCATCCCGACGAGAACCGTCAGCCGGGCCAGGGCGTAGCTCCAGCGCGTGAGCGGCCGGCTGAAGTACAGCGGGAGCGCATTGTTCGCGAGATCCGGCGCGATCAGGCCGGGCCCGGCCAGGGCCGCGAGGAAGACCGCGAAACCCGCCTGGACGTACATGAAGATCGAGAAGAACCGCCCGTCCACCTGGATGAACTGACGAAACTCTTCTTCGAGTCCCTGGAGCAGCTCCGCGTGGTTCGTGAGATAGATGAAGCCGGCGCACAGGACGGGCCACACCAACGCCAGCATCGTGAGCAGAAGGACGAGACGCTGCTGGTAGAGCCTCCGCCAGGCATACCGGGGCAGCACCAGGAACCTGGCCCAGCGCCCCGTGAGGGGGCCCGCGTATCGCTGGTATCCTCGCTTGTAGACTGCCATGTCTTTCCTGTCCGGGGGGCTTTGTCCCCCGGACCCCCTGGCACGCTCGCTCGCGGGGGCCCCCATGCCCCGCTCCGCTCGCGTGACTCGCTCCCTATCGCTCGCTCGCGCCGCTCAAGTCAGCTCCTGCCCTGCGTCCAGCCCCGCGCCCTCGCCGGGCGTGTGCGTCAGGTGCCCCATGGCTTTCAGAAAGATCTCTTCCAGCGTGTCCCTGCGGTGGGTGAGCTTTCTCACCAGGAGGTTCTGCCGCCCGACGAGTCCCCAGACGGCTTCGACCTCGACCCCAGGCGGCAGGACGATGCGCCAGCGCCCGTGCCCTTCAGGAACGCCGACGGCGCCGATCTCGGGCAGCGCCGCGCGCAGGTTGCTATCGTCGCCGGTCACCTCGAGCTCGACGAAGTACCGATTCGAGCGCCGCTCTTCTTCCAGATTGCACTGATGGACGATCGCGCCGTCCTTCATGATCACCGCCTCGTCGCACACCTGCTCGATGTCGCGCAGCAGGTGGGAGCAGACGAGCACGTTCATCCCCTGCTCGTTTTTCATCTCGGTGATGAGCTTGAGCATGCGCCGGCGGGCGGCCGGATCGAGGCCGTTGGTCGGTTCGTCCAGGACGACCAGCTCCGGGCCGTGCACGATCGCCTGGGCGAGCTTCGCCATCTGCTTCATCCCGAGCGAGTAAGTGCGGATCTCCCGGTAACGCGCTTCCCCGAGCCCCACGTGGAACAGGACCTGGTGGGCGTTCTCGAGCGCCGCCTCCGGCGGAAGGCCGGAGAGCTCGGCCATCTGGCGCACGAAGGCGACCGCCGTCATGTCGCCGATGAACGAGTCGTTCTCGGGCATGTAGCCGATGCGCGACCGGGCCTCCCCCATGCTGCGCCGGCAGTCGAGCCCGAGGATGCGGGCGCGCCCCGCGCTGGGCCGGAGAAAGCCGAGCAGGGTCATGATCAGCGTGGATTTGCCAGCCCCGTTGGGCCCCAGCAGCCCCACCGCCTTGCCGGTGCCTGAAACGCCGAGGCGGCAGGTGATCCCGTGCAGGATCTCCCGCCGCCCCAGCTTGACCGTCAGATTCTCGAGTTCTACGACTGGAATGTTGTTCAATCTTCAATCGAGGGGCTTCGCCCCTCGAACTCCCCTACACGCTTCCGCCTTCGCCCAGGCTACGCCTTGGGCGCGAAGGCGGGCCGTTCGCGTGGCTCGCCCGCTCGCTCGCGGACCGGCGTCACTGGCGGCTCAGACTCTCGAGCAGCATCACGTCCATGATCAAACCCGTTAGACGAGCGCGGCTGGCGGCGTGGATCCGTTCCGCCGAACCGTCGAACACGACGAGCACCGGGTCGCGCCCGGCCAGCAGCTCCGTCACCGCCGGGCTCTGGGCAAAAGCTGCGAAGACCCCGAGCGCCCCCTTCGTGTTAACCCAGGCGAACGCGGACGGATGCATCCCGGCAGACGAGGGAAGCTGCCCCAGGAACTCCGGCGACCAGACGAGCTGGGAGCCGCCGTTCCGGGTCGCGATAGCACGCTCGGCGGACGCGCGATCCGACGCCGCCACCATATATCCCCGATCGTAGGTCCAGGTAATGCCGAATGGAAGACCTCCCGCCTTCATGGTGCCCCAGACCCGTCCGCCCGTGCCTTCCTGGCCGAGGACGATCCGCTTGTCCTGCTCGTCGGGCGCAAGCTCGGCGTTGAACGCGTCCACCAGCGTCTGGAACGAACTGTCGATGACCGCCGGGTCGTTCGCCACGGCGGCCATCACCCACGCCGGACCGCTGACGGAGAACCCGTTCAACGCGAAGGCCGCCTCGGTTCCCAGCGCCGCGGTCAGGCTCTCGAGATAGCCCGCGCCGAGCTTCTCATTCAACTGCGCCAGGTCGGCGCTGAAGGACTCATTCTCCCGCACCATCAGCGCGGTGAACTCCTGGAACAGCTGCCTGGGCTCGCGCGTCGACACGTACCCGGCGAACAGAGCATCGGCCGACAGGTACTCTGCTGCGCCTCCGGAGCCGGCATCAGCCAGCCAGGACGCCATCCCCCTACGCTCGCCCTGGAACACGAGCGTGACCTCGTTCTCTTCGGCCCCTGCGGGGGCACGCTGCTCGACGAACAGGTACTTCACCCCGATCATGGCGGCGAGCTCGACCGGGGGGGCGTCGTCTTCGGACGCCATCTCGATCACCGGGGCCGCGTCCACCCCGATCAGCCAGCCGGCGCCGCGCCGGTACCGGTCGCCGATGGCTGCCGCAAACGGGGAACTGGCGCCCTGGCCCAGGTGAGCGAGCGCCCACGTCAGGTGCGCCGGCGAATCGGAGACCACCATCAGGTCCTCGGAGACTGAATACGGTCGAGAAGACTCGCCCGCCTCGGTAAAGAGGCCGTCCAGGGTGTTCGCCAGCTCCGCCCCCCTGCCGGGCTGCACCCGGGCGATCACCATCGGCACCTCGTCTTTGGGGCCGGCGGCGGCAATCGAGAACACGACCTCGTCCCCGAGGAGCGAACTCACCCATTGCACGCGGTTGACGATCTGTCGCAGCTCCAGCCCCGTCTCGGAGTTCCACCAGGCCCCGAACGCGGCGTTCTCGGACGCCTGCTGCTCCGCCAGGACCAGGGCCTGGCCGATCTTCCCGCCGAGGTTGGGGACAGCGCCGTAGACGAATGCCCCAGCCGGAAGATACGACAGCAGGGCGGAGCTTGTGCGCAGGTCACTCGGGGACATCTCTGCCAGCTGCCGCTCGATCTTGACGAACGAGGTGAGGATCTTCAGGTACTCTTCCGCCCCGGGGCTCCAGGAGATGGCGTCCGCGACCGACGTCGCCAGCGCCGGGCTGGAGGCGGCCTGCTGCCCGGGACTGAGGACGACCTCCGTGCCAGGCTGGTTCACCGCTACGGACCCCTCAATGACCGACACCACCGAGCCGCCCATGCCGGCGGACACGGCGAAGACGGTCCCCTTCACCGAGGCGATCGAGTCACGCGTCAGGACGCGCAGGCGGCCGCGGCGTTGCTCCGCGGCCTTGACGATGACGTCGCCGCGCTGGAGGTGAATCGCACGGCCGCTCCAGGCGGTGGTCACGAACAGCTCCGTTCGCTCGTTGACATCCACTGTCGATCCGTCGGCGAGGCGCAGCACGGCGTGCGCTCCCGGGCTCGTGCGGACCAGCTCTCGTTCGCCGATGACGGCGCCTGCTTCGAGCGCGCCCCCCGGCAGGCGGTACAGGCCGCCCGTGGCGGAGACGACCGTGGCCCGCGGGCCGCCCGGAGCCAGCCAGCCATCGATGGTGCCGCGGCCAACATACAGGACCGACAAGAGCAGGGCGGCGGCGGCGCCGAGGGCCCCCCATCGCGTCCAGCGGGAGGAGGACCGCTGCGGCATGGCGATCACCCGGCGGTCGCCCTTCATTTCGGCCATCGAGACGCGGCACGCGGGGCAGCGGCTCAGATGGTCTTCCATCAAGAGGCGCCTGCTGCCTGTGAGTGTTCCGCTCAGGTACGCGTGGAAGTCGGGCCGGAACTCCGCACAGCCGGCAACGGCGGCGTTCCTCACCTTCTGCCAGACGCGCGCGCGCGCGGCTTCGAGCGTCCCGGCATCGACGTCTTCCTCTTTCATCTTCTGTAATGCTCGTTCGAGACGGTCTTCGGACATCGCCGACCTCTTTCTTGACTGATGCGGCCCTCACCAGGCTTGACGCAGGAGGAGGCCAACAATTACATGGGGTGCCGAAGCAGCGGGGATTATTCCGCCGCAGCGCCACGACCGGATCCACACGCGAGGCACGCAGCGCCGGGAAGTAGCTCGTCTCTAGGCCACGAGATGGTTCTGCCCTGCGGGCACGTACGGTGCGCCTAGCGTTCGATTTCCGTTTGCAGCCGGAGCCGGATCCGGTGGAGCCGGACGGCGACGTTGTTCTTCTCGAGCCCGAACAGGCCGGCGAGCTCTTCGTTCGACAGCCCCTCGACGTGACGCAGCAGGAACAGGGTGGCGTCCTCGCTGTCGAGGGTGGCGATGGCGCGCCGGAGCCGCTCTTTCAGCAGCACTGGCGGCTCGACGGCATCACGCGGCGCCTGATCGTCGTAGACCGTCTCGGCGTGAACGGTCCGGCGGCGCAGGAGGTCAACGCCCGCGTTCACGGCCGCACGCCGGAAGTAGGCAGCCGGCCGTCGAGC
>Ga0299914_10003465_pt1 | contig 11153 bp, 10 predicted proteins | sample RVTome_10_FD_201361 | JGI IMG/M metagenome (GOLD analysis project Ga0299914, IMG submission 201361) | Soil microbial communities from uranium-contaminated site in the Upper Colorado River Basin, Wyoming, United States - RVT153D57 (version 2) ... | reverse complement strand
CGGACACGCTTGCCGCGGTCCGCCTGACGCTGCTGACGGCGGCCATCGTCGTGCCGCTCAACACGGTGATCGGGGTCTCGGCGGCCTGGGCGATCGCGAAGTTCGACTTTCGCGGCAAGCAGTACCTGGTGACGCTGATCGACCTGCCGTTCTCCGTTTCGCCGGTGGTCTCGGGCCTCGTGTTCGTGCTGCTGTTCGGGGCGCAGGGCTGGTTCGGCCCGTGGCTCAGGGACCACGACATTTCGATCGTGTTCGCCTTCCCCGGCATCGTGCTCGCCACCCTGTTCGTCACGTTTCCGTACGTGGCCCGCGAGGTGCTGCCGGTCATGGAGATGCAGGGGAGGGACGCGGAGGAAGCCGCCGTCAGCCTCGGCGCAAGCGGCTGGACCGTCTTCCGGCGCGTGACGCTGCCCGGTGTGCGCTGGGCCCTGCTCTCCGGCATCATTCTGTGCAATGCCCGCGCCATGGGAGAATTCGGCGCGGTTGCCGTGGTCTCCGGCCATATCCGCGGACTGACGACCACGATGCCGCTGCACGTGGAAATTCTGTATAACGAGTACGACCTGGCCGGAGCGTTTGCCGTTGCGTCGCTACTGATGCTCCTGGCCCTGGCAACCCTGGTCATCAAGGCCGCGATCGAGGCCTGGGGGCAGCCGGGCCGGAGGCTGGACCGGACCTCATCCGCGTCCCGGCAACCATGAGCGCACTGAGCCGGACGCGGCGCGGCACCCGGAGGCGGGAGTGAGGATTCCAGGACCTGGGCTCGCGGGCTGGCTGGCGATCATTGCCGCTGCGCTGGTCAGCATCGCGGTGCTGACCATTTCGGTGTTCGGCATCCGCCTGCTGCGCGACCTCGCAAAAGCAGAGGCGTTGACGCGCGTCGAGCTGGCGGTTTCTTCGTCGCAGGAGATGCTTCGGCAGATCACGGATGCCATCGCGACCGCGACGCGCGTGCTCTCGGAGCGTCCGACGCTGCACCGGCTCGTGCAGGATTCCCAGGTCGAGCAGCTCACGCCCTACCTCGTGCGCTACTGCGAAGGCGCGGGCCTGGACGGCTGCGCGGTCGTCCGCGGTGGCAAGACGATCGCAACCACGGCGCCGGAGGTCGACTGGCAGCAGATTCTCGCGGCATCCGCGGAGCAGGGCGATCACTACCTGGCGACGGGCGCCATCTTCAGCGTTCCTGTTGCCGGCGCCCGCGTCGAGGTGCTCGAGGCCGACGGCTGGACCGTGCACGCGATCCGTCGCCTCGACGAGACGGTGGCCGTACGGCTGAGCGAGCGCGCGGGCCTGGAGATCCGGATCGTGGATCTTGCCTCCTACGACCCGGAGGCAGCCGGGCCCTTCACGGTTCTCGATTCCGACGCGCTGTCGGCGGGCGGCGCTGTGGCCGACCGCCTCAGGTCGGCCGGCCTGTTTGCGGCGAGTATGCCGGTCTCCGCCTCGTCCGGTGAAGCCGTCGCGCTGTTGCGTGGCCTGCTCCCCGAATCCGAGGTGATGCAGCCCGTCGACCGGCTGACGCGCGAGCTGGCCGTCGTGGCCTTGCTGGTGACGGCACTGGGAATCGCCGCGGGCATCGTGACGGGACGCCGCCTGACGGTCGCGATCCGCGGCCTGACGGACGCGGCCCGGCGCATCGGCTCCGGCGACCTTGCCGCCTCCATACCGGTGGTGCGCAGCGACGAGCTCGGTGTGCTTGCGGACACGATGGAAGAGATGCGCCGCAACCTGGTGGAGTTGACCTCGCAGCTTCGCAGCCGGGAGAGCGAAGCGCGGGCGGTCGTGGGCGGCATCGTCGAGGGTGTCTACACGGTGGACGATTTCCGTCGCATCCGCTTCCTGAACCCGCAGGCAGAAAAGCTGCTCGGCCAGCCGGCAAGCGAAGTAGTCGGGCGCTTCTGCGGCGACGTGCTGAATCCGGCGCGGGACGCGCAGGGCCGCCGGCCCTGCGACGTGGCCTGCCCGATCCTCGAGGCGCGCCGCGCCGGCACCGGGCAGGCGGCGGAACGCATCGAGCCCGCTCCAGGCCACATCCGGCACGTGGTCATCGCCAGCGCCGCACCGACCGAAGGCATGCAGGTGCAGGTGATGCGCGACGAAACCGAGCTGGAGGCCGTGCGGCGCACGCGCGATACGGTGCTCGCAAACATTTCGCACGAGTTCCGCACGCCGCTGTCGGCTCAGCTTGCATCGATCGAGTTGCTGCGCGACGGGCTCGGCGAGATGGATGCCGCCAGCGAACGCGAGCTCGTGCTTTCGCTGGAGCGGGGCACGCATCGGCTCACGCGCCTCATCGACAATCTGCTCGAAAGCGTGCGCATCGAATCCGGCCAGCTCGGCATTCGCCGCCAGCGAGTAGCGCTGGGCGAGGTCCTGAATGCGGCGCGGGAACTGATCGGGCCGCTGCTCGAGCAGCGCGGCCAGCGCCTGGAATTGCCCTGGCAGGAGCCTTTGCCGACGCTCGCCGGCGATCAGCAGCGTCTGACCCAGGTGATGGTCAACCTGCTCGCCAACGCGAGCAAGTTCAGTCCCGCCGACAGTACTATCCGGGTCGGCGCGGAGCCGGCGGCCCGAGGCGTTCGCTTCTGGGTGGAGGACGAAGGCCCGGGCCCTGCGGATCCGGCCGATGGCGGCCTGTTCGAGCGCTTCCATCGCTCGGGGGGCGAGGATCCGGACGAGAGCGGGCTCGGGCTGGGGCTGTACATCGTCCGCTCGATCGTCGAGCGCCACGGCGGGAGCGTCCGGCTGATCCGCACGCCCGCCGGCCGCACCCGTGTGGAGGTCGAACTGCCAGGAGAGGCCCCGGTTGAAAATTCTGCTTGTGGATGACGATCCCGACCTGCTCGCGGTCACCGCCTTCGCCCTGCAGCAGGCGGGTTTCCTGGTCGTCAAGGCGGCGGACGGAACGAGCGCACTCGACCTGTTCGAGCGGGAGCAGCCGGACCTGGCGGTACTGGACATCAACCTGCCGGGCCTGAGCGGATTCGAGCTGGCGCGCCGCGTGCGCGCGAAGGGCAACGTGCCGATCATGATGCTCACCGTGCGCAACGAGGAGGAGGACCTCGTGCGGGCGCTCGAGCTCGGCGCGGACGATTACCTCACCAAGCCGTTCAGCCCGCGCACGCTGCTCGCGCGCATCAGGGCGCTGCTGCGACGCTCGGGCATGGAGGCGGAGGGAAAGCTCACCTCCAATGGGCTGACGCTGAACGTCGACGACCTCACGTTGACCGGGCTGTCGGAAGAACCGGTGCACCTGACGCCGCTGGAGATGCGCCTGGTGCAGCTCCTGTTCGTGCACCGCGGACGCACCGTGTCCACGGAACGGATACTCGTGCACGTCTGGGGCGACCGCGGGAGCGGCGACCGGCAGCTCCTGAAACAGCTGGTGCACCGGCTCCGGCAGAAGCTCGAGCAGGATCCGGCCGAGCCCCGCCTGATCCACACGGTCCCCAACGCCGGCTACGTCTTCGATCCCCGTTAACCACGACGACGGCCGTGAGATATCTGCCGGCCGACCTACACTGACTGGAAGAGGAGGGCGGATCGGCCTGGGGATTTCTCAGCGGCCTCCGCAGGCAGAATGCTGAAAGGGGGAAACAGCCGACATGAGTCGGACGACCGGCGTTTCCTGGCTGCGCCGCGTGGGAGTCGCCGCGTGCGTCCGGCCGGGCGTCAGAGGGAGCGCGGTGCCGAGCCATCCCTGGAGAGCGTGCCCGCCGTGCGGGCAGAGTTCGTAGCGTTCGACGGCTTCCGGATCGATTGCGCGGGAAGGCGACTGGTGCTTGACGGCGACCGGATCCGGATTCAACAGAAGCCGCTCGACGTCCTGATCTACCTGGCCAGCAATCACTCGCGGGTCGTGCCCAGGGAGGAGCTCCTGGAGCGATTCTGGCCGCGCGCGGTCAACGAGGAGTCGCTGACCCGCTGCATCAGCACGATCCGGAGGCACCTGGGAGATACCCGCGAGCCGCCCCGCTACATCGAGACGCTGTGGGGCATGGGGTACCGGTTCATTGGGCCGGTTGAGCCGGCGCCCGACCGGGTTGTCGAAGGTGCCGCTGCTCCGGCGGCACAGCCACCGGGCGCGGGCGGCTGGGCCCGGCGGCGGCGGCTCTGGCCGCGCTGGCTGGCGGTGGCGGCAGCCGCGGCCGCCCTGGTCGTCGGCCCCATCTATCTGGCCCGTACGACCAGTCCCCTCGATACAGCTGAGGAGCCGATCGGCGGCGCGATCCAGGGCCTAGCGGTCCTCCCGATGATCGCCGGTCCGGGCGCGGAGCCATGGCTCGCGGTGGCGCTGACTGACCACCTCATCGAGACTCTCTACCGCTTCGAGGGTGTGCGGGTCGTGGCGCGGGGCTCGACAGCGCGTTTCTCGGCTGATTCGGACCCGCGGGAAGTTGGCGCTCAATTGGGCGTCGACGTCGCGCTGATTACCAGCCTGGAACAGTCCGGCCATCTCACGCGCCTGAGCGCGCAGCTCGTTTCGACACGCGACGGCGCGCTACTGTGGCGCTTCAGTGCGACACCGAACAGCGCCGGCGTCGATGCCATGCAGGTCCGGCAGCTGGCCGGATCGGTGGCAAAGCGGCTGTGGGCAAACCTGCAGGTTCGCGGCGCCGAACGCGCCGTGGATCCGCGGGCGTACCAGCATTACCTGAGCGGCCGGTATTACTGGAACCAGCGCTCGAGTGCGGCGCTCGCCGCGGCAATCCGGAGCTACGAGGCGGCTCTCGCCATTGACTCCGATTACGTAGATGCGCTGCTGGGCCTCGCCGATGCCTGGCTGGTGCTGCCGCAATACATTGCCACGCCTCCCAAGGAGGCCATTCCCAGGGCACGAGCGGCAGCCCGGCGGGCGTTGGAGATCGACCCCGCAGCGGCGCATGCGCTGGCCGTGCTGGGCGTCGTGGCGATGCAGTACGACTGGGATTGGGCCACCGCCGAGGCGCACCTGCGCCAGGCCGTGACGCTGAATCCGAACGATGCGAGCGCCGAGCAGTGGCTTGGAGAGCTCTACTGCTATCGACAGCGACCGGACGAGTGCCGCAAGCATCTGCACGCCGCAGCGGGGCTGGACCCGTTGTCTCCCGTGCTACGCATGATGGCGGGCTCGCCCGCATTGTTCAGCGGGGACTTCGAGACTGCAGCTGCAGCCTATGCCGAGGCCGTCGAAGACGTTCCGGAATTTCCCATGAGCCGTTACGTCCTCGGCCTGAGTCAGGCCGGTCTCGGTGACTGGGACGCGGCCATCGCCGGCTATGAAGCATCACTGCCCGACCTTGGTCTGCCGATCGTCGGCGGGCCCATGGCGTACGCACTCGCCCGGCGGGGCGACACCGGCAGAGCCGAGGCGGTACTTGAGGAGCTCGGGCGCCTGGCGGAAACGCACTATGTGCCGCCGACCAAGATCGCCACCGCCTGGCTCGGCCTGCAGGACAAGGCGCGCGCGCTGGAGTGGCTCGGGCGGGCGCTGGACGTCCGGGATGACAGGCTCGTGTACCTCGCGGTAGATCCGCATTTTCGCGAGCTGCACGGGGATCCGGCATTCCGCGCCTACGCCGATCGCGTCGGCGTGCTCGACGTGTTGCGGGCAGGGCAATAACCGCGCACCGGAACGGTCGTTCGCCGCGCCACGTCGGGAGGCCACCCTGCCGACCGTGACGCGGCTCGCGATCGGCCCGTCATTCCTCCTGTGTGTCGGGCCACGTCTGCGACGCGACGACTGACTCGCCGGCTTCCTGCTCCAGCAGCCGCAGGGCCCGGTGCTTCATATCCGCGGTTTCCACGTCGCCCAGCGGCGTGAACTCATGGTAATCGCGGCTGTACTCGCCCATCTCGTCCCGCACGTTGAACTTCGGGCTCTGGAACCAGCTTCGCAGCGCCTCCCGCCGCAGCTCGGGATCCACGTCGTCGGCAAAGACCCCGCTGTAGTCGGAATCCTCGTCCAGGGAGCCGACGGACATCCCAGTGAGGGCGGGCGGCGTCGCCAGCGCGCCGGCAGGTATCAGGCAGAGAATGGCATAGCGAATCAGGCGTGACATGGTCTTACTCTCCTTGCATGGGAACGCCGCGGCCGCGGCGCACGCATACAGGCTGACCAACATCTGCGCAGAACACCTGACCGGATTCGGAACGGTTCCTGATCCGTTCCCGAATCGAACCGAGTGAATCGCCGGCCCCGGGGAAAAGTCGAAAGATTCAGGCAAATATCGGGAGAATTGCCGAAACTGGCCCGGCTAGGTAGGGCTAGGTACCTTGATCCTCTGCAAACGGAATTCCTGACTTGATTCCTGACTGGTTCAAATTGCTGTACACGATCCTGGCGGTCGCCATGATGGTGATCTACTGGGTGAAGTACGGGCCAATCAACTTCCTGTGGTTCTCGGACATCGCGTTCATCGGCGCGGTGCCGGCGCTGTGGCTCGAGAGCCGCTGGCTGGCCGGCACGCTCGCGGTCTCCGTGCTCCTGCCGGAGCTCCTCTGGAACGTCGATTTCCTGGCGCGACTCGCGTTGCGGCGCCGGATCACGGGACTCACGGAGTACATGTTCAACCCCGAGCTGCCGCGCTGGTTGCGGGGTGTGTCACTGTTCCACGTCGCGATCCTGCCGGTGCTCGTCTGGATGGTGGCGGCGTGGGGCTACCCGGACGAGTCGCTGCCCGCGGCGGTCGTGCTGGCGCTCGTCGTGCTGCCGGCGAGCTACGCGCTCGGCTCGCCGGAGAAGAACCTGAACTGGGTGTACGGCCTCGGCGGCCGGCGGCAACACCGGTTTCCGCCCCTCGTCTATCTGGCGATGCTGACCGCCGCTTTCATCGTCCTCATCTTCCTGCCGACGCATTTCCTGCTGCGCTGGCTGTTCGGCTGAGCCCGGGCTCGCCGAGCAGCTCGCGGTACAGCGCCAGGTGTTTCGCCACCGTCGTACGCACGTTGAACTCCCGCTCGATCCGCGCACGCGCGCGCCGGCCCATCGCCGCGCGCCGTTCCGGATCCGCAAGGAGCAGGGCAATGGCCTCGCCGATCGCGCGCGCGTCGCACACCGGCACGACGAGGCCGCTGCTGCCGTGCTCGACGAGCTCCGGCGAGCCGCCCACGTCGGTCACGATCGGCGGCACGGCGTAGGCCATGGACTCGATGACCGTCTTCGGCAGCCCCTCGCGTCTGGTGGCCGCCAGCACCGACGTGCTGCAGGCGGCGGTGAGCGCGGGCGCATCGCGGCGGTGCCCGAGCAGGTGAAAGTGCTCCGGATGCGGGCTGGCGCCGATACGCCGCAGTACGGACGGGTTTTCGTGGCCCGTGCCGATGAGCAGGAAGTGCACGGGCGCGTCGGCCGGCACGTAGCTTGCCGACTCGACGATGTACTCGACGCCCTTGCGGGGGCGGTAGTTGCACACGACGGAGACCGTGAACGCGCCCGGCGGTATGCCGAGGACGGCGAGGTCGACGGGTTGCGCGTCGTACCAGGCGAGGTCGTGCCCCTTGTAGATCGTGACGACGCTGTCGGGATCCAGCCGCTGCCGTGCCAGGTCGCGCCGCGTAGCGTCGGACACGCACACTACGCGGTCGATGCGCGGGTTCAGGTGGGTCAGCCATGCAACCGGATCCCAGCGGTGGACGTTGCCGGTCTGGCCGCGGTAGGTCACGATCTTGACTGGCAGCGTCCGGGCGGCGAGCAGGCCCGTGGCGATGGCCTTGTTGTTGAACAGATGCAGGAGCTGGATGCCGTGCTCGCGGCAGTAACCGCGCACGAACCGGGCCCCGACGAGGTCGAATTTGCGCCGGGGAACGAAGTCCACGACGCGGATTCCCGCCGCGCGCATCGGCGCGGCGTAAGCAGAGTCGCCCTGCGTCATGACGTGCAGCTGAACGCCGGCGCGCTGCAGGCCGAGGAACAGCTCGGCTTCCGGCCGGATGCTGTTCAGCGTGTCCGAATGGGACGACAGGCAAAGTACGCGCAAGGGCGACGCTCGGCTCGCGTGGGTCAGCGGAAACGGCGGGCGAGCAGGTGATCGAGACTCGCCCGGCCGGGCCCGCCGAAGATGAGCGGCAGCAGCATGAGGAGAAAGATCAAGGGCAGCTTGTAATTGCCGAAGCCATCGTTGGTGATCGCATAACCCTTCACCAGCTCGCCGAGGCTCTCGTAGCCGCGCAGGTCGCCGGACCAGACGTCGCCCACGCCCCAGTGCACGGCGGCGATGGCGACCACCGTGAGGACGAACAGGCTGACCGCCCAGAAGCGCGTGAACAGCCCGACGATCAGAAGTACGCCACCGGCCAGTTCCAGCCATGTGGCGAGAAACCAGCTGACCTCCGGGGAGATGGCGCTGAAAGGGAACAGGAAGTGTTCCCGGATCTCTCCGAACCAGTTTTCGCCGTGCAGCTTTTCCAGCCCGGACTCGAGGAACTCCCAGCCGAGCAGCAGGCGCAGGCCCAGCTGCGGCAGCCAGGTGCCGATGCCGTCGAGGACGCTCGTCGTCCGAAACCATGCCGCCGCGATCGCTGCCATGCTTCACTCCCCTCTGAAACCTCTGCACAAGTCCATCCTGGACTGGTGCAGTGACGCGAGGGCAAAGCCAGGCTTCGCCCTTGCTCACGCGCTATCAATCGCTTAGGCGATTGGCGCGGCGGGGCATCCGTGCCCCGCACGGGAAGGTCTGCACCTGTGCAGACCTTCCCTAGATGATCCTCGTGCCCAGCAGGACGTCGCGGCGCCTGAGCTCCCTGAGCGTTCCCGCGCCGCCCTCGATGACGACCTCCGGCCGCGGATGGGACAGCTCGCCAGCGATCTGCTCCAGGCAGAGGCGCCCGGTGCGCATCGCGTCCGGCTCTGACAGCAGCTCGATGAGGCGGGCCGTCACGACGTTGATTTCCAGGAAGCTCACCCGGTTGTCGCGACCGCGCACGACGACCAGGCGCGTCGGCTCCTCCGGTGGGGCATCGGGCCGGTATTCAGGGCCGATGCGATGCACGGGCCAGCGGTACACGAGCGGCCAGGCCAGCTCCGATACGACCGGCATGCCGTCGAGCAGGTCGCCGTCCACCTCCACGCCGCTCTCCTGCGGCTCACGCTCGTCGATGGCCAGCGCGAGCTCGATCCATTCGTAATGCGCCAGCTCCGGCATCCAGGCCGGATCGCCGGCATCGGCCGCGCGCTCGTGCTCGAGGTACTGCAGGAACTCGCGCGGCAGCTCCAGGAACAGCGGCGTGCGCGCGCGGTGGCGCACGAGCCAGTCGCGAATCAGCGCCTGCCAGGCATCACCGCCGAGCAGCTTCCGCAACACCGGGAAGCTTTTCGCCAGGAGGTCGCTGAGATTGTTGAAGAACAATTCGCGATAGATGGCGAGGCGGCGTTCCTCGACGCCCTCGGGAGCCGGCGCATGTGCGGGATCCCGGATCCAGGCGGCAAAGCCGAGCTGCACGGCGCGGAAATCGGTTGGCTCAGCCATGCGGTGCTTCCTCGCCGGCCGCGCGGCGGTGCTTCTCCTGCAGGCCGCGGATGAGCGCCAGCTCGCGCTGCAGCTCCGGCCATGGCGGAATGTTGAAATCGCGCTCCAGCAGCGTCGGCAGCACACCGAAGCGCGCATAGGTGGAGTCGAGCAGCTGCCACACGGGATCGCTGACGTCGGCGCCATGCGTGTCCACCCGCAGGTCCTCCGCCTCCACGTAATGGCCGGCGATATGCACGTAGATGACGCGCTGCGCCGGCAGCGCGGCAATGAACGCCTCCGGGTCGTAGCCGTGGTTGATGGCGTTGACGTAGACGTTGTTCACGTCGAGCAGCAGCCCGCAGTCGGCTTCCTCGAGGACCGAGTTGATGAACTGGATCTCGTCCAGCTCGCTGCCGGGGGCGGCGTAGTAGGACACGTTCTCCACCGCGATCGGCCGCTCGACGATCTCCGCGGCGCGGCGGATGCGCCCGGCGACGTAACGCACGGCCTCGCCGGTGAACGGGATGGGCAGGAGGTCGTAGAGGTGTCCGTCGTCGCCGGTATAGGAGAGATGTTCGGTGTAGGCGCACACTCCGTGGCGATCCAGGAACTGCCGCACGCGCGCCAGGAAGGCTTCGTCCAGCGGCGCCGGCCCGCCCACCGACAGCGACAGTCCGTGCGCGACGAACGGGAAGCGCTCGGTGAACCAGGCGAACTTGCGGCCGAGCTGGCCGCCCGCGCCGATCCAGTTCTCCGGAGCGACCTCCATGAAGTCCACTCCGGCCGGGGGCTCGGCCATCAGCGTATCGAGCATGGACCTCCTGAGGCCGAGGCCGACGCCGTTGACCGGACGACGCTCTGTCACTTCTGCTCCTGGGCCAGCCGCTCGAGTGCGGCCATGTAAGAGACCTCGTCGGGCGAGGATTTATTACGTTGCGCCGCCCACAGTACCTCCGCGAGGCTCTCCATCATGCGGTGCTCCGCGTCGTGTGCGCCCGCGCGCGCCGCGAGCCGGCTATGCAGGGCACGAATGCCCGGCGGTCGGTTCGTTGCGACCTGGTCGCGCAGCGCCAGGTGGAGCGCCATGTGCAAGAAAGGATTCGCCGTGCCGCCTTCCGGCGTCCACTCTGCGCCGAGCGCCCGCTCGGGATCCTCCAGCAGCGGCTGATGCTCGGGGTGCTCCTCGATGACGTCGGCCACCTGCAACTCCAGCGGCTCGGCCGGCAGCGACTCCTGGCGCTTGCGCCACGCGTCGACAAACAGGGCGCGCAGCGAAGCCCGGTCAGTCGGCGGGAACACGGCTCTTGGAGTCCTTCGCGGGCGGCGGGGGCGGCGTGGCCGGCGTCTTGAAGCGGTATTCGCAGAGGTCGCTGATGACACAGGCGGGGCATCGGGGCCGGCGCGCCGTGCACGTGTAACGCCCGTGCAGGATCAGCCAGTGATGTGCGTCGGCGAGGAACTCCGGCGGCGTCACCTTTGCCAGCCGGTCCTCGACCGCGCGCGCGGTGCGACCCGGCGCGAGTCTCGTGCGGTTGGCAACCCGAAAGATGTGCGTGTCCACCGCGATCAACGGCTCCCCGAAGGCGGTATTGAGGATGACGTTCGCCGTTTTGCGCCCGACGCCGGGGAGCGACTCCAGGGCCTCCCGGTTGCGCGGCACCGCGCCGCCGTGTTCCTCCACGAGCATCCGGCTGGCCGCAATCAGGTGCCGGGCTTTCGCGTTGTACA
>Ga0299914_10003463_pt1 | contig 11154 bp, 8 predicted proteins | sample RVTome_10_FD_201361 | JGI IMG/M metagenome (GOLD analysis project Ga0299914, IMG submission 201361) | Soil microbial communities from uranium-contaminated site in the Upper Colorado River Basin, Wyoming, United States - RVT153D57 (version 2) ... | reverse complement strand
AGTCAAAAAGCGCATCGCAGATACGTTCTTGTAATACCCTGTAAGGACCCCATGCCGGACTTGTAAGGACCCTATGCCGATTTGTAAGGACCCGTATGCCGGATTTGTAAGGACCCGTATGCCGGACTTGTAAAGACTTTCATGCCGGACGAAAAAGACCTCGCCGCCGCCGAGGAGCTTCGCGAGCGAACCAGAGCAGAAGCCGAACGAGACGAACGCCCTCCGCCGCGCCTCGCGTCCGGCCGCACGCGTCTGGCGATTGGCGAGCGCGGCAAAGCGCGACTCTTCCTTCTCTTCATGCTCGGCCCTATGGTCGTGCTCGTGCTCGCCGTTGTCGCCTATCCCTTTTTCTACAACGTCCTGCTCTCACTCGGCAACATGAACATCTATCACATCCGCGATTGGGATGTGATCGGATTCCAGCAGTACGCCGCCGTCGTGCGCGAACCGGCATTCTGGTCGATTCTGATGAAGACGTTTATGTGGACGGCCGTGAACATTGTATTCCACGTCGGCCTCGGAGTCTTCCTGGCCGTGCTGCTCCACCAGAAATACATCGCAGGCAAAAATGCCTGGCGGGTATTTCTCATCCTGCCCTGGGCGCTTCCGCAGTACATCACCGCCCTGACCTGGCGCGGGATGTTCAACTACGAGTATGGAGCCGTCAATCTCGCGATCGCCGGCTTCCTGAACCTGTCGCCGGTGCAGTGGCTCACGTCGCCGCTCGAAGCATTCGCCGCCGCGATCCTCACCAACATCTGGCTCGGATTTCCTTTTATGATGGTGGTCGCCCTCGGCGGTCTGCAATCCATTCCGCAAGAGCTCTACGAGGCGGCGGATGTCGATGGGGCCTCCGCCTGGCGAAAATTCTGGACCGTCACGGCACCGCTTCTCAAACCTGTCATGATTCCCGCGATCACGCTCGGCATCATCTGGACGTTCAACAATATCAACGTGATCTGGCTGGTCTCCAACGGCGGCGAGCCGAACGATCAAACCCACATTCTAGTCTCGTACGTCTACGAGGCCGCCTTCACGATGTATAGATTCAGCTGGGCGGCGGCCATCTCCATGATCATCTTTTTCATCCTCTTTGCCTTCACTCAGGTCCTGTTGCGAAGCACACGCGCAACGGAGACGGCGTATTAGGGTGGCGGGTGTCGGGGAACGGGGGACGGCGGACGGGGGCCGGGGGACGGGTGACGGGTGACGGGAGACGGGTGACGGGAGACGGGTGACGGGTGACGGGGAACGGGGGACGGGTGACGGGTGACGGGTGACGGGGAACGGGGAACGGGGGACGGGAGACGGGAGGGAGGCGTCTTATACGGGACGTTATACTTAGCGTGGGTTCGTGTCTACGTATAAACCCGAACCAACGCATGCGCCATGGCGAAGACTTTTCGTGATCTGAATGTATATATGATGGCACTCGAAGCGTCGAAAGAAGTGTTTCTTATGAGTCGAGAATGGCCGGCTGTCGAACGTTACGCGCTCACAAGCCAGATTCGCCGTTCGTCGCGGGCCGTTTCGGCACTCATCGCCGAAGCATGGGCTCGTCGCCGCTACGAAGGAGCATTCACGAATTCAATAAATCAGGCCCTTGGCGAGGTTTATGAAACGCAAGCCTGGTTTGATCAGGCCTGTGAATGCGGGTACATCGACGAAGGCCGTCGGAATGTACTCGACAGCAGATGGAGCTCGATCGGCGGAATGCTGCAGAGAATGATCGATCGGGCCGATGAATTCGCACCCCTCGCACGAAGAAACGCTCGAAGATAAGCGCCCCCGCGCCCCGCCTCCCGCCCCCCGCCCCCCGACTCCCGCCCACCGCCCCCCGCCCCCATGTCCCCAACCACCCCCAGGCGTTTGGCCGCGAAAACCGGCTCCTATGCCGTCCTCATCCTCTTCTCAGTAATCGCGGTCTATCCCGTCACGCGGATCATCACGATCTCCCTCAGACCCGGAAATCGCCTGCTCACGACAGAGCTCGATCTGATTCCGGCAGGGGCTACGCTCGACAATTTTCGCGTTCTGCTCACCGAGACGCAGTTCGTCAGGTGGATGTTTAACTCAACCTTCGTCGCGTTCGTAGTGACCGTCACCGGCGTTGCACTCGCCTCCACCGCCGGCTATGCGCTCTCCCGCTATAAATTCAAAGGACGAGGATCGATGCTGAACGGACTCCTCGTCACGCAGATGTTTCCGGCAACGATGCTGCTGCTGCCGCTCTACGTCATGCTGATCAAACTTCATCTGCTCAACTCCTACATCGGAATCGTCATTATCTACACGGCGACCGCGCTGCCGTTTTGCGTCTGGCAGATGAAAGGCTATTACGACACCATCCCGTTCTCGCTCGAGGAGGCGGCACGCATAGACGGATGCTCGCCATGGCAGGCCTTTCACAAAGTGGTACTCCCGCTGGCCGCGCCCGCACTCGTGATTACCGCGCTGTTTTCGTTCATGACGGCGTGGAATGAATTCGTCGTTGCCAATGTCGTTCTGCAGGATCTCGAGCTCTTCACGCTTCCGCTCGGCCTGAAACTCTTTCAGGGGACCATGGTGACGCAGTGGGGCCTATACGCCGCAGGTGCGTTGCTCGTGTCTATTCCGGTAGTCCTCCTCTTCCTGGTTTTGAGCCGGTATCTGATCAGTGGATTGACGCTCGGGGCCGTTAAAGGCTAGGTCGTCGCGCGAATCCTTCCACCACCTGACTGATTTCAAACCAATCCCCGGTTGGTGCGTATCTGTGCCGTGATTTTAAAGGAGGACTGCAGGAGGGTGATCTGATACTGAGGCAGTTACAACGCGATGCAACTTGCCGGCAGCGAATCCGCCGATCGTCCTGATGTGAGATGACTTAGACGAGATGACTGAGAAACGCCCCGCAAATAACGTTGAGCTGTCCCGGCTTCTCGGCAGATTCTGGACCATCCCGAATCTGCTCAGCCTGGCACGGTTGATCCTGGTCGTACCGGTCGTATATCTAATCCTAGGGGAAGGCTCCCTCGTCTGGCTTTTCGGTCTGCTGCTCCTGCTTCTCATGACTGATTGGTTTGATGGCCGCGTGGCGCGCTGGTCCAAATCCGTCTCAGACTGGGGAAAAGTGCTCGATCCATTGGCGGATAAGGTGGCCGCTGCCGCAATCGTCCTCGCCCTGGTCGTGCGCGACTCACTTCCGCTCTGGTTTCTCAGTGTCATAGTCGCGCGGGATTCCGCCATCGTGCTCGGAGGCGTGGTTCTCGCCCGCAGAACCGGCCAGGTCGTAATGAGCGTTTGGATGGGAAAGGTCGCGGTCACGGCCCTCTCGTTCACGGTACTTGCCGCGCTCATGCGCGCCGATGCGCCCATTTTGAACTTCTGCATCTGGGTCGCGACGGGACTGCTTGTCTACTCCTTCATCCTGTATGCCATTCGTTGGGTGCGGCTCATGCGTACCGGCGGCCTGCCGGAGGATCTAATGTCCTCGGCTGAGGGCGACCAATCCGTAGGGTCGATGCGCCATAAGGCGGGGCACGTCAGTTGATTCAGGCACTGACGATATAGACGCGAAGGACGGGCCGAATCAAATCTGCATCGCGTTAACACCTACAATCCGACTACATCAATCCAGAATAGATGGGTTTTCTCGATCGTTTCAAGACGGCTGAACAGCAAGCCGCCGAGCAGGAAAAGCTCGAGGAAGGCCTGGAGAAGACACGCAGTAGCTTCTTCGGCAAGCTAAACAAGATCGTCCGCGGGAAGGATACGGTCGATGACGAGGTCCTCGACGATCTTGAAGAAGCGCTCGTCACGAGCGATGTCGGCGTCAAGACCACGCTCGAAGTAATTCGACGCGTCGAAGAACGAGTCAGGCGCGATCAGTACGTCTCAACCGGTGATCTGACCCGCATCATTCGTGACGAGATCGCCGATCTCATGCTGGAAAATGCGCCCGATCTACCGGCTGAATTCGAGGCGCCACTGTCCAGGAAACCGCACGTAATTATGGTGGTCGGCGTCAACGGCGTCGGAAAAACAACGACTATCGGCAAGATGGCGTACCGATACGAACAGGCCGGAAAGAGCGTGCTGCTCGGGGCCGCCGATACGTTTCGAGCCGCCGCTATCGAGCAACTTCAAATCTGGGCAGACCGTGCCGGCGTGCCGCTCATCAAGCAGGCACAGAATGCAGATCCCGCGGCTGTTGCCTTCGACACCGTCTCTTCGGCAGTGAGCCGCAATGTGGATGTCGCCATTATCGACACCGCCGGCCGGCTCCACACGCGCGGCGGACTGATGGACGAACTCTCGAAAATCAAGCGCGTGATGACCAAGCAGCTCGACGACGCACCCCACGAAGTCCTCCTCGTGCTCGATGCATCCACAGGCCAGAACGCAATCCGCCAGGCCGAAGAATTCACGCGCAGCGTCGAGGTCACCGGCCTCGTCCTTACGAAACTCGACGGTACGGCCAAAGGGGGCATTGTTATTGGCATTTCAAACGACCTTCAAATCCCCGTAAAGTACATCGGCGTCGGTGAGCGGATCGAGGACCTGCAAATTTTCGACCGCAGGACCTTCGTTGATGCTCTTTTCAGGTAGCGTGGACCCCGGCGTCCAATGAACAACCGTCAGAATCCGCATCACGACTTTCGGAGCCGTTACTTCCGGTTCAGAAACTTTATTTGACGGTTCAAAGTGTGATTTTCACGGCTAAACGTGCCGCTCGCTACTTAGGCGGCGGAATTGCCGATATTGAATCTCACAGTAAGATTGTGAGGAGGCTGAATGGTTCGTCGCAGAAAAATGAAAGCCGCCCCCGTCGCGGTGGGTTTGGTTGCCGCGGCATTCCTCTGGGTGTTCGGGACGCTGCCTGCCTCGGCACAGTACATCAATCCGCATTTCGAGGTCGACGCGGTTTCTGCACGCGCGAACGATGGCTCAAACGAAAGCCGGCTGGACGTCTATACGCGCGTTCCGTATTCAAGCCTCCGCTTTATCACCTCCGGGGACGGCTTCGAAGCGCGTTACAGCATCGCGATCGAAGTACACGAGCTGAACGACGATGCGAAGGCCGGCAATCTCGTTCAGACGCGCATGTGGGAACAGGCCGTTTCGGCTCCCGATTTCGCAAAAACCCAGACCGACCAGCTTTACGACCGCACCATCCAATCCCTGGAGCTCACGCCTGGGACGTACCTATTACAGTTCCAGATCGACGATAAAAATTCCACCGAATCCTTTTTCGAGGAGCTCGCCGTCAATGTCCGTGATTTGTCGGGCGGGTTGTCCGTCAGCGATCTGATCCTCATCGAATCATACGATCCCTCCGCCAATAGCATCACGCCGGCAGTCAGTCACCGAATCGGAAGCGAGCAAGAAAACTTTAAACTCTTCTACGAGATTTACTCGGATCGCCCGCAGAACGTCCATGTCGAGCGAGAGGTCGTCCGCGTGCGTAAGAGCAGCGGCCCGCCATCGGTGAAATCGCTGCTCGGTTTCGGCCGCAACGACGACGTGGAAAATGCCGAGGTATCGTATCAAGAGACGGCACCGCGCCAGTTGCAGAAGGGACGCAATCAGTTCGTCGTGGAGATTCCGCTTGAAGAGTTTAAGGTGGGTGAGTACGTAGCGCGCGTTTCTGTGTCGGATGAAAAGGGTTTGCTCCTTGACCATGCCGAGAAACCGCTCGTACTGCAGTGGACGGGCCTTGCCGATCATGTGCGCGATCTCGGCGAGGCGATAGCGCAGCTCAGCTACATCGCGAAGAGCAAAGACATAAACTATATCAAAGACGGCCGCAACGAGCAGGAACGCCTCGCCCGCTTCCGAGAATTCTGGAAAAAACGTGATCCCACCCAGGGCACCGACCGTAACGAGCAGATGGAGGAGTACTATTACCGAGTGGCATATGCGAATCACAAATACGGAACCTTCGACGAGGGATGGAGAACCGATCGCGGCCAGATCATGGTCCTCTTCGGCGAGCCCGATTTCGTCGATCGCCACCCGTTTAACTTCGACGTGAAGCCATATGAAGTCTGGTTCTACTATCGCATCGGCCGACGCTTCATCTTCATCGACAAAACGGGGCTCGGCGACTTCGAGTTAATGGTGCCGTATTGGGACGAGCGCACGCGCATTCGATAGCACTGAGCATCCAACGTTACGGTAAAGAACGGGCCGCTTTTCGCGAGGCGTCCCGTTTTTTGTTAAGATGATGCCGATTCATCTATCAGCGACCCAATTCTCTGGCCCGTATGCGCATCATCTTCATGGGCACACCCGACTTCGCCGTGCCATCGCTCGACCACCTGGTACAACACGGGTATCGTCCTACCGCCGTGGTTACCGGCCCTGATCGACCTCGCGGAAGGGGACGAGAAATCTCGCCGACGCCGGTGAAGAGGGCCGCCCTGCGACATGGTATCCATCCAATCTGGCAGCCGGAGTCCGTTAGGGACCCGGACTTCGCTGCCGATGTGCGCGACCACGAACCCGACCTGATCGTCGTCGTGGCGTTCCGCATCCTCCCACCTGACGTCTTCGGCGCAGCCCGCCTGGGCGCCTTCAATCTGCACGGATCGCTCCTACCCGGGTACCGTGGCGCAGCCCCGATCAACCACGCGATCATGCAGGGTGAGACGACGACCGGCGTCACGACGTTTTTTCTTCGCGAGCAGGTGGATACCGGAAGTATCATCCTGCAGAAAGAGATGTCCATCGGTCCTGACGAAACGGCCGGAGAGCTGCACGATCGCATGATGGAGATCGCTGCAGGGGCAGTCGTGGAGACAGTCCGGCTCATCGAGCGAGGCGAGGCACATCCGCGAAAACAAGATGACGCTCTGGCTACCCCGGCTCCCAAGATTCATCGAGAAGACTGCGAGATCAGGTGGGATCGTCCCGCCCATGAGGTTCATAACCAGATTCGCGGACTCTCACCATACCCAGGCGCGTGGACGGTCCACGATGACACGCAGCTGAAGATTTTCCGAACCCGCCTAAACAGTTCAGCGCCTGCCACAATCGAAGAAAAAGCCGCGACTGCCGCCGCCGCCGCTGCACCGGACTCCAGCCCTGCTTCGGACACGGTGTCTGCGCCCGGCACCGTCGTGATAGACGGCGAGCGACTCGTCGTCGCATGCCGGCCCGGCGCGGTAGAGGTCATAGAGATTCAGCAGGAGGGAAAACAGCGGCTGAAAGCAGGAGACTTTTTGAGGGGATACTCGCTGACCACCGGTGACGTGCTTGGATGACCGCCACACCTCTCACGCCTTTCGATGTTCGGCCGGTCCGTATCGATACAACAGCGCCGGCAGCAAAAACAGGTTCGCCATCATAGCCACGCCGAGCGTAAGCGCTGTCAGGGCTCCCATATTTACCGTGCCGCCGAAGCTCGACAGCGTGAACACCAGGAAGCCGCCCATCAACACCAGCGACGTGAAAATGATTGCTTTCCCTGTCTCGCCAAGCGTCTTGCGAACGGCACCGTCACGGTCCATCCCATGGCCACGATGAACCCGGTATTTCGCGAGGAAATGAATCGTGTCGTCCACGGCGATACCGAAAGCAAGTGAAAAAATCAGAGCCGTCGACGGTTTCAGCGTGATACCGGCAAATCCCATCGCGCCGCCGACAAGCAACAGCGGGATCACATTCGGCGCAAGGCTGATGAGGGTCAGGGCAGACGAGCGGAAGAGAAAGGCCATCAGCACCGAGATGACGACCAGTGCGACGGTGAGCGAGACGATCAGGTTGCGGACCAGGCTCTCGCCCGACCGTGTCGAAACGATAGCCGTACCGGTCACGATAACGTCGTACTCCTCGCCCGAGAAAGCGGATGCGGTTAGCGTACGTACCGTATCGGCCAGCACGTTCATCTGTTCAGTGCCGATGTCCGCCACGCCCAGATAGATGCGTGCCCGGCTGTACGTCGAATCTATGAAGAGGGGCAGATTGTCAATCAGGTCGTTCTCACTTTGCCCGCCCAGAAAGTGGTCAAGTGCGTTCTGAAGGAAGGGCAGCTCATAACCTGACGGCAGCCGGTATGCTCCGGGGTTTCCGCCGAAATACGCCTGGTTGCCCAATTTCACGAGGTCGACGGCCGAAAACGCCATCCCTACCGGTTCAAATCTCGCAAGCCGCTGCTCGAGCTCTTCAAGGTCGCGCATCGCCCCGAGCGTTTTAAAACGCCCCGGCCGATCCGATTCGATGACCACTTCCATCGGCAACACACCGCCGAATTTATCCTCGAAAACGGAAAGGCTACGACGCAACGGATCGTCCGGGTAGAAATCGGAAAAGACGAAAATGTCCGTTGAGATCCGCGTCACGCCGACAACCCCAAGCAAAACGAACACTGACGCACTAATGACGATTCCCCGGCTGTAGCGGCGAGTAAGGCGCGCTTTCGCATCAAAGTAATCCGCAAATCGATCATGGGTCGCCAGCGAAGCGATGTCCGAGCGGGGAGGCCGTGCCCTCGTGTAGGCGATGGGTATCAGCGTGATCGATAATCCATACAGAACCATGATCCCGACGGCGGCGAAACCGCCGAAACCCTCAAGAAGTCGATTCCCCGAGAGCATCAAGACGGCGAATCCTATGGCGGTCGTCAGCGATGTCAGAAATGTGGCTACGCCGACGGTACGCAGCGTCACGATCATGGCTTCGCGGCGGCTCTGCTCGATGAGGTACTGATCGAAGAATTTCGTCGTGAGATGGATCACATTGGCCATCCCGATGATGACGATGAGCGCCGGCAACACCGCAGTCACGATATTTAGCTTCTGATCGAAGACCGCCATCAAACCGAACGTCCAGATGATGCCGAGACCGACGATCAGTGTCGGTAGTACGATTGCGCGCCAGGCGCGGAACGTCATAAAGAGAAAAGCGAGGGAGATGAGAAGGGCAAACACCGTAAAAAGCGGAGCTTCACGCGTTACCCGTCGTGCGTACTGAGTTCGGAGATAAGGAAATCCGGCCAGTGCCACCTGCCCCGGCAGATCGCCGGCGGCTATTTCGATCTCGTCAACGAGATCAATTCGTTCCGGCCGATTATTGAATTCCGGCTCGACGCGAACCATCATCATGGTAGCAGTGCTGTCCTCTGAGATCAGCAAGCCTCGTAGAAATGGCTGGTCGAGGATACGGCGCGTGAGCGCATTGGGGGAGAGATCCGCATCGTAAACTGGCGCGGCCCTCAGGTCGCTCCCGACTCGATCGAGAAACGGAACGTTGGCCAGGCTGAGAACACTCTCAACCCCGCGCTTTGCTTCAATTACCGTCGTGAGGGAGTCAATCTGTCGTAGAAAATCCGCATCGAATGGCTCAGTCTCATGAAAAACGACGTAGAGTATGGTTTCACTGCGACCGAAGACCCGCCCCGTCTCCCGAAAATCTTCGTAGAACGTCTCGTCGGCGGCGGCAAAATTCCCGGCCGCGTGATCGGTCTCCAAGCCCCTCATCAGATAACCGAAAATGAGGGTGCATAAAATGATGACGGCGACGATCGGACGAGGATGATCGAGGATCCACAAAGCCGCTCGGAACCAGATCGACATGCCTGCTCGGTACATTAGGCGCAGATGGTGCAAGTATCCCGCCGACGTGGTCGAACGACCTGCGGGTCGTGGCGTAGACTAAGAATTCTGACGAGTAAAGTGAAAGGCGCCGGCGTCGATTGGCCGCGTCGCGTTGCATTCTACGATTCGGGCGGTTAGACTAATAACTCTAAGTCGTTCCGTCGCGAAGATTCCGTTCCCGACCGCCGCATTCAGGTCATGTAATCCCCATGCCTTCAGACTTGATTCGAGAGCGTATGGGCGCTCCGCCCTATGTGACGCCTTATCTCGATGCGCTGGACCGGTTGCAGGAGCGGACCATCGTACGTCCCGACCAACTCACGAACCGCAGTCGAACAGTCCTCGACGAGCATTTCGGAACCAGACCGAACGTCGCAGAGGCCGCTTTTGCTCACGGGATCGCCGGGCTCCTGGGCGAGCACACCCATTATTTCGACGGCTTCGCGGTCCTGATGCCTCTTCCCCTGGGGACGGCCGTTGCAGCGCGGATCAGCCAGGAAGGCAGTTGCCGCATCATATTCGAAGGAGGTGAAGAGGCCTGGACCTTCGGAGCGGATCCGTCGTCAGACACGGACAAGCCGGAATGGGTTCGACTTTCCGAAGAAATACTTCGCCGCCTTCTGCCCGATGCTGCATGCGTCGAAGTTGCCGTCGTAAGTACCATCCCATCTGCATGTTTCGACGGTTATATGGCGGCGCTCGGCATCGCGACCGCCCGCGTCGCGCAGTCCCTTTTCGCACTTTCCCAGACCAGCCAGGAGATTCAACGACTGGTCTGTGACGCCATCGAGTCGTGCACTGGCTATCCGTTCAGCATCGCCTACCTCATCGCCGCCGATGAGGCCCTGCCCCGGGAATATGCGCTGGTCGATACGCACACGCTCGAGCACCTTTCCCTCGAGACACCGTCTCGCGACATCGTGGGATGGGGACTCGTCGACGTCGGCATGGGCGTTCTGCAGCACGAATCCTTTCACACGAAGATGCGCGAGCGAGCGAAGAGCGCCGCCGAAACGCTTCGCCGCAAAGGATTTCCGGAGCTGGGCTCGCTGCGGGACCTCGAGCACAAAGATCTCAAGGTTGCACTCGACGTGCTTCCGCGCAAATATAGGCCAATCGTTCGCCACCTCGTGACCGAGAACCGCCGCGTCCAGAAACTGGTAGCGGCCATACAACGTAGGGACTGGCAGATGTTCGGGGCGCTGCTCCTCATGTCGCACTCTTCCCACCAGAAGGACTGGGGCAGCACGAACGAGCTCGTCGACGCGGCCGTTCACGAAACCGAGACCATGAGCATCGAAGGGATGTACGGTGCGGGAATCACAGGTAGGGGCGGTTGTGTTCTGGTCGCTGGCCAACCGTTTATTGTCCCTCGCTGCCTGGACCGCATTCAGGTCGCTCTGAAGGAGAGATTCAACATTCGTCCCGACGTGACGCTGCTCTGAGGATCATCCATTCTACCATCCCCACCTCCCCGGCGCCCCACTCTAAACTCTAAACTCTAAACTCTAAACTCTAAACTCTAAACTCTAAACTCTAAACTCTAAACTCTAAACTCTAAATGTCCTTCGACCTCGCA
>Ga0299914_10003462_pt1 | contig 11160 bp, 12 predicted proteins | sample RVTome_10_FD_201361 | JGI IMG/M metagenome (GOLD analysis project Ga0299914, IMG submission 201361) | Soil microbial communities from uranium-contaminated site in the Upper Colorado River Basin, Wyoming, United States - RVT153D57 (version 2) ... | reverse complement strand
GTCGGTCACCGGGATCGGGTCGCGACCAAAGGTCGGCTCGAGCTGCATGGCCTCGGCGATGGTCTCGTCGACCTTGGCCGAGACAGCCTCCTCCATGACCGAGCCGACAGCCGATGCCCCGGCGGACACCAGGCTCTCACGCCGGACCAACCCGACCAGCATTCCCTCGTCGGCAACAGCGAGGACCTTCTGGGGATGGAAGCGAAGGGTGTCGTCGGCCAAACGGAGTGGGCTGACGAACACCGGCTCGCCCATCCAGCGAAAGACCCGGTCGGGGGCGCTGCGCACCATGATCGCTCCAGCAGGCGCCTTGCTCCGAAGACGAGCGCCAGGCCCGAGCACCGATCTCTGGAGCCACGATCCGCCGGGAGCGCCGAGGACGACTAACGCCCCTTCGTCGAGACCAGCCATCAGGTCGGAGATCCCATCCACCTCTACCACCCGACCCCCCATCTCGGGCAAGGAGAGGCCGATATGCTCGAGTAGCTCCTGAGCTTCCCGGGGATCGTCACCGGGACGGATTGCCGAGAGCATCTCGGCCTCGACGCCGAGACGACGGCCGATCCTGGAGGCGGTGTCGGCCGCCAGGAATGAGTGAGGGCCGCCCGCTACGGCCGAAATCACTCTCCGCACGTTCTCGGGTGCAAAATCGACGGGAACGGCCACATTGACCAGGTCAAACGAACCGGGGAAACGGCGGGACACCAAGAGGTCGGCCCGCTGGTCGATGCATTGCTCGACCAGGTCACCCGAGATGCGATCGGGTTGCTCATCGGTGAGGAGCCCGGCAAGTTCGGAGCATCCGTTGCCCCTGGTCCAGACCACCTTCATCTCACTACCCGTCGTCGGGGTCACCTCGGTCACTCCCTCCTGATCGGCTGCCACTCGCCTAGTGGCCCATCGCAGAAATAGTGGCGGTGTCTCTCCGGCCTTCGACACCCCTGGCTGCGTCGAAAATGCTCGGAGCAGGCCCCCACTGCGACTGCACTTTTCTTCTTGCCAGATGGCGCCGATGACTCGGAGACACCCTCGCCCTATTTCACCGACAGACCACTAGGAGCCGGCGCAGTCACCATAAGTGATTCAACGGCTCATGTCACCGATCAGTTTGTGGAACATGATGGTGTTGGGAGGTGACAAGATTGAGGTGTGGACTTCGACGATCTGATCCGCAAGAGACGAATGGTTCGAAACTACGCCTCCGATCCGGTGCCCCCCGACGCTCTCGACAGGATCGTTGACGCCGGTCTGCGCTCTCCTTCCGCCGGCCACAGCCAGGGCTTGGGGTTCGTTGTTGTCACCAAGCCAGAGACTCGAAAGGCGATCGCCGAGCTTGCCGGTGAGGAAGATCACGTGGCGCGCGGCTTCGACCGCTGGATCTCGCGGGCGCCGGCTCACATCGTGATCACCGTCAGCGAGCAGGTGTATCGGGACCGATACCGGGAGCCGGACAAGGTGGGACCTGATGGTCAGGAGATGGAGTGGCCCGTCCCCTTCTGGTGGGTCGACGCCGGGGCGGCGATGATGGCGATACTGCTCGCCGCCGTGAACGAGGGTCTCGGTGCCGGGTTCCTCGGTGCCCACTCCATCCCTGACCTCGGGGAGTTGCTCTCGATCCCCCGGCGTCACACCCCGATCGGTGTGGTCACCGTGGGATATCCCCTCCCGGACCGTCGCTCGTCCAGCCTCGACCGGGGCCGCCGGCCACGCGACTCGATGGTGCACCGCGAGACATGGCAGGAATGATCAATCGGGAGCCGGCAGCATCCTCTCCAAAGCCTCGAGGGCTCTTGCCAGGTCCTCGCTCCGCACGAATACCCGGACGCCCTCGACAGCTTCGAAGACAGGAACCGCTCCGGAGGCGGTGTCGGCCTGAACTACAGCATCGATCCCGCCAACTTCGAGGCGGGCTTTGACCAGGAGAGCTTCGGTCATCGAGCGATAGGTACCGACGCGGGCCAGGTCGTCCATAGGCGAAGCCTAGGGGGACGCCCGGCCGGTCCCTGCGATACTCGCAGGCGATGACGGCGGACATCACGTCGACCGCAAACCCCAAGATCAAGCGCCTGGTGGGGCTGCGCGATCGAAGTGCGCGCGACGGCGAGTCGGTCTTCGTCGTCGAAGGAAGAGCGAACATCGAACGCGCAGTCGCCCACCAGCGGCCGAAGGAGCTCTATTACGACCCGTCCCTCTTTGCCGAGCCGCCGTTCCACGCGGACCTCGAGTTCACCGTTGACCCGGTGGCGCTGGACCGGGCTTCCTACCGGGGCCGGTCTTCAGGCGTGATCGCAGTTTTCGACCAATTCGATCTGACCCTGGCCAAACTCGAGATCGGCCCCGACCCGCTCATCCTGGTGATCGAAGGCATCGAGAAGCCCGGCAACCTGGGCGCGGTGCTGCGCACCGCCGACGCGGTCGGGGCCGATGGCGTCATCGCAGTCGACCCGGCAACGGATCCCTTCAATCCCAATGTGATCCGAGCCTCTATCGGTGCCTTGTTCTCGGTCCCGTTGGCTGTCGAGGATCTGGAGGTGGCCCTGCGATGGCTTCAGGATCGATCGATCCGCACCGTGGCCGCGGCCACGGACGGAAAGACCCCGCTCTGGGAGGCGAACCTCACCGGGCCTTGCGCACTGCTCGTGGGGTCGGAGCACGACGGGCTCACCGACCGGGCGAAGGCCGCGGCCGACCTGGAGGTGTCCATTCCGATGCGTGGCGCCGCCGACTCGCTGAACTCGTCCGTGGCCACCGCGATCCTCGCCTACGAGGCGCTCCGGCAACGACAAGCCTGAGTCGTCGGGGCCGAAACCTTGACATCGAACATACGTTCGGTTTAGTCTCGAATGGGCCGTGTCAGCCCTGGTTCAACCGAGCTTCGACGATCTGTCTACCCCGCTGTTCGACGTCACCTTTTGCGTGCTCGATCTGGAAACCACTGGTGGCTCGCCCCTGACTTGCGAGATAACCGAGATCGGTGCAGTCAAATACCGGAGCGGCGAGCTGATCGGGACCTTCCAGACACTGGTCGACCCTGGTGCGCCGATCCCCCCTTCGATCACCATCCTCACCGGGATCACCCAGTTCATGGTCATCGACGCACCCCGGATCGAGGAGGCGTTGCCGGCGTTTCTCGAGTTCATCGGCGACTCCGTGATCGTCGGGCACAACGTGCGCTTCGATCTCTCCTTTCTCCAAGCGGCCGCATCGCGGCTGGGCTACCAACCTCTCACCAACGACTCCGTCGACACCGTCGGAATCGCTCGCCGACTGGTGAGAGAAGAGGTGAGGAACCTACGGCTCAAGACTCTGTCGGCTCACTTCCGCAGCCCGGTCGCTCCCGTCCACCGTGCTCTCGACGATGCACGTGCCACCGCCCATGTATTACACGCCTTGCTGGAGCGAGCGGGCAGTGTTGGCGTGACCAATCTCGACGACCTTCTCCAGTTGCCGAAGGCAAAGGGATCGGCGCATTACTCCAAGATCCACCTCACCGACGCCCTTCCCAGGGAGCCCGGGGTCTACTTGTTCCGCGACCGCCATCGCAACGTGATCTACGTGGGCAAGGCAACCAACCTGCGGGCGAGGGTCCGCCAATACTTCTACGGCGACCAGCGACGCATCATCGGGAACCTTATGCGAGAGCTCGACGCAGTCGACCACATCGCCTGTCGCACACCTTTGGAGGCAGAAATCACCGAGCTTCGGCTGATACACGCCCACCACCCCCGCTACAACGGTCGATCACGACCCCCCAAGAGCTCGCATTGGGTCAAGCTGACCGACGAGGTGTTCCCGCGCCTCTCGGTGGTGAGAACACTCAAAGAGAACGGTCTCGCCTATCTCGGGCCTTTCCGATCCAAACGCGCCGCCGACCAGGTGGTAGCCGCCCTGTGGGACGCAACGCTGATCCGCCGCTGCACCTCCCGACCCGGGACCAGATCCGCTCGCTGCGCCCCCGCCCAGATGGGTGTCGCCCACTGCCCTTGTGACGGCACCCTGACCGCGGGCGACTACCGAGGTGCGGTCGAACAGATCGTCGACGGCATCACCTGGTGTCCCGAGTTGCTTCTCGATCCTCTGGCCACACGGATGGAACAGCTCGCCATCGAGCAGCGATACGAGGAGGCAGGTTGGGCCCGGGACCGTCACGAAGCCCTGGCGTCCAGCATCGAAAAGAGAAACTCCTGGATCGCTCTCAACGGGTTGGGATACTGCGAGTTGGAGAGCGATCAGGGGAGCCACATGTTGGTCGATCACGGACGGTTGGTCTCGACGTGGACCACCGGCTCCCCACCCCAGCTGCGCCCGGCACCGGAGATAGCCGAGGAGCTCGGCTTCGACGTCCCGCACAGCGTCGAGGCAGCTGAAGAGGCAAACCTGATCTGGAAATGGATGGAGCGGACCCGGCTCCGACTGGTAGACGCGACCGGGACGCTCTCCCTGCCCTCCCGACGGGTGGTTTTCCTAAGCCGCCCCAGGCGGTAGCTCATCGATCTCTATCCAGATGGCAGTCGCTTTGGCGAACACCTCTCCTTGGGCCGTGGCCAGCGCCGATCCGGCATAGGACTTCCGCCCATCGACCTCGATGGGCCAGCCGATAACGACCACAGGCTCACCGATCTCCGGCGTCCGGTCGATCTGAGCGGTGAGACGGCCCAAAAGAGCCTTGGGGAGGACGGGCAGCCCGAAGTACGACGGGCAGTCGAGTGCGGCCCATACATGGCGCCGGTCTACGAAGCCATCGCCACCTCGCAAAGACTCATCCGGAATCCAGGGGGCGGCCACAGTCGTGGTCTCACCGACCCGACCGGGGAAGAGACGAAGACCGTCGCCCGGATCGCGGAGCGGGCCGCAGACGAAGCACTCCTCGAACGGATGACTGTCGAATCCGGCATAGCGACGGGACGACTCGACGGCCACATCGAGCTCCGGCGCTTCTGGCACCTCCAGCTCGAGAGTCGCTCTGGAAGCCTCCCCCACCAACCGATCGCCAATAGTCAGACGGCTCCGCTCCCCGTCGCCGCTCAGGGTCAGAGGGCGGTCCAGCGGCGGCGGCAGCCGGAGCGTGACCATGGCGACACCGGTGATCCCTTCGGCCACGACACCACAGGAGTAGCCGCCGTTGCCACTCTCCGGGGGCCCGCGGAACCTGCGCTCGATGACGACTTCGGTGCTCACTGCGGCACAAAGGTATCCACGCTCACGATTTAGGGCGCACGATGGCGTCCCCGATCTCCCAACCGCCTGCCGGCGCGGACTTGAGTCTGTGTTGTCGCCAGATGACACTTCGCTCGTGGGTTCAAACACCATCCTCGAGGCGGCCGGTGCCTCCCTGAGCGGCCGGTCCATTCTGCGGGGCTTGGACGTCGAGATCTCGCCGGGACAAGTGCTCGGGGTTGCCGGGCCCAACGGGGCGGGCAAGACAACTCTTATCCGCCTGCTGGCGACATTGATCTCACCCGACCAAGGCAGCGGTCTCGTCTTGGGGGCGAGGTTGGGCTCGCCCGATGTCTACGACGTGCGGCGATTCATCGGCCTCATGAGTCACACACCTGCCGTGATCGCGGAGTTGACCATCCGGGAGAACCTCGAGCACGCGGCACGACTGCGAGGGGAGGACCTCAAGCGGATCGACACTGCGCTTCGGGTAGTGGGTCTGGCCGGGGCTGCCGCGACCAGAGGCGACGCATGCTCATTCGGCATGCTCCGCCGTACCGAGGCTGCGCGCCTATTGATCACGAGACCGCGTTTGCTCCTGCTAGATGAGGCGTTCTCCGGGCTCGATGTCGATGCCCAGGAGCTGATCGACGCTTTGATCGAGCGCACCATCGAACAGGACGGCGCAGTCGTCATGGTCTCCCACGACCAGGCCCACCTGGTCGACCGGGCGGCCCGAGTGATGACACTCTCCGCTGGGCGATTGGAGACGGTGACGTGACCTTCTGGGCCCAGGCAGTGGAGATCGCCCGGGTCGACCTACGGGTCGAGCGCCGGTTGGGCGACGTCCTCCGAGTGGTGCTTCCCTTCGCGGTGGTCGGTTTGCTGGTCTTCCCCTTCGCCTTGGGAGTGGACCTGTCTGCGATCTCACTCATCGGCCCTGCGGTGTTCTGGGCGGTCGGAATCCTGTTCGGGATGCAAGTCGCCTTGCGGCAGGCGGCACACGACAACCGAGAGCGCAGGGATCTCTACGCTCTGCTCGGGGTCGATCCGGCGGCCCGTTTCGTAGGCCGCACCATCTCCGGCTCGGTGCTGATGGTGGGATTTCTCGTCGTCCTGCTGGCCGCCATGATCGTCCTCTACAGCCCCCTTCTTCCCCAGGGCTGGCCGGTACCCGTGATCGTCGGGCTATGTCTGACCGCCGTCGGGCTCACCGAGCTGGGAACCCTCGCCGGAGAGGTAACCGCCGGGCTGAGGAACCGAACAGCATTGGCCTCGCTGATCATCGTCCCGCTCGCTCTTCCCCTCGTGATCGGCGGATCGCAGACACTGGAATCACTAGCTCGTGACACCGGTATCCTCCCATGGCTGTTACTACTGGTCGCGACCGACCTGGCGCTCGCCGTTGCCGGCGTAGCCATGGCCCGGTCGCTGGAGGAAGCGTCGAGATGAACCGAGTGCGGATTCTGCTGGCCACAGCCGGGATTGCGGTGCTCACCGGGCTCTGGTTCGCATTCACCTCTCCGGTCGACCGTCTCCAGGGTGAGTTCAGCCGGATCCTCAATCTGCATGCGCCTTTCATGTGGGTGGCGTTTCTCGCTTTCGGGGTCACCGCTTTCGCCTCGATCATGTGGCTCATCCGGAGGACATCGCGTTGGGACCGGCTGGCTGTGTCCTCAGTCGAGCTGGGAGTGGTCTTCACCGCCACTGGGTTGTTCACCGGGATGGTCTGGGGGCAGGCGGTATGGGGCCGGGCCTGGGATTGGGCCGACCCGCGGATGGCTTCGACTGCGGTCATGTTCTTCGTGTACATCGGCTATCTGGCCCTGCGCCGGGCGATACCCGATCCTGAGATGAGGGCGAAACGATCGGCGCTGTTGGGCGCGATCGCGGTAATCCAGGTGCCATTGGTCTATTTCTCGGTCAACCTGTTTCGGAGTTTGCATCAGACCCAATCGATCCGCCCCGACGGGGCCACCATGCCCGACGAGATGCTGACGGCGCTGCTGGTCAACTTCGTCGCCATCACCTTTCTCTATTTCGCCCTTCTCGTGGGCAGACTTCACCTGGCCCGGCTCGAGGAGGCGTCTGCTGCCGAGACTGCTCGTGACCCCGATGCCGTCACGCCGCCCCGGCTCTCGGAGGTGAAAGATGTCTGACCTGGCGATCGTGATCGGCACCTTCGCCATCTCATATGCCGTTGTCGTCGGCTACGCCGGCTATCTCCACCTGCGTCACCGTCGGGCCAAAGGCTGAACGTGGCGCACCGCAGATTCGTCTACCTCGGCATCGGAGGTGTGATCGCCCTCGTCGTGGCCCTCACCCTCAACGGGCTCGGAGACAATCTGACCTACTACCTCTACCCGACCGAGGCTGTCGAGCAGAGGGCCGACTTTCCCGACGGTGAGCGATTCCGCCTGGCGGGGACCGTGGTTCCCGGGACGATCGACGAGGGCTCCGCCTCGACCTCCTTCCTGATGACCGATGGTGGAGCAGTTGTCGCGGTCACCCTGACCGGTCCCGAGCCGTCACTCTTTGGTGAAGAGGTCCCCCTGCTCTTGGAGGGGGCATGGTCGGGGGACGCCTTCGAAGCCGACGTCGCCCTGATCCGCCACGACGAGAACTATGAAGTCCCCGAGGAGGGCGGGGCTTACCCGGAGGATTGATGCTGGCCTTTCTGGGCTCGGCGGGTGTCGTCTCGGCGCTGGCCGGCGCCGTTGTCCTCGTGGTGCGTGGGATTCGCGTCGCCCGAGGAGGCTCCTCCGATCTGGTCGCTCCGAGCAGGCTGGTGCTCGCGAGTGCGGTGATCGCGATGGTAGCGATGGAGCTCGCTCTGCTCAGCGACGACTTCAGCCTGGCCTATGTTGCCAATAACCACGCCACAACTACCCCTTTCCCCTTCGACGTGGCGACGGCATGGGCCGCTCTCGAAGGCTCAATCATCCTCTGGGGCTTGATCCTGGCGGTCTTCATCTGGGCGACGACACTCAAGTACCGCAGCTCCCCTGACCGGCTGGGGGCGGCGGCCCTCGCCGTCATGGGTGGGGTCGCCATCTTCTTCTTCGGGCTGATGATCACCGTCTCCAATCCGTTCGAAGTCTGTGTGGAGGCACTTTCCACCGGCTGTGCCGCCTCCAGCCCGTGGCCGCTAGCGGCAGCTGCTGTGCCGGCCGACGGACCGGGGCCCAATGCGCTCCTCCAGAACCACTTCCTGATGGCCATCCATCCACCGGTGCTCTATGTGGGCTACGTCGGGCTCACTGTCCCCTTCGCCTATGCGATCGGGGCCTTGTCACTGGGGGTGCCCGGCCCGGAGTGGTTGAAGAGAAGTCATCGATCGACTCTGGTGGCATGGTCGTTCCTCACCCTGGGCATAATCCTGGGCGGGTGGTGGGCCTATGAGGTCCTGTCCTGGGGCGGGTACTGGGCGTGGGACCCGGTGGAGAACGCCTCCCTCCTGCCTTGGCTGGTGGCCACGGCGTTCATTCACTCGGGTCTGGTGCAACAACGGCGGGGGATGCTTCAGGCGTGGAATTTCGTGCTCGTGATCAGCGCGTTTGCCCTCACCATTCTCGGCACCTTCCTCACCAGGTCCGGCACGATCAACTCGGTCCATTCCTTCACTCAGTCGGCCATCGGGCCCGCCCTGCTCGGGTTCATGGTCCTCGTCCTGGTGGGTTCGTTCACACTCTTCTCGATGCGGTCGCATCTGGTCGCCACTTCGCCACGTATCCAGAGCTTTGTGTCCCGCGAGGGCAGCTTCCTCGTCAACAACCTCCTCCTCGCCGTCTACGCCTTCGTGGTCCTGATCGGTACCACCTATCCCCTCCTGCTCGAGGCGTTCACCGGCACCCAGGTCGGAGTCGGCGAGCCGTTCTTCAATCGTCTCGCCGTCCCCCTCTCCTTCTTGCTCCTGTTGACGATGGGATTCGGCCCGGTGACACCGTGGAAGGGCGCCGCGCCAGGTTTGTTGTGGCGACGTCTGCGCGGCCCGACGATCATCGCCCTGGCCGCCGGCATCGTGACCGCATTGGTCGTGACCCGGGTGGGATGGGTGGTTCTCGTGGTCACCCTGGGTCTCTTCGTATCCAGCGCCATCCTCGGGCTGCTGTTGGAATTAGCACGGAGCCGAACGGAGAAGTCCGGTCGCCCCCTGCCCAGCGAGATCCGGACCGTGCTGGGCAACGACCAGTCGTTCTGGGCGGGGCAACTGAGCCACGTAGGCGTGGTCCTCGTCGCGGTCGGCATCGCTTTCGCCGCCAACCTGCCCGCGCATCTCCAGGTCGAACTGGCACCCGGCGACTCCGTCGACTTCGCCGGATACACCCTGGTATACGACTCTCCGTTCAGACGCAATGAGCCAAACCGGGTCGTCCAGGGAGCTCGGATAGACGTATTGAAGGAAGATCGCCGGCTGACCACCCTCGAGCCACGGCTCAACTTCTACGAGGCCCTGGCCACGACCGTCATCACCCCTGCGGTCATGACCCAGCCCGACGGAGACCTCTATCTGACGCTGCGGAGGATCGACGCCGACACGATCGACCTGGACCTCGACACCTCACCGATGATCTGGCTGATTTGGCTGGGTGGTCTGACAACCGCGGCCGGTGGCTTCTGGTCCCTGGCCGTGCGCCGCACGGAGCGGGCCACTGAGAGAGATCGGGTGGTGGCCCATGTCTGACCGCGTCCGCAGTCTCACCACGGCCACTTTGATCGTCGTCATGGCCGTGGCTCTGCTGTTCCTGATCTCGACCCAGCCCGCCACCGTGGATCGCGTCGAGGAGATCGGCGCACGCATCAAATGCCCGGTCTGCCAGGGCGAGTCGATAGCCAACTCGCCGTCGCCAATGGCCGAGGACATGATGGACCTGGTATCGGAACGGGTGGCCGCTGGCTTCTCCGATCAACAGATCATCGACGAGCTGCTGTCCTCGTACTCCGGTGCACTGCTACTCGATCCGCCGCCAAGCGGAAACACGCTGGTGCTGTGGGTGGCGCCGGTCGCCGCCCTGGTGGTCGGTCTGGCAGTGATTGCCTGGTGGAAGAGACACCCCGGGCCTGCGGAGGAGGTTTCCGTCTCCCCCTCGGGGCAAAGAAGCCGCACTCGCCTCCTCACCGGTGGGTTGATCCTCGTCGCGACATTCACCGCCATTGTGGTTCTGGCCGGCAACTCGCTTCAGGATCGGGCAGCCTCGGCGTCCGGGGCGGCCGACCTCGGCGACCAGGACCTGGCCGACGTGAGCAACGAGACCATGGAGGCGGTGATCGAAGCCAACCTCGACAACCCCGAGGTGAACGGGATGCGGCTCGCCCTGGCCGAGCGCTACTTCGAGGTAGGTGACTATCGCTCGGCGTTCCCCCACTACCTCGTCGTGGCCGAGGACGTCGAGGCGGCACCGGCCGAGGCAATCACCGCCCTGGTCCGTCTCGGTTGGATGGCCTACGACGGCAATGGTGAGGTGGAGACCGCCACCCGGCTTGTCGACGAGGCCCTCGCCATCGACCCTGAGTCGAGTGTCGCTCTCTACGTCAAGGCCTTGATCCGATGGTGTGGTCGCGGTGAAGCCGAGGCCGCCACCCGGATCTTCGAGGACCTCCTTGGGGACCCGGAGCTGGAAACTGAGACCAGGACCAGGGTCGAGTCCGACCTGCGACTGGCCCAAGATGGCGAGGACTGCCAATGAGCGGACGCGTCATGCGCTGGGTGGCGCTCGCCGTTGTCGGCGGGGCAATGGTGTTTGCCGTGGTGCTGGCATCCCGGTTTGGCTCCAATCCGGGTCTCGTCGAGTCACCGCTGATCGGCCAGCCCGCTCCCGAATTCGAGCTCGACGATCTCGACGGCTCGGGCAGGCTGTCGCTCTCCGATCTGTCCGGCGAGATCGTTGTGCTCAACTTCTTTGCCTCATGGTGCTTCGAGTGTCGGGAGGAGCACGACGATCTCGTCGCCACTTCCGACTCGTTCGCCGATCAGGGTGTCACCTTCGTCCACGTCGCCTACCA
>Ga0299914_10003461_pt1 | contig 11160 bp, 8 predicted proteins | sample RVTome_10_FD_201361 | JGI IMG/M metagenome (GOLD analysis project Ga0299914, IMG submission 201361) | Soil microbial communities from uranium-contaminated site in the Upper Colorado River Basin, Wyoming, United States - RVT153D57 (version 2) ... | reverse complement strand
TGGTGACGTCGGCGGTGGCGGCATCGCCATGCCCTTCCCGCTCCTCGCGCAGCTTCTCGCGCGCGGCCAGGGAAAGCTGGAGATTGAGCTCCTTGAGCTGCTTCTCGTCGACCGGCGACGGCGCCCCCAGCGTGAGCTCCTGGGCCTGCTGATTGAGCGGGAAGGCGGTGACCTCGCGCAGGTTCGGCGTTTTTGCGAGCAGCATGACGATCCGGTCGATGCCGGGCGCGATCCCGCCATGGGGCGGGGCGCCGTAGTGCAGCGCGCGGAACATGCCCCCGAAGCGCTCCTCCAGCACCTCGCGCGAGTAGCCGGCGATCTCGAACGCCTTGACCATGATGTCCGGGCGATGGTTCCGGATCGCGCCCGAGGACAGCTCGACGCCGTTGCACACGATGTCGTACTGGAAGGCCAGGATCTCCAGCGGGTCCCTGGTCTTGAGCGCCTCGAGCCCGCCCTGCGGCATCGAGAAGGGGTTGTGCGAGAACGCGACCTGCTTGGTCTGCTCATCCCACTCGTACATCGGAAAATCGACGATCCAGCAGAAGCGGTAGGCGTCCTGCTCGATCAGCCCGAGCTCCTCGCCGAGGCGCGTGCGGATCAGCCCGGACAGGCGCTCCGCCTCCTTCTTCTGATCGCAGACGAAGAACACCGCATCGCCGTCCTCGAGCGCCGCCCCGGCCTTAAGCCGCGTGAGGCGCTCCGGGTCGAGGAACTTGGCGACTGGCCCCTTCGGCTCCTCGCCCGGCGCGTACTGGATGTAGCCGAGGCCGGGCGCGCCAAGGCTCTGGGCGTAGGCGACCATTTGATCGAAGAAGCGCCGCGGCCGGCCGACCGCACCAGGGGCGGGCAGCGCGCGCACCACAGCACCCTGCTCGATGGCGCGCGCGAAGACCGCAAAGCCACCGCCCGGGAATACATCGGTCACGTCCCTGATCTCGATCGGGTTGCGCAAATCCGGCTTGTCGGTGCCGTAGCGCAGCATGGCATCGCGCCAGGCGATGCGCGGGAACGGCAGGTGCGTAACCTCCCAGGCGGAGAACTCGGCGAACACGCCGTGCATCACCGGCTCAACCGCGGCGAACACGTCCTCCTGGTCGGCGAACGCCATCTCCAGATCGAGCTGATAGAACTCGCCCGGGCTGCGGTCGGCGCGCGCGTCCTCGTCGCGAAAGCAGGGCGCGATCTGGAAGTAGCGATCGAAGCCCGACATCATCAGGAGCTGCTTGTACTGCTGGGGCGCCTGAGGCAGGGCGTAGAACTTGCCGGGATGGAGGCGCGAGGGCACCAGGAAGTCGCGCGCGCCCTCGGGCGAGCTGGCGGTCAGGATCGGCGTCTGGAATTCGACAAAGCCCTGCGCCTCCATGCGGCGGCGGATGCTCGAGATGATCCTGGAGCGTAGCAGGATGTTCTCGTGCATGACCTCGCGGCGCAGGTCCAGGAAGCGATAGCGCAGGCGGGTCTCTTCCGGAAAATCCCGCTCGGCGTTGACCTGCAGCGGCAGGAGGTCGGCCGGGGAGTCGACCATGAAGGATTCGGCGACCAGCTCGACCTCGCCGGTCGCGAGCTTCGGGTTGACCGTCTCGGGGCTGCGCGCCACCACCTTGCCGGTCACGGTGATCACGCTTTCCAGCCGCACCGCCTCGGCCTCGGCGAAGAACGGCGCTTCGGGCTGGAAGACGATCTGCGTGATTCCGTAATGGTCGCGCAGGTCGATGAACAGGAGCTGGCCGTGGTCGCGCTTGCGGTGCACCCAGCCGGAGAGCCGCGCGACGACGCCGACCTGCTCGCTGCGCAACTCGCCGCAGTTGTGGGTGCGATAGGGATGCATGGCTGGACCTCGTGGCCGGTCATCGCGCCGGAAAGATTGACGACAGGGACTCCGCCGGGGCGTAAAGGTCATCGAAGGCGGAGCGCTGTCAAGCCGGCATCTCGGGGCCGAAGCGCGGCTTGCGCCTGCGGCCGGCTCGCCTATGCTGAATTACTCCTCCGAGCGGTGAAAACGACCGGATGACGCTACTCACGACGACCCGGCAGGTCGAAGAGCTGTGCCGCGAGCTGGCCCATGAGCAGTTCGTCGCGCTCGATACCGAGTTCATGCGGGACCGGACCTACTGGCCGCGGCTCTGCCTGGTCCAGATCGCGGGCGAGCGGCGTCATGCGGCGATCGATCCCCTGGCGCCGAAGCTCGACCTCGAGCCGCTCTTCGAGCTGCTCGCGAACGAGCGCGTGCTCAAGGTGTTTCATGCCGCGCGCCAGGACATCGAGATCTTCTGGCGCCTGACCGGGCGCATCCCGGCGCCCCTGTTCGACACCCAGCTCGCGGCGATGGTGTGCGGCTATGGCGAGGAGGTGGCCTACGAGACGCTGGTCAAGCAGCTGGCCAAGGCGCGGATCGACAAGAGCTCGCGCTTCACCGACTGGGCGCGGCGGCCGCTGAGCGCGCAGCAGCTGGACTACGCGCTTGCCGACGTGATCCATCTGCGGGTCGTCTATCAGCGGCTGCATGAGCAGCTGGAAAGGACGGGGCGTGTGGGCTGGGTCGCGCAAGAGCTCGCCGTGCTCGCCACTCCCAGGACCTACGAGCAGCCGCCGGAGGAGGCGTGGAGGCGGCTCAAGATGCGCTCGCGCGACCGGCGTTTCCTGGCGATCGCGGGCGAGCTCGCGGCCTGGCGCGAGCGCGAGGCGCAGCGCCGCGATCTGCCGCGCAACCGGATCGTACGCGACGACCTGCTGCTGGAGATCGCGGCCAACCGGCCGACCAGCGTCGAGCAGCTCACGGCCCTGCGGCGGGTCAGCCTGGAGCGGAGCGGCGCCGCCACGGCGGTCGACGCGGTGCGACGGGCGCTGGCCCTGCCCGACGCCGAGCTGCCCGAGCTCGAGCAGCAGGTCAGACTGCCGCGCGGCGTCGGCCCCGTGGTCGACCTCCTGCGCGTGCTGCTCAAGTCCAAATGCGAGGAGCATCGCGTGGCCCAGCGCCTGGTCGCCACCACCAGCGACCTCGAGGCGATCGCCGCCGAGGACGCGCCCGACGTCCCGGCACTGGAAGGCTGGCGCCTCGAGGTCTTCGGCAGGTCGGCGCTGGCGCTCAAGCGGGGCGAGCTCGGCCTCGCCGTGCGCGACGGGCAAGTCGGCATCGTGCCGATGGACGGCCCGGCCCCGCAGGCGTAAACGGCCGTGGCTGCGCGCGGCGACGCGGCGCCGAGGCTGCTGGTGGTCGGCCGCAACAGCTTTCTTGCCGAAAAGTTTCTCGGCGTCATGCCGCGCACCGAGGTCCGTGCCGTCCGCCACGACGAGATCGACCAGGCCGGTCTGCTCGACGGCACGGCCTGCGTCGTCAACTTCGCACGTCATCCGCTGCTCGGCCGCGATGGCTACGAGCCGGACGGGATGGACCCCGACCTCCGGCTCGCGCGGGCCCTCGGCGACCGGCCGGTCGCCTACGTCATTCTGAGCTCGCGCAAGGTCTACGCGCCGGGCAGAGCGCCGCTCGTCGAGGACGCGCCACTCGGCCCCACTGATGCCTACGGGCGGCACAAGCTCGAGGCGGAGGAGCGCCTGCGCGCGCTGCTCGGCGAGCGGCTCACCATCCTCCGCCTCGCCAACGTCTTCGGCTACGAGCGGATCCCCGGGCGGCGCACCTTCCTGTCGATCGCGCTCAACCGGCTGCGGCGGGAACGCCGGATTGTTCTCGACATGAGCCCCTTCGTCCCGCGTGATTTCCTTCCGGTCGAGGCCTGCGCCCGGATCTTCGCCCGCATCGCCGAACGCCCGCCGGGGGGCGTGCTCAACGTCGGCTCCGGCATCGGCCTGCCGACTGGCATGCTCGCGCTCTGGATCATCGAGGGTTACGGCCGCGGCAAGCTGGTGGTCGAATCGCCCGAGGAGAAGGACCCCTTCGTGCTCGGCGTCGGCCGGCTCACGGGCCTGTACGGCCCCCCGACAACCCTCGATGAGATCCGCGCGAGCTGCCTCACCATCGGCCGCCGCCTCGAGCGCGAGCAGGCGCCGGAATAGCCACGCGCCCGCTCCTGCCGACCGCTAACCGAAAATTCACCGCTCGCGGCCGATCATGGAGGGATTGCCAGCCAGGATCGACGGCCGCGGGTCAACGACCTCGTGCATATCCACAACGGCTCGAACCCTTCCGACCGGCTGGCCCGCCTGCAGGCGACCACGCGCGCCTTCACCTGGCGCTACGTGATCGCGCTGAGCCTGATCGCGGCGCTCGCGGTCGGCGGCTTCCTGATCCTGCAGGAGGCGATCCGGACCCACGAGGCAAGCTCGTCGATCATCAATATGAGCGCCCGTCAGGGCACGCTGGTCCAACAGGCGGCATCGACCGCGCGCCTCCTGGTGCAGGGCAACGATCGCGCGGCCGCTGCCAACAATCGGGGAACTCTGTTCGAGACCGCGCACGCGATCGAAAGTGCGCACGGGCGGCTCACCGATCCCACCGACCCGCTCGGCCGTCCGCTGGTGACGTCCGAGGCGGTCCGCGGCCTTTATTTCGACGCGCCGCTCCATCTGGATCGCAAGATCCGGAACTTCGTCGACAATGCCATGCGGTTGAGCGGCACTCCGGAGGCGGGGCTCAGCGAGCAGCATCCGAGCTTTCGGCAGATCGTGGCCGACGCCGGAGGCGGGCTGCCCATCTCGCTCGGCGCCCTGGTCGCCCAGCTCGAAGCGGATGCCCGAGCCAGCGTGCGCTGGAGCCGGGGACTCCAGGTCGCGGTTCTGGTAACGACGATCCTCACCCTCTGGCTGCAGGCGCGGCTCATCTTCCGCCCGATCGTCCGCCGGGTCGAGTGCGAGGCACGCAAGCTCATCGACTCGCAGGACAGGCTGGTCGAGCTCGCCCACTATGACCCCCTGACCGGGTTGCCCAACCGGACGCTGTTCCAAACGCGGCTGGAGATGGCGCTCGCCCAGGCGCGTCGCGACACGAGCTTCGCCGCGGTCCTGCAGCTCGATCTCGACGATTTCAAAGGCGTCAACGATACGCTGGGTCACGCTGCGGGCGATCATGTCCTGTGCACCATCGCCCGCCGGTTGCAGAGCGCGGTGCGCGAGACCGACACGGTGGCACGGCTGGGCGGCGACGAGTTCGTGGTCATCCTGAGCGGCCTCGCTTCGATCGAGGACGCCGCCCGGGTCGCCGAGACGGTGATCGGCCTGGTCAGCGAGCCCGTGCTCTACCTCGACAACGCGCTGCACATCAGCACGAGCGTCGGCATCACGGTCTATCCCGACGACGATGTCGAGCCGGAGCAGCTGCTCAAGAATGCCGACATCGCGCTCTATCAGGCCAAGGAGAAGGGCCGCAACACCTACAGCTTCTTCATCGGCGAGATGAAGGCGCGGATTGCGCGGCGCAAGCGGCTCGAATCCGAGCTGCGGCGCGCGCTCGGTCGCCACGAGATCGAGGTGTTCTACCAGCCTCAGGTGCGGCTCGACGACGGCCGGATCACCTCGGTCGAGGCGCTGGTCCGCTGGCGACACCCGGATCTGGGGCTGCTGCTGCCGGACGTTTTCATCGAGCTCGCCGAGGAGAGCGGGCTGATCGTCCGGCTCGGCGAGGAGGTCCTGCGCCGGGCGCTGCAGCAGATGCGCCACTGGATCGACCTCGGCATCGCGCCGGAGCGGGTCGCGGTCAACCTCTCGGCCGGACAGTTCCGCCGCGGCAACGTGGCGCGCGTCGTCAGGCACGCCCTGGCCGGCGAGCGCATCGATCCCAAGCGGCTCGAGTTCGAGATCACCGAAGGCGTGATCCTGAGCCGCAGCCGCAACGAGGTCGTCGACGCCCTGGAGCGGCTGCACGCGCTCGGCGTCACCCTCTCGCTCGACGATTTCGGCACCGGCTACGCCTCGCTCACCCACCTCAACCGGTTCCCGTTCCAGCGCCTGAAGATCGACCGGTCCTTCGTGCGCGACATCGAGGACGACCCGCGCGACGCGGTGATCGTGCGCACGCTGGTCAACCTCTGCCACTCGCTGGGCTACGAGGCGGTTGCGGAGGGCGTCGAGAACGAGGCGCAGCTGAGCTATCTGCGGCTGCATGGCTGCGAGCTGGCTCAGGGCTACCTTCTGGGCGCACCCGCGACCGCCGAGGTGATCACCGAGCTCTTGCGCGCGGGCGGTCGGGTCGAGCTGCCGAAGACCGGCCGTCCGGCGCCGAAACGCGTCGCGGCCGCGGAAGGATCGCTCCAGGGCCTGAGCGTGCCGGCGTCGGCCTGAGGCCGCGCGAAGCGAGCGCCTGGCGCCGGGTCAGCCGGGTCCGAGCCGAAGCGGCTCGGCCGGAAAGCGCACATCGACGCTGACTAGGTCGTCCTGCGCCGCGACCAGGCGGAGCTCGTCGGTGCCGCTCTCGAAGCTTCGCTCGACCAATGCGAAGATCGCCGAGACCGCGCTCTCCAGGGCCGAGCGGAGATTTCCCTCGCGCAGGAAGTGGCCGAGGAACAGCGCGGAAAAAGCGTCGCCCGTGCCGCCGAAGGCGACCGGCATGCGCGGCGTGCTCACGAGCCAGCTCTCGTCCTCGCTCGCGCCGAGGACGGCGACATGATCCGGACGAGCGGGCAGCGACAGGCCGGTCGCTACCACGAGGCGCGGGCCGAGCGTGCGGATCGCGGCCGCAGCCGCGATCGCATCATCGAGGCTCGCGACCTCGCGGCCGGCGAGTAAAGAGAGCTCGAAGCGGTTCGGCGTGACGATGTCGGCGACCGGAACCAGATCCGCGCGCATGCGCTCGGGAATGCCGGCCGCGACGAACACGCCGGGGCCGTCGTCGCCGATCACCGGATCGCAGAGGTAGAGCGCATCCGGGCGTGCGGCGCGTACCGCGCCGAGCGCGCGCCGCACCACCTCGGCCACCGCCGGATCGCCGAGATAGCCGCTCAGCACGGCGGCGCAGCGCGCGAGCGCGCCGCGCTCCTCGAGGCCGCGCAGGATCTCTCGCAGTTGCTCGGGCTCGACCTTGTGGCCGCGCCACGCCCCGTGCCCCGGATGATGCGCGAGCTGCACGGTATTGACGGGGAAAACATCGAATCCGAGCCGCTGCAGAGGCAGCACCGCCGCGCTGTTGCCGACATGGCCGTAGCTGACCTGCGACTGGATCGAGAGGACGGCATCCCGCGCGCTTGCCATCAGGTCGGGACCGTCAGGCTGAGGCCCGCTCTCGCGCCGCCTCGGTGCACGCGAGCGCGACGCGGTCGACGATCGCCTCGGCGTCGAGCTCGTATTCCCGGTACAGGTCCGGAATGTCGGCCGACTGACCGAAGCGGTCGACGCCGAGCGGATAGACGGGGCGGCCGGTCGTGCTGCCGAGCCAGGCGAGCGCTGCCGGGTGGCCGTCGAGCACGGTGACCAACGGCGCATCGGGGGCGAGCGCGGCGAGCAGACGCTCGATCGCCGCCGTGGCTGCGGCATCACCCTCGCTCCGCCTGGCCTGCGCCGCACGCCACTCGGCATGCAGCCGGTCGGCCGAGGTGACCACGAGGACGCCGAGCCCTGGCAGGTCGTCGGCCAGCCGATCGGCCGCCTCGAGCACCTCCGGCAGGACCGCGCCCATGCCGACCAGCGCGAGCTCGCTGCCGGGCGCCGGCGCGCGCAGCCAGTAGCCGCCCGCGAGCACCTCGGCCTCAAGCCCGGACGTCATCTCGCGCTCGGGCTGATCGATCGGACGGGTCGAGAGCCGCAGACACACCGAGCTGCCGTCCTCCGCCTGCAAATGCGCAAAAGAAAAACGCATGATCGCAGCCAGCTCGTCGGCGTAGGCCGGCTCGTAGGCGAGCAGCGATGGCTGGCCGATACCGATCAGGGGCGTCGAGACCGACTGGTGCGCGCCGCCCTCGGGCGCCAGCGTGATGCCGGATGGCGTCGCGACCAGGAGATAGCGGGCGTCCTGGTAGCTGGCGTAGGTCAGCGCATCGAGGCCGCGCGCGATGAACGGGTCGTAGAGCGTGCCGACCGGGATCAGTCGCTCGCCGAACAGCGGCCCGGACAGGCCGAGCGCGGCGAGCATGAGGAACAGGTTGTTCTCGGCGATGCCGAGCTCGACGTGCTGGCCCTTGCGGCTCTCGGCCCAGAGCTGGGCGGAGGCGACCCGCTCCTCCTTGAACACGTCCTCGTGGTCGGCGCGGTTGAACACCCGGCGCCGGCTGACCCAGGCGCCGAGATTGGTCGACACGGTGACGTCGGGCGAGGCGGTGACGATGCGCGCCGCCAGCTCATCCTCGCTGCGCGCGAGCTCGCCCATGATCCGGCCGAAGGCCTCCTGGGTGGAGGCGCGCACCGCCCGGCGCCCGACCGGCAGGCGCGCCGGCAACGGCACCGGCGCGCTCTGGAACTCCTCGGTGCGCTTGGCAAACGGCACCTCGCGAAGAAAAGCCTCGAGCTCGCCCGGGTCCATCTCCAGGCCCGCGAACCGCTCCCACTCGCCGCCGTCCGGGATGCGGTGAGCACGCTTGAGCTCGGACATCTGCTCCGGGGTCATCAGCCCGGCGTGGTTGTCCTTGTGGCCGGCGAACGGCAGGCCGAACCCCTTGACGGTATAGGCGATGAAGCAGTGCGGCCGGTCGCTCTCGACACTATGGAACGCCTCGAGCACGGTCTGCAGGTCGTGGCCGCCGAGATTGGTCATGAGGCGCGCGAGCGCCGGGTCGTCGTGCTCGGCGAGCAGCTCGCGAATCCCGGCGCCGCGGCCGAGATCGTGCTCGAGATGGGCTCGCCAGGCGCTTCCGCCCTTGAAAGTGAGCGCGGCGTAGAGGTCGTTCGGGCAGTCGTCGATCCACTGGCGCAATGCCTCGCCGCCGGGCCTCTTGAACGCCGCCTGGAGCAGCTTGCCGTATTTCAGGATCACCACCTGCCAGCCGACCGCCTCGAAGAAGCCCTCGATCTTTTCGAACAGGCGCTCGGGCACCACCCGATCGAGGCTCTGGCGGTTGTAGTCGATCACCCACCAGAGATTGCGCACGTCGTGCTTCCAGCCCTCGAGCAGGGCCTCGAACACGTTCCCCTCGTCGAGCTCGGCATCGCCGACCAGGGCGATCATGCGGCCTTTTCGCTGATCGGCCGGAAGCAGCCGCCGCTCGTGCAGCAGGTCCTGGGTCAGCGAGGCGAACAGCGTCATGGCAACGCCGAGGCCGACCGAGCCGGTGGAGAAGTCGACGCCGTCCGAATCCTTGGTGCGCGAGGGATAGGCCTGGGCGCCACCGAACGCGCGAAAGCGCTCGAGCTTGTCCCGGCTCTGCCGGCCGAGCAGGTACTGGATGGCGTGGAACAGGGGGCTGGCGTGCGGCTTGACCGCGACCCGGTCGCCCGGCCGCAGCACGTCGAGATAAAGCGCGCTCATGAGCGTCACCATCGAGGCGCAGGACGCCTGATGGCCGCCGACCTTCAGCCCGTCGCGGCTCTCCCGGAGATGGTTGGCGTTGTGGACCATCCAGCAGGCGAGCCAGAGCACCTTTTGCTCGAGCGCAACGAGGCAGGCGCGCCGCCTGTCCTGCGGCGAGGTCTCGATCGGCAGTCGGGCACCAAGCTCGAGCATGGCTCCCTCGCTCTCGGAGGCCGGCGGTGGTTCGCGACGGAGCGACTATGCCGCCTCGCGGCAAGAAACCCAAGGCCGTCGCGAGGTGGGAGCGACGATCGAGCGTCGCCACCGGTCGCGTGCTTCCTTCCGTCAGCACCTTCTGTCAGCAGGCGAGCGCGCGGAGGTGACCTCTGGCGGCGTAGTCGAGGATCGTCCGATCGCCGGTGACCAGGGTCATGCGTTCCTGTCGCGCGGTGGCCACCAGAATGCGATCAGCAGGGTCGCCGTGCGACCAAGCCGGCAGGTGGTGGCATTCCAGGGCGATCTCCGGCGTCAGGTCGGCGACACTGATCGGCGGCGCCAGCGCCTGACGCACCCAGGCCCGAAGCTCCTGGTCGAGCCGCAGACGTCGCCTGGCGTGCAGAAGGCTCACCTCCCACACCGACATCACCGAGACCAGGACCCCGCCCCGGGCGCCCGCCCGGTCGATCCGTCGCCGCACCTCCTGAGGGAGCTGGGCCACACCCTCGTTCAGCCAGATCCAGATATGCGTGTCCAGGAGCAGAGGCTCAGTCTCGGTCCTCATCCTCGCCCGCGCGCTCTCGGTCCTCGTCCTCGCCCACATAGAGGATGCCACGCTCGGCGTTCCACTCCTGCTCGATCGGGCTGATGATGTCCCCGAGAATCGTCACCGTTCCTCTCATGCGTCCAAAGATGGATGGCATCTCCTCCTCGACCGGGACGAGCTTGGCGACCGGCTTGCCGCGCTTGGTGATGACGACCGGGCGGCGGGTCTTTTGCACCTCGTCCATGAGCCTCAGGCAGCGCGCCTTGAACTCGCCGGCGGGAACTTCAATCTCGTGGGTGGTCATGGGAGAATGCCATGGTCAAGGAGACATGACCATAATTGGGGTAGAGCGCGGTTCGCGGCAAGTGGGTGCAGGACCGGGTGACGTACGGCAGATCCGAGTCTGGACGGCTCGGCGAGGCCGCGAGTGTTTCACCGTGCGCTCCGGTCCAGCCTTGAACAGCGCCGCCGACGCGCCTACCTGCCTGCTTGCGCATTGGCCCGCCGCGCCGCTCGTCCGTTCGGGCGCGCGGTTGGCTTTTGCCGAATCGCTGGCTATAGTCCGCGCCGCAGCGCCAACCCCTGATTCTTGCGAGGACGCCCATGCTCATCTCCCCGGCCTACGCCCAGGCGGGCGGTCCGCCGGGTTTCGATCTGATCTCGCTGCTGCCCCTGGTGCTGATCTTCGTCGTCTTCTACTTCCTGCTCATCCGGCCACAGCAGAAGAAGATGAAGGTGCATCGCGAGATGATCTCCGGGATCAAGCGCGGCGACAAGGTCCTCACCTCCGGCGGCATCATCGGCAACGTGGTCAAGGTCGACGAGGGCGAGCTTCTGGTCGAGATCGCCAAGGACGTCCGGGTGCGCGTCGCCCGCGGCACGATCTCGGACCTCCTGACCAAGCCGGAGCCGGCGGCGCAGGCTCAGGCCGGCGGCGCGGCGCGCCCCAAGACCGGCCTGATGTCGCAGCTGTTCGGCAAGAAATAGCACGCCCCGATGCTCCGCTTCCCCACCTGGAAGATCGTCGCGATTCTCGGGATCTGCCTGGTCGGCCTGCTGCTCAGCC
>Ga0299914_10003460_pt1 | contig 11162 bp, 7 predicted proteins | sample RVTome_10_FD_201361 | JGI IMG/M metagenome (GOLD analysis project Ga0299914, IMG submission 201361) | Soil microbial communities from uranium-contaminated site in the Upper Colorado River Basin, Wyoming, United States - RVT153D57 (version 2) ... | reverse complement strand
TCCGCCATCTTGTTGAAGGACCTGGAGATGGGGACGAAGGGTCCCGGTCCGCTGATCTCCAGACGGACCCCATGATCACCCTGCCCGAGACGACGGGTCGCATCGACCAGTTGGCCCACAGGTGCCAGGTTGCGGCGGAACATCCGCCGCCCCATGAATGCCAGAAAGAGGAAGGCGGCGATGGTGGCGGCCACGATCACCCACCTCTCCGACCCGGTCAACGCGGCGAACCCGGTGGCCACTATTGCTCCGACCACGGTCCCGGCGAGAACGAATAGGAAGACGAAGCTGATGATCCTGCGGAACATGTGACGACCCGGGCCACCACCCCATGCCCCCTGCTGCGGCCAATCCCGGGCCCACGGGGGACCGTGGCGATCAGGCATCGCCGAACCGGTAGCCGACGCCGTAGACGGTGATGATGTAGGTGGGCTGGCGGGGGTTCTGCTCGAGCTTCTTGCGCAGGTTCTTGATGTGGGCATCGATGGCCCGCTCATATGACTCGAAGGTCACGCCGTGCAGAGCGTCCAGGAGTTGGCTCCTGGTGAACACCCTTCCCGGCTGAGATGCGAGTTTCACCAACAGGTCGAACTCGGTGGCCGTGGTCTCGATGCGCTCGCTTCCACGCCCTATCGAACGCGCCGTGAGATCGATCACCAGGTCAGCGACACGGATCACCTCGGCGGGCATATCACCCCGGGTCCGTCGTAGTACCGCTTTTACCCTCGCTACCAACTCTCGAGGGCTGAACGGCTTGACGACGTAGTCGTCGGCCCCGAGCTCCAGGCCGATCACACGGTCGGTCTCGTCGCTGCGGGCGGTGAGCATGATGATCGGCATCGAGGTTTGCGAGCGGATGGCCCGGGTGACGTCGTAGCCGTCCATGCCCGGTAGACCGAGATCGAGGATCATCAGGTCGGGACGATCACCGCGAGCCGCGGCGAGCCCGTGTTCACCACTATGGGCCACCGTGACGTCGAAGCCCGCCTCGGTGAGGTACTCCCTCACCAGGCGGGCGATCTTCAACTCGTCTTCGACAACGAGGACCTTGGTCACGCCGACCATTCTGCCCTTCGTTCAGGTGTTGTCGGGCTCGTCGCTCCGATACCTGCGCTGGCCCTGGTGGGCGCGCTCGTGCCAGTCGTCGAGTCTTCTTTCCATCGGGGTCCCGTTCTCATGAGGTCCGTACCCACCACTCCTCCATCGGCCCCAAAAGAACAGTCTGCTGATGAAGCCGAACAGGAACAGGAGGAAGATGAACCCGAAGAAAAACCCGAACGGCGGGTAGAAGTGAGGCCCTCGGACCACGACCTCCGATGCGGTCTCGGCCAGACCGTTCTGATAGCCGGTCTGGTAGAGCGCATATCCGCCAACACCGAGAATCCCCAAGGCGAGGACGGTCCCGATGATCGGTGCAATGAGGTTTCGTCTCATGTCTTGTACTCCTTTGCTTGAGACATGGCTCATCGTCGGACCTGATTGTGGAGACGGTGTGAATCCACTGTGGAGAGGTCTTAGGCGTGATTCGCGAGCTCCGACGCTCACGTCTATGGGCTACCGGCGTGGATCTTGTCGACGTACTCGGCGAGAACGGCGGCGATCCGAGCGTGAGTCTCATCGGGAAGGGTCCCCATCGGCAGCCGTCCCAGCTCGTCGCCGACGCGCTCGACCAGCCGGCTGGTCTTGGCACCTAGCCCCTCTCCCGGAGATGTGAACAACCTGGCAATTGCGATAAGCAACTCGACGGTGAGTATGTCTTCGACGATCCCGGTGATCTCGCCCGTGGTGGACAGCGCTTCACTGGCATTGGTGGCGTGATCCTCAACGGACAGGTCGAGTGCCGGCACGTCGAGCGTCACGGGCTGGGCGAGCTGGCGGAGTCTGGTGTAGCGAGCCGCAGCCGGATAGCGCAGGGCGAGACCAGCCAGGAACGGAGGCGTGGCCTCTCCAATCGGAGGAGCCTGTGCTCCATCATCGGCACCAGCACCCAACGAGGAGACCACTGCGTCCCAAAGCTGACCACAACGCCGCTCGGACAGCAGGCCGATGTGAGCCAACGCCAGATTCAGTGACTCGGCCGCGAGTGCCAGATTCATGGCGTGGAAGTTGCCGTTGGAGAGCAATCGCCCTGAATCGAGGTCGACCATTGGGTTGTCCGATCTTGCGTTGAGCTCCCTACTGAGGTCGTCGGCGATCGCCGCCAGGACATCACGGCACGCACCGTGCACCTGAGGCACCACCCGGAAACTGATCGGGTCCTGAACCGAGACGGATGTCGTCGCGTCCACTCTGGTGCTGCCGGCCACGGCATCACGCAGGTTGCCCGCGGTCTCGATCTGGCCAGGGCTGGCGCGCTCTGCAGACACCGCTTCGTCGAAGAAGGACGGGTTGGCCCCGATCGCCTCCATGGAGGTGGCAGCGACGAGGTCCGCCAGCGAGAGAAGACTCCCAGCCGCTTGTCGCAGTGCGATCCCGTGCCCGACGGTCAGCGCGTTGGACGAGATGATGGCGAGGGCGTCTTTCGGCCGAAGGGTCACCGGCGTGAGGCCTGCATCCCGGAGAGCGTCTGCCGCAGGGACTGTTGCTCCGCTTTGCTCGACATCACCCCTTCCCAAGAGCGCCCGTCCCAGATATGCGAGTTGACCCAAGTCACCTGAGCCCACCGAGCCGGACCGTGGGATTATCGGGTGGATGTCGTGGTTGAGCATGGCTTGGACAGCCAGGGCCACTTCGAGCGAGACGCCAGATCCGCCGCGGGCGAATCCATTGAGGCGCACCACCATGCCGGCGCGCACCAAGTCCGTCGGCATTGGCTCTCCCCATGCCCCCAGGTGCATTTCGACGAGGATCGGTTGCATCGCATCGAGGACATCGAGCGGGAGACGCTCGTTGCGGGCATGGCCTACTCCCGTGGTGACTCCATAGATCGCATCACCTCGTGCGATAGCGGCATCGACGATGTCGCGGCTCCGTTGAATCACGCTGCGTGCTCCCGTCGTCAACTCGACTCGAGCCCCACGTGCAACGTCCAGCACTTCGCCGAGGGTCATTGGATCAGCCGTGATCCTGACGCGCTGCTCCTCGATCTTCGACACCCTCTGTCGGCCACCCGGCAAGGTAGCAGTCCCGATCGACGACACCCTTTCGAATCCAGAGACCGGTGACGGCTAGCGCAGCAGACGTTGGGGACGAACGAGACTCTGTAGGGACCATATATGGCCCCTACAGCATTAGGAACGGGTGAGGATCTCCCCGTCACTGAGCTCGACGACCCGATCCGCTATCCCCAGGGGGGCAGGGTCGTGGGTGGCCACGATGGCAGCGATCCCCTCACTGTGGACCAGCGCCGCGATGAGGTCGATGATTCCCTTGCCCGTAACCGAATCGAGTTGCCCTGTGGGCTCATCGGCGAGAAGGAGCTGAGGCCGATTCGCCAGAGCGCGGGCGATGGCAACTCTCTGCTGCTCACCACCAGACAGCTCGGCTGGTCGGTGACCGATCCGGTCTCCCAATCCGACCAGTTCGAGAAGAATCCGGGAGCGTTCCCGGCGCACCGCCGATTCTGTCTTCACCAGCCGCAGCGGCACCTCGACGTTCTCCACCGCGGTGAGGATGGGGATGAGACCGAAGGCCTGGAAGATGAATCCCACCCGGCTTCTTCGCATCTCGGAGAGGTCTCTTTCGCTCATCGCGCTCACGAGATCGCCATCGAGACGCACCGATCCGGTGGTGGGGTCGTCGAGCCCCCCCAGCAGATTGAGCAGTGTGGTCTTCCCACTTCCCGATCGACCTCGTACCACCACCATGGTGCCCGGCTCGATCAGCAAGTCGATGTTGCGGAGTGCCTCCACGGGACTTGGCCTCGTCGTGTAGGTCTTGCCCAGCCCTCTCGCCTCGAGGAGATAGGTGTCGGCAGCCGTCTCAGACGTCATCGCGCTCGTCTCCGGGTATGTCAGGCCACACGTTGATGTGATCCGGGTCGAGAGTCAGCCGGACCCGACGCTCCATCTCCAGCGCCTCGACATAGTCGTGTGGGAGCTGAAGACGCCCAACCCGGTCGAGAACGGCGAACTCCTCGGAGATGACGCGGTGCCCACCAACCTCGTCGAGCTCGGTACGGCGCAGGACTTCGCTGCTGGTCCGCCCGTCCCTGATCGCCACGGTCCTGTTGACGTGCTCCGCCACCAGGGGATCATGTGTCACCACGACGATGGTTGACCCGTGGTCGCGGTTGAGGGTGCGCATGACGTCGAAGATTTCGACTGCTGTCCCGGTGTCCAGTTCGCCGGTGGGCTCGTCGGCGAAGACGACCCGAGGCTCATTGGCGATCGCCACCGCAATCGCCACACGCTGCTGTTCACCACCGGAGAGCTCAGCCGGGCGGTGATCGGCGCGATCCTCAAGGCCGACGCGCTCCAACAGGTCAAGTGCCCGGATTCGGCGGTAGCGGGCCGATCCACCATCCAGCGTCATCGGCAGTTCCACGTTTTCGACCGCGCTGAGGTAGGGCAGGAGGTTGCGTGCGGTTTGCTGCCAGACGAACCCCACGGTGCGACGCCGGTAGAAGGTGCGCTCTCGGGTGCTCATGTCCAAGAGGTCGTAGCCGGAGACCCGTGCGTGTCCGGCAGACGGTGTGTCCAAACCGCCGAGGACATTGAGCAGCGTCGACTTGCCGCTTCCTGACGCACCAACGATTGCGATGAATTCGCCTTCGTCGACTACGAGATCGAGACCTTGCAGGGCGACAACCTCGAGCTCGGCGATCTTGTAGATCTTGACCAGGTTGTCACAGACGATGAGAGACTCGCCGCCATAGCGGGGGCGATGCCGGGTCGCCGCCCCCAACTCCATCTCCCGATAGCCGCGATTGTCCACTAATCGTCTCCGACCTTGAGCAATTTCCCGTAATCCTGATCACGGGTGAAGGCCACAAAGGTAATCACCGCGGCTCCGATGAGCAGTGCCATCAGCACGGCCAGGACCAGGATCGGCAGCGGCTCCACCACGATTTCAGCGGGGACGAGACCTCCCGTGAACGATCCGATGTCCAGGGCAGGGGCGAGAAGCTTGGCGACGACACCGCCGGTGACGGCACCGATCAGGGTGGCCACCGTCAACGGAGGAATCTGCTCCAGTGCGGTCATCAGCGTGGCCTGACGAATGGTGAGCCCGATCGTCCGCAGGTAGCCAAGGTCGCGCCGCCTCCGGTTTGCGGTCACGGTCAACAGGGATAGGGCGGCGACAATGGCAAAGGTGAGAGCGAGATAGAAGACGACGCCGAGACCTCGGTCTACCCACCGGGACAATGGGTCACCGGCGAGCTCGATTCCGGTCTGATATCGGGAGAGAAGGACGGTCCGCCCGCCGATGTCCTCCAGACTTTCGGCCAGGCGGGTGCCTTCCGACGCCGACCCGCCCAAGTAGAGAATCGTCGCTGGGACCTCTGTCGACCAGAACCTGCGCAGATCACCAAGCCCGATGACCACGAACGGCTCCCTCGCCGGAAGTGATGGAAACGAATCGAGAACCCCGGCAACGACAACTTCGGGGTCGACCGACCCAATCTCCAGCGCGAGCTCGGTGCCCACCGTGGGGGCACCTTCCGCGCCCCAATGCGAAGAGACCAAGACCGGTGCCGGGCCGGAACGCTCACTGCCGTCTCCGGCAGCGATAAGCCGCAACTGCGGAACCTCGCTGCCCGAACCCGCCAGCAGGTTCTCGTATGCCACGGCGTCGATTGCCAATACGGTGACCTGCGGTGCCCGGGCCAGCCCCGAGACGGTCGTGCCGGGAAGCTCGGCAGCCTCCGCCCAAGACCGTCTACCGGCGAGTTGCTCAGGGTCGACACCGCCCGGAAGGGGCACACCAGGGGAGGGCCCTTCGATCCGGTAGTCGGCACCAACCACCTGCCACGTGTGACGATCCTGGCCCTCGTCGATCGCGGCCCGCACCACCGACGAAAAGACGGCGATGGCCACGGCGAGGAGTACCACCGCTGTCGGAGCGTGGGCCGCCGAAGGCAGGGACAACAGACGGCGGAATCCGACAAAGGCGACTGCGTCACGTCCTAGGGAGCCGAGCCACGACAGCAATCTCATCAGGAGAGTCATGAGGCGGAGGACCAACAGCCCGGCTGCGAGGCCAATGACGGCCGGCGCTGCGGCCAACAGCGTGTCGAAGTCCGCCTCGATTCCATCGAAGGGCTCGGCGATCCCTCTGCGACGGAGCAGAGCGACCGATGCCGCCGCCGCAACCAGGACGAAGACCTCCATCACCACTCTTCGCCCCGCGGTCTTTTGGGGTGCCATGTCCCTTCGTTGCAGCGCTCCGAGACGGCGGAACACATAGGGAGAGCCGGCCAAGGCCACAGCCGCCGTGCCACCAAAGGCGAGAACCGCGGATCCCCGACCCGAAGCCAGGGCCTCGGTGTCGGGAAAGGCGATTGTTGTGACCATGTAGCCCAAAAGGGTCGCCGGCACAACCAGCAACAACCCGGTGTAGAAGGCAGTGAGCGCCAGCTGCCCTCGTGAGGCACCCCGATCTCGGACGAGGACGGTTCCGTCCGATTGTCGGTCGGCGATGAGAGATGCCAATGCGAGGACCACACCCACCGCGGCTACCAGGACCCCGGTCACCGAGGTGGACATCAGCCCCACGGTGAGAGCGCGTTGGTCCAGATGCGCGTCGATGATGTCGTCGAGGAAAGTGGTAATTCTCTCGTCGTCGGATGGGAGGATCCCGGCCACATCGCCCCTCAACGCCTCGGCCCGCGTCCCTTCCACCAGGTCGGGATCGACGAAGTAGCGCCACATGTAGCGAAAGCCCTCGGCAGGGAGGTCGGCGATCATCTGGCCATAGCCGTCAGGTCGCATGACACCGGTGGCAGCCACGAAACGAAAATCGGGATTCTCCACGATTCCGGGGCGGTGTAGCGCTGCATCGGCGTACCAGTACTCCTCGGAAATGTCGCTCAATTCGACGAGACCTGAGATCGCCAGGACGAAGGTGTGCTCATCGGCGGTGGTTCCGATATGCCACAGTTGGTCCTGAGCGTCCGGGCGCAGGAATGCCTGGTCGCCGATCTCGAGCATCATCGCCGCGGCGGTCTCGGCGGTTACCGCCGTCTCGAGCACGGGAACATCGGCGACGAAACAGTCCACATCTGCCAACTCCTCGAATTCGTCCACAGCTAGACGGTCGGCGGGACAGTCGGCTCCGAACAGCATTGGGATCGGATCGCGTGCTCCCGGAAGAGAACCGGCGATGAGTGTCATCCGCGCCTCGAGCCCCTGCTGGTAGTGAAAGCGGAAGGTGGTCGGAAAAGGGCCGGGCACGCCGTCGGGAAAGGATGTGACCCGGAACCACGGAGTGTCCACGACGTATTGGGTGTCGCCGACGATTGCCTTCACCGATTCGGGAAAACGTTGGCTCAGAGCTCGCTCCCCGCGGCCGGCTACCAGACCGAAGGGGTCGCCCACGGGGCCGGCGCCGATCCGATCGACGTCCCCGACGCTGATGTTGCGCTGTTCCGGCTCCGCCGAGCGCAGGTCTGCCCTGAGGTCGTCCTCCGAAACACGCTCCAGGACGCGGGGCACCGCGCCGACAAAGAGCGCCGTGAGCAATGTCGCCACGAAGATGATCAGGGCGGCTGCAGGTGCCGAAGTGAGACGTCCCCGGAACACGCGTGCGCCCACAGTCAGCGGTCCAAAACGACGCTTCCGTGTCATTCATCCCCCAGTCGGAGGAGGGAGCCCAACCCAAGACGGCGGAGCAGAAGGGTCATGGCGACGACGATCACGGCGAGGACCGCGACCAAGCTGGCTTCGAGGGTGAGAACAGCGTCCCACGGATAGACGATGGCGACATCGGGGACGGGTCTGGTCCCCGCCTGAGTGACCGTTATCAACGGGAGGATGGTTCTGGTGAGCAGCCAGCCCACCAGTGTGCCGAATCCGAGGCTGGAGACGACGAGAGCACCTTGTTCCAGCGTCATCCAAGCACCGAGGAGACGGGGGGAGAGACCCAGGGCTCGCAACAGGGCGAATTCGGTGATCCTCTCCCGGGCGGAGACGGTTGCGCTGACAGCGAATCCGACCGCGGCAAAGACGGCGGCGGCAAGAAATCCCAACGTGAGCGCCCCGATGGTCGCCAGAGCGACCGGGTCTGTGCTGAGTGCGAGGAAACGGTCAGAACGGCTCATCAAGTTGGTTGCCTCGAATGGTGGGCTCTGCAGGATGTCGGCGACCCTCTCGAACTCCCCGGACGCGGAGAGCCAGGTCTCGTCAACTTCGATCATGGGATGGCCGGGCGCATATCTGATCGCCTGGTAGGTGGGCAGGTCCATCAAGAGAAAGTTGCTGCCTGGTGGCGGGCCGGTGGTCGGAAAAGCCGTGATTGCGCCCGCGATCACGGCGCGGCTGCGTCCGGTGCTCAGGGCGGGCAAGCTGATCTCATCCCCGGTTTCGCCACCGCTCTCCTCCAGCCAGTCGGCGGGGACTACCACCGGGTAGGTCGACTGATTGGGCCACGGAGGGCTGATGCTGTAGGCAGCGATGCCGTTGAATCCGGCACCAGTCCCGATGGATACCCGGAGGGCGTCTCGCGGCTGATCCTCGGCCTCGGTGATTTGCGGAAGATGATGCGGTTGACCGATGGCCACCGCCTCCGCGGCCCACGAATCGGGGCTGTGGTCGAACTCGAGTGGCTCCCAACTTCGGGGAGAATCCGCAACGAGAACGTCGATGATGTCGACGGTGACGTTGCGACTGGTGTCCAGGGGAAATCGAGAGGTGAACTCGATCGCCACGATCTGGATCGGATACGCCGGGAGTGCTCGGCTGCCGTCCGATACCTCAACGAAGAGGGGTGCATCCATGGTTTGACGTCCCTGGTTGGCTATCACCGGGCCGAGCAATACACGGTGGAGGAGCCCGACATCATCCTGGAGAATCAGACTGGCCGTACCGGAGAATGCCATGTGGAGAGGTTGTCCCGCCTCGTTTTCCAACTCCTCCTCAACCGCTTCGATGACAAGACCGACATACTCCGGTTCTCCGGGCAGTGTTATACCGGAGAGGCGGGGACGGGCGTCGCTCAGCTTGGCCATGAGCGCGTGGAAGTCGGGTGCGAGGTCCTCGCGTAGGGAGACCACCCCGGCCGCAGCCGAGCTGTCGAGGAGGAGGAATTCGGCAGGGGAATCCGAGCCGGGAAGGACACCCCGGACTCGCGCTACCGGCATCGACCGGGCGACACCCGGGATCGACTCCTGGGCTGAGACGAGCTGAAGGTCACTGGCAGAGTCACCGAGGCGACGGCCCGGTTGCACTCGCAGGTCGGCGCCGACCTGGAAATCTGCCTGATCACGCTGGGAGTCGAGCCATGTGGAGGAATAGGAGGCGGCGAAGAAGCCGATCGCCACCGCCATGATCAGGAGAAGAGCAGCACGGGCGTAACGCAGGGGCCGACGGGCGACCTGCCAGGCGGACAGGGCAGGCACAACGCTCCTACCTGCGGAAGCAATGCGCTCGGCGAGCCGGGCGAGGAAGGGAACCACGCGGAGGGCAAGCACCGAGCCGGCTAGCAAGCCAAGGGTTGGTGCTGCGATGAGGATCGGGTCGATGCCGAATCGACCTTGGATGGTGGATGAGACCTGCGGGCCGAGACTGGTCAGCTGCCAAAAGGCCAGCGCCGCCAGAGCAACGAGGGCAAAGTCGACACCCGCTCGCTGCGTCTTCGACCTCGCCCCCTCCCTGCGGCGGCGGTTGGATCCGGAGAGCGTCCGAGCCGACCTCCATGCCGGCCAGACCAACGCGACAATTGCCGCCACCGCGGCGAGAAGCACGATGATTCTCGACTCCGTGATCACCGTGGGGGCAACGTCGAGACCGATCGGAGCCAACGGACCGAACGAGACGAGCGCCTCCACGGTCATGGCCGCCAGCCATGGGGAGGCGAGGGCGGCGGGAACCGTGAGCAGCAGACCCTCGAGACCGGCGACGGCTACCACCTGGCTGGGGCTCGCCCCTCGTGCCCGGAGGAGAGCGGTCTCGGTGCTGCGGGTCTCGACCAGGAGCCCGGACGTGAGGGCGAGAGCATATCCGGCCAGAATCGCAAGCTGAAGGAGCAGAGCGAGGACGCTGGAGCGCGTGACGGTCAGAGAGCGCTCGGTGCCGGTGAGGAGCCGATCCAGTTCGGTGTGGACCGTGAATTGGGAGAAGCGGAATCCCGATTCGTCGGCGATGGCGAGATCGGCGTTGACCGACCCGGAGAGGGAGGCGACACCGCCCCGCACACCGGCTGCCTCGTCTATCTCGAGAGTGTCGAAGTCGGGGAGCGCTCTCCAAGTCGCGATCTCTCGCGGCGTTATCGCAGATACGGCGGACTCGTTGATGATGAATGGGCCAAATGTCCGGAATCCACGAGTCTCTACGACACCGTCGAGGACAAGGGCATCGTTGAGCCAGTAGCGATCATTGGTGTCTTCGATCTGAAAGATCCCGGCCAACTCGAGCTCGACCTGACGGTTTGCGTTTCGTGGGTCGACCATGGCCATGACGTCCCTGATATCGATGCGGAGTTGGTCAGCAGTGGCCTCACTGACGGCTATCTGCACCGGCGCTGCTGAGCCGTCGGGCCAACTGCCCGCCACCAGATGGGCATGGTCCTCTATCCCCTCCATGTAGCGAAGCTGACCCAGGTCGACCGTGTCCTCTGCGTTCTGGACGGGCAGCCTCAAGCTCTGAGCGTCGATGACGCGGGTGATCGTCGCCTCCACCCCGGTTAGGGCTTTGGTCAATGCACTCGTGGCGATTGCGTCGACGGTGTCGTAGCCATCGGGCGGTGTCCGAACTTCGATCGTGACGGTGGAGTCGGCCGGCGACGAGACGTCCAGTGTCCGTCGCAGGGCGCTCTCGGTGACGGCGTCGGCGTAGATCGGGCCTGCAGCCAGCAGGATCATGGCGAGGAGGATCGTCACCAGCCCTGCGGCCAGGATCAACCAATCGACTGATAGGCGCTTGACCAGGTTGCGCCACGCCGCAACCGCGGTCGAGAGCATTTGCTATATGTTGCCCGCTTGATCGAATTGCGGAGGGACAAACGCGGTTCGGTGACCGGCTAAGTCTTTCCTCAGGTAGTACGACCCGGATATGGTCTGTCCGCCT
>Ga0299914_10003459_pt1 | contig 11162 bp, 11 predicted proteins | sample RVTome_10_FD_201361 | JGI IMG/M metagenome (GOLD analysis project Ga0299914, IMG submission 201361) | Soil microbial communities from uranium-contaminated site in the Upper Colorado River Basin, Wyoming, United States - RVT153D57 (version 2) ... | reverse complement strand
CGATGGCATCCGGTGCCGCGCGGACCAGGAGCGGGACGCCAGCCCAGGCGATGAGCGCGCCGGCCGCGGCTCCCGCCGCCGCGAGAAGCAGCGCCTCGGTCACCTGTGAGCGCACCAGGTCGCCTCGACCAGCTCCGAGAGCGCGCCGCACCGCCAGGTCGCGACGCCGGTTCTCCGCGCGCACCGTGAACAGGCTGGCCACGTTTGCGCACGCGATCAGGAACACGATTCCGACCGTGCCGAGCAGAATCCACAGAGCCGTCGAGATATCGCCGACAAGGTGCTCGCGGAGCGGTTTCACCACCGGCCGGTGACGCTCCATGATCCGCACGTAGGGCGCGGGGCCGCCCAGCCGCTGCTGGACGCGACGCGCGAGCGGTTCGAGTTGGGCCGCCAGTGTTGCGCGGTCCGTTCCAGGCTTCATCCGCGCGACCGCGCGCGGCCCGAACCCGCCGGGCGTCACCTGTGCGGCGCGAATCGTCATCGGGACCCAGAACGCGACGCGCTCGTCCGGGAACCGAAACTCCGGCCTCATGATGCCGATGACGGTGCGCGTCTGGTTCGCGAAGGTGTAGCTCCTGTTGATCACCGATGGATCGGAGCCGAACCAGGTCCGCCACAGCCAGTGGCTGATGACGACGACACTGCTGTCGTCCTCATCGGTGGGCAGCCGCCCGTGCAGCGGCTGGACGCCCAGCGTCGTGAAGAACGATGGCGTCGCCTGCGTGAGAAAGAGCTGGTCGACCTGGCCTTCCACGCGCGTGGTGGACGAACCGGTGCCGTAGAGCGCGATGTGTTCGAGGCCGGGGACGCTCTCGCGGTATTCGAAGTACAGTTCGTCGGGGACGCCGAACTCCTCGGGTTGATCGGTTCCGGGCGCCGTTCCGCCGATGTGGACGAGCCGATCCGCGTGCGGATACGGCAACGGCTCGAGGAGCACGGCGTCGACGACGCTGAAGATCGTGGCGTTGGCTCCGATGGCGAGCGCGAGCGTCGCCACGACGACGAGCGTAAAGCCCGGCGCCCGGGCGAGACTCCGCGCCGCGTAGGTGAAGTCCCTGATCCATCGTTCCAGCACGGGGGGCCTCTACTTGTCCTTCGCGGCCTTCGCCGCGTCGACCTTGGCGCGGCCGCGCACCACGCCGTCGCGCTCGCCTGTCATCTCGCCCTGCAGACGTCCCTTGACGACCGTCAGCGCGAACTTGAACAGCGGGCCGTCTGGCTGCTGCACCTCGAAGGTGGCCTTGCCGGCGGCGACGGCGCCCTTCTCGATCTTCCACTGTTGCTCAGCCGGGCCCGCGGTGCCGGTGAGCTCCTTGCCCTTCTGTGTCAGGTCGAACACGACCGGTCTCGGATCCCCTTCCGTGCCGTCCGGGCGCTGCATTGTGAACGTGCCTTCCCATTTGCCGGAGAAGCTGGCGGAGGTCTGGGCGGCGATGGCCGGCGCAAGCGCGGCCAGTACGAGTGCGAATGCGAGGAGTCTTTTCATGGTCGTTCGATAATCCTCTCTGCCACAGAATGGTTCTTCCTCTCGGGCACGGATGGCACGCCTAGCGTTCCATTTCTGCTTGCAGCCGGATCCGGATCCGGTGGAGTCTCACGGCCACGTTGTTCTTCTCCATCTGAAACATCCCGGCCAGCTCTTCAATCGACAACCCCTCGACGTGACGCAGCAGGAAGAGGCCTGCGTCCTCGGTGTCGAGGGTGGCGACGGCGCGCCGGAGCTGCTCTTTCAGCAGCAGTGGCCGCTCGACGGCGGCATGCGGCGCCCGATCGTCGTAGGCCGTCTCGGCGTGAACCGCCCGGCGGCGCAGGACGTCAACGGCCGCGTTCACGGCCGCGCGCCGGAAATAGGCCGCCGGCCGTCGAGCGGCCTCGTCGTCTTCGCTCCGGGAAAGGACGCGGAGAAAAACGGTCTGCAGGACGTCCTCGGCGTCAGCCGGATTCCCGGTGACGCGCAGGGCCGCGCGGAATACCGCCTCGTAGTGCCGCTCGTACAGATCGGCGAAGCCCACCAGCACGGGCGTGGAAGTCATCTCGATGGGCTCGCACACTTGCGGGCCGGCCGTGGTCACGTCGTGCGCCTCACCCGCATAGACGCACGAGAAGGCCGACTATTACATGGGGCGGTGGGAGAATTGAAGAACCGGAGTGGATCGCTGATTCAGGATCACTCTTGTTGACCACACTCGCGCCCGCCCGACGTCGTGACCCACGTCGCGCCGCTCGCGGACCACCGGCCGGGGAATGTTCTCGTGGCGAGAGAGCGCATGACGCCGTGGCCGGCGGTCCGAGTCCAGCCTGAGGAAGGTGCTGCCGGAGGGGCCGCGGCCGTAGGCACCGCACCCTCATTTCGTCCCCCGCTGATCGTAGCCAGGCAAGCGTCGGATCCATGCGTTGCGGAATCGCACCGGGTTGCCGTGGTCCTGCAGCATCAGCGGCAGTTCCGCCGCGTGCGGGGCGTACCGCGCGACGGTCCTGTGGGCGGTGGAGCCCATGAGCTCTGTGCGGTTGTGGACGATCACGCCATTCCAGAGCACGGTGATGCGGGCTGGCGCGATGAGCGTGTCCGCGTCGAAGCGCGGCGCCTCGAAGACGATGTCGTAGGTCTGCCATTCCCCGGGCGGGCGGGCGGCGTTCGTGAGCGGGGGCCACTGGCCGTACAGCGCGCCCGCCTGGCCATCCGCGTACGAGGGATTGTCGGAGCTGTCGAGCACCTGCACTTCGTAGAGCCCCATCAGGAACACGCCGCTGTTGCCGCGCCCCTGGCTGTGTGCCGTTACCGTTGCCGGCGTCGCCCACTCGATGTGGAGCTGGACGTCGCCGAAGCTCTCTCGAGTGACGAGCGAGCCACTGTCCGGCGCAACTTCGAAGTAGCCGTCCCCGAGCACCCACTTCGCCTCGACCAGCGCGCCGTCGGCGTTCCGGTGAGCCCATTTCGAGAGATCCCGGCCGTCGAAGAGCACGATCGCGTCCGACGGCGGAGAACCCGGCGCCTGTCCGGGCGTTACCACCGATGGGTGCGGACGCGCTGGATCGTGCACGCGATACGGAAGACCCGGCAGCATGGGCGTATCGGTGAAGCCAAGATCGGCCGGCGTCTGCACCGGTGGCGTGGCGGCCGGCGAAGTGGTCTGTTGCGTGTGCACCCAGGCGGTGCCGAGCGCCGCCGCCAGCGATAACGACGCGATCACGGTCAGGCTCCCAAGGAGGCGTTCTTTCGTCATAGGTGCTCCGGGTGGTCGCAGCCGGCGAATTCCACCATCGCGAGCCGGCCATCGTCACCCAGCTCCTGCCGCAGTCCCACCTCCGTGGTGTAGTAGCCGGTGACCGTCATGGATTTGATGGCCCGGAAGAACTCGACGCCGGCGTGATCCTCTTCTGTCGTGTTGTCTTCGTCTGCCAGGCGCGTCAGCAGCGCCGTGTGCTGCGCAGCGTCAGCTTGCACGAAGTCCTGGCCGAACAGTATTCGGCTTCGTTCGTCCATCCAGGCGAGGCCGCGGAAGAACTCGTCCCGCTCCGCGGGGTTCGCCTCGTGCAGCACGCCGTCGATGAAGCGGTCCACCCCGGCCGCCTTCGCGCCCGGCGTCTCCGTGCGAGGAATGATCAGCTCGGCCAGCGTGACGACGGTTGCGTGCTGCCGGGGGCTCAGGACTCGCGGCGTCCAGCCCGCGGGCTGCACACCGCGTCCGGCGGTTCGTGCGCGGGCGTGTGTGTGCGCGAGCGCGCTGAGCGCGTCGACCCAGCTGCCGGCTGCCGCCGTCCCGATTGCCCCGGCGGCCAGCGTCCGCAGGGCATCGCGCCTGCTCGGGCGGTCAGAGCGAGCCACGTCTGATCTCCTCCGCCAGATGATCCGTCGCGCGCCAGGCAAGCGCGAGGATGGTCAGCGTCGGGTTCTTCTCCGACGCGCTGGGAAACGCCGAGCCGTCCACCACGAAGACGTTCTTCACTTCGTGCATCTGGTTGAACGCATTCAGGGCCGACCGCTTCGGGTCCGCGCCCATGCGGCAGGTCCCATGCTCGTGAATCGCGGAGCCCATCGCGTCGAGCTGGCCCCTGCGATAGTCCACGAGCACGCCGCCGGCAGCCGCGACGATTTCCTCGACCGTGTCGGCCATGTGCGCGGTCATCTTCCGCTCGTTCTCGCCGATCCGGTAGTCGATCTTCGGCAACGGCACGCCGTAGCGATCGACGCGCGATTCGTCGACGGTAATGCGGTTGTGGGCGTACGGCATGACCTCGCCGAACGGGTGGATCTCGAACCAGGCGGGATGCCGCCGCTTGATGGCCGTCTTCAAGGCCGCGCCGAACCCCGGAATCCGGACCGAGCCGGCGTGCGCCCCGAAGGCGCCCGCTCCCGTGTTCCAGAACTGCGCGCCGAATCCGCGGAGGTAATCGCGTGTGCGGCCGGCGCGGTGGTTGAATCGCGGCATGTAGATGTGCGCGCCACCGATCCCGCGATCGTTGCGCGTCGGCGTGCCTTCCAGGGCCGGGAAGTAGCCGTAGTGGTTCAGCCTGATCTGCTCGCACAGGTACCGCCCGATGACATCCGAGCCGTTGCCGAGGCCATTCGGGTGGCGCGAGGACCTGGAATTGAGGAGAATCCTCGTCGAGTCGACGCAGCTCGCGCCCACGACGACAGCCTTCGCCAGCGCTTCACGCTCGGCACCCGTCCGCCGGTCGAAGTACTGCACACCTCTCGCGCGCCCGTCTTCGCCGGTGAGGATGCGTGCGACCACGGCATTCGAGCGGATCTCCAGACGCTTCGTCGCGAGCGCCGCCGGGAGCAGATGGTCCGCCGAACAGAAAAACGACGCCGTATCGCAGCCGGCGCCGCAATTGCCGCAGTAGTGGCAGGCTGGAAACCCGCCGACCGATCGCGTCATGTTGGCGCGCCGGCCCGCGACGACCGGAATGCCGAGCTTCGCCATCCCCTTCTGCAACAGACGTTCGCCACAGCGCGGCGCCGGGGCCGGCAGCAGGTACTTGCTGCCGGGCAGCACCTCGGAGTCATCCCTGCCTCCGCACACGCCGATCAGTTGTTCGACCCGGTCGTAATAGGGTGCGATATCTGAATACGAGATGGGCCAGGGGATCTCCCAGCCGTCGCGGTCCGCCGCTTTCAGGTCCATTTCCGAGTAGCGCAGGCTGACGCGCCCCCAGACGTTCGTCTTTCCGCCGTGTCCCCAGATTCGGCTCAGCTGGAACGGTCGATCCGGCGGCGTGACGTACGGCTGCTCGGCCGTATCGAGGAAGAACGGTGGCGGCCGCTCGCCCCGTGCCCGGCGCGCCTGCCCCTCCCACGGCTGCACGTGCGTCCAGAACGTCGATCGGTCGAACCGCTCGCCGGCATCGAGGAGCAGGACGTCGACGCCCTGGCGGGTGAGATTCCACGCCGCCATCCCACCCGAGGCCCCGCTGCCAATGACGAGGACGGGATGGACTTTCGGCGAACGCAGGACCTGCATGGTTGGACCTACTATGCAACAACTCCGGGTGGAGACGGTAAGTGCACGCGCATCCCGGCTTTCCTGTTGACATCCCGAAGGCCCCGGAGTGCGCCTTTGTGGTGGCCAAAGGACAGACCGGCGCCTCGCCAAAGACGGAGGTGTTGCAGGGCACGCTCGATCTGATGGTGCTGCAGACGCTCCAGACCCTGGGTCCGCTGCACGGATACGGCATCGCGCGCCGCATCGAGCAGATCAGCGACGACATCCTCGAGCTCAACGAGGGAACCGTGTACGCCTCGCTCATGCGGCTTCAGCACCAACGCTGGATCTCGGCGAGCTGGGGCGCCTCCGACAACAACAGAAAGGCAAAGTTCTACGCATCACGGCGGCGGGTCGCCGTCAATTGGCTAGGGAGACGGAGAACTGGGAGCGTATCGCCGGGGTCATCGCCCGTCTCCTGCGCACCGAGCGGTCCTGATGCGCAGGCCTGATATGTGGACGCGACTGGCACCGTGATTTCAAGCGTCCCGGGCTCAAGGTCTTCAATCCGTTCAAGGAACTGCCCTAGCTAGCGGCCTGCTAGACGTGATCATTCCTCCCTACTCTCCGTACCGGCTGTTGAACAGGCGGAGAGCGCCAGCGGCGTGGCGCCGTCCGAGGGGCCGCGGAGCCCACCACTTGCGGCTCCGCCAGGTACCGTGATAAGCAGGCGGGGTGTGCGGACCCTCTACACGCCCTGTCTGGAAACGCGCGAGGCTCCGGACTGCGTTCGGTTCTGACCGGCGCCGCGCTCGGAGCGCACCATCGGTCTTCGGATGAGGCTCGACGCGGATACGCGGCGGAGGCTCTCTCGTGCCCGCGATCGGCTCGAGTACCTCGACGCCTCCCCGGCCATCGCGGAGGTCGCGCGGGAGGCCGGGACCTCGCCGTTCCACTTCATTCGCCTGTTCGAGGCCGCGTTCGGCGTGACGCCGCACCAGTACCGCGTCGGCATCCGAATCGCCGAAGCCCGGCGCCTCCTCGCGAGCGGGCAGCCAGTCACGGACGTCTGCATGGCGGTCGGGTTCTCGAGCCTCGGCAGCTTCAGCGCGTCGTTCGCGCGGCGCGTGGGCCAGGCGCCGTCGGCCTACCAGCGGCGCATCCGGACGGTGGTGCAGGTCCCGGCCGATCTCGACCGCGTCTTTTTCCCGGGATGCTTCACACTGCTCGGCCGGCTTCCGCCGGATGCGTTTCGCAATTTCGGAGAAGCGCGACCAGAGCCGCCTGTGGCAACGTGAAAGTCATGCGGATCACATTGACGAGTATCCTGGTCGAGGATCAGGAGAGAGCCCTCCGTTTCTACACGGAGGTTCTGGGCTTCCGGAAGAAGCAGGACCTTCCCGTCGTCGCCGAGTACCGTTGGATCACGGTGGTCTCGCCGGAGGGGCCCGACGAGGTCGAGCTCGCGCTCGAGCCGAACGCGAATCCCGCGACGAAGACCTACCAGAAGGCGCTGTTCGAGCAAGGCATCCCGCTCACGTCGTTCGAGTCGCGCGATCTCGTCGCCGAGGCGAAGCGCCTCAAGGAGGCGGGCGTCGTCTTCACCAAGGAGCCGGCGCGCCAGGGACCCGTCATGCTGGCGGTGTTCAATGACACATGCGGGAACCTCATCCAGATGCACCAGGCGGTGTGACGGGGCACGGATTCGAAGGGCGGTTCGGCGAGGTCTCACCGCCCGTCCGGGTCGTACAGACCTGTCGACTACAAGGAGAGGAGAGCCTGGTGTTCAAGCGTAGGCGGCTGGGTTCTGCTCTGATCGCAATCGGGTTGATGTCGCTGTCGCTGGGATGTCGGTCCGACGAGCGATCGGCGTCGGACGCCACGAAAGAGGGGAATTCCACGATGTCCATGCACTACGTGGAGATCGTCAGCAACGACGTCGACACCCTCACTGCGCTCTACCAGCGCACGCACGGCCTCTCGTTTGGTCCCCCAGACCCCGATCTCGGGCAGGCCCGTGTGGCGACTCGAGCGGACGGAACTCTGGTCGGCATCCGGAAACCCCTGGCGGCGCATGAGCAACCGATCGTGCGAATCTACCTCGCCGTCGAAGATATCCAGCAAGCCGTGAAGAAGGCCGAGGACTCCGGCGCGACGATTGCCTATCCCCCGACCCGACAGGGACAGCGGGGCACCTTTGCAATCGTGTATCAGGGCGACGTACAACACGGACTGTGGCAACGCTAGCCCGCCGCCTCGGACGCCACCTTCTCTTGCGCACTGACTTCGGCCGGCGTGCGAGCTCTTCGTCGCCGCGTTTGTTCTGGCGTGCTCCTCCGCGATCGCGGTCTCATTGAGCACGACGGTGACCTGACGACTCTCTTCTGCTGTGACGCATCCCAGCTGGCGGCCGGGACTTCGACATGCCGTGGCCGCAGAAGCCCGCATCGGTGGCCTAGCACGATGGCGCGCTGTCGGTCAATCGAAGGGCCATCGTGTCACGGTGGTACCAGAATCCGCGGTCCGTGCGAGACGCGCGCCGCGCAGAAACGCCGACCTCCGTAGCCCGTCCTGTCAGCAGCTGGACGCACCCCTGACGCGCCGCCGACAGTTGCGGGACATGCCTGACGGCGGAGCGGACGGCCCCAGCCCAGACGCTGCCAACCATTATCACGTCTAACCGTCCAACAATACCAAGCTGGATAGGCGTGACCTCTCCTGGCATAGCGTGATGCCGCCACAGAAGAACGACATCCTCCAGGGCGCACTCGTGCTCCTCGTACTCCGGACGCTCGCGTCACACAAGCGGATGCAGCGCGAATGAAATCTGGCAACCTGACCGTCCACGCGGAGCGCACGCGCGACGTCAACGTCCCGGCTTTCATCGACGGCTTCTTGCGCGACGTTCGTTACGCCGTCCGCTCTCTCGTGCGCACGCCGGGGTTTACCGTCACGGTCGTTTTGACGCTCGCACTGGGCATCGGCGCGAACATCGCCGTCTTCTCGGCCGTCGACGCCGTTCTGTTGAAGCCGCTGCCATTTCCGGAGGCCGATCGCCTGGTCAGGTTGCGCCAGGTGCAAGAGCGCACCGCCGAGTCGAGCATCGCGCCGGTGCGCCTGGAGGACTGGCAGCGCAGCAACGTCACCTTCGACGGCATCACCGGCTATTACATGGAAGACGTCTCCGAAACCTCAGGGGCCGTGCCGGAGCGCGTGCGACGCGCCTGGGTGACGCCGCGTTTCGTCGACGTCTGGGGCATCAATCCGGCGATCGGTCGCGTGTTTACGGCCGCCGAGCACCGGACCGGAGGTCCACCTGCCGCCCTCGTGAGTGACCGATACTGGCGCGTCCGCCTGGGCGGCGATCCGAACGTGATCGGCCGGACGGTCCGAGTCGGCAATGCGACGATCCCGATCATCGGCGTGATGCCGGCATCCTTTCTGTTTCCGGATCGGGAGGTCGAGTTGTGGTTCCCGGCGCCCGTCGACTCCACAATCGCGCAGTCCCGAAAGTTGACGTGGTACACGGGTATCGGGCGGCTCAAACGCGGCGTGACGCTCGAACAGGCACGCGCGAACCTGGACGCGGTGCAGTCGGACCTCGGCCGGCAGTATCCGGACACGGACGCGAAGCTTCGCGTGGAGATCGTGCCGCTCACGGAAGTGATGATCGGCGGCGTCCGGCAATCGTTGTGGCTCCTGTTCGCTGGTGTCTCCGTGCTGTTACTCATCACGTGCACGAACATCGCCGGGCTGCTGCTGGCGCGGAGCACCCAGCGCCATCGGGAGATCTCCGTGCGCCTGGCGCTCGGCGCGTCGAACCTGGCCGTGGTCGCCCAGATGCTGGTCGAGACCCTGATCTTATCGCTCGCCGGCGCTGCCATGGGGCTGCTCCTCGCCGCGGGTGCCGTCGCCGGGCTGCGGACCGCCGCGGGCGATTTGCCCCGCGTCGATGAAATCGCCACCGATTGGCGGATCCTCCTCTATGCGGGCGTGAGCGCGGTCGTCGTGGCGCTTCTCTGCGGCATCGTTCCTGCGGTCCGCGCCGCGCGTGCCTCGACGGCTGGCGCACTGAACGAGGCCGGGCGGACGCGGGTCTCCGGACGCAGCTCGCTCCAGTGGCTCTTCGTCGGCGCGCAGGTGACGCTGTCAGTCGTGCTCCTGGCCGCGGCGGGGCTCCTCGTCCGCAGCTTCCACGAGCTCTCGCGGAACGATCTCGGATTCGAGCCTGCGCGCGTGCTGACGTTCCGCGTGAGCGGGAGTTTCGCGGAAACAGCCGAGTACTCACGTCTAGTGAATCGCATCGACACCACCATCGACGAGCTCGGCGCCCTGCCGGGCGTGGAGTCGGTCGCGACCAGTCTCTTTCTGCCTGGTGTGCCCACGGAATACGAACTGGCGTTCGCGTTGGTCGAGGCCAGCAATGAGAACGAGCGGCGGCTCGTTGCCGAGAACCGCGTCGTCTCTCCCGAGTACTTCGACGCGATGAAGATCCCGCTCGTCGGCGGCGAGATGTGCCGGCGGCAGCCATTCGGTGCGCCGATGCAGCTCCTGGTGAACCGCGCCTTCCGCTCGCGACATCTCCCGGGACGGTCGTCGCCGATCGGGCTCCACCTCGCATCCGCCACGAACATGGCCCGTGCCGGCACGATCATCGGGATCGTCGCCGACGCCCGCGACCACGGCATCGATCGCTCGCCCACGCCGACCGTGTATACGTGCTTCAGCGCGCCGAATCCCACGCCGCGCTTCCTCGTGCGCACGCGTGGCGAGCCCGCGGAGCTCGCGCATACGGTGCGGCTGAAGCTGAAGGAGCTGGAGCCGCTGCGGTCCGTCTACGACATCGCGCCGCTCGAGGACCGGATTGGCGGTGCGTTCGCGCAGGACCGGTTGCGCACCGCGGTGCTGGCCTTCTTCGCGATCACGGCGCTCGCGCTCGCTTGCGTCGGTCTCTACGGGACGCTGAGTTATGTCGTGAGCCTCCGACGCCGGGAACTGGGCCTGCGGCTCGCACTTGGCGCAGCGGAGGGAATGCTGATTCGCCAGTTGCTCGCGCATGCCTGGCGAGTTGTCGGCGCGGCCGTTGTTGGCGGCCTCGTCCTGTCTTTCTTCTTCACGCGTCTGCTCGCGGGGATGCTGCATGGCGTATCCCCTGCCGATCCCGCTGTTCTGGCGACTGTCGTCGCAATCGTGCTCGTGGTCGCCACGCTGGCCGCCCTCATTCCTGCCATGCGTGCCGCGCGGGTCGAGCCACTGGAGGTCCTGCGGGAGGGCTAGTCCAGCAGGCAGTATGGACGAGCCAGTTGCCAGAGTAATCCAGCCTGATCAGTCGATCAGTTCGATCGTTGCGCGATGCCCAGAGGCGTTGGCAGCGGCCCGTCGCAGGTCACGATTGGCGCATGGAGGGCCTCGGCGAGAGCGACGTACATGGCATCGTGCCCGCTGATGTCGTCTCGCAGCCGCCACACGCGCGCGAGGAGGTCGAGATGGGCGGGGCGATGCAAATCGAGCTCGCCGAGATCTGCGATGGCTTCGGCGGCGCGGCGGGGAGACACTTCAGATCCTACTCGTGCCTCAACGCGTCAACCGCGCTGATGCGCGTCGCGCGGCGCGCCGGGATGTAGCATGCGGCCACCCCGACCGCCGACAGCAGCACCGCGGCCAGGCCGAACGTCAGCGGGTCCAGCGGCGGAACGCCAAACAGGAGCCCGACGAGGACGCGACTCGAGGCCG
>Ga0299914_10003458_pt1 | contig 11162 bp, 8 predicted proteins | sample RVTome_10_FD_201361 | JGI IMG/M metagenome (GOLD analysis project Ga0299914, IMG submission 201361) | Soil microbial communities from uranium-contaminated site in the Upper Colorado River Basin, Wyoming, United States - RVT153D57 (version 2) ... | reverse complement strand
TTGATCGCGGTCAGTGCGCCGGTCACCTGCAGGCCGAGCGAGGTGTCCGGTGGTTGGATGCCGACCTGCAGGAACGACAGGCCCGCCTCCACCAGGATCGCGATCGCCGCGACCAGCGTCATCGAGACGATGATCGCGCCGGTCAGGTTCGGGATCATGTGGCGCAGTACGATCCGGGTGTTGTTCGCGCCCATCGCCCGAGCCGCCTCGATGAACTCCTGCTCCCGCAGCGAGAGCACCACCCCCCGGATCACCCGGGAGTAGATCGGCCAGGTGAAGAAGCCGAGAATCACGGCCACCGCGAACCAGGTGGTGCCGCCGCGCACGTTACCGGCGATCGCCGCCACCAGCACCAGCGGTGGGATGACCAGGACTACGTCCACCAGCCGCATCATGATCGCGTCCGGCCAGCCGCGGAGCAGTCCGGCGACCGTTCCCCACAGCGCCGCGATCGCCCCGGTCATCAAGGAGACAGTGAACGCCACCTTCAACGACTGCTGGGTCCCCCGCATCACCAGCCCGAGGTTGTCGTGGCCGGCGGCGTCGGTGCCGAGCGGGTGGCTCATGTTCTCGAACCAGGGCACGTTGCTCGGGATCTCCCGGTTGATCTTGTAGTCCCATTGCCACAGGTACGGGCCGAGGAATGCGAACGCGATCAGCAGCAGCAACCCGAACAGGCTGACGACCGCCAGCCGGTGCCGCAGGAACCGGCCCAGCACGAGCTGGAGCTGGCTGCGTTCCTTGGTGGTGATCGCCTCGGCGTCCAGCGCCTGGGGGGGGATCGGGCCGGACCCGGGCGCCGGCTTGCGGGTGTCGATGTCAGTCATAACGGATCCTCGGGTCGAGTACGGCGTAGAGCAGGTCCGCGACCAGGTTGCCGATGACCGTCAGCGCCCCACTGAGCATCACGAACGCCATCACCGGGAAGGTGTCGGCCTCCTGCAGCCGCTCGATGAAATATCTCCCGAACCCGTTCCATTGGAACACGGTCTCGGTGACGATCGCCCCGTCCACCGCGCCCTGGAGCGAGAACACCACCAAGGTCAGCACCGGGATCAGCGCCGTGCGGAGCGCGTGGCGACGCATCACCACCCGGTTCCGCAGCCCCTTGGCGCGGGCCAACCGTACGTAGTCGCTGTTGAGCACCTCCAGCATCGACGCCCGCTGGAACCGGGCGAAGACCGCCAGGCCCACCAGTGTGAGCACGATCGTCGGTAGGATCAGGTGGCCGAAGATGTCGGTGAACGTCTCCCACCCGGAACTGCCCTCGGTGACCGGTGACCGGGCCCCGACGGTGTAGAAGATCCGGGTGCCGAGCAGGTCGTTGACCCAGATCCCGGCTTGCTTGATCAACGCACCGAACCAGAAGACCGGCATGGCCAGCGCCAGGAACACCGCGAACGTGATGGCGTGGTCGGTCTTGGAGTACTGCCGGATCGCGCTGACCACGCCGCTGGCGATCCCGACCACGATTCCGAGAATGGTCGCGAGCCCGACCAGCCGCAGCGTGATCAGCAGCCGGTCCGGGATCTCGCTGCTGACGTCGATGTGGGTGCCCCGGACGGTGGGGCCGAACTCACCCTGGAGCAGGCCGAGATCGCCCCGGTGGTCACCCAGACCGGTCAACCAGAGCCAGAACCGCTCGGGCGAAGACCGGTCGTAATAGAGCCGCTCCTTGACCTCCTGGATCTGCTCCGGGCCCATCGGCTCGCCGGTGGCCTCCGCCTGGAAGATCAGCTCCGCGACCGGGTCGCCCGAGATGTCCACCAGCAGGAAGACAAAGATCGACGCTGCCAACAGGACCGGAATCACCGTCAGCAGCCGACGCACTGAGTAGACGAGCATGGTCTGATCCTCCGCTGCGACGAGGTCCCCCGCCACTGATGGTAGGGGTTGGGTCCCGGGCGCCCCGGCGCCCGGGACCCAACCCCTACCTATCGATATTGTGCCCTACTGGGCCGCCACGCCCCAGCCTTGGGTCTCGTAGACGCCCCGCAGGCTGCTGTTCGTGTTGTCCCGCACGTTCACGTAGTTGTCGGTCACGAAGATGTAGACCGGCGTGCTGTAGAGCGGGAGCACGTAGGCGTCGCTCACCACGATCTCCATGATCTGGTCGTGGATCTGCGCCGACTCGTCCAGGCTCTGGGACTGCTCCTCCTGGTCAATGAGCGCGTCCACGTCGGGGTTGCTGTACTTCCCGAAGTTGCTGCCGCTCTCGCTGTCCCAGAACTGGCCAGCCGTGCCGAAGAACAGCGGGCTGCCGCTCCAGCCGAACTCCATGATGTCGTAATCCTGGGTGGTCAAGGTCCCGCCCAGGTCATCGGTCGGCTCGATGTTGGCCTGGACCCCGATCTCGGCCAGGTAGCCCTGGATCAGCTGCTGGGCGGTGACCCGGGCCGGAGCGGTGGTCGAGCGCAGCCGGAACGGGCCGACCTGCTCCCCATCCTTGGTCAGCGCACCCGCGCCGCCGTCCATGCCCTCGTAGCCGGCGGCCTCCAGGATCGTCCGCGCGGCCTCGACGTCGCCCGAGCCCTGCCCGGTGCCCTCGAGGTGGTCCACGTAGTACTGGCCTTCGTTGCCGTGCACGTGGTTGCCGCGTGGCTCGATGTCCGGGTACAGGTCACCGTAGATCCGGGTGGCCAGGTCCTGCTGGTCGATCGCGGTGAAGATGGCCCGCCGCAGCTCGACATCGGCACCGAGCCACTCGTTGTCCATGTTCAGGTCGATGTGCTCCCAGGACGGCCCGGACTGGATGTTCACCCGCACGTTCTCCAGGTTCTGCAGCTCCCGGACCACGTCCGGCGCCCAGCCGGCCGGCGTAGCGCCGTTCAGCTCGCCGTTCTGCAGGGCCGGCACCCAGCCGCTCTCGTCGGTCAGGAACCGGATCACGATCCGCTCGAGGGTCGGCTGAACCTCGCCGTACCACGTCGGGTTCGGGACCTTGACGACCTGGTTGTCGATGTCGAACTGCTCGATCAGGTACGGGCCGCCGGAGAACTCGGGCGGGTTGTCATTCAGGAACTCGAAGTATTCTCCGAGGTCCTCCGGGCTGTTGATGTCCCACCCGTTCTGGGTGGCGACGTGCGACGGCGCGATCCCGCCGACGATCCCGTGCGCGCTGAAGGCGGCGAACCACTCCGGGTCGGCGATGCCTTCCTTGTAGGTGATCGTGAGGGTCTTGCCGTTGTCAGAACTCTCCATGACCTCGGTGAGCTCGTCGAATGCCCGCGGCCGGCAGCCGACACAGTGGCCGTCCGCCTCCGGCGTGCTCATCTGCCAGGTCATGACCGCGTCATCGGCGGTGATCGGCGTGCCGTCGTTCCAGACCGCCTCGTCCCGGATCCGCCACTGGGTCTGGAACGGGTCCTCGCTGATGATCGTCGGCTCCTCGGCCAGCACGTCCATGTTATAGACATAGGTGCCGTCGGGAGCGAATTGCCCGAAATAGGGCAGAATGCCCTGGACGGCCTGCAGGGTGTAGACCGAGCCGCCCTCCGGGGACCAGGGGAAGTAGCCGTCCGGGGTTTGGTCGAGGGTCCAGACGATCTCGCCGCCCTCGTCCCGGTCGCCGCTGTTGCAGGTGTTCGGGTTCTCGGCGCAGTCCTCGAACCCGCGCCCGGTGGCTCCGTCGTCACCGTCGCCGCCGCCGCAGGCGCCCAGCGCCAACACCAGCGACGCGGCGGCACCAACCGCCGCGAAGCCAGCAAGTCTGTTACGTATCCGCATCTCGTCTCCTCCAGATCGTGCTGCCGAGCGGGGGACAGCGCGTTACAGCGCCCCGATCCGGCTTGGCGCCAAGCCAACCGGGTGGGAGCCGATCTGGGAAGGGGCGCAGGAGATTCGTGACACACCCGTTACAAACCTGCGCCCGGCCCGTCACACTCCCCGTCAACCCCCGCCTGACCAGGCACTTTGCCTGGTCAGGCAGAGGGTGGGCGCGCCGGGCGCCGGCGAGCGGATCAGTAGCGGTAGTGGTCCGACTTGTATGGGCCCTCGACCGGCACGCCGAGGTAGCCCGCCTGGTCCTTGGTGAGCGTGGTCAGCTTCACCCCGAGCGCCCCGAGATGCAGCCGGGCAACCTTCTCGTCCAGGTGTTTCGGCAGCGTGTGAACGCCCGGCGGGTAGTCCTCCGGGGTGCCGAACAGGGCGATCTGGGCCAGCACCTGGTTGGTGAACGAGTTGGACATGACGAAGCTCGGGTGCCCGGTAGCGTTGCCGAGGTTGAGCAACCTTCCCTCCGAAAGAACGATGACCGAGTGTCCATCCGGGAAAACCCACTCATCCACTTGGGGCTTGACGATTGTCCGTTCAATGCCCGGCACCCGCGCAAGGCCAGCGATATCGATCTCATTGTCGAAGTGCCCGATGTTGCCGACGATCGCCTGGTGCTTCATCGCCGCCATGTGCTCCGCGGTGATCACGTCCCGGCAGCCGGTCGCGGTGACGAAGATGTCGGCGGAGGCCACCACCTCCTCCAGGGTGGTCACCTGGTAGCCGTCCATCGCCGCCTGGAGCGCGCAGATCGGGTCCACTTCGGTGATCACCACCCGGGCGCCCTGGCCCCGCAGCGAGTCCGCGCACCCCTTGCCGACGTCGCCATAGCCACAGATCACCGCGACCTTGCCACCGATCAGCACGTCGGTGGCCCGGTTGATGCCGTCCACCAACGAGTGCCGGCAGCCGTATTTGTTGTCGAATTTGGACTTGGTCACCGAGTCGTTGACGTTGATCGCCGGGAACAGCAGCGTACCGGCCCGGTGCATCTCATACAGCCGGTGCACGCCGGTGGTGGTCTCCTCGGTCACCCCCCGGATGCCGGCCGCCACCCGGGTCCACCGCTGCCGGTCCTCGGCCAGCGACCGGTGCAGCAGGTCCAGCACCACCGCGTACTCCTCGGAGTCGGCGGTCTCCACCGCCGGCACCGCGCCCAACTTCTCGAACTCAGCTCCCTTATGGACCAGGAGGGTGGCGTCACCGCCGTCGTCCAGCAGCATGTTCGGACCGTCCACGCCGGTGCCGGACCAGATCAGCGCCTGCTGGGTGCACCACCAATACTCCGGCAGGGTCTCCCCCTTCCAGGCGAAGACCGGTACGCCGGACGGAGCGTCCGGCGTACCGGACAGGCCCACCACCACCGCGGCGGCGGCGTGGTCCTGGGTCGAGAAGATGTTGCACGACGCCCATCGCACCTGCGCGCCGAGCGCCACCAGGGTCTCGATCAGCACCGCGGTCTGGACCGTCATGTGCAGTGACCCGGTGACCCGCGCCCCCCGCAGCGGCTGCTGGTCGGCATACTCAGCCCGGACCGCCATCAGGCCAGGCATCTCGTGCTCGGCCAGCTGGATCTCCTTCCGCCCGAACCCGGCGAGCGCGAGATCGGCGACCCGGTAATCATTCGCCTGCAGGATGCGCGGTGGGGCGCTACTCATGTTGGAGGTCTCCTATCGAAGTCGGAGTGCGGACCTCCTCCACGGTAGCGAACCGAGTGGGCCGGCCAGGCCGCCAGCCCGGGTGGCGGTCGAGCCGGGCCCGGCACCGGCGGCCGGTCGGGCTCTGCCGGTCGGGCTCTGGGCGGGCGGCACAACCTGCGGGCGGCACAACATGCGGGGCGGATGGCCTCCCGGCCAGCCGCCCCGCATTATCCCCCCGGTTTGGTTCCCCGCGCGTAGCTCGAACCAGTCGAGTAACGCTGCGTGGCTACCACGCTACATCTGGCAAGGGATATGTCAAGTCTTTTCAGGAAAAGTTAGACCAACACTGGCCACGAAAGCCTCGCCAGATCCCGTGAACCACAGCCGCCCCGCCGCCTCGCCGCCCCCCGCACCGAATGCCGCCTCCCCCGGACGGAGCGTGACCGGATCGGCGCCGTCCCCCACCACCAGCTCCCCAGCTAGGCAGAGGACGGTCCGGGGGCCGGGCAACGCCAGCTCCGCCCGGCGGACGCCAGCATCCAGCCGGACCCGGTGCAGCGCCAGATCCGGGACCGGCACCGGCCAGGTCACCACCCCGGTGCTCACCGGCACCGGCTGGATCGGGTCGGCCGGCGCCACCTCGAACCGCACCACCCGGAGCAGCTCCGGCACGTCCACGTACTTGGCGGTGAATCCACCCCGCACCACGTTGTCGCTGGCTCCCATCAGCTCCACCGCGGTCCCGCGGAGGTAGGCGTGAAGGTGACCGGGGGGCAGGAACACCGCCTCGCCGGGTGCCAGCGTCAACTGCCGGAGCAGCAGCGCCACCAGCACGCCGGGGTCGTCCGGAAATCCGGTGGCGAGCTCGCCCACCAGCCGGTACCCCGGCTTGCCCGCCGCCGCCGCCACCACCTCGGCCACCGCTACCGGCGGCGACCCGCCCGAGCCCAGCAGCCAGCTCACCGCACCGGCCAGGTCGCCGGCGCGCAGCCTGGTCACCGCCGGCGTGAGCGCTGGCACACCCAGCCCGGCGAGCGCCGCCGCCGAGTCAGCCGGTTCCCGGAATCCACACAGCGCCCGGAACTCGCTGACCGCGACCAGCAGTTCCGGCTTGTGGTAGGGATCGACGTACCGCCGGTGCGGAGCGCCCGGCGGCACCCCGGCCGCCTGCTCGGCGGCGTATCCGGCGGCGGCCCGCTCGGCGTCCGGATGCGCCTGCAGCGACAGCGGCGCCTCCGCCGCCAGCAGCTTGAGCAGGTACGGCAGCCGCGGGCCGAACCGGGCCACCACTGGCGGGGAGAGCACCTCGGCCGGAGCCGCCGCGATCGCCTCCGGCAGCGGGACGCCGTCCGGCTCGACCGTCGACGGGTCAGCCGGGTGCGCCCCGACCCACAGCTCCGCCTCGGGCTGCGGGCTCGGCACCGGGCGACCCTGCAGGCGCGCGATCACCGTGCGGGATCCCCAGGCATAGCCCCGGATCGGACTCCGTAACCGCCGCATGCCGCTCCTCAGCTCTCCCCACGCACCCGCCGGGCGGGCTGATCGGGAATGTCGTCCGGGGTCCGCAACCAGCCACCGACCCACGTTCAGGATTAGCCCGACGATGGGCCGGGGGTGGCGGGGGTGCGACGGGCGCTGTAGATGTCAGGCTCCAGATAGATCGCCCGAGCGGTCGGGACCGCCGCCCGGACCCGGGCCTCGGCCGCGTCGATGGCCTCGGCCACCTCGGCCGCGCTGGCCCCGGGAATCACCGCGACCTTCGCCGCGACCAGCAGCTCCTCCGGGCCGAGGTGCATCGTCTTCAGGTGGATGATCCGGTCGATCCCGGCCCCGGTCAGGGCGGCCTCGATCGCGGTCTGATCGTCGGCGGTCGCCGACTCGCCCAGCAGCAGGCTCTTGGTCTCGATCGCCAGCACGACCGCGATCGAGACCAGCAGCAGCCCGATCATGGCGGTGCCGGCCGCGTCCCACACCCCGTCCCCGGTGATCAGCGTCAGGCTCACCCCGACCAGCGCGAACACCAAGCCCAGCAGCGCGCCGACGTCCTCCAGCAGCACCACCGGCAGCTCCGGCGACCGGGCCCGCCGCACGAACCCGACCCAACTCGCCCGGCCGCGCACCGCGTTCGACTCCTTCACCGCGGTGCGCAGCGACGCCGACTCCATCACGATCGCCACCAGCAGCACCAGCACCGGCACCCAATGCCAGCCGGTGATCGGGTGCGGGTCGGCGAACTTGTGCCACGCCTCGTAGAGCGCGAACAGCCCACCGACGGTGAACAGCACGATCGAGACGATGAACGCGTAGATGTAGCGTTCCCGCCCGTACCCGAACGGGTGCAACGGAGTCGCCGCCCGCCGGGCGCGCGCCCCGCCGAGCAGCAGCAGGCCCTGGTTGCCGGCGTCCGCGACCGAGTGGACCGACTCGGCCAGCATCGCCGACGAGCCGGTCAGCAGCCAGGCCAGGAACTTGGTCACCGCGATCCCGGAGTTGGCCAGCAGTGCGGCCACCACCGCCCGGGTGCCACCACCCGCGCTCACGGCTGCACCGCCGCCTTCAGCTCGGTCACCGCCGGCACCGCCATCGGATCCAGGCCGTGCGCCAGGGCCAGGTAGACCGAGGCGAAGTCCGGCACCGCCACCAGCGAGGCCAGCCGCTCCAGCGCCGACCCGCCCTCCGCGGTCAGCACCGTGCACCGCACCCCCCGCCGGCGGGCCAGCACGGCCACCGCTTCAGCCCGGCGCTCCTCCACCGCGAACGGCTCCCCATCGTGCTCGTCCTCGCCGGCCAGCCCGCCGTCCCGCAGCACCACCAGGTGCAGCCGGGTCCGCCCACCGTCCTCCGGGGACGGATCGGCGAAGATGTCTCGGGCCGGTTCGGCGAGCCCGCCGAAAACCCCGTCCAGCAGCCCGACCCGGCCCCGGCCAACCTCACCGAGCCGGCCGGCCACCGCCGGGTAGCGGGCGTTGGCCGACAGCAGGTCCGCGAACCGGAGCGCGGCCACCCCGGCCAGCGGCGAGGAGCCCCAGATCACCGGGATCGACCCGGCCAGCTCCAGCGCCAGCGACTTGGCCGGGTTCACGAACGACTCGGCGCCTGCCCGGCACCCCTCGGCGTCCAGGTCCAGCCGGGTGGCGGTCTCGACCAGATCCGCCTCGGTGACCTTTACCAGGCCGAGCGCCCGGCCGGCCAGCACCACCGGGACGGTCAACGCCCACAGGCTGGCCCGGGCCGGAGCCCGCCGGGGCACCGGCACGAACGGCGCCCGGGCTTGCTCAGCCACCGCCTGCAGCGGGCCACCGGGAGCGCCCACCGCCACCAGCCGCGCTCCTCGCCGGGCGGCCGCCTCGGCCGCCGCCAGCGCCTCCGGGCTGTGGCCGCTGGCCGACACGGCGATCACCACATCAGCGGCGCCGACCCAGCCGGGCACCCCGGCACTGCGATGGGCCAGCACCGGCACCGGGCAGCGGGCGCCGGCCACGGTGGCTAGCACGTCGCCGGTACGGGCGGCGGTGCCCACCCCGGCGACCACCACCGCCCGGGGGCGGCCCTCCTCACCCAGCGCCACCAGGTCGGTCTCGGCGACCAGTTGCATGGCCTCCCGGACCTGCGGTCCGGCCGCCGCGGTGGCCCGTAGCATCCCGCCCGGGTCGTTGGCGGCCAGCGCCTGCGGATCGTCCAGCAGCGCCTCGTCAATCTGCCGCGACCCGCGCAGCCCCTCCGTGCCCTCGATCACGTGTCCCTCGCCGGCGTGGCCTCATCCAGCAACAACACCGGGATGCCGTCCCGGACCGGGAACACCCGGTGGCACTGCCGGCAGGTCAGGGTCTGGGCCGGTTCGTCGTAGGACAACGGGGTGTGATGAGTGTCCGGGCAGGCCAGTATCTCCAGCAACTGCGGGTCGAGGCTCATGGCGTCCTAGCCTAACGCCCGGCCGGTCATCCGCGCAGCAACGCCAACACCTGGTCGCGTACCGCCACCATCCGCTCGGTGCTGCGGGCCTCGACATTCAGCCGCAGCAGCGGCTCGGTGTTGGATGGGCGCAGGTTGAACCAGGTCCCGTCGCCAAACCGGACGGTCAGCCCGTCGAGGTTGTCCTGCTCGGCCTCGCCGAACAGCTCCGCCACCCGCCGGGTGACGGCGGCCGGGTCGGTCACCCGGGAATTGATCTCACCGGAGGCGGCGTATCGCGCGTACTCCCGAGCCAGTTCGGACAGCGGCGCCGGCTGCTCGCCCAGCGCGGCCAGTACGTGCAGCGCGGCGAGCATGCCGGTGTCCGCGCCCCAGAAGTCGCGGAAGTAGTAGTGCGCCGAGTGCTCGCCGCCGAACACCGCCCCGGTGACCGCCATCTGCTCCTTGATGAAGGAGTGCCCGACCCGGGTCCGCACCGGCACCCCCCCGTGCTCGGCCACGATCTCCGGCACCGCCGCCGAGGTGATCAGGTTGTGGATGATGGTGGCGCCCGGATGCCGGGCCAGCTCCCGGACCGCCACCAGCGCGGCGATCGCGGACGGGGAGACCGGTTCTCCCCGCTCATCGACCACGAAGCACCGGTCGGCGTCACCGTCAAAGGCCAACCCGAGATCGGCCTCCTGGTCCCGGACCAACCGGCGCAGGTCGACCAGGTTCGCCGGCTCCAGCGGGTTCGCCTCGTGGTTCGGGAAGGTCCCGTCCAGTTCAAAGTAGAGCGGCACGATGGTCAGCGGAAGCGGGGGCAGCGCGGCGTCGCCCAGCACCGCCGGCACGGTGTACCCGGCCATCCCGTTGCCGGCGTCGACGGCCACCGTCAGCGGCCGGATCCCTCGCAGGTCGACCAGCCCGCGCAGGTGGGCCGCGTAGTCGGTGAGCAGGTCCCGGCGGACGATCCCGGCCTCGGCACCGGCCGCCGCCGGCGGCGGGACGGTGCCGTCCAGCAGCCCCTGCGCCAGCTGCCGGACCCGGGCCAGGCCGCTGTCCTGGCCGATCGGCCGGGCGCCGGACCGGCACAGCTTGATCCCGTTGTAGCGGGCCGGGTTGTGGCTGGCGGTGAACATCGCGCCGGGCAGGTCGAGCGCCCCGGCGGCGTAGTAGAGCAGGTCGGTCGAGCCGAGCCCGGCGTCCACCACTCCCGCGCCGGCCGACCGCGCGCCCTCGGCGAACCCGGCGGCCAGGCCGGGCGAGGACTCCCGCATGTCGTACGCCAGCACGATCGTCCCGGCCGGATCGCCACCCTCCCGCAGCATCAGGACGAACCCGGTGCCCAGCGCCCGCGCCACCGCCGGGTCCAGCTGGTCCGGCACGACCCCCCGGATGTCGTACGCCTTGACGATGCTGCCCAGATCCACGCTGCCCGGTACCGTCACCAGCGCAGCCTACCGGCCCGGTAACCGCAGCCGGTCAGGCGAGTTCGATCGCGTCGCCGTTGACCGTGATCGCGGCGGCTGGCAGCGGTGGCTGCTGGGCGGAGGAGCCGAGCGCCGGCTCGACCACCGAGCCGTCCTCGATCGAGAACCGGCTGCCGTGGCAGGGGCAGTTGATGGTGCCGTCGCTGACCGAGGTGACGGTGCAGCCGAGATGGGTGCAGATCGCGCTGAACGCCCGGAAGTCACCGGCGGTCGGCTGCGTGATCACCACCCGGTGCTCGGACACCACCAGCCCGCCACCCACCTCCACCTCCCCGGTGGTCGCCAGCACCGTGCCGGCGCCGCCGGCCGGTGACTCCACCGGCGGTGGCGGATCGTCGCTGCGATAAACCTGGCACCCGGCCAGCGC
>Ga0299914_10003456_pt1 | contig 11167 bp, 9 predicted proteins | sample RVTome_10_FD_201361 | JGI IMG/M metagenome (GOLD analysis project Ga0299914, IMG submission 201361) | Soil microbial communities from uranium-contaminated site in the Upper Colorado River Basin, Wyoming, United States - RVT153D57 (version 2) ... | reverse complement strand
TCTCGATGGGGCTGGTGCGGCAGCAGGCGCTCGTGCATCCCGGGCTGCTCGAGCTCGTGGCATCCGTTCGGCGCACCGGCGAGACCGTGGTCCGTGAGGTGAGCGTGGCGCGCGGCCCGTTCGGGGAATCGACACTGCGCCTGCACGTGCGCGTGGCGCGGCTCGGCACGAGGTTCGTGTTGCTCCTCGCCGAGGATCGCACCGAGGCGCATCGCCTCGACGAGGTGCGCCGCGACTTCGTCGCGAACATCAGCCACGAGCTGAAGACGCCGATCGCCTCGGTGAGCCTGCTCGCCGAGGCACTCGACCAGGCCGCCGACGAGCCGGAGCAGGTGCGCCGCTTCGCCGGGCGGCTCTCGGTCGAGGCGACTCGTCTCGCACACATCACGAGCGAGGTCATCGAGCTGTCGCGTCTCCAGGCGCGCGACGCACTGCGTCCCGACGTCCTCGTCGACGTCGACGACGCCGTCGCGGCAGCCGTGGACCAGAACCGCGTCGTGGCCGCCGCGAAGCACGTCGACATCGCCGTGCGCGCGTCCACGAAGGCGCACGTCTACGGTGACCGCGCCCTGATGGTGGTTGCCGTGCACAATCTCGTCTCGAACGCGATCGCCTATTCCAACGAGGGCGGCCGCGTCGGCGTCGGTGCGAAGGTCGTCGGCGACACCGTCGAGATCGCCGTCACCGACCAGGGTATCGGCATGGAGAGCGACGAGCTCGAGCGGGTGTTCGAGCGTTTCTACCGCGTCGACCAGGCCCGCTCCCGCAATACCGGCGGTTCCGGCCTCGGGCTCAGCATCGTGAAGCACACCGTGCAGAACCACGGTGGCGACGTGCGCGTGTGGTCGCAGCCCGGTCGCGGTTCGACCTTCATGATCCGGCTCCCGGTCGCCGACGCGCCCGCGGTGACCGAGGACGACACGGTCGCTCACACTGCCGCAGCCATGCCGGGCGCGGCGGATGTCGCGGCTGCAGCACTCGCGGCGAGGCCCGTCGCAACGAACCGAGGAGAACGTACGTGACCCGCATCCTGCTCGTCGAGGACGAGATCGCCCTCAGCGACCCGCTCAGCTTCCTGCTCGAGCGGGAGGGCTACGAGGTGGAGGTCGCGGCCGACGGGAACGCCGCGGTCGCCGCGTTCGACCAGCACGGGGCCGACCTCGTGCTGCTCGACCTCATGCTGCCGGGCCTGCCCGGCACCGAGGTGTGCCGAGAGATCCGCACGCGATCCACCGTGCCGATCATCATGCTCACCGCGAAGGACTCCGAGATCGACATCGTGGTGGGCCTCGAGCTCGGCGCCGACGACTACGTCACGAAGCCGTACTCGACGCGTGAGCTGCTTGCACGCATCCGCGCCGTGCTGCGCCGACGCCTGGAGGTGGAGGACTTCGACGAGGCGATCCTCGAGGGCGGCCGCGTCCGGATGGACGTCGATCGGCACACCGTGGAGGTCGACGGCGCGGCGGTGCCCATGCCGCTCAAGGAATTCGAGCTGCTCGAACTGCTCATGCGCAATCCCGGCCGCGTGCTCACGCGCGGTCAGCTGATCGACCGGGTGTGGGGCTCGGACTATTTCGGTGACACGAAGACCCTCGACGTGCACATCAAGCGCATCCGGTCGAAGATCGAGCTGCAGCCGTCGGAGCCGGTGCAGCTCGTCACCGTTCGCGGGCTCGGCTACCGGTTCGAGGCGTAGCCGGGGAGGCGTCGCCCGGAGGTCGACGCCCAGGCGCGCGCGCCCGGGCCGGCCTACGGTGCGAGGTCGGCGTACTCGGGCAGGCGTGCATCGAGCACGGGGACCTGCTTCTCGACGCCCTCTGCGTCGCCGTACTGGAAGTACATCGGCAGGAGGCCGCCCACCTCGGCGTCGATGCCTTCGAGCAGCACCGGCTCGACGATGTCGATGCCCTCGATGTCATCGACCCCGAACGCCACCGTGGAGCCCGATTCGATCTCGATCTCGTGCGTGTCGCCCCCGCCTGCGCCGAACTGCACGCCGAGCGTGACGTCGTCGGGGCCGGTGTTGACGACCGTCATGACGAGGGTGCCGTCTTCGCCGTCTTCGCTCACCACGAGGATGTTGCGCAGGTCGAGGTCGCCGACGGTCGCGGAGACGCCGTCGCTCGCGTCATAGCGCTCCGTCGTCGCCTGGTACGTGAGCATCGAGCAGCCGCTCGCGCCCAGTGCGAGACCGAGGGCAAGAGCAGCGGATGCCGCGAGACGCGCCTTCACAGAACCTCCAAGTGCGAGCGTGCGCGCGAACGAAGCGGGCTCGCGCGAAGGGAATCGAGTCCGAGTGTAGCCTACGGCCGCATGCGGTTCGGGGAGGGTGGCGAACCTTAGCACGATCGGGAATGTGATATCCTGAAAGTTGCCGAAAGGACATTCATTCATGCTTTTTGAGGTTGGCGAAACCGTCGTTTACCCCCATCACGGAGCCGCAACGATCACCGAAGTGAAGAAACGGATCATCAAGGGTGAAGAGAAGCTCTACCTCAAGCTGAACGTCACGCAGGGCGACCTCGTCATCGAGGTTCCGGCTGAGAACGTCGATCTCGTCGGCGTTCGTGACGTCATCGGCAAGGAGGGCCTCGACAAGGTGTTCGAGGTTCTGCGAGCCCCGTTCACCGAGGAGCCCACCAACTGGTCCCGTCGGTACAAGGCGAACCTCGAGAAGCTCGCCTCGGGCGACGTGATCAAGGTGTCCGAGGTCGTGCGCGACCTGTGGCGGCGCGACCAGGACCGCGGGCTCTCGGCCGGCGAGAAGCGCATGCTCGCGAAGGCGCGTCAGATCCTCATCTCCGAGCTCGCGCTCGCCGAGAAGACCGACGAGGAGCGCGCGTCCACCGTGCTCGACGAGGTTCTCGCCTCCTAGGCAGACGCTCGGATGACGGCCGGGTCCGCGAGGCTCCGCGCCTCCTGACCCGCGATACGCTCGACGCATGAGCGCGTCAACGGTCGCCGTCATCGTCGTCGCCGCGGGCAGCGGCATGCGGCTCGGGCATTCCGAGCCGAAGGCGTTCGTTCCCCTCGGCGACGACACCATCTTGGGCATCGCCCTCGATGCCGTCCTCGGCATGCGCGAGACCCCGTCCATCGTCGTGGTCGTCCCCGCCGATCGAGTGGACGAGGCGCGTGCCCGGTACGAGCCCCTGGCGGCGGCGGCATCCGCCCCGTTCGACGTCGTCACCGGTGGCGCGACCCGGCAGGAGTCGGTGGCCAACGGACTCGCAGTGCTTCCGCACGGCATCGCCACCGTGCTCGTGCACGATGCCGCGCGGCCGCTCACGCCGTCGATCGTCTTCGACGAGGTCGTGGCGGCCGTGCGCTCTCGCGGCCACGGCGTCGTGCCCGCCCTCGACGTCGTCGACACCATCAAGCGGGTCGACGCCCACCGGCGCGTGCTCGAGACCGTCGACCGCACCGAGCTCGCCGCCGTGCAGACTCCGCAGGGGTTCCCGCGCCGCGCGCTCGACGCGGCCTACGCGGCCGCCACGGTCGAGTACACGGATGACGCGGCGCTCGCGGCATCCGCCGACATCGCCGTCGATGCGGTGCCGGGTGACGCCCGCTCGTTCAAGGTGACCGTGCCGGCCGACCTGCGGCGCGCCGAGGCGATCGTCGCCGAGCGAACGGGGCCGGGCGGCGCTCGACGGGGCGGGCTCCCGCGGATCGGCACCGGCGTCGACGTGCACGCCTTCGCCGATGACCCGAACACGCCCCTGTGGCTCGCCGGCCTGCACTGGCCCGGCGAGCGAGGCCTCTCCGGGCACAGCGACGGCGACGCGGCGTGCCACGCGATGTGCGATGCGCTGCTCGCTGCCGCCGGGCTCGGTGACGTCGGCGGGGTCTTCGGAACCGGCGACCCGCGCTTCGAGGGGGCCCACGGCGAGGTGTTCATCACCGAGACCGTCCGCCGCGTGCGCGAGGCAGGGTTCGTCGTCGGCAACGTGACGCTGCAGCTCGTCGGCAACCGGCCGAAGCTCGCTCCCCGTCGTGCAGAGGCGGAGGCGCTGCTCTCCACCCTCGTCGGCGCACCGGTGAGCGTCGCGGCCACGACCAGCGACGCGCTCGGATTCACGGGCCGCGGCGAAGGGGTCACCGCGATCGCCACCGCCCTCATCGTCCCCGCCTGACGGCGCGGTCCCACGCGGTGCGCCGCCGGTAGGCTGGCATGGTGACCGTGCGACTCTACGATTCGAAGGCCCAGGCCCTGCGTGACTTCGTGCCCCTCCGTGAGGGGCACGTCGGCGTGTACGTCTGCGGCCCGACGGTGCAGTCGAGCCCGCACATCGGTCACCTCCGCAGCGCGCTCGTGTACGACATCCTCCGCCGCTGGTTCTCGTACCGCGGGTACGAGGTCACGTTCGTGCGCAACGTCACCGACATCGACGACAAGATCCTCGCCGCATACCAGGAAGAGGGCGGTGGCGGCGATTTCGAGCAGTGGTGGGCGCTCGCGTACCGCGTCGAGCTCGAGTTCACCGCAGCCTACGGCCTGCTCGGCATCCTCGCGCCCACGTACGAGCCTCGCGCGACGGCGAGCGTCATGCAGATGCAGCAGCTCATCGCCCGGCTCATCGAGCGCGGTCACGCATACCCGGCGGCGGATGCCTCGGGCGACGTGTACTTCGATACCGCGAGCTGGCCCGCCTACGGCAAGCTCACCCGCCAGTCCCGCGACAACATGGAGGCTGCGGCCGACGCCGATCCGCGCGGCAAGCGCGACCCGCGCGACTTCGCGCTCTGGAAGGGCCACAAGCCCGACGAGCCCGTGTCGGCGTCGTGGCCGGCACCGTGGGGCGACGGGCGGCCAGGCTGGCACATCGAGTGCTCCGCGATGGCGACGCGCTACCTCGGCACCGAGTTCGACATCCACGGTGGCGGGCTCGACCTGCGGTTCCCGCATCACGAGAACGAGCTCGCCCAGTCCACCGCTGCCGGCGACGCGTACGCCCGCTACTGGGTGCACAACGGACTCGTGAACGTCGGCGGCCAGAAGATGTCGAAGTCGCTCGGCAACTCTGTCTACGCGGGGGAGCTCCTCGAGCTCGCGTCACCCCTCGCGGTGCGGTACCTGCTCGGAGCCGCGCACTACCGCTCGACGCTCGACTACTCGCCGACGTCGCTCGCCGAGGCCGAGGCCGCCGTCGACCGCCTCCGATCGTTCCTCGCCCGGGTGGAGCGGCGCCTCGCCGGCACTCGCTACGTGGGCGTCGGCAGCCCCCTCATCCCCGACGCCTTCGCTGCCGCGATGGACGACGATCTCGGGGTCCCGCAGGCGCTCGCGGTGCTTCACGACACCGTGCGTGCCGGCAATCAGGCGCTCGATTCCGAAGACCTCCTGGAGGCGGCAACCCTGCACGGGCAGGTCGTCGCCATGGTCGAGGTGCTCGGCATCGACCCGCGCGACCCGCACTGGGCGCCCGCCGACGCCGGCCCGGCGGCATCCGCACTCGACACGCTCGTCACTCGCCTCATCGAAGACCGACAGGCGGCACGCGCGGCCAAGGACTTCGCCGCGGCCGACCGGATCCGCGCCGAACTCTCGGCGGCGGGCATCACCATCGAAGACAGCCAGACCGGCACGCATTGGAGCTTGGGATCATGAAGGGCAGCAGCGGGAAGTCGCGCGCCGGAGCCGTGCGCAAGGGCAAGGGCAAGCAGGTCGGTTCCGGCGGCCAGGGCCGTCAGGCGCTCGAGGGCAAGGGCCCGACGCCGAAGGCCGAGGACCGTGCCTGGCATCCGGCCGGCAAGCGCAAGGCGGCGGAGGAGCGCTACCGCGCCGCGAGCGGCAAGGGCAAGGCCAAGGTCGCCGGCCAGGGCCAGCGTGCCGGCGCCCCCCGAGGGGCATCCGGTGCGGCACGCCGGGCGAAGTCGGGCGACGAGTCCGAGATCGTCACCGGCCGGAACTCGGTCGTCGAGGCGCTCCGCGCCCGGATCCCCGCATCCACGCTCTACGTCGCCGCACGCGTCGAGATGGACGACCGCGTCAAGGAGGCGATGAAGCTCGCCACCAATCGCGGAATCCCGATCCTCGAGGTGATGCGCCCCGAGCTCGACCGCCTCGCGGGCGAGGGCGGCGTGCACCAGGGGCTCGCCCTCAAGGTGCCGCCGTACGAGTACGCCCACCCCATCGAGGTGCTCGATGAGGTGCTCGCCCGCGACGAGACGCCGCTGCTCGTCGCGCTCGACGGGATCACCGACCCGCGCAACCTCGGCGCGATCCTGCGTTCGACCGCCGCGTTCGGGGGGCAGGCCGTGATCGTGCCGCAGCGCCGCTCGGTGGGCGTGAACTCCGCCGCCTGGAAGACCTCGGCCGGTGCCGCCGCGCGGGTACCCGTGGCGATGGCCTCGAACCTCACCCAGACGCTCAAGGCGCTCAAGGAGCGCGGGGTGTTCGTGCTGGGACTCGATGGCGGCGGCGACGTCTCGCTTCCCGGGCTTTCGTGGGCCAAGCGTCCCATCGTCGTCGTCGTCGGCAGCGAGGGCAAGGGACTCTCCCGGCTCGTGTCAGAGACCTGCGATGCGATCGTGTCGATCCCCATCGAGTCGTCGACGGAATCCCTCAACGCCGGCATCGCGGCATCCGTGACCCTCTACGAGATCTCGAAGCTGCGCGCCGCCGCAGAGGCCTGACGCCGAACCGTCAGACCTTCAGGCGCCAGTCGTTCTCGTCGTCGGGATCGACGAGCGGGATCGACGAGGTGTCGGGGGCGATCACGTCGATCGACGTCGTGATCGAACCCGTCTGCGGGCCGATGACGGTCGCCTCGTCGCGCCGGTGCCGGAGCACGGTATTGACGTACGAGGTCACCGCTTCAGCGAGCGGGATGTCATGACCGGACTGCTGTGCCATGAACCACCGGTGCTCGAGCAGTTGGTGGAAGACCTCGGCAGGCTCGAGCTTTCCGCGCAGCTCGACAGGGATCGCGCGCACGACCGGCTCGAACACGCGCATGAGCCACTCGTGGGCGACCATCTCCTCGTCGAGGTCGGCCTTGCCGTACGTGGCACGGTACGAGTCGAGGTCGTTGAGGAGTCGACGCGCCTGGTTCTCGCCCGCATCGAGCCCGGTGAGCCGAAGCAGCCGGCGCTGGTGGTGGCCCGCGTCGACGACCTTCGGTTGGATGCGCACGGTCGTTCCGCTCTCATCGGTGCGGATCGCGAGCTCCTCGATGTCGAAGCCGAGCTCGTTCAGGCGGTTGACCCGCTCGTTGATGCGCCAGCGCTCGGCGCTCGAGAAGGACTCGGAACCGGTGAGCTCCTTCCACAGGCTGCGGTACGCCTCGACGATGCCGTTCGAGATGTTCACCGGGTCGAGCTCGTCGGCGACCCGCCCGCCTGCCTCGAGGTCGAGCAGCTCGCCCGCGATGTTGACCCTCGCGATCTCGAGGTCGTTCTCGCGCTGGCCGTTCGAGAGGCCGCCCTCGTAGAGCTTGCCGGTCTCGGCGTCGACGAGGTATGCCGCGAACGAGCCCGCGTCGCGACGGAACAGCGTGTTCGACAGCGACACGTCACCCCAGAAGAAGCCGACGATGTGCAGGCGGACCAGGAGCACCGCGAGCGCGTCGACGAGGCGGGTCGCGGTGTCGGGACGGAGGGTCTGCGAGAAGAGTGCGCGATACGGCAACGAGAACCGGAGGTGCCGGGTGACGAGCACCGGCTTGAGTTCCTCGCTCTCGGCGTCGGTGCGGTTCGTGATCACCGCGACGGGTTCGACGCACGGGATCTCGAGACGCTGCAGTGTGCGCAGCATCTCGTACTCGCCCTTCGCCATCTCGGCGGTGGTCTCCTTGATCGCCACGACATGCCCGCCGAGGTGGGCGAAGCGCACGAGGTGGCGGGAGATGCCCTTGGGCAACGCCGCGATCGCGTCGTTCGGCCAGGACTCGAGCGGGAGGTCCCACGGGAGGTCGAGGAGAGCCGGGTCGGCCATGGCCGAGGTGATCGATAGTGAGCCGCTCATCGTGGTTCAGCGTAGTCGTGGTTGATCACGGGCGCAGACACGGCGATGCCGGCCGGGCCGAGGGCCCGACCGGCATCGAGGTGGTGCGAGGTCGCGTCAGGTGACGATCGGCTTCTTGCTGAGACGGAGGCCCGACTCGGCATCGAAGATGTGCACGTGGCCCGGCGTGGCCGTGAGGTACACGCGCTCACCGGCGTTCGGGTGCACGCGGCCGTCGACGCGAGCGACGATGTCGGTGCGCTTGCCCTCGACCGTCGAGTGCCCGTAGAGGTAGCCGTCGGCGCCGAGCTCCTCGACGAGGTCGACGTCGACCGCGAGGCCCTCGCCCTCGTGCGGCGAAACGACGATGTCCTCGGGACGAACGCCGATCGTGGCGACCGTGCTGCTCGCGTCAGCGAGCGCCTCACGCTCGACCGGCACGTTGGCGGTGCCGAACATGATTCCGCCCTCGACGAGGTCGGCGTGGAACAGGTTCATCGCGGGCGAGCCGATGAAGCCGGCGACGAACACGTTGTTCGGCTGCTCGTAGAGGTCGCGCGGCGTGCCCACCTGCTGGAGGATGCCGTCCTTCAGCACCGCGATGCGGTCGCCCATGGTGAGCGCCTCGGTCTGGTCGTGCGTGACGTAGACCGTGGTGACGCCGAGACGACGCTGCAGCGATGCGATCTGGGTGCGGGTCTGCACGCGGAGCTTCGCGTCGAGGTTGGACAGCGGCTCGTCCATGAGGAACACCTGCGGCTGACGCACGATCGCGCGGCCCATGGCGACACGCTGACGCTGGCCGCCCGAGAGCGCCTTGGGCTTGCGGGCGAGGTAGGGCTCCAGGTCGAGGAGCTTCGCCGCTTCGAGCACGCGAGCCGCGCGCTCCTCCTTGCCGACGCCCGCGATCTTGAGCGCGAAGCCCATGTTCTCGGCGACGGTCATGTGCGGGTAGAGGGCATAGTTCTGGAAGACCATGGCGATGTCGCGGTCTTTCGGGGGCACGTCGGTGACGTTGCGGTCGCCGATGAAGATGTTGCCCTCGTTGACCTCTTCGAGGCCGGCGAGCATGCGGAGGGATGTGGACTTGCCGCAGCCCGAGGGTCCGACGAGCACGAGGAACTCGCCGTCGGCGACCTCGAGGTCGAGCTTGTCGACCGCGGGACGGGTGCCCCCGGGGTAGAGCCGGGTGGCCTTGTCGAACGTGACTGTTGCCATGGTTCTGCTTCTCCTTCACCGGCAGGTACGTGCCGGACGATCCGTTGTGAATGGAATACGTCGACATCGACGCCTCCTCAGTATCGCATGCGGACCGGTGCAGTTCGGACACGGGACCGGATGCCGCGTCGGGCGCATGATGCGGATCGGGACGGCGAACGCCGCACGTCACGCTCACCGGAGTCACGGCTCGCGTGCGGCATCCGTTTGGGTGATTCCCAGACGCCCTTCCTACTATCGTGGGTGTGCGTTCGCATGCACTGGCGCGCGCACTCACAGCGACCGGAGTGACCATCGATGACCTACGGCGGATCGAATCAGCCACGCCCCACCCGTAACGAACGCAGAGAGGCGGCCCGCGAGAAGGCACGAATCCTCCGCGAGGAGCAGAAGAAGCGCGAACGTCGCAACAAGTTCTTCATCCAGGGCGGCATCATCGTGGCGGTGGTGGCGATCGCAGCACTCGTCGTCACGCTCATCCTGCAGAACACGCGTCCTGACGGCCCCGGTCCTGCGAACATGGCGAGCGACGGCATCCTGCTCACGGCGAGCGAGGACGGCGGCATCACCGCCGTCGAGACCCCCGCGCTCGACGCGGGCGAGGAGCCCACGCCGACGGTCCCCGACGAGAGCGGCACCGTGGCGAACATCGTGTTGTACATCGACTACCTGTGCCCGTTCTGCGGCCAGTTCGAGGCGACGAACTCCGAGTCGATCCGCACCATGGTCGAGGAGGGCGCCGCGACGCTCGAGGTGCACCCCGTCGCCATCCTCACGAACAAGTCGGCGGGCTCGCAGTACTCGCTCCGCGCCGCGAACGCCGCCGCGTGCGTGGCGGACTCGTCGCCCGACTCCTTCTTCGACTTCAACGCGGTGCTCTTCGAGAACCAGCCGGAGGAGGGCACGACCGGCCTCTCGAACGACGACCTCAAGGCGCTGGCCGGCGAGGTCGGAGTGAGCAGTCTCTCGACGGTCGAGCAGTGCATCGACGACACGCAGTTCAAGTCGTGGGTGCAGGATGCCACGACGCGCGCGCTCACCGGACCCGTTCCGAACTCCGAGCTCCCGTCGATCACGGGCACGCCGACGGTGCTCGTGAACGGCCAGCAGTACGCGGGTGCGCTCGAGGACCCCGCCGAGTTCCAGTCGTTCGTGCTGCAGGCCACGAGCGCGACGTTCAACGACTCGGAGCCGACGCCGACGCCGACGCCCACACCCGCGCCGCAGTAGCGGCATCCGATCGCGATGAAGGCCCGGCCTGCGCCGGGCCTTCATGCTGTCGGTAGGATGTTCGGGAGGTTTCCTCCTCGCCGGCTTGGCGCAATTGGTAGCGCACCGCTCTTGTAAAGCGGTGGTTGCGGGTTCGAGTCCCGCAGCCGGCTCTTGACCGATCACCCCGAAACGGATGCCGCGGCCCCGACTGCTTCGGGTCCCACGGCGCCCGGCACCGGCACCGAGCACCCGCCCGGGCACCGCCATGCGCACGCCGCGTCGGCCCGCCTGCCGTTCTGGCTCGCGATCGTGTTCGCCATCGCGTGCGGCGCACTCACCGCACTGCAGTCGCGCATCAACGGCGAACTCGCGCGGGCGATCGAGGACCCGTACACCGCGGCGACCATCTCGTTCGGCAGCGGCCTCGTGATCCTCGTCGTCGCGCTCGCCATGTGGCGGCCCGGACGCCGCGGCCTCGGCAACGTCGCCGTCGCCCTTCGCGACCGTCGGCTCGCGTGGTGGATGGTGCTCGGTGGCCTCTCCGGCGCATGGTTCGTCACCACGCAAGGGCTGTCGGCCGGTGTGGTCGGCGTGGCGCTCTTCACGGTCGCGATCGTCGCCGGGCAGACGCTCGGCGGCATCCTGTTCGACCTCGTCGGGCTCGGACCGGGCGGACGCAGGCCGCTCACGGCGACCCGCGTCGTCGGCGCGCTCCTCGCGCTCGCCGCGATCTCGTGGGCCGTCTCCGCGCAGCTCTCGCGCGACGTCCCGCTCCTGCTGATGCTG
>Ga0299914_10003455_pt1 | contig 11169 bp, 9 predicted proteins | sample RVTome_10_FD_201361 | JGI IMG/M metagenome (GOLD analysis project Ga0299914, IMG submission 201361) | Soil microbial communities from uranium-contaminated site in the Upper Colorado River Basin, Wyoming, United States - RVT153D57 (version 2) ... | reverse complement strand
CAAGTACCCGGGCCAATTGACCGGCCATCTTGAGCGTCGGATTGACGCCCACCATGTCGAGCACGAGCTCGGCGCCGAGTCCGCGCGTCATGTCCTTGATGCGCGTGACCGCCGCATCGCCCGAGGTGAGCGCCTCGTCGGCGCCCATGCTTCTGGCGATCTTCAGCTTGTCCTCCGAGGTGTCCACGGCAACGATGGTGGTGGCGCCACTGAGGACTCGAAGAATCTGGATCGCCATCTGGCCAAGCCCGCCGGCGCCGATCACCACGGCCGTCGAGCCTGCGCCGAGCAGGTGGAGCGATCGTTTCACCGCGTGATAGCTGGTGAGCGCGGCGTCGCTCAGAGGAGCGGCGTCACGCGGATCGAGGTTCCCGAGCGGAATCAGGAACCGCGTCGATGGAACGAGGAAGTACGGAGCCATGCCGCCGTTCGATCCCAGGCCGCCCGCCTTGATGTTCCCGGGATTCTGGCAGTAGTTCTCCCTCCCCACCCGGCAGTTCATGCACAGCCCGCAGCCCCACGGGCCGTAGACGATCACCGGGTCGCCCTTGGCGAATCCCGTCGCCCCCGGGCCCATCTTCTCGACCCAGCCCGCGTTCTCGTGACCGAGAGTGAAAGGGTCACCCTTCGGCCCCGGCTTTGGGGGAGCCTCGAGGATGTGCAGATCGGAGTGGCACGCACCGGCGCCACCGATCTTGATGAGGACCTGCCCCGGGCCGGGATCGGGGACGGCGACCTCGCGGAGCTCGGCGGGCTTCTGCGCTTCGACAAACTGAAATGCCTGCATGGTTGCCCTTAGTCCTTGATTCCGTCGTAGTCGATAAACAGGTGTCGCGGGCCGCGGAAGACGTTGCTTTGCCGGTACTCCGGCGGGTCGGCAACCAGCCGCGGGTTCTCCACCCGCCGAATGAAGGTTTCGAGCGCGACGTTCACCTCGAGGCGCGCGAGCGGACCGCCAAAGCAGACATGTACACCGCTGCCCCAGCCCATGTGTTCGTTATTCTGGCGTTGCGGGTCGAACTTGTTCGGGTTTGGAAACTTGTTCGGGTCGCGGTTGGCCGCGGCGTAGATGAGGTGGACCGGCGAACCCCTCGGGATCACCGTCCCAGCGATTTCGATGTCAGCGAGGGCGGACCTGACGGGAAAGAACTGGACCGCCGACTCGAGGCGCAGAACCTCCTCGATGGCGCCAGGGATCAACTCCGGACGGCCGCGCAGCAGCTCGAACGTCCCGGGATTCCGTAGCACGGTCAGTATGCAATGGGTGATGGTGTTGACCGTGGAATCATGACCGGCAGTGAGCAGGAGCGTCCCATTGGTCGCGGCCTCTCTGACCGTCATTTTTCCGTCCGGACCGGCTTCGTTCACTAGCTTCGAGAGCATGGAGTCGCCGGGCTTTTTAACGAACCCCTCGATGAGCTCGACCAGGTACTGCGCAAGCGCAGCCTTGGCCGCGATGCCGGTCTCAGCGCGACGTTGTCCCTCTGGGGTGGCCCTGTCCGGTCCCCCGTCCATGAGGCCCGCCATGAAATCGTGGATCCATGCGTGAAACTTGGGTTCGTCCTTCAACGGAACCCCCAGGATCTGGCAAATCACCATCACCGGCACCGGATAGGCATACTCGTCGACGGCGTCGATCCTGGTCTTGCCCCTGGCTTTGTCGAGCATGTCGTTGCAGAGCCGCTGAAGACCCGACTCAAAACTCGGAATAAGGTCTGGCGAGTGGGGAGGGCCGAAGTGCCGCATCGCCTGACGGCGCGCTTTGTCGTGTTCTGGCGGATCGGACGTGATCATGCTTCCCGCCTGGCCGTACGACTCGACCGGATCGGGGTCGGAGCCGGACTCGGCTGCCGCCTGAGTGGCCTTCATGCGACGCGGGTCGGAGCTGACGCGGGGATCGTGGGCGAGCGCTTGTAGTTCCCGGTAGCCCGTGACAACGTAGACGCCGTCCCCTACGTCCACCACCGGCGTCTTACGGAGCTCGTCGAAGAACCGGTACGGATTGGGGCGGTTTTCGAATTTCATTGCCTCCGCCCAGGCAGCTTCTGGTGTCATGTCTCCCATCGGTCTCTCTCCGCTTCTCACCGCTCGCGCGGTGCAGGTTTCATTCGTCGTGCATGGAGTCCCGGGACTCAGCGGCGTCTTGTTGGCTCGAACGCGGCGCCCCGGTCGGTCGGGTCGTGGCCGGTCAAGACGACCGTGGGAAGCGCCGTCGCGGCGCCGACAGCAGGGAACTCCGCCGGGAGCGGCTTCGCATCAATGGGCGCGTCGTAGCCTGGTGGCGGCGGCGGGAACGGCGCCGATTTCTCGATCAGCGCGGTGTAATACTCCAGCCACTTGCCGTGATTGAAGGTGACGGCGCCCACGATGCGGCCGTTCTTGCCGTAGGCGGCCGCGAAGCGGCGTTCCTTGACGGAGCCCTGCGTAATCACCACCTGGTCGCCGAAGGACTGCACGCCGGTGCCTTTGATGTTGACGCCGAACTGACCCGACCAGAACTGGGGCACCAGCAGGTGCGGCTTGCGCTCCGGCTCGAGGCTCACCATGTTGTGCGCCGCGACCCTGGCCCCGAAGACCGCGTTGTCCCAGTGCTCCGCCGACATGAATTGGTACTCGTAGAGCACGTGAGGCGCGCGCGCGATGTCGCCCGCGACGAAGATGCTGTCGGTCACCACACCGTTGATGTCGAAGGCGCGGCAGCCGGCGTCGCAGCCAACGCCCCAGAAGCCGGTGGCAAGCCCGGCGCCCTCCAGCCACTCGACGTTGCGTAAGGACCCGAGCGACGCCACCACGACGTCGACATCGAGCGTGGTTCCGTCGGACAGGTGAGCACGGCGCACCTGTCCCTTCGCGTCTCCTTCCAGCCTGTTCACCGACGCCCCGACGCGCAGATCGACGCCGGCGTCGAGCTGCATCTCGGCGGCCACCTTGCCGATCACACCGCCAAGCGCGCCGATGAGCGGCGCGGCGGCGCGCTCGGCGACGGTCACGTCGAGCTTGAGCTCGCGGCAGACCGAGGCCATCTCCGAGCCGATGAAGCCGGCGCCGATGATCAGGACCCGCTTCGGCTTGGCGGCAAGCGCCGCCTGCAGTGCGCCCGCATCTTCAGACGTGCGGATCGTGAAGAGGCCTTTCAGCTTGGCCTCCTCCTTGTTGAACCAGGGGCGCGAACGGACGCCGGTGGCGATGAGCAGCCGGTCGTACGGGACCAGGTCGCCATTGGCGAGGCGCACATTCTTTGTCTTGCGGTCGAGACCGGTGGCGGCCACGCCGAGGCGCCACTCGGCGTCGATTTCCCGCGAGCGCGGCAGCAGCGTGTGATCGGCCGGCACCCAGCCTTTGAGGACCTGCTTCGAGAGCGGCGGGCGATCGTACGGCTCCTGCTTCTCGTCCCCGATGAGGGTCAGCTTTCCGGCGAAGCCCTCGTCACGCAAGGCCTCAGCCGCGCGAAGGCCGGCCAGCGACGCACCCACAATCACGATCCGGCCGTTCGCTTTGAACGAGGTGACGACGTCCGTGACGAGTGCCGCGGTGCTCACGACTTCTGCTCCTGCTTGTCGGCGAAGTCGACCATGATCGCCTGCACCGGGCAGGATGCCGCGGCCCGGAGGACCTGCTGGCGCTGAGAGTCGTCGGGGTTCGGATCGTACATGACGGCTTCTTCGCCGTTCAGTTTGAGCGCGTCCGGCGCGAGCGGTATGCACTGCGCGTAGCCGAGGCACCGATTCAGATCAAAAACGATTCGCATGTTCGCGCTCCTCTTTCGACTCACTGTGCACTCGCCACCATTCGTTGTGCCGTGGCCGCTCTCATCGGAAGACCAGAGCTGATGCTGTAATGCTGAGTCTCATGGTGGCGTCCATTCTTGGTCAGGTCTTCCAACCATTCGATTCGTCATGCCGCCTCTTCGCGCACGCGATCGATGGCCTCGACGGGGTCGGCCCCGGGGCGCAGTCTTACGAAGAACACCGCTCCGCGGCCGCCGCCGTGAACTCACTCTAGTCAGTGACGAGGCAGTCCGCTACTGCCCTTAGGGGAAGGCGCCTTACGGGCAGGGCGGCGCAGGCGCCGTGAAGAGACCGGCCTCGTGGGCCAGTCGTGTGAGCTCGGCGACCGATTGCACGTGCAGTTTCGTCGTAATCGCCGTTCGGTGCAGCTTCACGGTCCGCTCGTGGATGCCGAGATCGCCGGCGATCTGTTTATTGAGCCTGCCGCGCACGACATGGCCGAGCACTTCCAGCTCCCGTCGAGTGAGCGTGTCGAAGCGCGCGCGCAGTTCACGTTGCCGGGCGCGCCCCTCGCGTTCCCGGGCGTCCCGGGCGAGGGCGCGCGTCACCGCGTCGAGAAGCTGTGCCCTCGGCGCGCGCTTCTCGAGAAAATCCTCCGCGCCCTCGCGCATCGCGCGCACGCTCGAAGCGATGTCGCCGTGGCCGGTGAGGAAGAGAATCGGCAGCGGATTGCGCGACTGCGCCAGCGCCGTCTGGAGCTCGAGACCGTTCATGCCCGGCATCTGCACGTCAGCCAGCACACAGCCCGGCGCATCCTCGTCGCGCTGGGTGAGGAAGCTCTCCGCCGACCCAAACGTCCTGACCGTGAACCCGCTCGCTCGCAGCAGCCGCGACGCCGCAGCCAGAAAAAACGGGTTGTCGTCAACGATGTGCACGGTCGGTTCGGTGATACTCACGTCGAGGAGGTCCTGTCGGCGATCGGCAGGGTGAAACGAAACACCGCGCCGCCGCCGTGCTGGTTCGCTGCCCACAGCATCCCGCCGTGCGCTTCGATGATCGTGTGGGAAATCGCCAGTCCCATGCCCATACCTTCCGGCTTCGTGGTGAAGAACGGGTCGAAGATTCGTGGCAGCGTGTCGGCGGCAATGCCCGAACCGGTGTCGCCAACGGCAAGCTCGACCATCTGTCCGCCATCGAGCCGGGCCGACACGCTGACGCGCCGATTCTCGAGGCTCGCCCCGTTGAGCGCGTCCATGCCGTTCAGCACGAGGTTGAGCAGCACTTGCTGGAGATGGACGCGGTCGCCGCGAACGTGCGGCAGATCGTCGGGCACGTCCGCATCCAGCTTCACGTGCCGTACGGCCGCGTCGACCCGAACCAGCGCCGCTACGTCGTTCACGAGTGAGCGGATGTCGAGGGCCCGCGCGTCGAGCGTCTGCCGCTTCAGCAGGCCGCGCATGCGGTCGATGACATGGCCGGCACGCTCGTCGTCGGCGCGGATGTCGCTGAGAATCGCGCGGACTTCGTCGAGGTCCGGCGATGCGTCCTGAAGGAACAGCTCCGCCGCCTCGGCGTTGCGCAGGATCGCCGCCAGCGGCTGGTTGATTTCATGCGCAAGCCCCGAGGCGAGCTGGCCCATCATCGAGACGCGCCCGGCGTGCGCGATCTCCTGGCGCAACTGCTGCGTCTCCTGCTCGATGTGCTTGCGCGCGGTGATGTCGCGAGAGGCGCCACGCATCACGATCGGCCGTCCGGTGCCATCCATCTCGACGCGGCCCTGTAATGCGATCCATCGGGTCCCGCCATCCGGCAACACCAACCGGAACTCGCTCTGGTATCGGCCTCCGTTCGCGCCAGCGAGCGCCGTCGCTTGAGCGTGTCGGACCATGTCGCGGTCGTCAGGGTGTACCCGTTGCATAACCTCATCGAATGCAAGCGGTTCCGACGGCGCGTAGCCAAACACCGTTCGCCACGCCTCGCTGGCCCAGATATCGTTTCGTACAACGTCCCGGATCCAGATGCCGAGGTCGCCGGCTTCAACGGCCAGTTTGATGCGCGCCTCGCTCTCCCGCAGGCCGGACTCGGTGATCTTCAGTTCTTCGACGAGTTGTGACGCTCGGATCACGTCACGGCTCAACTCGTATCCCATCACCGCGACCAGACCAAGGTAACACTGGCTGACGACAATCGGCACCTGGACGTTTCCCCACAACACGAGCGAGGACGTGCCGAGGCCGGCCAGGATGAAGAACACGATAGCCCCGCCGACCGTCAGCGCCTTTTGGCGGTCACCCCGCCGCCATGCCGTGATGCTGGCGTCCACGACGAAGACCACGATCAGCAACACACCGAATTGGCCTAACAGCGTCAACGGATTGAGCGCGCCTGCGACGACCGTGACGGGTTCGCCGAGAAACTGGATGTGCCGCAGACTCGACACTGCGCTGTAGTCGACATTCATCCCAGCCAGGAACGTGAGCGGCACGTAGAACGTGCGAAGACCGGTGATGGTCCAGGCAAGCCATGGCGACCCGGCACGCAGGTAGATCCTGACGAACCAGACAAGCGACACGAAGAGGAAGAAGAGCCACAGCTGCACCCATCGCAGAGCGGCGACGAGCTCCGCTGGCGTCTGCGCGCGCATCATCCACAGTTCGCAAAACGTGACGCCGGTCGTCGCGGCCGCCGTCACCGAAAAGAGGAGATGGGCCCAGGCGCTGCGGTTCGTCCACCACACCACGAAGTAAATCACCGCCAGCGTGAGACACGCCGACGCGACCATCGACCAGATGACGGTGACCCAACTGATAGCCATCGCTACCAGTCCAGTCGGGCGCCGATGCGGAGGACGCGAGGTCCCGTGATCGCCGTCGGCCGCAGCCACGAGGTGCCCGAGCTGGTGTTCAACGTTTGCGCGGCATTGGTGTTGAACATGTTGTACACGTCGAAGAATCCCATGATGCGCACCGCGCGGACAGGGAATACTTTCTCCACGCGCACATCCACGAGCGTGACGTGTGGCGTCCGGTTGGCCGCGATTGGTTCCGCTTTTATGGTCGCGTTGCCGTAGTTGAGGGTCTGAACGAAGGTGCGCGCGAAAGGTGTGCCGGACTGGTGCCGGAGGACGGGAACGGCGCGAACGCCCCACGGAAAGCTCATCGTGCCGTTCAGTTTCGCTTGCCACGTCCGGAACCGATTCTGGCCGCCCGTGGCGTTGATGAGGGTGTTCGGCGTGAAATCACTTCCCGTCCCAAGGGCCGCCTCGTGGTGCCACGTCGTCGTGAAGCTCGCGAACATCGACCAACGCGCGCTCTGACGTTTCGTCGCGGTGATCTCCCAGGTGTAGTACTCGCTGTCGCTGTCAGGCAGGTTCGTGGTCACATTCACCGGCGGCACACCCAGGGACTCAGGGATCAGGTCGTAGGCGGTTGCGGTGGCTCCGTCATCGGCGGAGCCAAGTCGGCCGTCAGGTCCAGGATCGACGACGGCCACGGGTACCGAGTACGCACCGAGCGGCCGGCTGACGTTGACGGTCCCGTACGGCTGGCGCCTCGCGTTCAGGACAAACCCGGTTCGGACGCCGACATCAGGTGCCACCTCGCGTTCGATGTAAGAGCTGACCTGACGGACGTAGGTGTTCGCGATGTCGGAATCGAGCCTCGTGGACGTGCTCCCGCCCGACACCGAAGTCAACGGTCCTTCCTCACCCGGATCCCAACGGCCGTTCCCGTTCGCGTCGTTGGTCCAGAGGTACGTCTGCGACCACCCGGATGGGTTCGGATTGATAGCCGCGGTGAAAATGGGTGCCGGGTAGACCCAGAATGTTCCGTAGTGGACCTTCAACACGGTCTTGCCATCACCGGTGAGGTCGGCGCTCATGCCCGCGCGTGTGCCCCAGTTGTTTAACGTTAGGACCGGGTCGATCGCGGGGAACTGCTGCCCGCCAGGTCCCTGCTGCTCCGGGAGGCTCGGCTGATAGCGATCCAGCCGGATCCCCAGCGACAGCGTGACCCGACTGAGCCGCCACGTGTCATCCGCAAAACCGGCAGACGTCGTCAGGTCGTTCTTCGACACGTTCGGACCCAACAGGATCTGCACCTCGGTGGGCACGCTGTTGTTGAGGATCGAGACACAGTTGCACGGGTTGCCGTATCCGACCATGGGCGCGACAACCCGGTCGCTCATGTACTCGCCGCCGATCCTGAGCGTGTGGCTGCCGCCCCAGCCGGTCTTCAGGTAGCTCAAGGAGCCATTCGCCTGGGGCCTGTCTATGAGCCGCTCCTGCGCCACGGCGCCACCGCTGAGCGTGTTCGCACCCACGTCCAGGATGCGCGGGGCGGTGCTCGTGAAGGCCACCGCCGCGTCGGAGTGATAGCCGCCGACGCGCCCTTCCACGTAGAGTGCGTCGGCCAAGGCAGCGTTGTACTCGCCCTTCCACACAGTCGCCGCGAACACGTTGGTTGGTAGCGCATCGCTCGTTTGGATCGGCTGGCTTGTGCTGGCCACGAAGTAACTCGACTGCTCGAAAGGCTGGTGCTGCAGATACCCGACGAGCTTGTGGCGCGGGGACAGCAGGTAGGAAACTTTGACGGTTTTGACTGCAGAAGTGAGCGTCGCCGCCGTGTCGAGCAGCCAGGGGTATCGCTGCTCGACTTCCGTGGAGCGGTACGCTCCGTACCACCACGCTTTATCTCGTTTCAGGTACCCGCCCACGTCCGCGTTGAAGTCCCGGAAACGCTCCAGCCGGTTCACGTCGCGCACGTCGAGGCGGGGCCCGCCGGACACGCCGCGGGCTATCTGGTCGTTGTCGATGTTCGTCGCTTCAAAACGCTTATCCTGGAAATCCGAGTACACGCTGCCGTGGTACGCGTTGCCGCCGGACTTGCTGACGTACTGGGCGAGTGTGCCCGGCACCGGCATCGCCGCCGTCTGTCCGAGGGCCTTGATCGCAATCTCCGAAAATGACGCGAAGTCGGAGAAGTAGTTGTCGTTAGCCCCGTTGGCCCCCCCAACCCGAATGCCCTCAACCTCATTGCGGTTCACTCCGGTCGTCGCCCGGATGCCGTAGGCGGTGTACTCCTGCAGGCTGAGCGCGCCGTTGCCTCCCACGTCCATCTTCGAGAGCGCCACGCCCGGCGTGTTGGCGGCGATCGCGAAGAAGTCGCGCGCGCCTGGCAGGCTGGCGAGCTTCTCGTTGTCAAAATGGGTCGTGACTTCGGTGGAAGACAGGTCAACCACGGGCGACGCACCGCTGATGGTAACGCTGTCGCTGACGCTATCCGGGCTCAATTCGGCGTTGACGGTCGCCGTGAAGCCAAGCCCGACGCGGATGCCTTCGCGGACAATCATCCCGAAACCGGTCAGCCCGAAGGTGAGCGTGTAAACCCCCGTCGGCACCGCCGAAAAGCGGTAGGTTCCTGTCTCGTCGGATTGAGTCATCCGGGTCGTCATCAATGACGGCCCCGACAGGCTGACCATCACGCCCGGCACAACGGCCTTCGTGCTGTCCGTGACGATGCCATTGACAGCGCCCGTCGTCGCGGTGACGGTCTGAAATGCGGCAGACAACGTGGCGCTGGCCGGGATGAGGCACACGATCAGCGCGGCGACTGCAGCTCGGGTCATCCACTCATTCGACATGTGGCCGACGTACTGTCTTCGATTCAAGCTCGCCGGGACTCCGCGTCTGGGTAGCTCAGCCGACCTGCAATAGTCACGACATGCCGTGACCGTCGACCGCATTTCGTCGTCGCTCGCGCACACCGGAGGTTCATTGGCCGGATTGCTCGGCCAACCGAGGGAGCAACCGGTCAATTGAACTGTAACCAGCGTGGGCTCACCGTGAGGCTGCGAAATGAGTGCCATGTATCGCGCGTGCAACCTGCGCAGGCCTGCATGGGAGGGTCTCCTTTCAGCTCGACACTACGGCGATGACTCGCTTTGTCGCGCAGTGACGCGGGGACTATGGCTCTCCGGCCGCCGCTCACCACCGCCGGCATGCCCGATTCAACGAACCTTCCCGTGGTGGAGCCTTCCCCTAAGGGCAGTGGCCGGCGGCCCGTCCGCCATCTATAGTGCTCGACCAGACCGTAATGAGCACACCCACATGATCGCCGCTGTCGTTTTGGTCCTCGTGCACAGTGCGCTCATCGTCGCGTTGCTGGTCCAACGGTTGAAGCGACTGCGGGCGGAAGACGCCGTACGTCGCCTGATCGCGACGCAGGACTCGGTGCGGTACCGCCTCGCGCGCGAGCTGCACGACAATGTGAGTCAGAAGCTTGCGGCCCTATGCATCGAGATCAGCCGCCTGGGCGCGCGTGCATCGTTCTCACCGGCGATGGCCGAGCCGGTGGCCCATCTTGCCGAACGCGCGAAGGACATTGCCGTGGACGTCCGCTGCCTGTCGCACGGCCTCTATCCGCCGGCATTGGAACTCCTCGGCCTCTCGCCGGCCATCGAACGCCTCTGCCAAGACGTGTCGCGCCAATGTGGCGTCCGGATCGATTTTCGGCCGGGCGTCGTCGGTCGGCAGCTCTCTCGGGACGCGGTACTGTGCTTGTTCCGCATCACACAGGAAGCCCTGCAGAACATCGTGAAGCACAGTGGCGCGAAGCATGCGACGGTGTCTCTGGCCGAGACCGGGCGGAAGATCTGTCTGCATATCGCCGACAGCGGCCGAGGGTTCGATCACAACTGGAGGGATCGCGCGGGGCTCGGCCTCCTGAGCATGCGTGAGCGCGCCCTCCTTGCCGGGGGCCGGATGGGGATACGCACCTCGGCCGATCGGGGCACGCGCCTCATGGTGACAATTCGGTTGAACCGGGAACCGGTGCGCACACGACTTCTCGAGAGCGCATAGTCGGCCCACCCGACGACCCCCGTAAAGCGTTGTCTGGGCACAATGAGCAACAGCGAAAGCATCTATGTCGCCGTCGTCGATGACGACGAGAGTTTCTGCCGATCGCTCGCCAGACTGCTACGCGCGGCGGGAATGCAGCCGATCACGTATGCCTCGGCGGAAGCGTTTCTTGCCGACAGGAAACATCCCCGGTTCGACTGCCTCGTGCTCGACGTCAGTCTCGGCGGCATGTCCGGCATCGAGCTGGGGCAACGGCTCGGGGTCGAAGGCCGCGCTGCACCGTTCATCTGCATCACGTCTGCCGACGAACCGGACCTGCGCATACGAGCCGAGGCCGCAGGGTGTGCGGCGTTCTTTCGTAAGACCGATTCGGGCGCCGTCGTGCTCGACGCCATTCGCCGCCTGGCGCGCTGATCCGTACGGTATGAACGCAGCACCGGAAACCGGACTTCGGGATTGCCGTCAGCGCATCGGCAGCACTGGCCGATCGCTGTTCCAGATGTCTCGGGCGACAGCCCAGTCACCTGCGGCATCTCGCTGGTAGACAGTGATGTACTTGCCGACATCTTCCATCGCCGGACC
>Ga0299914_10003454_pt1 | contig 11169 bp, 13 predicted proteins | sample RVTome_10_FD_201361 | JGI IMG/M metagenome (GOLD analysis project Ga0299914, IMG submission 201361) | Soil microbial communities from uranium-contaminated site in the Upper Colorado River Basin, Wyoming, United States - RVT153D57 (version 2) ... | reverse complement strand
TTATTATCAGCGTGCCATGCGGCTTCTGGAGCAGACGGGTGGCTCACTATGGGTGCTGGGAGCCTTACATTTGAATATTGCCCACACCTACACGCGGCTGCGCCAACTAGACAAAGCGGCCGATGAGTTAAAAATGGCGCGGGCTTATTTTGACCAGTCTCAACTGCGTGATCTGCTGCCAGAACTGTATGGTCTCATGGCTGAGGTAGCCTTGTTACAAGGGGATTTGGAGACGGCCGAACAGCATGGTCAATACTCATTGGAACTGGCCAGGGAATTGGCCATGCCTCGTGAAGAAGGCCATAATCTACGAATTCTGGGCGAGATTGCCCGTATCCAAACGCAGTTTGAGAAAGCAGAGCAATTTTTCTTGGAAAGCTATAGCACGCTGCATCATACTGGCGATGAGTATGAAGAAGGACGCACCCAACTATCGTTAGCTCAACTGTATCTGGCTCAACAACAAACAGAACAGGCAGAGGCAGCCCTGTCCATTTGCGAAGATGTCTTCGAACGTTTGGAAGCGCAGCTAGACCTGGCAGCGGCGCAAAGTATGCGCCGAAAGCTGGCAACCTAGATAATTATAAAATTGGGCTATTACTTTTAGGCTAATTGCCACCTGAAGGATGGACAGGATCAATAAGTTAGGATAATCTTTTGTTCCTCTCATACCATGAATATACCTGATTTTGAAGGTGCGGTTGCTTATGCGATCGGCCGTTTACGTTCCGAACTCTCACCTCACTTTACTTACCACAATTTGTGGCATACGCAGCATGAGGTAATGCCTGTTGCCTTAAAGTTAGCCAGCCTGAGCAATGCTGACGAAGCAGACATGAAGCTACTAAAAGCCGCTACTGCCTTTCACGATATTGGCTTTACCGAGGTAGATAAAAATCACGAGCTTACAGGTTCACGCATTGCGGCCCAGACACTGCCCGATTTTGGCTTTAGCCCAGCCCAAATTGAGCTAATTATGGGTATGATCATGGCCACCAGGCTGCCACAAAGCCCGCGCACCCTTTTGGAACAGTGCATTGCCGATGCCGATTTAGACGTATTGGGCCGGGATGATTTTCTAACCAGAAACCAATGTCTACGCCAGGAGTTGTCCAATCTAGGCACAAATTTTAATGACCGGGCATGGTTAGAAGGCCAGATCGCCTTCAGTAAATCACATTCTTATTTCACTGAGGCTGCGCGGGCCTTGCGCGATGAGCCTAAGCAAAAAAACATCGAGATTTTGCAGCTCCATCTGGCTGATTTACCCTAGAACCCTTAAAGTTCATCCGTCAATTCCATATTTATAAACGGATGAGCCTTAAGTAACCGTCCGCAGATAAGTTTATCCTTTGCCCGAACAAGGATTATTAGCGTGAATGTTGTTGGAGTCAAAGAGCAACTGAAAACCTTCATTGCCGGTGAACTTTTGAACCGGGCCGATTACCCTATCGGCGATGACGAGCCACTGATTTCGGGAGGATGGATTGACTCATTCTCATTGGCCCAAATTGGGGTGTTTGTGGAGGAGGCTTTTGACATATATATTCCTGATCCTGATTTGACAGTGGCCAAGATGGACACGTTAAACCAGATAGCAGCCCGTGTATTAGAAGGATAGTTGATAACCAACAGTGGGGGCACACTTTTCCACTTTCTCTTCCTTAATTCAACCTGTGAAACAGCAAGCGGCCAGCCAGCCTGATGATTTGGCGCTGGTATTTATAGAAGAAGACGGCCGCTCACACACGCTTACCTGCGCCCAATTCTGGCAATCGGCCGTTACTGCCGCCCACTCTTTGCAAAACCACAACATCCATCACGACGATCTGGTCATCCTCGTCATGCAGCACAGCCAGGAACTGCTCACCACCTTTTGGGGGGCCATGCACATCGGAGCCATTCCCTCCATCTTTCCCTTCCTCACTGAAAAGCTCGACCCTCAAATCTATATGGAGCGCGTCCGCGCCCTCGTCGCCCAGGCCAATGCCCGCGCCGTCATCACCTTTCCCGACTTCAAAACGCCACTCACCAACCTGCTGGCCGGTGTTGGCTGTCTGGTTTTGGGGAGCGATGAGGTACTCTACCCCCACCCTGCCAGGGGTAGGGAAGCCGACTCCCTCTCCCATGAGGGAAAGGGCTGGATTGAGGGTGCCAATAAAATCGCCTTCCTCCAACACAGCAGTGGCACCACTGGCCTACAAAAAGGGGTCGCCCTGCCCCATCGTTCTGTTCTCAATCAGATTGACAGTTACAGCCAGGCCATCAACCTCAACAAAGAAGATGTCATCGTTAGCTGGTTGCCGCTTTACCATGACATGGGTCTCATCGCCGGCTTTATCCTCCCCCTTGTGGCCGGTGTCCCCCTGGTGCTCATGTCCCCCTTCGATTGGGTGCGTGATCCCAAGCGGCTGCTGTGGGCCATTCATGATCATCGTGGGACGCTCTGCTGGCTGCCCAACTTTGCTTACAATCATATGGCAAAATCCATCCGCAAACGGGATTTAGCGGGGTTGAATTTGCGCTCGTGGCGGTTGGCCATTAACTGTTCCGAGCCAGTGCGCCATGACAGCCACCAGATATTTTTACAACAATTTGCTCCCTTTGGCTTCCAGGAATCAGCCCTTGCCACCTGCTATGCCATGGCCGAGAATACCTTTGCCGTGACGCAGAGTGAGGTAAAACGGCCGTTACCCGTTCAATGGATCGATCTCCCCAAACTACAATCCGAACAAATCGCTATACCCATCCCCCCGGCTGAACCTCAAGCCGCCGCCATCGTTAGCTGCGGCCGGCCGATCAATGGCACAGAAATAGCCATCGTCAACGAAAATGGTGAACCCTTACCTGAAAACCACCTCGGCGAGATCATCCTGCGCGGCAGCGCCATGCTCAGCGGCTACTACCAACGACCCGACCTTACGGCTCAAGCAATTCGGGATGGCTGGTATTACACAGGCGACATAGGCTACTTGAGCCAGGGCGAACTATATATAACCGGACGCAAGAAAGACCTCATCATTGTCGCCGGCAAAAATATTTATCCCCAAGACCTGGAAGCGATCGCCAACAGCATACCCGGCATCCACCCTGGTCGGGCCGTTGCCTTTGGCCTGATGAATGAGCGGCTGGGTACGGAAGGAATTGTGATGGTATGCGAGTTAGCAGCACCAGCCAATCTCCACCAAACCCATAACATCGAACAAGCCCTCCGCCGCCAAATCATCGCCCAAACCGAAGTCACCCTGGCCGATGTCCGCTTCGTCGAGTCCCGCTGGATCCTCAAAACCTCCAGCGGCAAACTTGCCCGCAGTGCCAACCGTGACAAATACCTGCACACATTCAGCAAATAAAGCCGCATAGTTATTAGATTATGGTATCTCAACGAGTAAACTACGACCTCATCGCTCACGCATATGACAGCGGCCCTCATCGTGGCAAAGAAGTTGATCCAAATTTACTGGCATATTTGGCCGAACGGGGCGAAACGGCCGATCCCCTTCGCATTCTCGATTTGTGCTGTGGCACCGGCAATCAACTCATCGCCAATCAGCCACACGTGTCGGCAGCAACGTTGGTGGGCCTGGATTTGTTTGCCGGCATGTTGCAAAATGCCCAACAGAAAAGTGAGGCCATCCATTGGCTGCAAGGCGACAGCGCGTTTCCTCCATTTGCCAACGACTCATTTGATTACGTTTCCAACCAATTTTCCTTTCATCATGTCCAGGATAAAGTCGGGATGATTGAAGGGGTGCACCGGGTGTTGCGGAGGAACGGCCGTTTCGTCATGCAAAATATCGCCCCTCACAAGATGACAGGTTGGATATATTACCACTATTTCCCCACTTCCTACACGCTCGATTTAGACCACTATCTAACTCTGGACGAATTGCAAACTATGCTGGCAAAAACAGGTTTTGTCAACATTCAGCTTGAGTGCAACCATTTCACCTATGAGCAAGAGCTGGCGCAGTTCCTGGTGTTGGCGGAGACTCGTGTAGCTGCCTCACAGCTTATGGCCATTGCTGATGCGGATTATGAGGCAGGGTTAGCGCGGCTGATGACAGATGTAAACGACCATCTCATCCCCAGTTACACCTCAGAAATCTGCCTCATCACCCTCCATGCCGATAAAAAATGAGTGACTTGATCCATTTTCAGATGCGGCAGTGTGGCAATGAAAACTGTCGCTTTCGTTTTCCGGTTTTGGTAGGCAGTGATTTGGGTGAGAAATGTCCACGCTGTGGGCAGGAAACCGCCTTAGCCACCCCACCCTTCACTAATCAAGCCCCACCCGCTTTTGCTGCCCCAACCGCTGCCAATCTGGCTGTGCTAGTTGACAACGTGCGTAGTATTTACAATGTTGGCTCATTTTTTAGAACAGCCGATGGCGCAGGTGGCATCGCTCATCTCTATTTGTGTGGCATTACGCCCACGCCAGATAATCCCAAGGTGGCCAAGACAGCATTGGGTGCAGAAGAAAGTGTAGCTTGGTCATATCACAAGAATGGGTGGGAAACGGCCGTCTCCCTGCAGCAACAAGGCTATGAACTGTGGGCTTTGGAAGGGACGGCCGGAGCGGAATCATTGTTGACAATTAACCCAACCCAAGCACCTATCGTCCTCATCATAGGCAACGAACTGTCCGGCATTGACCCGGCCATCTTGGAGATTTGTGACAAAGTGCTGGCCATTCCCATGCACGGCCGTAAAAGCTCCCTCAATGTTGCCAGCGCCTTTGCTGTTGCCGTCTATTGGCTGCGCTATGGCCAATAAAATGGAGTATAATACTGCCAGGAGATGATTATGAGCGTCATTCACATATGCTGAAACAACCTATAAGTGGCTGCGAAGCAAAGCGGCTGCTATTTCACAAACGCCTGATGAAGTAGCCGATACCTTGCTACGCCAACAGTTGGTGCCCCAACACGCCTTCATTGAAGTCGTGGAAAAGTCCAATCGTCTACGGGCGAGGATCAAAGGGACGACCATTCCAGTTTCCGTCATTGTTCGCTATATACAATTGGGCGAAACACCAGAAACAATCACTCAAGAGGTAATCCCACATCTTACATTAGCCCAGGTTTATGATGCCCTCAGTTATTATCACGCCCATCGGGATGAAATAGATGAAGAAATCGCCCTCAATAATGATGAAATATATTGGCGTAATTATCTGCGTGAATCATTAGGGGAAGAGGGTTATCTGAAAATAACCGGGCAAGTGACGTGAGTGATTATTCCCCAAAACTCCTACTTGATGTCCATCTTAGGACGATTCAGGGATCTATCGGCGATGGAGGGGCCGATAACCATGACCAGGGCCGCAATGGCTCTGCCTGTCTGAGTCATGGCAAAAATGTCAGCATAGCCCACACTGGCACAGGTGGCAATGTAATGAAAAGCATCTATGTAGGTGTTCACTGTGGGGTTTACCTCCTTTTCCGCATAGTAGAAGGCCAGTGCCGCACTCCCCAAAAAGCCATAAGCGGCTTCCAGTGGATTGGCCTCCACCCAATCGAGAAAGTGGTCTTCCCACCTGCTTTTATGAATGCGTAATCTCTGCACTTCCTGGCGCAGTTGGACAGTGGACAAGCCAAACCAGGTTTGCAAAAAGTCGGGTGGAGTAACGACCGTTGCCGACTTTCTGTTCACCTCAGCAAATAACGTATCAAGGGCGTTCTGTTGTTCCCTGGTTAACATAGAATTACGATTTACGATTTACGATTTGCGATTTACGATTTATGATTTACGATTGCAGGCGGCGTTTGATTTCTTCGATCTCCTCATAGGCCGCCACGTGATCTTCCCGCTGAGCGATCTCTTCCTGGCGGTCATCAAGTTCAGTGTGCATAGATTCGGCCGTTTTGTCCAGATCGCGCCGTATCTGCTGTAACCGCGCCATCGTTTCTACACTTTCTTCGCGCTCAGCCAACGCCCCATGTCGTTGGCGCACAGACCATAAACGTTGCTGTATCCGCTCAATATCTGCCTGTAAGCTGGCAACAGCCTGGGCGTAAGTCTCGTAACGTGTCTGTAGCTCACCAGCATCAGGTTGTCCCTGAACTTCGGCCATACGCCAGGCTGTTTCCGCCCGTTTTTGGCGAGCAATAGCCCAGGCCAGTTCCTTGCGCAACCTGTCCAGGTGGTGTTGTGTCTCTTTCAACAAGGCGGCCGTGGGATCAGGAGCGGCCGTTTCTGTCTCCTCGCTAAAAAGATCGGCAACGGCCGTCTTGACCACCCGCCGCAGCGTATCTACTAATCGCATCTAAAGCTGCTCCCATTCATTTCTGTCCACACCTGCCTGTCGCAAAATCCTGATCAACAGCTCTTTGCCAATATCACTATGATGTGGATTAGGAATTCTCACAGTCACCTCACCTCGTACCATAAGCTGATGTCTGCTGCCTGTATACGGGCCATCAAAACATAATTCCCGTAGATATTTAATCAAATCCCTGCGTTTGATAGGGCCAAGGCGAGGCATCAGGTAACTTCTTGAATTGTTAATGTGATGCCATCAACAACAGGTAAAGGTAGATTTCTGGAGACACGAAACAATATCCATTCTTCCAAGACTTCTTCCAACTCATCCCGACACCCTTCCAAAGTCTCAGCATTGGCATAAACACCTTGAAAATCAGGAATCTCACCATAAAATGTGCTGTCGTCAGCCAGAATTTCGTATTTTGCTTTTCTCATTGCGGCTCGAATATAGCTTGTTAACATGTTAGCCTCCCGGCTTATTTAGCTAATGCTCGTAGATAGAATTCATCAAAAGGCAAATCACGAATAATGGGTAGATGTTCCAGAGCCTTTTGTGCCTTCTCCACGATGGGTTCGCTGCCGGCCTGTTTGCTCAACATCGCCAGCACCTCACCTACTGTCTGGCCTTTGAGCCGGTCAATGTTCAAATTCTTTTCAGTGACGCGAATAATTTCGGGGACCAAGGTGGCCAGTTCGGTAATAGTATCGGCCGTTTCCCCATCAGCCATCTTCACCAGGCCGTCTCCATTCGTACTGCCGGTAAGTTTATTAAGCATCTGCTGCCCTATGTCCAATAACGGCGGCGGCATGGCCTTCACGACCTCACCAAGGCCATCAGCAAACGTCACCAGCCGCAACAAAGAGGCAGCGGCATTGGGGTCGCCGATCATCTTAATGTTCATCGAAGCCATTGCCTTGGCTAATGATTCAGCTTTGGCTACCTCAATCTGCACCTGCGCTTCCAACTGCAGTTTGAGAATTTCCACACGCTGGGCCACGCCATCATAGGCGGCTAACGCTTCTGCCTTGGCTTTGGCACCTTCGGCCTCGGCGACTGCCTTAGCTTTGGTGGCCTCTGCCTCTTGCATGGCTGCCTCGGCCTTGGCTCGCAAGACATCAGCTTCAGCCAAACCAACGGCCGAGGCCCTGGCCTTGGCCGCTTCTGCTCGTAGTTTTTCTGCTTCTGTTTCCGCCTGGGCCTGGGTACGAACGGTTTCCGCTTGCTTCAACGCAGCCTCGGCCTCAGCAGCAGCTCTGGCTTTGAGAGCGGCCGCTTCTGCTTCAGCCTCACGCTGTTTACGCAGAGCATCTAACTCAATCCGGTTTTTCTGCTCAATCATGGCTTTTTGCGCTTCTCGTTCGGCCTGAATAAGGCTAATCTTAGCCTCACGCTCTGCCTCTCCGGTGGCTTCAACCGTCTTGACGGCCTGGGCTGCTTCTTCACGTTTGGCCAGAACGAGCAACCTCTCTTGTTCGGCTTGTTCCCGTTCCTGCTCAGCCTGCACCAGGGCAATTTGACGCTGCTGGTCAGCCAGCTCCAAAGTTTGGCGGCGTGACAGTTCTGTGGCCATAATCTCTTGCTGTTTGCGCTCGTTTTGTACAGCCAGTTCTTGCTCTTTGTGCAGTTCTGCCAGCGCCACAACTTGTTCTTTGCTAATACGCGCCTCTTCGGACTTTTGCAGTTCTTCAAAGACCTTTTTATCGGCCACAGCCTTTTCGCTGGCTTCCATCGTCCGAACTTCGCGCTCTTGGGTAGCGGCAGCCAGAGCCAGGTCCCGATCCAGATCGAGTCTCATTCGAGAGGCGTCTGTATCACGCTGTTTGATTTCAAGTTCCGCCTTGCGCTCAATATCGTTGCGTTCACGCAGGGCTTGCTGGATGACTTGAGCGTTGGCACGGGCCACTTGGGCACCAAAGACATCATCTGTGCCAAAGGAGCCTTGGCGGGCAGCACGCAGGGTTAAGATAGAGACAGATTCCAGTACCAAACCATTTTCTTCCAGGTCGGTTTTGAGGCGATTTTGCACCTCCTCAATGAACTTTTCGCGCTCTTGATGCAAACTCATCAAGGTAAACGTCGCGGCCACATCGCGCAAAGCACCATCTAACTTGGCATCTACCAACTCCTTAAGGGTCATGCTGTCCACTTGCTTACCACCAATGGTGCGAGCAGCATCTATGATGCCTTCAACGGTAGGGCTGACTTTGATGTAGAAGATAACCTTGATGTCGGCATATTGAGGGTCAATGGTGAGCAGGGCTGTTTCACCGGTACGCTCAATTTCAATCGCCATCGTGTTCAAATCAATCCAACTGATTTCGTGGATGGTGCGGAAGACCCAGGCACCACCATTCATGACGACTTTGGGCGGCACATTGGTGCCGCCCAGGCCCCCGGTGCGGACGAAGGCGCGGTTGGGAGGAGTTTTGACGTAAGCCCGCATGATGGAGAGGAAAAAGACAAATCCTATCAGCAGGATTACGCCAACGATGACTATGACGATCAGAAAGGGCGGCATTGTTACCTCCTCAATTACGCAATTAGATCATTACGTAACTATATGCAATCATTTACGAGGATTTTGTGTGAATGGGTGCAACTGTATACAGCTTTTTGTCAGCATCATAATCTACAAGGGCCACTTCGGCCTGACCGGAGATGGGTTCGTCATTGTGGCAAATGGCAAAGACATTGATAAGGGTGCCGCCGTCGTCACGTACACGGACGAGGCCATATTTTTCGTCTACACGAGGACTGATAACGGTACCGCGACGGCCGATCAAACCGACAGCGGCAGTAGCGGTCGTGCTGACAGAGGGCAAGGCACGGCCGATAAGACGGGCCGTGCGGGAGCTGATGAAGCTGCCAGCGATGAGGGCCAGGGGGAATACGACCGGAAACCCCAACCTGGGATAATCACTAAAAACACTTTGTATAACACTGTTCAACGTCCACCCAATTGCACCAATACTACCGAGCAAGATGACCAGTACCACGAGCAAGGGAGCTTTACCCACGCCTAAGAAAGCAAGCAAAGCTAAAGCACTGGGAATATCATCAGCATCCATATCCCCATCAGCATCAAGATCAGCGTCGGCATCTATATCAGCGTCTAAGTCAATATCGGCGTCTATATCGGCATCCAGGTCGAAGTCGGCATCCGCATCGCTGTCAGTGTCCAGGCCAATTAATTGCAGGACGGCCGCTAAGACACACAAAACTAACATGATCGTGAAGGGGAGGTTGTACCAGGCAGTAATGAAGGTTAAGGTTTCTGTTAACATGGATTCTTAGATGGACATTAGGGATATTTTACCATAAAACGGCCGCTTTGGGGCAATATCTGTAGGCAACCGGCAAACAGGAATTGCTTTGCCAATTATAAAGATACGTTTTGTGATCTGGCTCATAGTCTGGATGAGTGAGAGATGAATAATAGGTAGAAAGGCGGACCAGGCTGTTGTCTTAAAGATAACAGTAGGCAAGGAGCAAAGTATGAAAGCGCAACATTGGCACCGGTGGCCCTTATGGAGTCTAATTGGATTATTGTTATTGGCGGCTTGTAGCGCAGGGCGGAGCGAACCTGTTGTGAGTGGCACGGGTGAACCTGTGACGGTGGGGCGTGCTGAGATAGAAAAAGGGGGGGAATCGGCCGTATCCGAACCGGAACAGGTAGCAGTCGAAGAGGCGACTGAATCCCCAACGGCCACAGCCCCAGTCGAAGAAGTGTCGGATGAAGTTGTTGAAGAGTCCCCAGAGACAGAAGAGACGGCCGAAGAAGCCACAGAAGTAGCCGAAAATGAGACAACAGGCGATGGTCGCTCTGATCGTTTGCGCAGGCTAACCATCAGATGGAACACAAATTGGGATTTACATACCATTGATTACGATGAAATTCTCCCCGGTGGCCCGCCCCGCGATGGCATCCCCTCCATAGACAATCCCCAATTCATCTCTACGGCCGAGGCCCGCAGTTGGCTGGCCGACAATGAGCCGGTCATAGCCCTCGAACTCAATGACCTGGCTCGCGCCTACCCCCTACAGATTCTTACCTGGCATGAAATTGTCAATGATGAGATTGGCGGTACGCCTGTGGTAGTTACTTTCTGCCCGCTGTGCAACTCAGCCCTTGTTTTTGACAGCCGGGTAGACGGCCGGGCGCTTGAATTTGGCACATCGGGACTCCTGCGGCATTCAGACTTAATCATGTATGACCGGACAACGGAGAGCTTGTGGCAGCAATTTACCGGCGAGGCCATCGTTGGCGATATGGTGGGCCAGCAGCTTACGTTTCTGCCCTCATCGCTGGTGAGTTTTGCCGATTTTGTGGCTGCCTATCCTGACGGCCAGGTACTCTCCCGCGAGACAGGTTTTGAAAGTTATGCCCATCGCTATGGCTCTAACCCTTATGCTGGCTACGATACGGTTGGCCGGAATCCATTTCTGTTTGATGGGGAGTTAGACGGCCGTCTCCCGGCCGTCGAGCGCGTGGTCACCGTTTCCTTCGAGAATATTGATGTGGCCTACCCCCTGCGCATCCTCTCCCAGGTCAGCGTCATCAACCACAGCCCTGACGGCCATGACCTCGTCGTCTTCCACAAAGAAGGCACCAGCAGTGCCCTCGACACCGAAGTCATTTCCCTCGGTAAAGATGTCGGGGCCACAGGTGTATTTGACCCTCATGTCAATGACCAGAAACTTACCTTTATCATAGAAGGGGATAACATCGTTGATGAACAAACGGGTAGTGTATGGAATGTGTTGGGGCAAGCAGTGGCCGGTCCCCTGGCCGGCACACAACTAGCGCCCATTGTCCATGGGGATCATTTTTGGTTCTCTTGGGCAGCCTTCAAGCCAGATACGATTATCTATGGTATGAACTGACCCCAGCATTCCACCAG
>Ga0299914_10003453_pt1 | contig 11169 bp, 11 predicted proteins | sample RVTome_10_FD_201361 | JGI IMG/M metagenome (GOLD analysis project Ga0299914, IMG submission 201361) | Soil microbial communities from uranium-contaminated site in the Upper Colorado River Basin, Wyoming, United States - RVT153D57 (version 2) ... | reverse complement strand
GGTCGTGCTGGCCATCGTCCTGGGCCTGCGGTTCATCGGCACGGGCCTGGTCGCCATCGGCGTCGGCTGGCAGCTGCGGCGCTTCGCGTCCTGAGCGGGCCGGCGGTCGTGGCGGGTCGGCGGCCTCACGGTCCCTCGCGGCGTCCGTCCGCCGACCAGCCCTGTGCAGATGCCCCCGGGAGCCGACGTCGTCTGCACAGGGCTCACGCCGGCGGCGCTGCGTCCGGTCGCTACCGACCGGCGTCCACGATGGCGCGCACCGCCGCGGCCACCTCGTCGGGCGCTTCGAGCGGGGGCCAGTGCCCCACGTCGGTGAGCCGGTCGAGGGGCACCTGCGGCAGCCGCACCTCCAGCCGGTCGGCGACGTGCCCGCCTGACACCGGGTCGAGATCGCCCCACACGAACCGCATGGGCAGCGGGCACGACTCGAGCGCGCCGATCCAGCGCTCGCCGTGGGCCAGCCGGTCGGCGACGTAGTGCAGCAGCCGGTGGGCCTGGCGGACCCCGCCGTCGTGGTCGAGCGCCACCCACATCTCGTGCATCTCCGCGTCGGTCATGGGCCGCCGGCGGCCCCACGTGCCCCTGATGCCCTGGGCCAGCGCAGCCTCGTCCATGGCGGCGGCCACGGCGGCGCCGTGCTCGGGATCGAGCAGCAGCTTCTGGCCCACGGTCTGCCGGTGCAGGTCGGAGTAGAGGCCGCCGTTGCTCCACACCACGCCCGTGACCGGCACCGCGCCGGCCCCCTCGGCCTGGCGGGCCAGCAGCTCCTGGGCGACCGAGACCCCGTAATCGTGGGCGAGCAGCACCGACGAGGAGACGCCGAGGTGCGCCCACACCGCCTCCACAGCGTCGGCCGCCCCGTGGATCGAGTAGGGGTGGTCGACCGGCTTGGCCGAGGCGCCGAAGCCCGGGAGGTCGGGCGCCACCCAGCGCAGGCTCGGCAGCCGCTCGAGCACGGGCACGACGTCGAGCGACGACGACGGGTAGCCGTGCAGGAACGTGACCACCGGGCCGCCCGCGTCGCCATCGTCGTGCACCGCCAGCCGCACGCCGCCACCCTCGACCGCGATCGCCGCGGCCGCCCACTCCTGGAACGTTGCCATGCCCCTCTCTAGCGCGTGCGGCGGGCCGCGGTCTCCGAGTGCGCCACCCGGGCGCCGAGGTCGGCACCCCAGCGGCGGGCACGGTCGACCTCGCCGTCGAGCAGCGGGCCGGTCATCCCGTCGACCCGGAACGTCGTGGTCGGCACGACCAGCGGCATGCCGAGGCGTCGCAGCCGCCTGGCCGCGGCGCGCGCCGCCGAGCCGGGCAGCCGCGGCTTGTCGACCTTGGTGTCGAACGCGGCGGCCGGCAGGCGGCGGTCGACACGACCGAGCCCGGCCAGCCACTCCCGCAGCCCGAGCCTGGTCGAGACCAGCGGCTCGGCGGTCTTGGTGACCGCGTCCCGGCGGGTGGACGGCCGGCTCAGGCCGAGCGCGTGGGTGGGAGCGCCGACCACCAGCAGGTCGACGTCGTCGCCCACCTGGGCGGGAGCCGTGCCGACCTCGACCAGGCTCACGTCGTCGATCCCGTCGGCGGCGGCCAGCCCGTCGGCCACGGCCCGGGCGACGACCTGCGTGTTGCCGAACATCGACTCGTAGACCACGAGCGCGCGCATCGTGCACCTCCGATCGGAGAGGACCGGACGCCCTCGCCGCTTCTCAGTGTTTGCCCGAAGCAGCGGCGCCGGTAGGGCCGAAGGTCCGGACTGGCGACCGAACGCCACGACCCGACTGCCACGCCGAGCACACCCGCCTGGCGCATGGTTGACTGACTCCCATGGGTGACCGGGGGAGCACCGAACGCACGACCGCGCACGACCAGCTACCGATCAAGTTCGGGCCGGTGTCCAACGGCGAGTTCCATCCACAGCCGCACAGCCCGCTCGTGCGCGAGGTCATACGCCGCACCCACCGGCTGGCCGACGAGCACGCGCGGCGCATGGGCATCTCGCGCCGGCGCTTCCTGAGCGGCATCACCGGCGCCGCCGCCACCCTGTACGTGCTGGGCGCATGCTCGAAGGAGGAGTCCAACAGCCGGGGCGAGTCGCCCGGCGGCAGCTTCGACGTGTCCGAGGACGCGACCACCGACACGGCCACCGCGCTGGAGGAGCTGGGCGGCGAGGAGTTCATCTTCGACGTGCAGACCCACTACGTGAACTACGACGCCGATCCCGGCATCGGCGAGTGGACGGGCGCGTTCCCCGGCAGCCGCTGCGAGGAGGGTGCCGACGCCGGCGACAGCAAGGTGTGCTTCACCGCCGACGCGTACTTCCGCGAGGTGTTCGTGCGGTCCGACACGTCGATGGCCGTCCTGTCGGCGCTGCCGTCCCAGCAGCTCGCCGGCCTGCAGCCCGACGACATGGTGTTCGCCATCGACGTGGCGACCCGGCTGGGCTGCGACGGTCGGGTGCTGATGCACGGCGGCGCCTACCCCCACCACGGGCCCATCGAGGCCGCCCTAACGAGCATGACCGACCTGCGCGAGCGCTACGACCTGGCGGCCTGGAAGATCTACACGATGACCCCCACCGACGCGCACTTCTACTTCGACGACCACGACCCCGACCGCCCCCAGATCGGCCAGCGCTTCATCGACCACGTGCGCGAGATCGGGCCGCCCATCATCTGCACGCACAAGGGCATCAGCTCCATCGTCGGATCGACGCCCGAGCTTGCCGACCCCGGCGACATCGGCCCGGCGGCCGCCCGCAACGAGGACGTCTCGTTCGTGGTCTACCACTCCGGCTTCGAGCCTGGTGGCGGGGGCACCGGGCCCTACGACCCCGACGACCCCGCGCCCCAGGGCGTCGACCGGCTCGTCCGCACGATCGAGACCGCGGGGCTGGAGCCCAATGCCAACGTCTACGCCGAGCTGGGCGGCACCTGGTGGTTCGTCATGCGCGACCCCACGGCGGCCGCCCACGTGCTCGGCAAGCTGCTCAAGCACGTGGGCGAGGACCGTGTGGTGTGGGGGACGGACTCGATCTGGTTCGGCACGCCCCAGGACCAGATCCAGGCCCTCCGGTCGTTCCAGATCAGCGAGGAGCTGCAGGAGCGGTACGGCTACCCGGCACTGACCGACGAGATCAAGGCCAAGATCTTCGGCGTCAACTCGGCCCGGCTGTACGGCATCGAGCTCATCACCGGCCAGTGCGACCTGACCGCCGAGGAGGTCGAGGCCGTGCGCGCCGGCATGCCGCCGGCCCCGACCTACGGGCCCACCACCTACGCCGAGTCGGCCGCCATGATCGCCGCCCACCAGGCCGGTTACCTGGCCTGAGGCCGCCCCGCGATCCGGCCGGGCCGTCCGCCGCCGCCCCCGCCGGGCCAGCCGCGGGCGCGCCATCGGGCAGGTCAGCCCGTATCGTGGGTCGATGGACGGTGTCGTCGAGCTCAGTCGTACCGCCCGCCGGCTGCGGTCCGAGATGGCCGACGATGGCGTGGTCATCGACGCCGACCCGGCGCTGACGGCGCTGATCCTCGAGGAGCTCAGCTACGCCCGCCGGCCGCCGCAGTTCGAACGGCGCGTGCCGCTGTACGGGTCGATGATCGTCCCCGACGACAGGTCGCTCGTCACCGCGGGCGAGCTGGTCGACCTGATCGCCGTCGACGACCAGCCACTGGCCATCGCCCGCCGCTTCTCCGACGGCCGCTCGACCTTCCTGGCCGTCCACCCCTCGGGCCAGCGCCAGGTCGCCTTCTTCCGGCGCAGCGTCCAGTACGAGGCCGACCTGGTCGAGATCCAGGACGACACCGGGGTGTTCATCGTGCAGCGCACGCCGGTGTTGGAGGTCACCCGGCTGTTCACCTCGTCGGCCACCATCGAGTGGGCGGGCTATCGCTGGACGGCCCGGCCCAACGCCCGGGCCACCCACGAGAAGCTGAAGCCCTACCTGCCGCGCATCGCCCCCGCCGTGCTGGAGGGTCTGCTCGAGCTGGCGCTGCACTGGCTCAGCCCCGGCCGGGTGGGCGCCACGCTGGTGGTGCCGGTCAGCCACGGCGACTCCGGCCTCGACATCGAGCACGGCATCCCCGTGCCCGCGCTGTCGGTGACCACCCGACATCACTACCCTGCCCTGTTCGCGGCCCTGATGCAGACCGATCTGGCGACCATCGTCGACGCCCGGGGCATCGTCAGCCACATCGGCGTGGGCCTGTACTCGTCCGCCGAGGCCGACGCCGCCGTCGACAGCAACCGGGGTATGCGCCACCGCTCGGCGGCCCGCTACACCTACGACCATCCGCAGTCGGTGGCCGTGGTGGTGAGCGAGGACGGCCCGGTCACCGTCTTCCACCGCGGGCGATCGCTGTCGGAGTGCGCGGCGGGGCTCGGTAGCGACGTCCGGCGGGTGGCAGCGGGCTGAACCGCAGGCCGCGCGGCGCGAGAGGGCCGTCCCGGGCAGGCCGGGCGTCGAGCCGGGTCGAGTGGCACGTCCCGGGAAGGGGGTAGCCGCGAGCCGCCGTGCCGCGTGCCGGACGCTGTCGGCCGACCCGCGGCCTTCAGTTTCCGACGGCGTGGCCGGCGAACCAGCGGGCCACGCGGTCGGGATCGGCGCCACGGACGCGCACCCGCTTGTGCCGGCCGGCGTGGCCGCTGACCACCTCGACGTCCGACGTGCGGACGCCGAGCTCGCCGGCGAGCAGGCGCGCCACCGCGGCGTTGGCCCTGCCCCGCTCGGGCGCAGCGGCCACCTTGACCTTGAGCGCGTCGCCGTGGAGGCCGACGACGCCGTCGCGAGCGGCACCGGGCTGGACGTGCAGCGAGATCAGCACGTCGCCGCGGGCGTCGACCTGGTAGCTGGCCACGCCCGAGGGTAGGTCCGGGCGCCCTATGGCGGAATCCTGCCGCGGGAACGGGGACCGTGCCCCCGGATCCCGCGGCAGGGTTCCGGCGTCAGATCGAGGCCTTCTCCGTGGCCTTGGGGCGGCCGGGTCGAGCCGTGTCGGCGGAGGCGGGCGACTTCGCCCGCTCGGGACTGCCGACGGCCCGGACGTAGGCGTTGAACCCGACGTCGTCCTCCTCGACGGTCACGGACCGCACGTGGTGGCGGAACGTGGATCGGGCCTTGACGAGCGCCTCGTCGGGCAGGCTCTCGAGTGTGGCGATGAACTGTCGCAGCTCGCCCAGCGTCATGCTGCGGGCGGCGGCGCGGCCGGTGATGGTGCGCTTCATCGCACCATCCTCCCTCATGAGCGGGGGCGCGCCACGCCACCGGTGCCCCGCGACGGCCGTGGCTGGCAACCTTGTGCCCATGGCCAGGGACGATGACGAGCAGACTCGGAACGACGACATCGACCTCGATGCCGCGATCGCCGCGTTGTACGGCGGTCCCCTGCCGTCCTTCGTCGCCGAGCGCGCCGCCCTGGCCCGTGCCTTGAGGACGGCGGGCCGGCGCGACGATGCCGATGCCGTCAAGGCCCTGCGCAAGCCGAAGGCGGTGGCCTGGGCGCTCGACGCCGCCGCCCAGGCCACCCCGGCGGCGGTCGACGAGGTGGCCGAGGCGGTGGACGAGGTCGGTGACGCGCAGGCGGGTGGGGGCGACGTGCGCGCCGCCATCGGCCGGCTGCGCGACGCCGAGGGCGCGCTGGTCGCGGCCGCCCGCGACGCCGCCCAGCGCCACGACCAGGCCGTCGACCTGACCGCACTGGCGCTGGGCCTGCGGGCGGTGGTCGGCGACCCGGACGCGCTGGCGACGCTGCGGGCGGGCCGACTCGTCGACGTGCCGGCACCGGGCGACCTGGCCGGCGGGCTGGGGGCCGGTCCCGCTGACCCCGGCACCGAGTCGCCAGGCACTCCTCCGGACGCAGGCGCCCGGTCGCCAGGGACCACAGCGAAGGCGGGGGCCCGGGCGCGTGCCGGCGGCGACGGGGCGGGGCGACGCCGCTCCCGCCGGCCCGGGGTCGAGTCCGCCGGGGCCGACGCCGACGGTCGCGCCGCCGCTCCGACGACGGGCCGCAAGGACGACGGAGACGCGGCCACCCGGCGGCGCGCGGCCCCCGTCACCGGCGAGTCGGCACGGACCGGCGCCCGGAGCACGACCGCCGACACCGCGGCGGCGCGGGCCGGCGCGCGGAGGACGGCCGCCGACGCCGCGGCGGCGCGGGCCGCCAGGCGGGCGCGGGCGGAGGCGGCGAAGCGCGTGACCGCGGCGGCCACCGCGGCGCGGACGGCCGCGTCCGCCGCCAGGGTCGCCGAGGCCACCGCCGAGCGGGCCGAGCAGCAGGCGTCGGCGGCGCGGCGGCGGGCCGACGAGGCGCGGACCGCGGCCGACCGCGCGGGCCGGGAGGCCGAGGCCCGCGCCGACCAGCACCGCGAGGCCGAGGCCGCGCTCGCCACCGCTGAGGCGGCGCTGTCTGAGCTCGACAGTTGACCGGACCTCCCCCACCCTGACCCACGACCATGCAACGGCCCTCGGCCTGCGACCCAGGCCGCCAGCCGGCCTGTCACGGTGGCAGAACCGGAGGGCCGGCCCTCCCGGCGGCGGTTACGAGCGGCCGGGTGCGGGGGTGCCCGACGCCAGGCGGCGCCAGGTGTCCCGGGTCGCCTCGTCCGAGGGGAAGAAGGCCTCGACCCGCAGTTCCTGCGCGGTCACGTCCACAGGGGTCCCGATGGTCGACACCACGGAGAAGAAGTCGAGCGTCTCGCCGTTCAGCCCGAACGACACGTCGACCACCGGCACCGTGGGCGGCGAGGCGTCGGTCACCGCCAGCAGGGCGGCCACGTCCGGCCGCTCGCCGAGCCGGGCCACCAGGTCGGCCGTCGCCGGGTCGAGCACGCCGCCGACCGCCTCGCGCCGGGCGCGGTCCAGCAGCGCCGGCACCACCGACGACCAGTTGCGAACGCCGCGCCGAACGGGCCCCGGCTCGACCATCAACCGCAGCACGTTGGCCGGCTCGGGCATCGGCTCGTCACCGAGCAGCCCGCCGAACAGCAGCTGAGCGCCGCGGTTGGCGCGCAACAGGTCCCAGCGCCGGTCCATCACCACCGCGGGGAAGGGCTCGTGCTGGTCGAGCATCATCGTCAGGGCGGCATCGACCCGGCCGACCTGCGGGCTGCCCAGCGGCTCGAGCGCGTACATGGGCGCGTAACCGGCGGCGACCAGCAGCCCGTTGCGTTCCCGCAGGGGGACGTCGAGCGCCCGGGCGAGGCGCACGACCATCTGGCGGCTGGGTTGCGACCGTCCGGTCTCGACGAAGCTGACGTAACGGGGCGTGGTGCCGGCCTCGGAAGCGAGGTCGAGCTGGCTCATGCGCCGCAGGCCGCGCCAGTAGCGCAGCAGGTCACCGAGCCCGGCGGGTGACCCGGCCTCCGACTGCGGGCTCGACATGCGGTCACGCTACGGCGGTCCGGGGCATCGACTCACTTCCCAGCGGGGGAATCGCCCCGGCGACTCCACGGCCGCATCGTGAGCCGGTGCCGGCACCCGCCGGCCATGACCACACGAGAGGACACCATCGACGATGGACCTGAAGATCCACACCCTCGACACGGCCCCCGTCGGCTCGCGCGATCTGCTGGAGGGCATCGAGTCCGACCTGGGCTTCGTCCCCAACCTGGCGGCGTCGGTCGCCGAGTCTCCCGCCCTGCTGGCGGGGTTCGACGGCCTGCGCCGGGCCGTGCACTCGGGCGAGCTGCCCGCCGTCGACCGCGAGATCGCGGGGCTCGCGGTCGGCGTGGCCGTCGACAACGCGTACGGCGTCGCCTTCCACTCGACCGTGCTGGCGGGGCTGGGCGTCGACGACGCCGAGATCGAGCGGATGCGCTCCGGGACCGCGCCGTCCGACCCCCACCGCGCCGCGGTGTACGCGCTGGCCCGGGAGATCGTGGTCGGCAGGGGCAAGGTCGGTCCCGCCACGATCGCACGGGCGTCGGGGGCGGGCCTCACCCCCGCGCTGATCCTGGAGGTCGTGGCGGAGTGCACCTTCGCCGGGCTGGTGGGCGTGATCGACAACCTGGCCGACCGCGTCGCTCTCGACGAGCCACTGGCGCCCCGGGCCTGGGCCTGACGCCGGCACGGCGGCCGCCGCGGCCCACGCCGCGGCGGCCACGGTCGTCAGCCGCCGGCGGGATCGGGTGGCGGGAAGCGGCCCGAGAACGCCGGGCGCAGGGCGGCCGTGGTGCGGGCGGCGACCGAGCCGGCCCACAACCCGGCCCCGTAGGCGAGATCGTCCGCCAAGCGGAGCCCGGTCCAGCGCAGGACGTCGAGCCGCGGGCGACGCTCGATGCGCTCGATCAGCGCCGGCACCACCAGCGCCGCCGCCAGGGCCGGGCGCGACCGGCGGTGCAGGGCCAGCGGCACGGCCAGCGGGAACCAGGCCCGCCGCAGTGCGTCGGCCACCTGCCGGCCCGCGTAGAGATTGCCCAGGCCCGCCAGCCGCACGGCCTCGCGCCACGGGTGGCGAAGGTTGGCCAGCTTGGGGGCGAGCGCGGCGGTGCTGGCCGCGGCCAGCGCGACACCCGCCGCCGGAGCGCCGGCAGCGACCAGCCCCCAGGCCGCCGCGCTCCACCCCGACACGGTCAGCGGTGCGACCGCGCCGTGGTGGCGGACCGCCAGCGGTGCGGCCGACGAGCCGTAGTCGTACCGCTGGCGCAGCCAGGCAGGCAGCCCCGGCCGGACGGGGTGGCGCACCATCGCTCGGGGCTCGTAGCGCACGGTCGAGCCGGTCGCCGCCAGCCGCCACACCAGGTCTACGTCCTCGCCATGGGGCATGGCCTCGTCGAACCCGCCGGCGGCGGCCAGCGCATCACGGCGGACCAGCAGGGCGGCCGTGGGGACGTAGGGCACCCGGCTGCCGGGCCGCACGGTCGCCTCGTCCGGTCCCAGGTCGAGGGGCGAGCGCACCTGCTCGTACGCCGCCAGCCAGGCCGGGGTGGTGAAGGAGGGCAACGGTGCCACCCGGGGCGCCACCGCGGCGACGGCCGGGTCGGACAGGTGGGCGAGCAGCGCGGGCAGCCAGCCCGCCTCCGGCTCGACGTCGGCGTCGACGAAGGCGACCACCGCCGCGGTCGCGGCCCGCCAGCCGGTGTTGCGGGCGGCGGCCGGACCCCGTGACGCGTCGTGGCGGACGAGCCGGGCGTCGCTGCCCGCGCGCGCCACCGTCGCCGCGATCGCTTCGGGGTCGGACGACCCGTCGTCGACCACGACCACCTCCCCGACGTGCCCCAGCTGGTCGAGCGTGCGGGCCAGCCCGGCGGCCCGGTCGAGCACCGGGATCACCACGGCGACGTCGGCGGCGACGAACCGGGGCACGACGCCCGCGAGACGCGGGTGCGCCATGCCCGCATCGAGCAGGCGCCGAGCCAGGCGCTGCGCGGCGCGGGCGGGTGGCACGGGCTCGCCGGCCGCGAACCGATCGGCCAGCCGGGCGCCCGCAGCCGTGAGCCGCATCAGCCGCAGCGGCGCGCCTCCCACCAGCACGGTTCCGTCGTCGATCCGCCGGGTGGCGGGGTCGAGGGCCAGGGCAACGCCGGCCGGCAGGGGTAGCGGCGGCCGTCGGTCGCGGGTCACCGGCGTCGCCCCGGTGCGCGCCGACGATCTCGACCGGCGGTGGGGCGAGCGCGGCTCATCGGCGCAGGCCCCGATCGACCTGCGATGCGGACCGGCGGTGGCCCGTGCGGGAGCCGGGCGACGGGCGGGACTCGTCGGCGCAGGCCCCGTTCGACCGGCGATGCGGACCGGCGGTGGCCCGTGCGAGGGCGGGGCTCATCGTGCGGTCATGCCCGCGTCGACCGGCAGGAGCGCACCGGTCACGCCGGTGGCCGCCTCGCTACACAGCCAGCGCACCAGCGCCGCCACCTCGGCAGGATCGAGCAGCCGTCCCAGCAGGTGGTGGGTGGCGAACTCGGACGTGCCGACCAGGTCGTAGAGCGTGGCGCTGGCGTCGAGCATGGCGGTGCTCGTCGATCCCGGGGCCACGGCGTTGGCGGTGATGCCGTACGGTCCCAGCTCGGCCGCCAGGCTGCGCACGAGGCCCACGACGCCGTGCTTGGCGGCGGTGTAGGCGGCCAGCAGGGGCAGGCCCACCATGCCGCCGGCCGACGACACGGCCACGAAGCGCCCCCGCCGGGGCTCGGGCCGGTCGAGCAGGGCCGGGACCGCGGCCCTGGCCAGCCGCCACGTGCCCTCGAGGTTGACGCGCACGATGGTGTCCCAGGTCTCGTCGCTGGTGCTCCACGCCGGCTCGCCACCGGCGACGCAGCCGGCGACGGCCACCGCCGCGTCGAGCCCGCCGAAGCGGTCCACGGCGAGGGCGACAGCCGAGTCGAGCGCCTGCTGGTCGCGGACGTCGGCCACCACGTCGAGGGCCACGCCGTGACCCCCGCAGGCGACCGCCACCGCGGCGAGCTCGTCCCGCGAGGCCAGTGGATAGCCGAGCGCGGAGTCGTCGGCGCAGCGGTCGGTGAGCACCAGCCGCCAGCCGTCGGCGGCCAGGCCCTGCGCGGTCGCGGCGCCGATCCCCCGCGCCGCTCCGGTGATCACGGCCACGGGCCGCTGGGCGTCGGTCACGACCGTGCCCCTGCGCGGCGAGGCACTCGCGGGCCGGTCGACGGCCCCGCCACCGGTGGCCGGGTCACGACCGCACTCCTCCGACGTGCCGCTTCCCATGGCGGGCGGCGGGACGCTCGCGGGCCGGCGGTCGTCGATCCCGCCAGCGGTGGCCGGGTCGGGGCCACCCCCCGACGTGCCGTTTGCCGCGGCGGGCGTGGCGTCGTCGCGCTCCTCGGCTCGGGCCGGGCGTTCACGGCGCCCAGGCTGCCACGGCTCGCACCAGGTCGTCGGCGAGGGCGGCCAGCAGTCGCTCGCCCTCGGCGGCGCTGGCCCCGCGGGGATCGCCGAGCACGCCGTTGCGCGACACCGCCGCCACGCCGCCCGACCGGAGCTCGGGCATGACGTCTGCCAGTGGCCGCGTGTCGCCCGGCTCGGCCTCGTCGAGGCGGACCGAGGCCGGGGCCAGGGCCAGCAGCAGCGACGTCTCTGTGCGGCCGGCGTGGGCGTCACCTCCCGGCACCGTCGGCAGCCAGGCCAGCGCCCGGCGGCCCTCGGCCTGCGCGGTGGCGACGGCCCGCCTCAACGGCGCGGCGTTGCCGGCGTGCCCCGACACCAGCACCACGCCGGCGAAGTCGTCG
>Ga0299914_10003452_pt1 | contig 11172 bp, 9 predicted proteins | sample RVTome_10_FD_201361 | JGI IMG/M metagenome (GOLD analysis project Ga0299914, IMG submission 201361) | Soil microbial communities from uranium-contaminated site in the Upper Colorado River Basin, Wyoming, United States - RVT153D57 (version 2) ... | reverse complement strand
CGGAACCGATCTGCGGGGCAGCGGTATTGCCGAGCTGGGGGACGTCGTTCGCGAAGCCGAGCTTCGTGGCGAGGAGCTGTCCGAGACCGCGGAGCAGTTGCGGTCCGAGATCGACGCTCTGACCGATGATGGGGCGCCCGAGAAGTCGGAAGAGCAGGACGATCTTGAGGAGTTCGGCGAGCTTGCCGGAATGACGCCGGTCGAAGGCCCCGGTTTGCAAGTCACCTTGTCCGACGCTCCCGAACCCCTCGGCCTTGAAGAAGACCAGAATCTCGAGGACTACATCGTCCACCAGCAAGACCTCGAGGCGGTCATCAACGCACTGTGGGCAGGTGGCGCCGAAGCGATGATGGTGATGGATCAGCGCATCATCGCCACCAGCAGCGTCAAGTGCATCGGACCGGTGCTGTACCTGCAGGGTCGCAGTTATGGACCGCCTTACGCCATCTCGGCTATCGGCGACATCGAAGCAATGATGGCCGCACTCGACGAGTCGCCGGGCGTTGCCGAGTACCGCGCCTATGCGGATCAGATCGGTCTCGGCTACGAACTGAATGTCATGGAGAACATTCCGATGCCGGGTTACGAAGGTCCACTTGGTGTGTCTGAGGAGACCGCACAGTGAACGCTCCGCGGCGGATCCTCGTAGTCGACAACTACGACAGCTTCGTGTTCAACCTCGTGCAGTATCTGGCGCAGCTTGGCGCCGAATGTGAGGTCCTGCGCAACGACGAGCTCAAGCCGGAGGAGGCACTGGGCTTTGATGGCGTTCTGCTATCGCCTGGTCCGGGCACTCCGGAGCGGGCCGGCGTATGTGTCGATCTGATCCGGGACGCCGCGGGTCAGGTGCCTGTGTTCGGTGTGTGCCTCGGCTTGCAGGCGATGGCCGTGGCGTTCGGCGGTCGGGTGGGTCGTGCGCCTGAGCTTCTCCACGGCAAGACGAGCGAGGTGTTTCACGACGGAGCCGGCGTGCTGCACGGCCTGCCGAGCCCGTTCACCGCTACGCGGTACCACTCGTTGGCGGTTGACCAGCAGAAAGTCCCGCCCGAGTTCGACGTGACCGGGATCACCGCGAGCGGCGTGATCATGGCGATGAGGCACAGAGACCTGCCCGTTGAAGGAGTGCAGTTCCACCCCGAGTCAGTTCTTACCGAAGGTGGTCACCGGTTGCTGGCCAACTGGTTGACGATGTGCGGGGACGCCGATGCGGTAGCGCGGTCCGCCGGGCTGGCGCCGGTCGTGTCCCGAGGCCCGGACTCCCTCGACCCGGCGACGCTCGCCGACTGAGTTCCGGCCAGGCGTGGCTCTGGCCGCTTGTCGTAATCCGCCCACGGTGTGTCGGGCGGGTGGGCTGATGACCTGCCTGCAGGGATGCAACACCACGAGCGGTTTCAGGGCCGTTGCATTCGTGCGCGCAGGTCCACAGCCGCGAGAACGTCAACCCCCGGGCGGCGCCCAGCGCCGGGTCCGGACCGGTCAGCCGTTTCCTCCGCCGTTGTCTCCGTCACCGTTGTCGCAGCCCTGGGGTGGCTCCTGCGCGATCAGAATCGTGACGGTCGTACCGCGCGGCACTTCCTCCCCCGGCTGGGGCTCCTGGCCGTAGACGAGGTCGGCCTGCTCGTCGCACGTCTCTTCGGTGCGTGGGCTGACCTCGAACCCGTAGGCCTCTTGCTCGAGTAGGTTCCGGGCTTGATCTTCGCTGAAGCCGATGACACTCGGTACCTCGACGAGATCTTCCCCTGTCGAGACGACGATCGTCACCGTGCTGCCGGGTTCGACGGAAGATCCGCCTCGCGGATCGGTTCGGATGACAAGGCCCTCGTCGACGCTAGAACTACTCTCTTCGGCGACCTCGACCTCGAGTCCGAGATCTCGAAGCGTGTCGCGAGCCTCATCGCGTGTCTGGTTCAGCACATCGGGCACGGTTATGTTTTCCGGCTCTCCATACACGACGAGGTTGACCGCAGTACCTGGAGGAACGGAGGTACCTGGCGACGGATCGGAGGATTGGACGGTTCCCACCAATGACTCGTCGTCAGTCTCTTCCGTCGAGATCTCGCCGACTTCAAGGTCTGCATCCTGAACGGCCGCTTCGGCGTCCTCCTGTGTCATGCCGATAAGATCTTCAGGAACCGTGACGTTCTCCGGCGCAACTCCGACAATCACTGTGACGGGATCAGTCGCAGGATCGATGTCGACACCCGGAGCTGGGTCTTGCTCGAGAACGATGCCTTCCTGGTTCTCGTCCGACACCTCGCGGGGCTCGACGTTGAAATTCTGGACGTTGTTCTCGGTCGCCCATGCCTCGGCCTGCTCCTGAGTCATTTCGAGAAGAGTCGGGACCCGCACGAGCTGGGGTGTTTCGTCGTCTTCGTTGAACATGAAGAACCCGATGAGGCCCGCCACGAGCAGGATGGCCAGGGCGGCGCCGATCAGCGCTCCCCAGCTCATCCCCTTCTTCTCGGGTTCCTCTTCCTCGGGATACTCGTCGACGACGTCGCCGTACGTGGCCGTCGCGGCCGGGTCGTACATGGTGTCGGCGTACCCGCCACCGATGAACTGCGTCGCCGCTGTCGCGTCGGCGGCTGCCGCCACCGGAAGGCCCGCGGCGGCGCGTTCGAGATCGCCCCGCATCTCGTAGGCACTCTGGTACCGGTCCAGCCGATCCTTCGCGAGTGCCTTGAGCACGATCGCGTCGAGGTCGCGCGGAATCGACGGGTCCAACGCCGACGGCGGAGTCACCATTTCCCGTACGTGCGAGACAGCCACCGAGACAAGCGACTCGCCGACGAACGGCGGCCGGCCCGTCAGGAGCTCGTACATCACACAACCGGTGGCGTAGAGGTCACTGCGTGCATCCGCCGACTCGCCGCGGGCCTGCTCGGGCGAGATGTACTGGGCGGTCCCGACGACCGCCGCGGTCTGGGTCAGTGCGGCACCGGTCTCGGCCAGCGACCGGGCGATGCCGAAGTCCATCACCTTGACTTCGCCACCGGTCGTGATCATCACATTGCCCGGCTTGATGTCACGGTGCACGATCCCGCCGCGGTGGCTGTACTCCAAAGCGTCCAGGATGCTTGCTGTGACCTCGATCGTCCGCTCCGATGTGAAGCGGGCTTGCTCACGCAGCAACTCGCGAAGCGTCCGGCCCTCGACGTACTCCATGACGATGTACGGGATTCGGTGGCCGTCGAGGAAATCTTCGCCGGTGTCGTACACCGCGACGATGTTGCGATGGTTGAGGGATGCGGCGGATTGGGCTTCGCGGCGAAAGCGGGCCTGGAAGGTGGAGTCGGCCGCATGATCGACACGCAGCATCTTGATCGCGACGATCCGGCCAAGCCGAAGATCGCGGCCGCGGCGTACCTCGGCCATACCGCCTCGGCCGAGCACTTCGCTCAGCTCGTAGCGATCCCCGAGGAGTCTCGGCTCGGTCATCACTTGCCCTTTCCTAGATTCCGCTCGAAGCGCACGGTACTCGCATTGCTGGTGGATGCCTGCATCCGCGTCACCCGGTCCCGCTGGAAAGCACGGCTAGAACAGCCACCAGCACCAGGGCGGCACCGACCAGGCCGACTCGCATTGCCCGGACGTAACTCCAGGCTGCCCGCGCAACTCGATCGACCTCCGGCCCGGCCGCCGCCCAAGCTCGTTGAACCACCGGCAGGGCGCGATCAACGGCCTGCTGAGCCGAAGCGGTCACACGCTGCACGATGGTGGGCGCCTGCGATGCGGCCGCCCGGCGCGGCCTGGGCGCAGCCCCGACGGTGGACCCAGGCGCGGGCGCCGGCCCAGTGACGTCCGCGAGCGGACGTATCACGGTCATCTGCTCGGTGTTGAACGCAGCCCCGGGCCTCGGTGGGGCGATCGCCGCGTGGAGCCGCTGAGCGAGATCGGCAGCGGCCGGACGGTTCTCAGGTTCCTTGGCGAGCGCGGCGATCACGACGGCACGCAGCGGGCCGGGAATGACAGTGGGTAGCGGCGGTGGCACCCTCTCGAGATGGGCGCGCGCCACCTCGATGGGGTTCGACCCGTCGAATGGGCGCCGGCCGGTGAGGCACTCGTACAACACGACACCGAGCGTGTAGACGTCGCTCGCCGGGCTTGCGGTACTGCCCCGGACCTGCTCCGGAGACAGGTAGGCAGGAGTGCCGATGACGTGGCCGGCCTTGGTGAGCGGGGCGGCTGAGTCGGTGCGCGCAATGCCAAAATCGGTCACTTTGACCGAACCGTCTGCGGCTATTAGCAGATTGCGCGGCGTGAGGTCCCGGTGCACAACGCCAACCCGATGCGCGGCGTGCGCAGCTTCGGCGACCTGGGCGACGATCGAGACGGCATGCCGCGGATCGAGCGCTCCATCACGGCTTAGCAGGTCGGTCAGCGGCTCTCCGGCGACGTACTCCTGCACCATCCACGGTGGTTCACCACTGCGGCCGTCCACGTTGACGTCGTGGACTTTGGCGATGCCGGGATGATCTAGCTGGGCGCCGAGCCTGGCCTCGATCCTGAACCGCTCGAGGGCGACGGGGTCGTTGGCGTGCGCCGGGCGGAGCACCTTGACCGCGACGGGACGATCCATTCGGGTGTCCGTGGCCTCCCAGACCTCACCCATGGATCCGCCACCCACCCAGCGGATCAGCTTGTACCGGCCGGCGAGCACCTGACCGGTAGCCGTCAGCGTCGTCACGATCCGAGCACCGCCTCCATTACGGCCTTTGCAATCGGCGCAGCAAGACGGCCACCCGCGATGTCGTCGCGTGCGGTGTCTGGTGCCTCTTCAATAACCACGGCTACGGCCACCTGTGGGTTGTCAGCCGGCGCGAAAGAAGTGAACCAGGCGTACGGCGGGTCCTCGCGGCCACTCTGGGCGGTCCCCGTCTTGCCGGCCACCTGGACGCCCGACATCTGGGCGGGGGTTCCCGTGCCGTTGTTGACGACCTCGACCATCATCTCGGTCAGCTGGCGAGCGGTCTCGGCAGACACCGCCTGGGAGACGACCTCGGGCTCAGTGACCTCCAGGACGCGGACCAGGTCTGGCCCGCGCAGCTCGTCGACGAGGTAGGGGTTCATCAATTGGCCGCGGTTGGCGATGGCCGCTGACACCATGGCGATCTGCAACGGATTCGCGCGGACGTCGAACTGCCCGATCGCCGACTGTGCCAGCTGGGGGGCATCAGGATCGGTCGGGAAGTTGCTCGCCGCCGATCGGATGTCGCCATTGGCCAGCGGGACGCTGTTGAAGCCGAACTTCTCTGCCTGCTCGAGCATTACCTCCGAGCCGAGTTCGTTGCCGAGGTAAGCGAACGCCGTGTTGCAGGAGATCCGTAGTGCGTTGGTGACAGTGGTCTCGTCGTTGTCACCGCACGCCTGCCCGTTGTGGTTCGGAATCACGCGTTCTGACTGCGGAAGGTCGTATTCGGCCGGGCCCGGCACCACAGAATCCGGCTCGAAGCCGTTCTCGAGCGCCGCCGCGGACGTCACCAGCTTGAACACCGACCCGGGCGGCAGGATCTCGGCCGCGGCCCGGTTCGCCATCGGATTGTCCTCGTCCTCGTTCAGCTCCGCCCAGGCTTCCTCCTGGGTCGGGATGTCGTGGCTGGCCAGCGGATTGGGGTCGAACGACGGCTTGCTGACCATGGCCAGGATGGCGCCCGTGGACGGCTCGATGGCGACGACCGAGCCCTTGTTGTCGCCAAGAGCGTCCCAAGCCGCTTCCTGCGCCGCGGGATTGATGGTCAGCTTGACACCGCCGCCGCGCGGCTGCTCGCCGGTAACCATGTCGATCAGGCGGCGGAAGAACCAGCGATCGGCGCTGCCGGACAGAATGTCGTTCTGGGTCCGCTCGATGCCTTCGCGACCGAAGAAGAATGAGTAGAACCCGGTGATGTGCGCGTAAAGCTCCGGCTCCGGGTACTCGCGCAGGTAGCTGAGCTCACCCTCGACGGGGCTCGATTCCGCGATGGCCACCGGCGGTTCGCCGATCAGGATCGGCCCGCGCTCGCGGGAGTACTCCTCGATAAGAACCCGGCGGTTGCCCTCCCGAGAATTCAGCTCGCTGGCCTGGAAGGCTTGCACGTACGTGACGTTGGCCAGCAACGCCAGGCAGAGCAGCAGGCAGCCGGCGGCCACCTTACGGATCGGCGAGTTCACGGCAGCCTCACCACCTGGGTCGCCGCATCGTCCACAGTAGGTGGTGGCGCCGTCGGTGCCGGTCGGCGGGCCGCGTCCGACAGACGGATGAGGAGTCCGACAAGGACCCAGTTCATCACGAGGGACGAGCCGCCCAGCGACAAGAACGGTGTGGTCAAACCCGTCAGCGGGATCAGCTTGGTCACGCCGCCGATGACGATGAAGACCTGGAGCATCAGACCTGCTGCCAGGCCCATGGCCAGCAGCTTTCCGAACGGATCGCGCAGCACGAGCGACGCTTTCAAGCCGCGGGAGACCAGGATCGCGTAGAGGACGATGATTGCCATCAGTCCGGTGAGGCCGAGCTCCTCGCCCAAGGAAGAGGCGATGAAATCACTCTCGGCGAACGGGACGAGGTCGGGTCGCCCGCGACCCAGACCGGTACCGGTGATGCCGCCGTAGGCAAGCCCGTACAGCGACTGGATGATCTGCCCGAACTGGTCGGGATCGGAGAACGGGTCGAGCCATGCGGTGACCCGTGCACGCACGTGCCCGAACAACGTACGGGCGGCGAGGCCGCCGACGGCGGCAAGCAGGATGCCGAGCACGATCCATGAGATGCGTTCGGTCGCTACGTAGATCATCAGCACGAAGATGCCGAAGACCAGCAGGGACGGCCCGAGGTCGTTCTGCACGGCCAGGATGCCGAGGGCGGCGAACCACATCACCAGGATCGGGCCCAGGTCACGGGCCCTTGGCAGGTCGATGCCGAGCACTCGGCGGCCGGCGAGCGCGAGGGCATCCTTGGTGCGCACCAGGTAACCGGCGAAGGCGATGATCAGCACGATCTTCGCGGCCTCGCCGGGCTGGAACGTCATGGAGCCGATCTGGATCCAGATGCGAGCGCCGCGCACCTCGTGACCGATCACCGGCAGCATGGGCAGCATCAACAGGATGATGCCGAGCAGCGCCGCGGTATAGGTGTACCGCGACAGGATCCGATGATCGCGGACAAATACGACGACCGCGACGAAGCCGAGGACGCCGACGACCATCCACGTGAGCTGGGTCGCGGCGTTAGTCGTGCCGTCCGCGAGGTCCAGCCGGTGGATCATCGCCAGACCGAGGCCGTTCAAGGTGACGACGATCGGCAGGATCAACGGGTCGGCGTACGGTGCGAACCGCCGGATGATGACGTGTGCGATTCCGGTGAGGACCAGCAACCCGGTCATGTACGCCACCGCGTTCGCCGGCACGGTGCCATTGGCGCCCAGGTCTACCGACACGTACGCAACCGTCGCGATCCCTATCGCGAGGATCAGCAGAGCGAGTTCGGTGCCTCGTCCACGCCGCGGAACCAACGTGCTGTCTCCGGTCACGATTCCTCCGGGCAATCGAGGCCGGGATATCCGGGCTGAGGGGTCGGCAGCGGGGTTTGGGTGGGCGTCGGAGTCGGGCTGGTTGGCGCGGCCGGCTCCTCGGTCGCCGCAGCGTCGTCCGTCGCGTCGCTCGTTGTGGTCTGCGGAGCAGTCGCAGGCCGTCGCTGGACAGCGTGGACGGCGCATGCTGCACTGCGCAGGTTCTCGACGATGCCCCTGGCCTCGTTGTAGTTGTCCGCGGTGATGGTGTTCGAGACCTGCTCGCGGTACACGTCCGGAAGTGCACCCACGGGCAGGCCGTCGACCGGCTCGTGCGCTTGGGACAAAGTGATAGGACCGATCTCCTGGCTGACACCGCGGAATATCGCCACTTGACCGGACAACTCGCCGACGTAGTACTGGGTCCGCAACCAGTCCTCGGCGACCCTCGCGCCGCCCCACACCAGGCCGACCACGACCGCCACCGCAGCAAACCAGCGCAACCAGCGGAACCGGGGCGGAGGTTGCGGCGCGTATCGCAGCTGCTCCGGATCGGCCTCGGGCTCGCGAGGCGCGCCTGGTGAGCCGAGCAGGCTGCGAACCCCACCGGACAACCGGCGACGTCCGGTCCGTACGGGTGGGTCGTCCGCGCCGGACGCCGCACCTACCAGGTAAGCCTCGGCCGTGTCGTCCGACGACGGCGGGTTCGCGGTCTCGAGGACGTCCGCCACGACGACCGTGACGTTATCCGGTGCTCCGCCGCGAAGTGCCAGCTCGACCAGCGCATCGGCGGCCTGACTCAGGTCGCGCTGGTTGAGCATCGTGTCGCGCATTGTGTCGCTGCTGACCACGCCGGACAACCCGTCGCTGCACAGCAGAAGACGGTCGCCGGGCCGGACCTCCAGAATATCCAGATCCGGCTCCGGATCCGGTTTGCCGTCGAGTGCTTTGAGGATGAGCGAGCGGGCGGGGTGGATGTTCGCCTCGTCGGCCGAGATCCGGCCTTCGTCGACCAGGGTCTGGACGAACGTGTGGTCGTGGGTGAGCTGGCGCAGCTTACTGTCACGCAGCAGGTAAGCGCGGGAGTCGCCGATGTGGGCGACCCGGATGTCCGTTCCCGTCCACAACAGGGCGGTCAGGGTAGTGCCCATCCCCTCGCGTCGCGGGTCGTCGATCACCAATTGCCGGATGCGATCGTTGGCGGCGACGACCGCGGCGTTCAGGGAGTCGAGCGCGTCCGAGTTTCCCACGCCGTTCTCGACGTGGAGCAACTCGTCGATGGTGGCCGAGCTCGCGACCTCGCCGGCCGCGTGCCCGCCCATCCCGTCGGCGACGGCGAGCAACCGTGGCCCGGCGTAGCCGGAATCCTCGTTGCCCTCGCGGACCAGACCGACGTCCGAGCGAGCCACCGAGCGGAGGATCAAGGCCATCGCGACCTACTTCCGGAGCTCGAGGACGGTCTTGCCGAACCGAATCCGAGTCCGCGCGCCGACCTGGGTACTGCGGGTAAGACGCTCGTTGCCCAGGTACGTTCCGTTCGTCGAGCCGAGGTCTTCGACGTACCACAGGCCGTCGTGGTACAGCAGGCGGGCATGCTGGGTCGACACGTATTCATCGGAGAGCGGGACGGTGCACTCGCTGCCCCGGCCGAACGTCACCGGCGCGCCGGTCAGGGGAATGTTGCGGCCGCGATCCGGGCCGTCAATGATGACGACCCTGCTCGGTGCTCCCCGGCTGGCCCGCGACTTGTTACCCGACCGCTGCGGAGTTGCGGCCTTGGCCGGCCGGACGCCGAACAGGTCGGCCCGCATCGCCGAGGTCGCCGAGATCACCAGCAGCCAGAGCATGGCCAGGAAGCCAAGCTTGATGACCGTAAGCGTCAGCTCGGACACCGGTTCACCCCAAACATGCGCTTCCTCACCAAATTGCGGACCTGCCTCAGCGCCGCGGCGCCCGTCGATGAACGTCCACAACGGTCGAACCGAGCACAATACGGGATCCATCGGCGAGCGGCGCCTGGGCCGCCCGTACTCCGTCAACCACCGTCCCGTTGGTCGAGCCTAGATCGACCACCATGAGCTGCGCGTCCGGGCCGGAGCCCTGCACCCGAATCTCGGCATGGCGCCTGGACACGCCGGGATCTTCGATCCGCACGTCGCACTCGCTTCCGCGGCCTAGCACCAGCCCGGGTGGGATCACCGGGTGCTGGGTACCGTTGATGACCAGGTACGCGGCGGCGTTCCGCTCGGTGTTCCCGGTCGGGACGAACGACGCCCCCCGGTCGACGCCTGCTTTGACCTGGCTACGCACCCGGAACTGGCCGGTACCCAGGTCGTCGTGCTGCTCGAAGGCGACCTGGACAGGACCGGTGAAGGCAAACCTCTGCAGCTCGGCGTGTTCGCGCACCAGGTCGACGAGCTCATGGGCCAACGTGCCGGTATAGGGCGCCAGCCGGCCGTAGTCGTGGCTGCCGAGCTCGATCACGAAATCGTTGGGGACGAGAGATCGCTCGCGGGTGACTATCTGGGCGTTGTTATCAAGCTCTCGCTGGAGGGCAGCCGCGATCTCGACGGGTTGAACCTCGGCGCGGAACGCCTTGCTGAAGGCGCCGGTAACCATGCCTTCGAGGCGCGCCTCGAAGCGCCGCAAGACGCTCATGGCCAGCTCCCCTCCTATCTCGTTCCACGTCCGATACCCGCCGCGAGTTCCAATGACCTGCCCACCGGCGTCCGCACCGATGTTAACCAGGTGATGTGCCGGTCGGGGACATGTGAGGCGCGGGTTGGGTGGTCAGAGTACGTTCCCGAGCGTGTTAACCTATTTCGGCTACGCCGTGCAGGCGTCGGCACGCGCGAGTGGCGGAACAGGCAGACGCGCACGGTTCAGGTCCGTGTGTCCGTAAGGACGTGGGGGTTCAACTCCCCCCTCGCGCACTCTGTGATCTCTCAGGACATAGGAGACACCCCGAACCCTCGTTGGGTTCGGGGTGTTCGTGGTTGTGGGCCGGGTGGTCGGGCGGGTGAACGCAAAATACCGCGGTTGGACAGGGACGAGCCGGGACACCTCGGCGAGGACATCGACTCACTGCCCTCGCCCGACGATCCTTGATGGCTGCGTCATTCCCCCGCCTATGGCGTCGTGCCGAGTCCACTCACATGCGATGAGCGGATGTATGGCGCAAGACGGATCTAACTCCGCTTCAGGGGTGCATGTCGGTGCGGAAGGCGTAGTGTCGAAATCGCGGCACGTGCAACGAGTGCAGATGGCTGTCCTCGCGCGACGCCATCGGAATAAATTCGAGGTTCATTGTGACCACCCCCCCGGCTCTCCGTGCCCACTGCCAGCCCCGATGATGGATTGGGCCGTCCATCACCCTCTGCCTCGGAACCAAGGGGGCAGATCGGTTGGATCGTGGCCGGCTCGTTGGCCAGCGGACTCGTCGCTGCTCTACTTTTGGTCGCCGCCCCGTTCATCCCGGCAGAGGAGAGCGCCGTCACTGGCGCGGTCCTGTGTGGATTTGCGCTGGGGTGGGCGATGTTGGCCGTGCTCTCGGTGCGGTTGACCGACCAACCTCAGGCGTGGGCTGCGGTTCCTGCCTTGTTCATGGGGCTGGGCGGTCTTCTGCTCGTGGTGTTCGGCTCCTCGGTGGACGGGGTGCTCAGTTGGGTGTGGCCCCCGGCCTTGC
>Ga0299914_10003451_pt1 | contig 11172 bp, 10 predicted proteins | sample RVTome_10_FD_201361 | JGI IMG/M metagenome (GOLD analysis project Ga0299914, IMG submission 201361) | Soil microbial communities from uranium-contaminated site in the Upper Colorado River Basin, Wyoming, United States - RVT153D57 (version 2) ... | reverse complement strand
CAGCCGCCGTCTATCTGACCGGCAGCGACGTCGATGACGACCTGGTGGCCGACTACAAAGACGAAGTCGTGACCTTTGAGCTTCAGCCAGGGTCGGAGGCCGCCTTCGACACCGTGGCAACCATTGCAGGCGGGTGTTCGGCCCCGGTGGGCGGTTCTGTCGCCTGCAGTGTGGGTGGGCCCCCGGACTCGGTGGTCATCGCCGGATTGGATGGTGAAGACGCCCTCGTCGCGACCGGATTTCCGCTGACGACGACTCTGGTCGTGCTCGGCGGCGAGGGCGCTGACACACTGACCGGAGGCAACGACACCGAGGACGCGCTCGTCGATGGGCCTGGCGACGACGACGTCACCGCGCTCGGACGAGATGATGCGGTCCCGAACAACGAGGGCCAGGACACCCTCAACGCCGGTCCGGGCGAGGATCTCTTCATCTCGGACGCCGTCTGCGACAGCGACCTTCTGAACGGCGGGCCCGACCGTGACAACGCCAATTGGGCCCAGTTCGATTTCGGAGTCTCGATCGATATGTCGCAGGGGGTGGCGGGACTGATCGGCGCATCCGGTGAGCCGTCCTGCCCACCGGGATTGCTCACGGGGCTACTCGGGCTGGAGGACATCGAGGGAACGAGCCTCGGCGACAACCTGGTCGGCGACTCAGGCCCGAACCAGATCCTCGGCCGGGCCGGACCGGACAATTATCTGGCCGGCGCGGGCAACGACCACCTACTGGCGAACTCCGGCGACGCCGACCCCCTGATCGACTGCGGCGGTGGCTTCGACACGGCCCTGATCGACCATCCGCAGTACGGGGACGCGACCCCGACCGACTGCGAGTCGGTCGAAGCGCGGAATCCCGACAGCTTCCGACCACCCGACACGCCTCCGGACCCCGACCCGGCGCCCGAGCAGCTCGTCGCCCCACCACCACCACCGCCGCCGCCGCGCGTCGACCGGCGCTCGCCCCAGACCCGGATCGTCCACCGGCCGAGAAAGCTGGTTTGGACCGGCGGCAAGCGCCGGCGCATCGCGGTCCGCTTCCGGGCCGATGAGAGAGGCGTCAGGTTCCGCTGCAAGATCGACCGGCGGCGCGCCTTCGGGTGCCGGTCCCCTCGCCGCTTCCGGGTGGGACTCGGGCGGCACGTGGTCCGTGTCTGGGCGATCGACGCCGCCGGCAACCGCGACCGCTCCCCCGCTCTTGCCAGGTTCCGGGTGAGGCGGCGTTAGCGGCCGCTGGAGCCGAAGCCGCCGGCGCCCCGAGCCGACTCCGAGAGCGACTCGACCTCGACCGGCTCGGCCTCTGCGATCGGCGTGATCAGGAGCTGCGCGATGCGGTCGCCCGGCTCGATCCTGAAGGTCTCCGCGGGATCGGTGTTGAGAAGCAGAACCCGCAGTTCGCCCCGGTAGCCGGAGTCGATCAGTCCAGGGGCGTTGACCAGGGAGATCCCGTGCTCGCGGGCGAGCCCCGAGCGCGGCAGCACCAGGCCGGCGTGTCCGACGGGGATCTCCACGCCGACGCCGGTTCCGACGCTCCACCTCTCCCCGGGGCCAAGATGCGCAGCCTCGCAGGCATACAGGTCCAATCCGGCATCGCCCTCATTTGCCCGCGTCGGGACTCTCGCCCCCTCTATGAGTCTCGCGATTTTCAACTCCACGGCCGGGACCCTAACGGAGGGATAAGCATCCCCTCGAAAGGACGGATACTCAAAGTGCCGGTCTCATCAGACCGGCACTTGTCCGGGCGAGGGGTGCTTATCCCTCCGGTCAGGCAGCGTCTGCAGTTCGGAGATCGTCGAACCGGTGCAGCTCGGCGATCGGCACCCTGGCATGCACCAGCACCCCGTCCTCGCGGTCGGAGCGCTCGACCTCTCCGACCAGCTCATGCAGCTCATGCAGCCGGGCCCCCTCCGAATAGGGAATGAGCAGCTCGACCTCGGCGAGGGTGTCCTCGAAGGCCACCTCGATCCGCTCGGCGAGCCCCTCGAGCCCCTCCCCCCGTAGCGCGGAGACCAGGACCGCCTCGGGGTGGCGAAGCTGCGCCTCGCGCGCCTCCTCGGCCTCCAGCAGGTCCGCCTTGTTGAGCACCAGCAGTCGCGGCTTGTCACCTGCGCCGATCTCCTCCAGCACCGCATCGACGGCCTCCATGTCGGCGATGCGCCGCTCCTCCGGAGCTGCGGCGTCGACCACATGGAGGATCAGATCGGCGAGCACCGTCTCCTCGAGGGTCGCCTTGAACGCCTCGACGAGTTGGTGGGGCAGCTTCTCGATGAAGCCGACGGTGTCGGTCAGCAGGTAGTCGCGGCCGGAGAGCTCGAAGCTCCGTGTCGAGGGGTCGAGCGTGTGGAAGAGGCGGTCGCCGACCCCGACCTCGGCGCCTGTGAGCGTGTTCAGCAGGGTCGACTTGCCGGCGTTGGTGTACCCGGCCAGCGCGATCCTGGGCAGCGAGGAGCGGTCGCGGCGGGCCCGCATCACCCCGCGGTTGCGCTCCAACCGTGTGAGACGACGCCTCAGCGCCGCGATCCTGTCACGGGCCAGTCGACGGTCGGTCTCGATCTGCGTCTCTCCGGGTCCCCTGGTTGGGGCGCGGGTCCCGATGCCGCCGTCGAGACGGTCGAGGTGGCTCCACAGGCCCCTCATCCGCGCCATGTTGTATTCGAGCTGCGCCAGCTCAACCTGCAGCTTTCCCTCGGCCGAATGGGCATGGTCGGCAAAGATGTCGAGGATCACCGCGGTTCGATCGACGACGGGAACGTCGAGCTCCGCCTCGAGGCTCCGCTCCTGTCGCGGCGCAAGCTCGTCGTCGCAGGCGACCAGGTTGGCGCCGCTGGCTGCGATCGCCTTCTTCAGCTCGGCCAGCTTTCCCCGGCCGAAGTACCGATCGGGATCGGGCTGGGAGCGCTGCTGGAGCATCTCCCCCGCCGTCGCGACCCCTGCGGTGCGCAGTAGCTCCTTGAGCTCGGCCAGGGCATCGTCGGCCTCCGACCTGTCGTCAGTTACGCCGATCGCGAGCGCCCGCTGCCTCGCGCGCCGGTTGGAGACGCCGGCGCCATTCGCGCGCCGGCGCGGCGCGGCTTCATTTTCGTTGCGTGAACGCTGCATCGGATCGATTGTAGGTGCCTCCCTGCGGGGATAGGCTTCCTCGGCGTGAGGGTCTTCGTAACCGGGGGAACGGGCTTCATCGGCGGCGAGACCGTGCGCCAGCTGCGCGAGCGCGGCGACGACGTGGTCTGCCTGGTCCGCAGCCCGGACAAGGGTGGGAAGGTGGCTGCGCTGGGCTGCGAGCTCGTTCGGGGTGACCTTGGCGACCTCGAGGCGATCTCCCGCGGTATGGAGGGTTGCGACGCGGCGATCCACGCCGCCGCCGTCTACGAGGTCGGGATTCCCGACTCCCAGCGCCCGGCGATGTATGCGGCGAATGTCACCGGCACCGAGAACGTGCTGCGCTGCGCGCTGGAGTCGAAGCTGCCGAAGGTCGTCTATGTCTCGACCGTCGGGGCCTTCGGCAACACCGATCATCGGGTCGTCGACGAGTCCTACCGCCATCCGGGCGACAGCTTCACCTCCTACTACGAGGAGACGAAGGTGGAGGCCCACCGGGTGGCCGAGCGGATGACGGCAGAGAGCCTGCCCTGCGTGATCGTCCAGCCCGGTGGCGTATACGGGCCCGGTGACACATCTCAGGTCGCCGACCTCCTCGACCAGTTCCTGGCCGGGAGGATGCCGCTCCTCCCATTTCCCGAGCTCGGCATCTGCCTCACCCACGTCGAGGACATCGCCGGTGGGATCCTGCTCGCCCTCGACAGAGGCACCCCGGGTGAGAGCTATGTGCTGAGCGGGCCGGTGACGACGATGCGCGAGGCGATCGAGGTGGTTGCCGGGCTGACCGGCAGGAGGGCGCCGAAGCGTGCCGTGCCGGTGCCCCTGATGAAGGCGATGACGCCGATAGGACCGCTGGTCGGAAAGCTGATGGGCCAGCCGCCGAACCTGCGCGAGCTGATCTCCTCGGCCGACGGCGTCACCTTCTGGGCCAGCCATGAGAAGGCGACGAGGGAGCTCGGCTACGGCCCCCGAGGCCTGGAGGAAGGGCTCCGGCAGACCCTGGAGGCGGAAGGCAGACTGCCCGACGCCGCGCCCGCCTGAGCCACCCCCGTATGAGGCCGATCGACGTCGAGCACCTCGGCCGCCCGCACGTGATCTGCTGCTGGCAGGTCGGCGAGGCGCTCGTGGACCCCGGGCCGGAGTCGTCTCTTCGCACGCTGCTTTCGGCGCTCGGCCAGGAGCGCCCCCGGGCCCTTTTCCTCACCCACATCCATCTCGACCACGCCGCGGCGACCGGGGCCCTGGTCCGGCGCTGGCCGGACCTCGAGGTCTACGTCCACGAGCGCGGCGCACCGCACCTGATCGACCCCTCGAAGCTCCTGGCGAGCGCCGAGCGCCTCTACGGCGACCAGATGGCCCGCCTCTGGGGGGAGATCCTGCCGGTCCCCGAGGAGAACGTTCGGGCCCTGGCCGGCGGCGAGCGCATTCGCGGCATGCGCGTCGCATATACGCCCGGCCATGCGTCCCACCACGTCGCCTACCTCGACGAGGCGAGCGGCACCGCCTTCACCGGCGACGTCGCCGCGGTTCGCATCCCCCCCTCGAATTTCGTCGTCCCCCCCACTCCGCCCCCTGACATCGACATCGAGACCTGGCTCGAGTCGATCGACACGGTCGAGGCGTGGCGGCCCGAGCGACTCGCCCTGACCCACTTCGGCGCTGTCGAGGAGCCCGTCGAGCACCTCGCCACCGTGCGCGAGAGGCTGCGGCAGGAGGCCGACCTGGCCCGCGAGCTGCCCGAGCAGGAGTATGAGCTCCATTTCCGGGAGCGGGTGGCGGCGGAGGTCGGTCCGGAGACCGCGAAGGAGCTGCTGCAGGCGGTGCCGCCCGAGTACCAATGGCGCGGCCTCGATCGCTACTGGCGAAAGCGTCGCGCCTGAGTTCGCCGCTCCGCCGGTTAGGGTGGGGGCGGTGATGGGTAGAGACGCCGAAGGCCGGAACCCCCCCCACCCCATGGAGGTCGCAATTGACCAGTAGCGCCAGTCATCTGTCGAAGCTCGCCGTCACCTGTGTTGCCGTCCTGGCCCTGGGGCTCGCGATGGCCGCATGTGGAGATGACGGCAACGCCGAGGAGCTCGGCTTCACCCTGACCACCGAGGGGACGGAATCGAGGATCTCCGGGCCGAGCAGCGCCGATGTGGGGGAGGTCGAGATCACCCTCGACAACGAGACCGATCGCGAAGGGGAGCTCCAGTTGATCCGCGCCGAGGGCGACCACACAGCCGCCGACGTGATCGAGGTGCTGAACGGCGTCGTCCAGGGCAAACCTTTTCCCGACTGGTTCTATGCAGGAGGTGGAGTCGGATCGACTCCGGCCGGGGAGAGTCAGTCCGTCGTCCAGAACCTCCAGCCTGGAACCTATTTCGCGGTCGACCTCGAAGGCGACGGCCCTCCGAAACCCGACTCGATCCCGGAGATCGAGGTGACCGGAGAGGGATCTGGCGAGCAGCTCGAGGCGGATGCCACGGTGACCGCGATCGATTACGGCTTCGACGCGGAGACGCTCCCCTCCGGGGAGACGGAGATCGTCTTCGAGAACAGGGGCAACGAGCCGCACCACCTGCTCGCCTCGAAAATCGTCGGCGATGCGACCGCGGAGGACGTCATCGAGTTCTTCAAAACCGAGAAAGGCGAGCCGCCCCTGCAGGAGGAGGGCAGCGCGACGACCGCGGTGCTGGAAGGCGGGGAAGCCCAGAAGGTCACGATCGACCTCGAGCCCGGTCGCTATGCCCTCTACTGCTTCATCAGCGATCGTCAGGGTGGCCCGCCCCACGTCTTCAAAGGAATGGTCGACGAGGTCGAGGTTGAGTAGCGGAGCTGATCAGCGGCCTCGGGCAGCGCCCCGCGCTGCGCGCTTGCGCCAGATCCTCACGACGTCTCGCGGAGGATAGGTACCGCCGTCGAAGAGGCGGCGGCTTCCGAGCCGAGATGGGAGCGTTACCCGGAGTGAGCGCTCGCTGACGCCTTGGCAGGTGTAACCACCCGGGGGCAATGGCTTCAGGGGCATTACGAGCATCAGCTTTCGTCCGATCTGGTGAGTGATCGGCCTGCGAGCGCGGGCATTCTGACTGCGGCCGCCCGAGCACTGTCCGGGCCCAAGGTCTACCCAGATCCGGCGGGAGCCCTTGCGAGGGGGTGGTTGATCCGCAGCCAGGCGCCAGGTGACCACCTCCATCCCATCGATCACGGAGCGCGGCTCGCAGCCAGAGGAGAGCCCGTCCCATTGCCATCTTCCATCCTCGAAGGTGAAGGCCATAACCGCCGGACCGGACCCCGTGGCGAGTCGACCACTGGCGAATTCAACTTCTGTCTCCGTCTCCCACAGGATTCTCCAATCAGCCACAGGGACCCCGAGCGAGCGGACCCAGGTTTCACGCCTGAGGAAGCTTCGGAGCGCAACCTCACTCGGCCGCGAGCCACGCTCTACGCCGGTCGCTCCGCCAAAGGCGGACACAGGATCGAATGGACCACTACCGCAGGTGACCTGATACGGCCAGGTTGGCCAGCGTTCGACCACAGGGTCCGGGCCGGCCCCCGGACCCGCCGCCGCAGAGTCACCCAGGGCCCCGGTCAGTATCAGCGCGAGGAGGATCGCAACCGATTTCTGTCTCCTGCCCCACACCGAACGAGCGTACCCGGTGACCCTCAGGAGAGGTGCTTGCGCAGCCGCTCCACCGCCTCGCTGATTCGCTCATCCGGCGTGGTGAGGGAGATGCGGAAGAACCCCTCACCGCTCGGCCCGTACATCGAGCCGGGCGAGACGACGACCGCCGCCTCTTCCAGCACCAGCTCGGCGAACGAGGTCGAGGTGTGGCCGTCGGGAACGGGCGCCCAGACGTAGATCGTCCCCCTCGGCGCCTGGACGTCGACGCCGATCTCCCGCAGCGCCGCGACGACCAGGTCACGGCGCCGCGCATAGGTCTCGTTCATCCGCTCGAGCGGTCCGGCCGGACCCCGCAGCGCCGCGACGCCGGCCATCTGGACCGCCTCGAAGAGGCCCGAGTCGACGTTCGTCTTCAGCCGCCAGTAGGTCTGGATCGCCTCGGCGTTGCCGAGGATCGCCGCGCAGCGCCAGCCGGTCATGTTGTAGCCCTTGGAGAGCGAAAAGACCTCGACCCCGACCTCCCTGGCGCCCGGCGTCGCCAGGAAACTGGGGGCGACGTAGCCGTCGTAGGTCGTCTCCGAGTAGGCGTTGTCGTGGACGACGAGGATCTCGTGCTCGCGGGCAAACGAGACGACCAGATCGAAGAACCCGTCGGGAACCACGGCACCGCTCGGGTTGTTCGGGTAGTTGAGGAACATCAGCCTTGCCTCGGCGGCCACCTCCGCGGGGACGGCGCCAAGGTCCGGAGCGAAACCCAGCTCGGGCACCAGTGGCAGCAGCTCCGGGCGGGCGCCGGCAAGAATCGGGCCTCCGGTGTAGACGGGGTAGCCGGGATCTGAGGCGAGGGCCACACCGCCGGGGTCGAGGAAGGCGAAGCAGAGGTTGTAGATGCACTCCTTGGCGCCGATCGCCGGGATCACCTCGCTCTCCGGGTCGATGCCGACCCCGAAGCGCTGCTCGTAGAATTCCGCGAAGGCCTGCCGGAACTCGTCGCGACCGCGGTTGCTCGGGTACATCTGCAGGCTGGGATCGGCAACCGCCTCCCGCATCGCCGAGACGATGTGAGGATAGGTGGGCTCGTCGGGATCGCCGATCCCGAGGCTGATCACGTCGATGCCGGCGGCCCGCTTGTCGGAGATCCGCCGCTCCAGCTCGGCGAACATGTACGGGGGCATCGCCTCGAGGCGCTTGGACGGATCGCCGATTCCCATGGGCGCGGAAATCTAGAGGATCAGCTCGGCTCGGCGTCCGGCCCGGACAGTGCCCCGACCAGCTCGGCCGAGAGTTCACCGGCGCAGATCGGCTCCGCCCACCCCGTGAGCCGGACATCGAGTTGGTCGGTGACCGCGACCTCGAGCTCGCCGCCGTCGAGCTCGACGACGATCGGGCTTGACGCCCCGGCCAGGACGGCGGTGATCGCCGCCCCGCTGGCGCCGGTTCCGGATGACAGCGTCTCCCCCACCCCGCGCTCGAAGATCCGCGCCCGGACCCGGGATCCGTCGATCCGCAGGAAGGAGACGTTGGTGCGGTTCGGGAACAGCTCGTGGCCTTCGATCGGGGGTCCGAGCTCCCTGAGGTCGAGCCGCTCGAGCTCGTCACCGACGACGATCGCGCACTGCGGGTTTCCGATCGAGACGTGCTGGAAGCGCCACGTCCGCCCGGCCGCGGTCAACTCGCCTGCGCCGTCCGGCCCACCGCTCGGATAGTCCTTCGACCGAGTCGAGGCGCGACCCATCTCGACCGCGCAGGTCCGCTCCGATGTGATGGTCGGAGTGATCGGTCCCGCGACGGTGCCGATCGTGAAGGTGTCCCGGTCGGTCCAACCATGGCGTCGCAGGTAGAGGATCGCCTCTCTGGCGCCGTTACCCGAGAGCTCCGCCTCGGAGCCATCGGGGTTGAAGATCCGCAGCGTGGCGACCAGATCCGGATCGTCGCTGCGCGAGAGCAGCAGAACTCCGTCGGAGCCGAGGCCGAAGTGCGGATCGCAGAGCCGTCTGACCCGCTCGGCGCTCAGCGCCCAGGGAAGCTCCGGCTCCTCGACGATCAGGTAGTCGTTGCCGAGCGCCTGCCACTTCTCGAATCGCATGAGAACGAGCCTATTCGCCTAGCGAGGAGAGAATCTCCGCCGCCACCGCCTGGTCGGAGCGCCCGCTGCGATCGATCGGCCTGACGCCGGCCATCTTCCGCATCCAGGCGAGCTGGCGGCGCGCGTAGTTTCGGGAGCGCTTCTTCATCTGATCGATGTCGCCCGACAGCAGCTCCTCGAAGCCGAGCGCCTTGCGTGCGGTGCGCGATGGGCCAACCCGCTCTGCCCGGCTCACCTCCTCGGCCGCGCCGGCGGCGACGATCGCCTCGGTGCGGGCGTCGATCCGCTCGTACAGAGCGCTTCGCTCCATGTCGAGCCCGAAGATCGCCGTCGGGTGGCGGGTCTCGGCGGACCAGAGCTCGGAGCCCTCCGTCTCGGGCGGCACCCTGACCAGTGAGAGCTCCGCGATCGCCGCCCGCAGGTAGAGGCCGGTGCCGCCGACGATGATCGGTCGCCTGCCGGCCTCCAGGGCCGCGTCGATCTCGCCGTGGGCGAGACGCATGTAATCGCCGACCGAGAACGGCTCGGTCACCGGCACGAAGCCGATCAGGCGATGCTCGAGTTGTCCCAGCTCCTCCTCGGAGGCCACGCCGGTCAGGACACCCAGCCCCTCATAGACCTGCAACGCATCGCAGGACACCGCGACGGGATCCTCCCCTCGCTTCCTGAGCAGCTCGGCGAGAGCTATCGCGACCCCGGTCTTCCCGACCCCGGTCGGCCCGAATATCGCGATTACGTCCAAACGAGGGGCTTCGCCGACACCCCGCTCAAGGTCGTCGACGTCGCGGCGTCTATCTCGACCTCGACGAAGTCGCCGGGTGCAGCGATTCCTTCGAAATTGACCGCCTTGTTGTGCCTGGTCCTGCCCCGCAGCCTGCTCTCGTCGGTACGGCTCGTGCCTTCCACCAGGACATGCATGCGCCGGCCCACGAAGCGCTCAGAGCGCTCCGCCGCGCGCCGTTGCACAAGGTCGACCAGTCGTTCCATCCGCTCGCGCTTGACCGGGTGCGGAATCTGGCCGTCGATCGTCGCCGCCTCGGTTTCGCGGCGGGGCGAGAAGACGAACGTGAAGGCGCCGTCGTAGCCGACCTCGTCGACCACCTCCAGGGTCTGCTCGAAGTCCGCCTCGGTCTCGCCCGGGAAGCCGACGATGATGTCCGTGGTGATCGCGCAGTCGGGGACGTGCTCGCGAATCAGGGAGACGCGGTCCATGTAGCGGCGCCGGTCATAGGTGCGCCGCATCCGCTTCAGCACCGTGCTCGACCCGGACTGGAGCGGAAGGTGGATGTGCTCACAGAGCGACGGCAGCTCGGCATGGGCCAGGATCACGTCCTCGCGCATGTCCTTGGGGTGCGGGCTCGTGTAGCGGATCCGCTCGATCCCCTCGACCGCGTCGATCCGGGCGAGCAGCTCGGAGAATCCGATTCGCGATTCCCGCGGAAGGTCGCGCCCGTAGCTGTTGACATTCTGGCCCAGCAGGGTGACCTCGACGACGCCGTCGGCGGCGAGCGCCTCGGCCTCGGCGACCAGCTCACCAGGGTCGCGGCTCACCTCACGCCCCCGGGTGGAGGGCACGATGCAGTACGCGCACCGGCAGTTGCAGCCCTGCGAGATCTGAAGCCAGCCCTGAAACTGCCTGCCGCGCCTGGCCGGCAGGTGCCCGGAGAAGTCCTCGAACTCGAAGTAGCCCTGGGCGGTCAGCGAGTCGGAGGTGAGGAACTCGGCGAGCTTGTGGATCTGGCCGGGGCCGAAGGCGACGTCGACGAAGGGAAAGCGCCTGAAGACCTCATCCTTGACGGATTGGGCCCAGCAGCCGCCGACGCCGACGATCCGCCCTGGATCCTCGCCCTTCAGCCGCTTTGCCTCACCGAGATGGGCGATGAACCGATTGTCGGCCGACTCGCGGATCGAGCAGGTGTTGAAGAGGATCACGTCGGCATCCTCGCGTCCCGACGCCTCCTCGTATCCGAGCGACTCGAGCATCCCCTGCATGCGCTCGGAGTCGTGCACGTTCATCTGGCAGCCGAACGTGGTGACGTGATAGCTGGGCATCAGCCCAGCCTAGCTATTGATGCTCGTGCTCTTCGGCTTCTTCGCCGGCCTCATGGAGCTCGGCGGCCTCGTGCGCGTGCTCATCCTGCGCATGCAGCACCGAGAACGTCGTGACCCCACCGACCAGCACGGCGAACCAGATGCCGATCACCGGTCCGACCCGGCCGGGAAAGTTCTCGATCCGCAGCCCGACGAAGGTGACGATCACCGCAGAGGCGGCGAGCACCACCCCGAAGACGTAGAAGAGAGTTTCATTGTCCATGCGGCGCGCATCCTATCCGCTTGGTCAGGCAGCCTTCGGCACGGGCGCATCGGATCCGGCCTCGGCCTTG
>Ga0299914_10003450_pt1 | contig 11172 bp, 13 predicted proteins | sample RVTome_10_FD_201361 | JGI IMG/M metagenome (GOLD analysis project Ga0299914, IMG submission 201361) | Soil microbial communities from uranium-contaminated site in the Upper Colorado River Basin, Wyoming, United States - RVT153D57 (version 2) ... | reverse complement strand
CGTCGACTCCGAACCGCTGCACGAGGTCGATCTGTGGCTCGACCGATTCCGTCGCTTCTGGGAACAGCGTCTCGACTCGCTCGCCACCGAGCTCGCTCGTGGCAAGCGCGAACGGCGCATCGCGACGGAGGCCAACAACACCGCGAAGGAGAAACAACCCCATGATCGACATCGTCCGTGAGATCGAGGCCGTCCAGCGGGAGGTCGGCAGCGGCCGGATCGCCGCCGGCGAGGGCCGCGCGATTCGCCTCCGCCGCACCTACGAGGCGCCGATCGACGACGTCTGGGACGCGTTGACCAACCCCGAGCGGATTTCCCGCTGGTTCCTCCCGATCAGCGGCGACTACCGGGTCGGTGGCCGGTACCAGTTCGAGGGCAATGCCGGCGGCGACATCGTCGCCTGCGAACGGCCAAACCGGCTCCTGGTGACCTGGGTCTATGGCGAAGGCGTCGACCCCGCGGACGTGTCCGAGGTCGAGCTGCGACTCACGCCCGCCGGCGGCGAGTCGACGACGCTGGAGCTCGAGCACACGGCCGTTGTGCCCGACGACCGCTGGGACGAGTACGGGCCGGGCGCGGTGGGCGTCGGCTGGGACGGGGGACTGCTCGGGCTGTCGCTCCACCTGCGTGGTGGATCCGTCGACGATCCGATTGCCTGGCAGCTGTCCGACGAGGGCCGCCAGTTCAACACCCGGAGCAGTCACGCCTGGGGTGCCGCGAACGAGGCCGCTGGCGCGGACCCGGCGGCCGCGGCAAAGGCCGTCGAGAACACCACGGCGTTCTACACGACCGACCCAAACGCGCCCGACTGAGGCCGCCCCGATCGCCTGGGCCTGTGGCGTGCCTCAGGTGTTGTCCGCGAGGACGTCGCGCACGCGTCGAAGTCGGGCTCGTACGCATGAGCTACGAGCTACCAGCCGGCCGCGACGGGCGCGCTGTGTCTGGCGGGGATCCGTGAGGTGACGGCCCGACCGCGATCGTTCGGCCTGTTCATGCAGTTCGGCGATTCGACCATTGGCGCGCTGGAGCGCGACCTGCGGGTCCATGTGCTTCTCCTCGTCCGTTCGGGTGGGTCGACGATCGCCGGTCCAGCCGTGGACAGGAGCATGTTCCGCGTCGTGCGCATGGCCATCGGGGCCGGCCTCACAAGCGCACCCGGGTTGACCCCAATCCGACGACTGTCGCCTCCGCGACGATCAGTCCGGCGTTCTGGATCCACGCCCCCATTCTTCAACGCCAACCGTGAGCGGCAGCGTCGCAACCACCCGGGTCCCGCCGCCCACCGGGCTCCGCACGTCGAGGCGCCCACCGAGCGCGGCCGCGCGGTCCGCCAGCCCGCGGAGACCCGAGCCGGACGCCGGATCCGCACCGCCCCTCCCGTCGTCGGCGATCTCGATGCGGAGAATGCCCCCGTCGGTCTCGGCCGCCAGCTCGACGGTGGACGCGCCCGCGTACTTGGCGACGTTGGCGAGCGCCTCGGCGGCAACGAAATAGGCTCCTGCCGCCACCACCGGCGGCATGTCTTCGGGCAGGTCCAGGCGCACGCTCACCGCCACGGGCGATTCCTTTGCCAACGATCGGAGCGCGGGCCCGAGCCCGGCCTCGGTCAGGATCGCCGGGTGGATGCCCCTCGCCAGCTCGCGCAGCTCGGCCAGGGCGGCCTTGAGTTGATCGGATGCCGCCTCGAGCGTCGACGCCAACTCGGGAGTGGCACCCGCCGGCAGCTGGGAGTGCGCCCGCCGCAGTGCGAATGACAGTGCGACCAGGCGCTGCTGGGCACCGTCATGCAGGTTTCGCTCGACTCGTCGGCGCTCCGCGTCAGATGCTTCAACGATCCTTGAGCGCGATGCCCGGACCTCGTCCAGCTGCGATCTGACCTCGCCAGCGAGCCGCTCGTTGTCGACTGCCAACCTGACGGCGGCGGCGACGGCCGGGACGAGGCCCGGGTCCTCGGACAACGCGGGATCATGCAGGATCGCCGCAAGCGGCTCGCCGTCGCGCTCGAGGCTCGTGACGGCGCGACCACTCGCATCCGTCGCGAGGGCAATCGGCTCGCCGCTCGCGTCGAGGTAGGTTCGAAACGACGCCGACCAGTACACGACGTCCAGCGTTGGGTCGCCGAGGGCACTCGCCAGGGCATCGCGCAGGCGCTCGGGCGGTGGCGTCTCACCAAGCTCCACGACGAGTTCTGCGACGGCGCTTCGTGCCATGCTCAATCGGAGCATGCCGAGCAGGAAGCCGTATGGAACGAGAGTCCGGCTGATCGTGTCCGCCCAGTGGATCGGCGTGCCCGGAACGACCTGGATCAACAGGACGCCCGCGCTGAAGTCGAGGGCGTGGACCAGCGCAGCCGCGACGCCGGCTACGACGATGGGCGCGAGTGAGCGTCGCGATGGCCGGCTCGCGCTGACCCAGCGCCGCGCGACGACGACGGCCAGTCCGAGCGAGGTGGCAGCCCCGACCGCCCACACGGCCCGCCGCGTCTCGAGGTCCTCGAGCGTGGCCGAAAGGATGACGACCACCGCGAAGCTTCCGAGCAGGTACCGGCCCGGCCGGGACTCCAGGCGACCGACAGGCGCAGCAAGCATGATCCAGACGACGAACACGTTGGCGAGGCTGCCGCTGAGACCAGCCAGTCGCCAGACCAGCGGCTCGGGGTGGAGGCTGAAGAACGACAGGCTGACCGCGACCGACGTTGCCAGCAGCACCGGACCGACCGGGTTCTCCGGGCGACGGGTCCATGCAATCGCGCCGGCGATGAGGTAGCCGGCGCAATAGGCACCGATCTGGACGACGATGAACTCGGACGCGAACCCGAGCAGGATCATGGCTGCTGCGACGGCGATCGCGATCGCTACACACGACCCGATCACCAGCCACTGCAGCCAGCGGCCTCGCGAATTCACCAGGACCGCGCGTCCGACCATCCCTCGTCCTCGGCGGCGTGTCATCGGGATCGTCCCACATCGGCCGCGGCCTGGGCATGGCTGAACGGCCTGGTGAAACCGCCAGGCCGTTCAGACTTGCGGAGCGAGGTCCCCACGCGGATGCCGCACCGACCGGGTGCTATGCAGCCACGATCGACGTGCTGCGGCCGTCGCTGACCACGACGCCATCGCGCATCAGGATCGTCCGGTCGCAGGCCGCGCCGACCTCGGGGTCGTGCGTGACGATGACGAACGTCTGCCCATGATCGCGGTTGAGGCGTCGGAGCAGCCGAAGGACATCGGCCGAGCGCGCGCTGTCGAGGTTACCGGTCGGCTCGTCACCAATGACCAGCCGTGGTCGGTTGACCAGGGCGCGAGCGATGGCAACACGTTGCTGCTCGCCGCCGGACAACTCAGACGGCCGGTGCCCGGCGCGATCGGCGAGACCGACGAGCCCGAGGGCCTCGACCGCCGCATTTCGCGCGGTGGATCGACTGGTGCCCGCGTACTCGGCCGCCAGCGCGACGTTGTCGACCGCCGACAGGGTCGGGACGAGGTTGAAGGACTGGAACACGAAACCGATCGCGGTTGCCCGGATCTTCGTGCGCTCGCGGTCCGACAGCTCGATGACTGAGCGGCCATCGAACAGGAGCTCGGGGGCCGGTCCGTGGTTCGGGTCGGGCTTGTGGAGCAGGCCGAGGACGTGGGTGAGGGTGGACTTGCCGGATCCCGAGGGACCCATGATCGCGACCATCTCGCCCTCGTCGATCGCGACGCCGACGCCGCGCAGGGCCTCGACGGTGTTTGACTTGGACAGCCGGTAGGTCTTCCGGAGATCGCGCGCTTCGAGGAGTGCCATGGTGTTCGTCTCCTATTCGTAGCGGAGGGCGGCGACCGGATCGAGCCGGGCCGCGGTCCAGGCGGGGACGATCCCGGCGATGACGCCGAGGATCGTTGAGAAGGCGAAGGCGAAGACGGCCGTGTTGGTCGTCAGCTCGAACAGGACGGTCCCGGACGATCGTCCCGCCTCGTTGACGAGGACGACGACGAGGGCGCCGAGGGCGACACCGAGCAGGCCGCCGATAGCCCCGATCACGCCGGCCTCGAGCATCAGCTCGCGGATGATCCGGCGGCGGGTTGCGCCTATGGCTCGCTTCACGCCGATCTCGCGGGTGCGCTCGGCAACGGACATCGCCATCGTGTTGATGACCGACAGGCCACCGACGATCAGGCTGACGAGCCCGATCCCGACGATGATCGAGTTGAACATGGCGACCGAGCTGCCGACCGACGCGTCGTAGGCGTCTCCGGTGAGGGCGGTCAGCTCGGGGAACTGCCCCTCGATGCTGGCGGCGAGGGCCTCATCGTCGACGTCATCAGTCGGGTAGATCGTGAACGAGGTGGCGAGGTCCGCCGCGGTGACGCCGTCGCGAACGACCGACGGAAGGTCCTCGTGGACGAGTTCCTGGGCCGTCGTGAACGGCACGGAGATCGTCACGTCCGGCGTGGACAGCGTGGGCTCGAGGATGCCGACGACCTCGAACGGCCGGTCGTGGAGGGTGATGGTGTCGCCGACCGCGACCGCGCGCTTGGCGGCGATCGTCGTGCCGAGGACGGCGACGTCGCGGCCCTCGTCGTCGGCGGTCAGCGACCGACCCGTGGCGATGAGCGGCGCGTAGGTCTCGCGGCCCTCATCGGCCTCGACGGGCGTGCCCCAGATCTGGTCCGGCATGCCGAACGACACGCCCTGGATCTCCTGGGCGATCATCGCGACCGTGGGGACCACGACGTCGACGCCTTCGATCGAGCGGAGCGCGTCGAGCTGCGCGAGGCGCATCGGCTGGCCGCCGATGCCGCCGAAGCCGTCGTCGCTGACGACGATCTTGCCGGCGTAGTAGTCGCTGCCGCCCGAGACGAGCGCATCGACCTTGTTGGCCATCGAGCTGAACACGACCAGTGCCCAGATGCCGATGGTGATGCCGGTGACCGTCAGGGCCGTCCTGAGTCGCCGGCGGGCGAGGTTGCGGAGCATCCGCATGGTGTGATCTCCCTTCCTATATCCGATCCCGACTCGTTGGGCTCGGGCGTATTGGGAGCGTGATCCAAGCGCCCGCACGGGGCATCGGAGCGCTCCCGATTCGAGTGTTCGGGCTAACCCCCAGATCGGAGCTGCCGCACATGAAGGGCGGCCGGGTTGGCGCGGCGGAGAGCTACGCCGCGGCGTGTGTTGCCGCAGCGATCCGGACGCGGGGCCGGTTCCGGGTCGATCGCTCGACCTGGAGAGCGCCGAAGGCGAAGAGGAGCATCGCCGGGGCGCCGACCAGCGGATGGATGAACGTCCAGGCGATTCCGCCCGCGCCGATGGACAGGGCCGCGATGCCGGACGCGCCGGCCCGCCGGAGGGCGATCGCCGCGCCACCGAACGTGATCAGGGCGAATAGCAGCGCTCCCAGCGGCAGGGCGGCGGCCGCGATCGGCGACTCCGTGATGGCGGCGGCGATGCCGAGGACGACGGTCGCCTCCGAGGGATGCCGATGGCCGTACTCGGACAGCGCCCCGGTGGCGAGGCCGGCGATGCCGTCGAACGCGGCGAACGCCGCGACCCACGGGATGACGGCCAGCCGGGCAGCTCTCGCCTCGACGCCGTCGAGTCGATCCACCATCAGCACGACCGCGACACCGAGCAGTGCCGCCAGCGGGATCTGCAGTGTGTGGATGAGGGTCCAGACGCCGAGCTTGTCCTCGGGCACGAGTGCCCCACCGATGAGCGGGTGGATCGCGGCGAGCCCGGCCAGTCCAAGCGGCGCTCCAAAGATCGCCACGCGTCGAAGCCATTGCGAAGCCATTCCTGACCTCCTCCTGTGGGTGGATCGGTCAGCTCAGCCTGGGCGCGGATGCCCGGGCCGGCATCGGAGTGCTCCCGAGATCGGCACTGGGGCTAGCCCGGGATCGCGCTCGAGACGGCTACGACTCGAGGAACGTCAGCACGGCCAGGACGCGCCGGTGGTCGTCGGGCGCCGGGACCAGCTCCAGCTTCGAGAAGATCGATGCGATGTGCGCCTCGACGGTCTTGCCGGTCACGAAGATCCGGTCGGCGATCGCCTGGTTCGAACGGCCCTCGGCCATGAGCGCGAGGACCTCGCGTTCGCGGTCGGTCAGCTCGGCGAGCGGGTCGGGGGCACCGCGCCGGGCCCCGATGAGCGGCGCGACGACCGCCGGGTCGACGACGGTCCCACCACGGGCGACCCGCCGGACCGCGTCGGCGAGGTCCTCGAGGTCCGCCACGCGATCCTTGAGCAGGTAGCCGGTTCCGCGCGCGCCGTCCTCGAGGAGGCGCAGCGCGAACGCGGGTTCGGTGTGGTGCGAAAGGACGAGGACCCCCATCGCGTCGCCGTGGCGTTCGCGGATCGTGGCCAGGGCGCGGATGCCCTCGTCAGTGAACGTCGGCGGCATCCGGATGTCGATGAGGGCGACGTCGGGCGACGCCCGCTCGACGAGCGCGAGGAGCTCGTCGACGTCGCCGGCCTGGCCCACGACGTCGAAGCCGGCCTCGTCGAGCAGTCGGGCGATTCCCTCGCGGACGAGGAGCGAATCGTCGGCGATCACGACGCGCATCGTCATGGCGTGCCCCCACCGGACAGCCGAAGTTCGACGATCAGGCGCATGCTGCTCACGGCCCTCCCTCTTGCCGCTGTCATGACTGATCGTGCCACGCGGGACGTCGCGTGGCTATAGGGCCAGCCCCAAGAGGATTCTCGGGACGGCTCCGATTGCCTCGAGGCCGTGAACCCACAGGCTCTTCGAGGGTCAACCCGCGCCATATCGGTGTGGGGGAAGCAGGCCCGCGTGCGAACCGCACGACTCTCCAAGAAGGAAGCTGCGCAATGAACATCCGGCGAGTCCCCGCGACGACCATCCTGGCCGTGGCCATGGGGGTCGTGGCCGTCGGCGCGTGTTCCGGATCCGCGGCGACGTCCGCGCCCGCAACCCCCCATCCGACGTCGGCGCCGACCAATGCCGCTCCATCTGACCCGGCCACGGCGCGGAACGTGGTGACGCTCGCCACCGCGACCGACAACGACGTCACCATCGAGATCGTCGACGAGTCCGGCACGCTCCGCGAGGCCGCGTCGGGTACCCCGGGGGACGGTGCCTCGGTCGAGCCGTACACGGTCACGGTCGCCAATGTCGATGCCACGACGCTCCGGCTGACATGGGTCGGCGGTCCGTGCGATGCGCTCGACCAGCTCGCGATCGACGCGACGGGTCAGCGGTTCCTCCTCGTCCAGCCCGAGTGCCCGGGCGACGCCGTCGCCTTCGACCGCGTGCTCGTGCTCCGCTTCGCAGAGCCGATCCAGGCTGGCGATGTCGAGGCAATCCTCCAGGACGGCCTCGACACCGTCGGCGGTTGAATCCTGCACCATGAGCCGGCTGGCGAGTACGCACGCCGCGGCAGCTCTGGCCTCCCCCAGGCAGCCCGGCGCGCCGCGAGTCCAGCCGGCTGGTGCAGACCCCATTACCACATCCCGGGTTCGCCCGGGCGCGATTCGCGGGGTCGCCCCGATGCCGGGCGGGGTCCGTCGGATCAGGCTCCCTTCATCGACAGCATTCGCCGCCAGCCGGCGAGTCGGAAGGGAGCTCGGGCCATGAACGAACCGATCGAGATCACGACGACGTCCGCGGCGCCCAGGCGTTGCCTCGCCCCCGGTTGTCCCTGCGCGGACGGCCGCATCGTGTCGCACCGGCACGCATCGTTCATCGCCGCGCTCGCGCGACGCAACGGCCAGACCTCCGACCGCGTCATCGCTCCCGAACCAGGGTGGGCGATCCCCGGCGAGCCGACCCGCTAACCGCCATTCAGGCGCCCACGTCGGTTCGGAACGACCAGCGGAAGCCAGCCCACGACCCCGTGCCGATCCGGCCCCTCCACGTGCCTGGTGGCACGCCGCGCGCGACGCAAGACCCGCGCCTGAAACCCGGTTCCGATGTGGGGATAACCCTGTAGGTTATCGGCCTAGGCCGTGTGAGCATGCCGCCATGACCACCTTCCTGATCGTCGACGATCACCGCCCCTTCCGCGAGCAGGCCCGGGCGCTCCTCGAAGCCGAAGGCCTCATCGTGGTCGGCGAGGCCGAGGACGGGCGAACAGCCATCGGGGCCGTGCGGGCACTGCGCCCGGATGTCGTCCTGCTCGATATCGGTCTCCCCGAGCTCGATGGCTTCGCCGTGGCCGAGCGCCTCGCCGAAGAAGCCGCCCCGCCCCGGGTGGTCCTCATCTCGAGCCGCGAGGCGGCGACCTACGGGCCGCGGCTCGCGACGAGCCCGTCGATCGGGTTCGTCCAGAAGGACGACCTGTCCGCGGCGCGCATCCAGGCGCTCCTGTAACGGAGCGTGCCGGCGGCGCACCCGCTGCGCCAGGCGTCGATTGGGGTTGACCCCAAGGCCTTTCCCGGGGCCGCTCCGATGGCGTCGTCCGGACATGGCGCGACGCTTCCGTCAGCGGGCCGAGCCCCCGAAACCGGTCGGCGTCCCGCCCATGGAGACCTGCCCATGACCCCCGCCATAACCCTCAACGCGCTGACCAAGCGCTACGGCGGCGTGGCCGCCCTCACCGACTTGACCCTCGACGTCCCCGCGGGATCGATCTTCGGCTTCCTGGGTCCGAACGGCGCCGGCAAGACGACGGCCCTCAAGATCCTCGCCGGATTGTCCCGGGCGACGTCCGGAACGGCGACGATCGACGGCGTCCCTGTCGGCGTCCAGGGAGCCCATCGTTCGCGGGTCGGGTACCTCGCCCAGGAACCGCGCTTCTACGGATGGATGACGGGGCGTCAAACGCTCGAATACGTTGCCAGCTTCTATGCGGTCGAGACCAGCCGACGCCAGGTGGACGAGCTGCTCGAGTTGGTCGGCCTGGCCGATGCCGGCGATCGCGCGACGAAGACCTACTCCGGTGGCATGCGCCAGCGGCTCGGTATCGCCCAGGCGCTCGCCGGCAATCCGTCGGTCGTGCTCCTCGATGAGCCCGCCGCCGCGCTCGACCCGCTCGGCCGCCACGACGTCCTCGAGATCATGCGTCGCCTCCGCGGCGACAAGACGATCTTCTACTCGACCCACATCCTCGATGACGTGGAGCGGGTGAGCGACCACGTCGCGATCCTCGACCACGGACGTCTCGTCGTGAGTGCGCCCACCGCCGAGCTCGTCGCCTCCGCGCCAGGCACGGTCCGCGTCGTCCTGATTGGGGCCTCCGACTCGACGGCCGCGTCGCTCGCTGGCCTCCCCGGCGTGAGCCGAGTGGCGCCTGCAGGACGGGAGGACGACGAGTGGTCCTACGACATCACCATCCGGGACGGACAGACCCGACTCGTCCAGCGCGAGGTCATGCGCCTCGCAGCCGACGCCGGTCTGATCGTGGCCGCGAATCGCCAGCAGGCGCCCGGTCTCGAAGAAGTCTTCCTGAGCATCGTCGACAAGGAGCGTGCGGCATGAACGCGATTCAGACCCAGACTGCGGGCTTCGGCCCTTTCCTGCGCAAGGAACTGCTCGAGTGGTGGAAGGGCCGTGGCGCAGTCGCGACCCTCGTCGTTGTGGGCGGTCTCGGGATCGTCGGCACCCTCGCCACCCGCCTCGACGAGCTGGCCGGCGGGACGCCCGTCGCTGGCATGCTCCAGCCGACGGCGAACGTGCTCGGCGCACAGTTCGACCAGTGGATCCTCTTCGCCGCCATCTTCGCGAGCATCGGGATCCTCACCCAGGAGCGGGCGACGGGCACGCTTGCGTGGACCCTTTCGAAGCCCATGTCGCGCAGCGCGCTGCTGCTCGCGAAGTGGACGGCAGCGATGGTCATGCTGACGGCGTTTGCCATCGTGTTGCCCCTCGCGATCAGCGTCGGAGTCGCGACCTGGTCCTATGGCGGCGTCCCGGACCTTGCCACAGTCGCGCGCTACGGCCTGGTGCTGGCCGCGCTGCCGGCGTTCTTCGTGGCCCTGAATCTCGCGCTCGCCACGCGTCTCGGCAGCCAGGCCGCGATCGCGGCCATTGCCTTCGCCGTCCTCGCCGTGCCGTACTTCATTGGAGGGTTCCTGCCGGCCGTGACCGAATTCTGGCCGACGTCGATCGCCGCGATGGCGGTGCCGTTCGCCACGGAGTCGACGGTGCACGTGCCCATGGTCGCGGGCTGGGCGGTTGCCCTGCTGGCCCTCGCTGCCGGCGGGCTTGCCCGCTTCAATCTGGAGGACATGTAGTCATGTCCTCGATCACCCGCCATTCCCACCGGGCAGTGGCATCTGTGCTCTTCCTGTCGGCACTGCTCGCCGGCTGCGTCCAGGGCGCAGGCCCCATCACAAGCGAGACACGCGACGTCCGTCCATTCAGCACGATCGAGATCGGAGCGGGGATTCGGCTCGAGTTCCGCGTCGGGTCGCCCCAAGTCGTCACGGTCAGTGCCCAATCGAACATCCTGCCGGCCGTTGCGACCGACGTTTCGGGCGCCGTGCTCACGATCGATGCCCGCGACGACTTCACCACGTCCGAACCGGTCACGGTGACCGTCGCGGCACCCACCCTCGCCGAACTCTCGATGAGCGGAGGGGCGCAAGCGTGGGTCGACGGCATCGACGCCGCCGCGCTCCAGCTCACGCTCAAGGGCGGGGCGCGGGCTGCAATCAACGGTAGCGTCGCGTCGGTCACGCTGACGGCCGACGGGGGCTCCGCCGCCGATCTCGGCGAGCTGGTCGCCGGGAGCATGTCGGTCACCCTCTCCGGGGGTGCGACGGCCACGGTGAATGCGGCCACCGAAGTCGCGGGATCGGCGTCCGCGGGTTCACGGCTGAAGGTCCTGGGCGGTCCACGGGTCACGGTCGCGGTGTCTGGTGGGGCGGAGGTAACTAGCGAGTAGGCGAATTCGTCGACCTGCGGCTCGCTGCCGCCGGGACGAGGCAGCGACGCTCGAGCTCGAACACACGGCGATCGTGCCGGACGACCGCTGGGACGAGTACGGCCTCGGTGCCGTGGCCGTCGGCTGGGACGGGGGCTTTCTGGGCCTCTCGCTCCACCTGCGCGGCGTCTGCCACCGGCAAACGAGTCCGGGGCCGAGCCGGCTGGATTAACGTGACACGGTTCGTCAGATTGGTCGCGTATCCTCGTTGACAAGACGGCTAATGAGACGAGGAACGAGATGACCGCAAACGGAGCCTCCACATCCGCGCCGATCATCCTGGTCCCCGGGTTCTGGCTTGGAGCC